>Ga0209391_10000863_pt1 | contig 15227 bp, 28 predicted proteins | sample PPLLak3March2015_FD_187246 | JGI IMG/M metagenome (GOLD analysis project Ga0209391, IMG submission 187246) | Freshwater sediment microbial communities from Prairie Pothole Lake near Jamestown, North Dakota, USA - PPLs Lake P7 Core (1) Depth... | ecosystem: Environmental > Aquatic > Freshwater >... | reverse complement strand
GACCGGCGCTGTGCGTTCGGGCAGATGTTGCTTGAGATGGCCCGCAGTTGCGGAGCCCGTTCCTTCGTCATGCTCGTTCCCCTTCCAGTGGGATTCAGATGGACCACTTGTTCGGCTTCGGTTGCCAGACTCCTCCTCGCGTCGCTGGCTGCTGTGGCTGTTCGTCGTTCCAGTGCTCACCGTTCAGCCACGTTGACGGGTAGGGCATGTACTGGGGACCACGGTCCAAGTTCCACCCCACGCCGCGACGCGTCAGGTCTATCAGCACCTCCACCCCACCGGCTGCCTTCACCGCTGCCTTGAACGACTTGCGCGCCTGACCCTTGGCCACCTTCTTCGGGACCACAGTCCACCAGCGGTCGAACTGCTCCTCGATGGTGTTCCCACTGGTGGGAACCGGAGGGCTCAGGAGTGAGAACTGCGTCAGCGGCGATGGCACATCGCCAAGAGGTGTTGTCTCTACAGTCTTACTAGAAGGAGAGACGGACGTTTCCGCCGTCTCAGAGACGGACGTTTCGTCCGTATCGAGAAGGACACTCCAGACCAGTGTCGCGTCATACGCGGTCGCCCGCCTCGCGGTCAGGTAGCCCTTGTCTCGGAGCACCTTGAGCGCTGTCTTGACCTTGCGCTCGGACAGCCGCGTCTCCTGCTGGATGTCCTCATGGGTGGCTCGCCAGTGCCCGTCGCGCTCGCAGCGCCACGCGATCCGCTGGAGCACGAGGGCTGCCTCGATGTCCCCATCGAGCGCATCCACCAGCGCCATCCGCAGCATGATGAAGTCGCCCGCGATCAGCAGCCGAGGGTCCAGACCCCTCTTGTTGTCGCTCATGCCTGCCACCACAAGATGTTGTGGCCACTTGCCAACCTGTCGGCGTGTCGTGCTACGCTCATTGCATTCTCCTTCCAGAGGATTTGCCCCCCGCCCATACGGCCTCACCAGCCGGGCGGGGGGTTCCGCTTTCCCGCACCGGGGAGTCCCGGTCGGGGTTCGTTCAGACTACTACGGGCCACTGACCCAAGGCTTGCCCGTCGTGATCGGCACCTCAGCCGGGTCGCCCCAACCGGACACCAGCCAGCCCCACTCGTACGCCATCGTCGGATTCGCGTGCGTCCACAGGTGGCAACGCACACAGATCAGGGCGAGGTTCACCTCGTCGTGATTCCCACCGTGGGAACGCAACTTCCGGTGGTGGACGTGCGCCGAGTTGTTCAACGGGTCACGGCAGAACTCGCACTTGCCGCCCGACCGCATCCACAGGCTGATCCGCACCGACATCCAGTCGATGTCCTCACCGCGCCGGGTCACGTCGAAGCCCCCGACGACGGGGGAGAAGCCGGGGGCTTCGACACATGATCCGCCAGAATCACAGAGGGAAGAACCCTCGTGACCAGTGTACGAGCGGACGCCGACACGTCACTTGGCCTTGGCCTTGCGCACCAGCGGGTAGCCACGGCGTCCCGGCTTGAACAACTCCGGCACCGGGATGCCAGCCGCGACCAGCGCATCACGCGCCGCGTCCTCGTCCAGCACCATCTCACCCTCACCGTCCTTCGTCTGGGACACAGCCCACTCGCCGAACGTGCCGATGATCCCCTTGAGGAACGCCTGCGCGTCGTACTTGCCCTTCTTCGCCTCGGCCTCCATGGCAGCGAACCGCTTGTAGTCGGCAGCCGCAGCAGCGATGGCGTCCGGGTCCTCCACGATCGTCGCCGCCTGCGGGGACAGCACCCCACCAGTCGGGTCCGGCCAGCACAGGCTGACCCACTCGCACCAGTCGCACGGGAACCCACGCCCGGGGCCCTTTCCCTCCTGCGGGAAATCCTCCGGCGAACCCTTGAGATCGACGGACATCATCAACGCGTCGTGGCGCTCGGCCAGAGCCAGCACCAGCGCCAGCCCACGATCCGGGTCAGCGGCCTGCGTGAACTCCACCCGCTCGCCCGTCTCGGTGTTGATGAGCACGATGCGCAGCGTCCAGTCAGACGAGTCCGTGAGCCGGGCGCAGGCCAGCCCGTACATCTCGGCCTGATCCCAGTAGTTCAGGTACGGCCCACCGCGATCGACCATCGCCTGCCACGCCCGCCCGTTCGCGGACTTGAGGTCGGTGATGATCCGCTCCACCCAGTCCACGTCGTCGGCCTCCCCCTCGCGGGGCAACTCCGGCCACGACAGCACCACGTCCGGCTCCCGCACCGACGGGTCGTACGACGCCGAGATCAGCGCCGACCACCCGAGGTGCAGCAGGGTGCCGAGGTCCGCCTTGTCCTTCGGGCGGAAGTCGCTGGCCGGGGTGCCGTGGTACCGGTACGCCAGCGAGCGGTAGCACTTGCCCGCCGAGGACGGGCCGACCAGCCCGCTCTTGCCCTCCTGCTTGCTGTCCATGAACCTCGTCATGGTGTCTCTGAGGTCCATCCTGTCGTCACTCATTGGTTGCTCCACTCCTTCCAGCGTGGCTCATCCTCGGGGCCCCGGCTCCGTGCCGGGTGCCTCGTCTTGCTCCGCTCGATCGTGCTGCGCCGGAGGGTCCGGCGGTCCTTGTGCTCCTGCCACTCCTCGTGCACCCACAGCGCAGCGAACGCGCAGCACACGAGGAGCCACAGCAGGGCGACCACGATGAAGCCGTACCCGACCCAGATCACAGCGCATCGTCCACCGTGGTGCGGGCGACCTTCGTCGCGTACGAGGACTCGATCGGCGGGTGCCCGTTGCGACGCAGGATGTCGTTCTTGATGTCGAGGTATTCCTGCGCGTGCCGCTGGGCGAGGATCGAGTACGCCCGGTTGCGCACCCGGATCAACGTCCGGCGCCGCTCGGCCACAGCCTCCGGGTCAGCGGCCTTCGCGGGCCGACCCGCAGGCCGGACCCGTTCCTTCTCCTTGGCCTTCGCCTTCTTCTTGCTCATCACCCCTCCACCTCGCCAGCGAACGCCGTCGTCTCCACGGTCAGGGCCTCGGACTTGTCGCGGATCAGCGCGTCCTGCATCTGCACCAGCACAGCGCGCTGGCGTTCCGCAGTGGCCTCAGCCTTCTCGACTTCCTTCGTCTGCTTGGCGAGGGCACCCGACATGTGGGTGTTCCACTCCTTGACGGTGGCCGGGAACAGCGCCATGTCGGTGCCGTTGGCGAACACCTTGATCTCCGGCTCCATGGTGCCGCCGTACATGGGTGCGGTGAACTCGATCGCGGTGATGGCCGCGTCCTCCCCGTTGACGAGGACGGACATGACCATGCCGAACACAACCTTGTCCTTGTCGCCGGAGTAGGTGGCCTTCACGAGCCGTTGGTACACGTCGCCCGGCTTCACCTCCGTGATGCGGATGATGGTGGCGGCGGGCTGGATGATGTTCTGGACCTGCATGATTCCTCCTTATTGTGATGGGCTGAGTCGCCCGCCGGACGGCACCGGTTCCCACGGGTGGGAAACGATGCCGCCGACGTGCCCGTCAGACCAGAGCGGCTGCGAGGTGCAGTGCCTTGACGCCCTTGGACTCGATGTCGTTGGCCACGTCCGGGTCCTCGACATCCTGTGCGTACGAGGTGACCGCGTTCATCACCCCGGCGGTGTTCAACTGGCCACCCCGGATGAAGTGGTCCAGCACCCCACGGGCCTGCTCGTCGGTGAACGTCAACTGCTTGGCCACCGTGGTGATGACCTTCTGCGCGTCCTCAACCGGCTTGATCTTGGCCTCCAACTTGACGACCTCACCGGCCAGCCAGTCCTTGTCGAGGAAGGTGCGCACCGCGTCGCGGGTCTTGGCCCGGATCAGCGCAGCCTGCTTCTCCTGCGTGTCCTTCGACCAGTCGATCGTGCCCTCCTCCAACTTGCCGCCGATGTGCACGGCACGGACCTTGGCCAGCACGTCGAGGGTCAGGCCGTTGGCGCAGCGCAGCACCTTCGCCTGCGGGTCGATGGTCCACGCACCGTTGCCCGTCTCGCTGTTGCGGATGACGAACCCGGCGAAGATCACCGGCGCGTCCTCGTTGTAGCCGCCGTGGTCCAGCCACCGCTGCTGCTGCTCGGTGGTCCGGCCCCACGGGTTGCGGTACCCCTCCAGCAGGACCGGGGCCAGCACCGCGATCTCGGGAACGTGGACCTTCACGCTCATGCGGCGCTCGGACAGGTCCACCTCCACCTCGGGGGCCTTGATCCCGGCCTCGGTCAGGCCCTCCATCGCCGCGACCAGCACGTCGAGGTTGTCCATGCCCACCTTGTAGGAGTCGGACAGCAGGGCACGGGCCACCCCGGGCTGCCCGTCGGTGCCGGTGAAGCACCGGATCAGGAACGAGCGCGGGTCAGCCGGGATGGCCTCAAGGACCGTCTCGTACTGCGGCTCGCGGGGGGAGGAGATCATGCGGACCTTCTCCTTGCGACCGTGCAGCAGGCCGTTGACCAGCGTGTCGTACAGGTCGATGCGGGTGGCGCGCATGGTGCGCAGGAACCCGACCGGGATGTTCAACTTGGCGGACACGCCCTCATCGAAGATCGAGGTCGGGACGAACGCGCCGTCGCCCATGGTCACGCCGTCGGCGCTGAGGATCGGCTCGGTGCCGGTCAGGTAGAGCACACCGAGGTGCATCCGCATCTTGGACGCGGGGACCACGGCGTCGTACCGGTGGGCACGCTGCGTGGACAGCACATCTGCGATGGTCTGGAGGTCAGACCTGCGGAGTGTGGTTGTGATTGCGTTGTCGTTCATGGTGTTGCGCTCTCCTTCCAGAGAGAGGAGCGAATCCCACGGTGGGAAACGCTGGTCTTGCTACCTGATACCCCCTTGTGGGGCACAGGAGAATGGTAGCACCACCTGTGCTGGTGGCGCAAACTAGGGGTCCAGCCTCTCGTCGTAGTCCCCGAAGGCACGAGCCTCCAAGTACGCCTCGATCTGGCCGTCCACGTAGAACTCCTCATCCCGTGCCACGGCCAGCGCCTTGCCCAACTCGCCCTGCACGATCGGGTCCGAGTCCGGGCAGCCCTTGTCCTTGCACGGGCAGGTGTTGTCGATGACCTCAAGGGCCTCCTCGTACGTCATGGCTTCACCCGCTGGTACAGGCCGCCCGGATTGCGGGCGGTCAGGTGACCCTGAGCGTCGATCGGCACCAGCGCAGACAGCCTGCGGTCGTCCAGCATCCGGTCGATGATCTCCGCTGCTGGCCACCCCGCCTCGACCGGGCCGCTGACCAGCCGGGCCCAGCCCTGCGCATCCAACGGGCCGATCTCGGCGAGGAACGACCGGGCTGTCAGGGACAGGCCGTCCTCGTCCAGCGTGATCGTGTCGCCACCACCGTGCGTCGGCCAGTCGCTCGACCACAGGGTGCCCGACCCATTCGGGACGTGCCACCCCAGCGCCCGGCCACAGACCAGCACCTCCGGGTCCACCTCACGGTAGGACCACAGCGTCGGGTCGATGATGAGCCTCGGCTTGAACACGTCACCGAGCACCACCCACGAGTGCTGCCCACGGACGTACTTGCACGACCCACGGGCCACCCGCCAGTCGTCCGGCCCCGGCAGCAACCCGGACTGCACCAGAGCGATCGACGCAGCGTGGCACTGATGGGCGTAGGCAGACAGCGGCTTGCCCGTCATCTCACGGAAGTCAGCAGGGCTGATCCAGATGTCGTTGCTCATGCGTACCTCACCTGCCAGCGCTTGTCCTCGCGGTTCAGACGACGGCACTCACGTTCCGCCCAGCACCCCTGCCAGTCGGCACGCCGACCGTAGGACCGCTTCAACTTGGCCATCTCCGGCACGTTGTCGCCGCTGATGTGCTGCCACACGTCGTGCCAGACCACATCCCAGCGGGTGCCGACCGGCCACCTGATCTCGTAGGCGTCGGCGAGGTGCACCGTGCAGCGCTCGCCCTCGTAGGACGGGCCGACCAGATGCACCACGTCCGGGTCGATCTCGACCACATCGACGTGCTCCACGTTCGGCAGCGACAGGGCGTACCTGACCAGCATCCCGATGCCCATGCCCATGATGAGCACCCGGCCACCGTGCGACTCCAGCCGTCGGCACACCTCCCAGTGATCCATCATCTCGTCGGGGGTGTCCGACATCCACAGCCCACCGTTGCGGAACAGCCCGGTGTACCAGCCAGCCGGGACACCCCGGCCACGGCCTCCGATGATGGAGCGCAGCCGCTCCAGTTTCGCAGCGTCCTCGGTGACCTCAAACCGCTTCACCCGGACGTTGCCAGACACCCCCTCGGGGATGTCCACCTTCTCCATGCGGGCCATCAGACCCTCCTCCCATCCACAAGGAACTCCCAGCCGTTGTCCTCGGCCTTCTCGATGAAGGCTTCCTCCGAGGTGCGGTAGTCCATCTCGTCGTCGCAGACCTTCTGCACGACGCTCTCTAGGGCGAGCATCGCATCGCCCACTGACATGCCAGCCCGCAGCGAATCCCGCAGGCTGTCGAGCAGCACCTCGTCCACGTAGAGCCCGGTGAACGGGCAGTCCGGCACCTTGCCCGGCCTCGTGTACCGGTCGCGGCGCTTTCCCACCGTGGGAATCCACGGCTTGCGCAGCGGGCCGAGCACCACGTTCTCCAGCCACGCCCACGCCCGGCGCCCCTCCAACCCGGAGCAGTCACCCAGCCCGTCGTCGTGGTACCAGCGGGCATCCCGGCGGTAGCCGACGTGCTCGTCCAGTGCCTTGAGGCTGGCCCGCTCGTCGGACCAGTCCTGCCACGCGCACTCCTGCTGCGCGTACTCGTCCAGCGCACGGGTGAACCCGCCGCCGTTGTGCTTCTGCAACTCGGCCACCGTGTAGTAGGTGCGCTCGATCGTCACAGTCCTCATCTCCCGACCTCCCAGTCAGCGTGCTTGCGGATGCGGCCAGCGAGTTGCTTGGCCGCGTGTCGGTTCCCCGATGTCAGGGGACCGGTGATGGTGCGCCCGTTGGGGAACTCCAGCCGGACGTGGGTCCTGCCCGTCATGGACAGGCCCACGCCCTGCTTCTGGAGTCCCCGGTAGAGCGCACGCAACTCGGCAGGCTTGACGCCTGTCAGGCTGATGCGCCCCACGGTCACTCCTCCTCGACGGAGAAGGACAGGTTGTCCTCGTGGTTGTCGGCGATGTCGGAGTCCGTCTCGTCCCAGTCGTCGTCGTCGTAGTCCGAGGTTTCCCAGTCGGCTTCGCCCTCGCCCTCGTACTCGTAGTCGAAGTGCACCGACTTGACCGTGGCGGTGACCGAGAAGTTCTCCTGCAACTCCTCCTTCGCCGAGTCCTCGTCGTCAGCCTCGATCCCGGTGACGGTGAGGATCACCTCGCCGTCGCTGTCACGCGTGACGATGCCGGTCCACTTCTTCTTGAGCAGGGGCAGGCCCAACTCCTCAAGGAACGCGTTGCACCCGTCGATGCACAGGTCGTGCTCCTTGCGTGCAGCCTCGACCTGCTCACGGACCTGCAACTTGAACCGGTCGAACTCCTCACGGGCCGCGACCCGCAGCCGGTTGGCCTCGCGCACCTCGGTCTGGAGCCGGACGATCTCAGGCCCCGCCGAGATGGCGAACTGCACGATCGAGAGCAGCGCCTCGTCACTCACGAGGTCGCCGATGAACTGGCGCTCGGCGTTCGACACGATCTTGGAGATGTCGAAGTGGCTGATCGGGCGGGCGTTGGAGTAGAACGGCTCGTCGCCGAACGCGAACCCCTGCTCCCGTGCCTGATCGGCGGTGCCGGAGAACACCACGCCCTCGCCCTCCTTGGCGATGAGGATGCGGTCCTTGCCGTCGCCGATGTCGCCGCGCCGAACCTCGCTGACCCGGTAGATGTGGCCGTTCCGGTGCCGAACGATGTCGGCGTGCTGGATGTTGATGGCGGTTGCCATGGTTGCTCCTTCCAGAGCGTTGCTGCGAATCCCACGGTGGGAAACGCCAGTCAGGTGTGACCGCCACCGCCCACAGGTTGTCCCCCTGTGGACGATGGGCTGTCCTACCTGCCCTGCTTGCGGGCCTCCACCGCAGCCCGCGCACGGGCCACGACCTCTGCCTTGCGGCGCTCCTCGGCAGTCATCGGCGGGTTGGCAACCCGCTTGCCGAACGCGGCGACGAGGATCAGGTGACCGCGCCGGATGATCCCGCTCATGGGGTCACCGCGAACGGGGCGAGGTGGGCGGGGATGCCCTTGGCGATTGCCTGCTGGGCGGCGGACTCCCACAGGTACCAGTTGGACTCCAGCCGGGCACCGAACGAGCGGACATGGGTGCCCAGATCAACGGGCTCCTCCCGCAGGGGAACCCGGTTCAGCCCCAGCGGGATGTTGAACCGGGAGAACCCACCGACCACCCACACCTCGATGCAGTTCTCGTCGGTCAGCCACAACCCCACCCCCTCGGTGCACACGGTGGCCGCGTCCACCATCTTCTCCTTCGCGTTCCAGCCGACGACGAGCACCTGCTCCTCCACCTTGAAGGCAGGGCCCAGCGCCTCGCCGTAGATCGCGGAGTACACGGCAGCCACCAGAGGCAGGGCTGCCTCGGTGTCGATGGCCCGGACCAGTCGAGTCCTGCGCTCGGTCATCACCGCACCTCCGTGCTCACGGTCACGGTGCGGACGCAGGTCATGTCGTACTTGACCACCATGTCCTGCGTGTACCGGTCGTTCCACGGGTACTGGAATGCCCACTGCCGGTCGTAGAGGGCGACCATGACGGCCCTCGCCTCGGCCTCGGTGGCGCCCATCACCCGGACGTAGGAGTTGGGGACCGGGTGATGATCGGTCCCGAAGGTGAAGATGTAGTCGTCCATGCGTGCTCCTTCCAGAGCGTCAGTCCGATTCCCACCGTGGGAAACGGGGTCGTGCAGGTGTTGCCACCTATCCTATCACATAGGTGGTGCAACCTTTCAGTACCGGGACATGTGCTCCCGGCAGTCGGTGTCCTCCCAGTCCGGGTCGGACCAGCGCTGCTCCCCGCAGCGGTGGCACGCCTCGGTCCGGTCCAGACGGAACTCCCCGTCGTGCCACCACCACATGCCGCCGACGGTGTGGCTGTTCAGCCACTCCTCCGAGTCGTCCACGATCGTCTGCCAGTGGTCGGCGTGCGGCCAGTCCGGGTCGGCGTAGTGGTCGTCATACGTCTCCACGGCAGCCGACGCCATCGTGTCGAACATGCCCATGGACAGGGCCTCGGCGACGAGGTGCTTGGCGACGTAGTGCCCGTTCGGCGACGAGCACCCGGACAGGACGCCCGGGTTCAGGTCCATCGTGTGCACCTGCCCGCTGTCGTCGTTGGCCACCGAGAAGATGATCCGGTGGGCGGGCCGGGCGAACGACACGCTGGCGAACAGGGCCTCGACGGCCAGTTCAGGGGTGCTCCCGCCACGCTCGGCAAGCGGGATGTCGAACGAGCCCGGGTCATTCAGGGTCGCAGTCGCCGACCCATCCTCGTGCACCTCGACAGTCAGGTCGAAGTGCAGGGTGTACGGCTTGCTCATCGTTGCTCCTTCCAGAGAGCGTCGTTTCCCACGGGTGGGAAGTGAGCCGGTCGGCTCGGGGAGGGCAGGGACCGGTGCCCCTGCCTTCCACGCGTGACCGGATCAGGCGTACAGCGCCTTGCGGGTGAGCAGTTCACTCTCCACCTCACGGCGGGTGTGCTCACGCAGGGCGGGGAACTTCCCGTTGAGCAGGAACGCCCACGTCCCCAGCCAGAGCAGCCCGGACAGCCCGAAGGTCACGAGGAACAGTGCCACGGACACGACCACGATCACCCACCTCTGCTTCGGGTAGATGTAGGCGAGGTGTCCGTTGAACCCTCCGAGGAAGAACCACAGGACCCACGCGATCGCCTTGGAGTTGGCCATGCGTCGATCCACCTCGGCCTCGATCTGCCGCGCGGTGATGGTCTGCTCGGTCGGCTCCCACCCGAACTCGGTGAGGATGTGGCCGTTCGCCACGTCGCCGATCTGGTATTGCTCGTTCATTCTTGCTCCTTCCAGAAGCATTCATTTCCCACAGTGGGAATGAGCCGGTCGGCTCGGAGCAGGGCAGGGACGTGATGCCCCTGCCCCACCCGTGCTCGTCGGATCAGGTGATGCAGCCACACGACCAGAGGATCATCCCGTCGCCGGTGTCCACATGGTCCGGCGTTGCCTCGGGGTGCACGTCGCACTGCCACTGGTAGGACGGGTTGCACCGCCACTCCACGTCGGCGGGCAGGGTGGTCTCGTCGATCAGCAGGTTGCACGCGTGGCACTGGATCGCACCGTCGCCGATGTCGGCGAAGTGGTGCGCGGGCCATGGCCCGGTGCCCTCGGGTCCGGGGCAGCCGATCGGCAGGGGACCGTGGTCGCTGACCACGCCCTCGCCGAAGTCCGGGGTGATGACCCCGCACCCGAAGCACCGGTCCTCGCGCATGTCGGGCTCGACATCCACCGACAGCCAGCGGTGGAATCCCACCGTGGGAACCGTCACGTTGCCACCTCCTCGCCGACGAGCAGCCACGCCCGGAGCACGCCCTGATGCTGGGTCGTGGTCGGGGAGTAGGTCACCAGCGGCATGATCCAGATGCCCTCGGTGAGCCACGCGATCGGCGTCGAGTAGGACAGGATCGTGTAGTCCACGTGGGTCCGGGGGAACGCCCGGCGCCACTCGATCGGCAGTTCACCGAGGGTGTCGGGGTTGCCGACGATCCCCCGGAACGTGCCACCCGCATTCGAGAATGGCATTCGCTTGGCCACGAGTTCACCGGCGCGGCGCTTCGGCTCAATGCCCCCGCATTTCAGGGCCAGTCGATTGTCCTGCATTCCTTTGCTCCTTCCAGAAGCATTCCCACCGTGGGATTTCCTCGGTGGGGTCGTGCTGTGCACATCCTATCACAGGTAGTGCAACCTCTCAGCGGTTGAGAGTGACCCGGTACACCTCGCGCATCCGCTGCGCCCGCTTGGCCACCGCCTTCGGCATCGGCGTTCCGTAGGCGTGCCCGTCGAACGGGTGGAAGTGCACGAAGTCCGAGCGGGACGGGCCCACGACGAACGCGAGGTCACGCAGCGCCCCGTTGCACATCGCCGGGTAGTAGACGGTCCAGCCGTCCACCTCGGTGCGGAACTCCCCGTCCTTGGTCATGGTCACCGCGAACTTCGGCGCCATCACCGGACCCCCGATCCCACGGTGGGAAAGCGGGTGGTGAGCCGGTCGCAGTTCATGATCCCGGTCCCGCCGTTCGGGTACGCCACGGTGTGCCACGCGTTGCAGTACCAGCCGCAGCCCTCATCGGTGGCGACCTTGACGATCGTGCACCGGTCGAGGTTGTTGTCGATGACCTCCAGCCCGACGGTCGGGGCCTCGCCCGACACGATCCGGTGCACGGTGTGGTCGGCATGGATTCCAGCCATGTCCCTTCCTTCCAGTAGGGGTTGGACCTGAGCGGTCCGGGCACCGATTCCCACGGGTGGGAACCGGACCCGCACTGCGCTCAGGAGTGGAACGTCCACTCGATCGGGCGGTAGGTGAACTCGGAGTTCAGCACCGTGCGCGGCGCCTGCTCCCGGGCGATCATGCCGAACACGATCCCGCCGGGCAGCACCCCGCCGAACGAGTACCCGGCACCGCCGTCGATCCACACCTCGGTCGCCTCGGTGAGGATGTCCAGCGCGTCGAGGAACGACATCGCCGTGTCGGCGGCGTCGCGGGCAGCCTCGGTGCCCCAGCCCAAGCGCTCCGAGCGCATGGCGGCGATGTGGTCGTGCACCTGCTTGATCCGCTCCCGCACCCTCGGGGTGAGGGTGAGGTCGGCGGTGAACGTGTAGTCCTTGACTGGCATTGCGTGCTCCTTCCAGAGAGCGTTGATGTTTCCCACGGTGGGAACCGTGGGGTTTGTGGTGTCAGAAACTACTCCCCTGCGAATGCCTCGCGGAGAGCGTCGGAGTTGTCCCGGTGGTCCTCGCCGCACCACGGGTCGCCGCACTCGCACATGCCCTCGGGCTTGGGTCGGGTGGGCTGCGCGGTGTACGCCACGTAGTCGTCGCGGCATTCCACGCAGGCGTGGACGTACCCGTAGGCGGATGCCGCCTCGCAGCCCTCGCACCCGTCGATCGGGGTCAGGCACGGGCAGCCGGTGCCGCAGTCGATGTCGGACAGGGTGCCCTCCTTCGACAGCCGGGTGATGTACTCGGTCGCCTTCCGGGCGATCAGCGCACCGGTGACCGGCGAGGTGCAGTCGAACGTGCGCCAGATGCGCGCCCCGTGGTCGGCCTCGACGGCGATGATGTGGCCTTCCATGCTGGCCATGTGTGCTCCTTCCAGAGAGCGTCGTGTTGTCCGGGCGGACACCGGGCCAGCATTCCCACGGGTGGGAACGCTGCCCGGAGAGCCAACCGGTCAGGCTGCCCACACGTGCCCGAGCAGGCACCGGTGGTACAGCGGGGAGTTGGGGAACGCCCGCCCTTGGGCGGGTCGGGCGCAGGTGGGGCAGGTTCCCACGGGTGGGAACGCCTCGGCCAGCACCCGGTCGTCGTTGGGGTACATCGCCACGCGGACGACGCGCTGCCGGTGCGGGCGGGGCGCGGTGCCCCCGGTCCGGGTCCGGCAGGGTGCGCCGATGTCGGCCATGCACAGGGTGCAGCGCACCGTGGTCGGGTCAGCCATCGGTCGGCTCGGTGCCCGGGTAGGGCCCGTCCTCGGCGCGGCAGCCACCGTGCTCGGGTGCGCCGGGGCACCACAGCCACAGCGTCGTGGTGTCCCCGGTCCGGGCCACGTAGGCGTCGTCGCAGGCGTGCATGTCGGCGTCGCCGCCCATGCCGGGTGTGGTCAGGGCGCGTTGCACGCACGCGGCCCACGCCTCGCGCGCGGTGCCCTCACCCGCGTCGTACACCTCGGGCGCGGTGCCCTCGGTGTTTCCCACGGTGGGAACCGTGGTCGCGGCCACGGGGTCGTGGTCGGTCAGGGTGATCCCGGCGACGGTGAGCAGGGAACCGGTGACCATGGCGGCCACGACGATTCCCACGGTGGGAACGTGGAGGTTGGTCATGCGGCACACGCCGGGTGTTCGCAGGAGGCTCCCCATTGCCAGCCGCAGGCGGACGTGTGCTGGTGGCAGGCGGGGCATTCTTCGGCCTCGCCGTCGATCTCGTGCTCCCACTCACAGGGCGGGACGGTGGTTGGTGCGGGCATTGCGTGCTCCTTCCAGAGAGCGTCAGGATGTCCGGGTGGACATGGCGCAGGGCCCGATTCCCACGGTGGGAAACCGGGCCCGCACCACGAGCAACCGGGCAGGTCAGGAGGCCAACTCGGCGGCGTCGGCGGCCTCATCGGCGACCTCGGCAGCGGACTTGTCGAAGTGATCGAAGATCCGGGTGGCCACGTCGTGCTCGGACAGGTCGAACTTCCGGGCGTGGGCGGACACGGCGGCGAGCAGGTCGGCGAACCGCTCTGTCTCGGTCTTGTCGGATTGCTTCTTCTTGTCGTCGGCCTCGGTGGTGGCGCCCTTGACCAGAGCCTCGATGGCGTCGGCGATGGCGTTCCATGAGCCGAACCGGCGCCCGTCCTTGACCCACACGTTGACGTGCTTCTTGGTCAGGTTCAGGCCCTTGACCTTGTTCGCAGCGTTGACCGCGCTGTTGGCCCGGAGGATTCCGGCTCCGGGCAGGTCCGAGTCGAGCAGGGTCGAGAGCGTGACCACGGTGCGGACACGTCCGATGGCCGAGTCGCTGCGACCGGTCAGGCTGGACAGAATGGCGATCGTCGCACCCTCTGCGATCTTGTCCCGCAGGACTCCGATGCCCGTAGCGATGTCGTCCTCGGTGCTGGCGGCTTTCGTCAGCATGTCGATGGCGTACTGGGCAGACTTGCGCTCATCGGCGGTAATGGTGATGGTGTTCATTGTGATTCTCCTTGTGATTCTGGCGGACCCGAATCCCACGGTGGGAAACGGGAGGTTGGGCGATATCCGATCGTCCATAGCGCGCCTAGGTTAGGTTGCCCTGACCTAGGCCACTAGAGGCTATCGGCACTATGTGCTTGCATCCCATCGTTGCGCGGTTCCCACGGTGGGAATGTCCGCTCGCACGGTCCGGGGGTTGGGCCGGTCCCGTGGTCGCCCGCTAGGTGCGTATCCGTTCCATCGCATAGGGCCCGCTAGGTCCCTAACACGTGTTCCGGCATCCGCTCGCAGACTTGCGCTAGGTGATGCAACCGCCTGATCCCACGCAACCCTAGAATCCCTAGGTGCGCATCGGTCCCGATCAGGTAGGACCCACGACTAACCCGCCGACACTCATGGCCCCCATTGGCTATCCGGGGCACGGTCCTGTCCTCCCACGCGGGTCGCACGGTTCAAAGTAGAGGGAGCGACCCCTCATGCCCGTGCGTTGCCCGCCTCGCGGTGCGTTCCATTGTTGAGTTTGTCATCCCACCTGCGACCCGCGTCCGATGCGGGCCGGTCGTCCGGCGGCTGTCCTGTCCGGGGCACGGTGCCCCACGACGAGAACACTACGGGTTGCGGCACCTAGGCACCTAATCCGGCACAGTGAGTGACATTCCCACCGTGGGAAACGTGCTCAACCCGAACACCTGTACGAACCCCGGGTGGGGGCACGGTCACGGAGCGTGATCGGCGCGGAGCACCCCTATGCACTGGTGTCCCGTGGAATATGTGAGATTTCCACCCCGTTTCCGGCGCAGATACCGGACTGGACGGACTGATCTCACTGGGTTGGACACCCAGAGGCGTGCGTCACGACGCTGGCGCGTCACCCTCGTCTCGGACTCTCGGTGACAGGCTCCCAAGTCAGACTGGTGCCAGCGTTCGCCACCCTTGCGCGCATTCGTCCGTGCTGCGTGCCGACTCTCACTCCGAGTCCTGCGGGTCACCTGCGTGTTGTCTCGGTGACCTCGTGGGGAGCCCATCTCCCACAGCGGGCTGTGCCGCCTCTGACGCGGGTTAGACCGGACCTCCGTGGCCCCGGCCCCGGGATTGTGTCTGGGATCGTCGCTCGCGCACCGGGCTGCGCTGGCTCCCCCGCCGCGTCAGGTGCGGGCAGCCTCAGTGCGCGCGAAGGACCGGCCCTCTGGGGTGCCGATCGAGTCCATCTGGTAGCCTCTCTCCTGTCGCCGCAACGACACCGTACCAGAGCCCCCTGTGAGTAGCCTCCGGGGGGCTCTGGCGTGTCGTGGAGGGTTCCCACCGTGGGAAATGGGGCCCGAAACCGCTACCGTGAGCCCATGGGACGACCATCCAAGGGTGTCCGCACCCGATTCACCACCCGGGTACCGGCCAACCTCGCCCGCATGA
>Ga0209391_10000862_pt1 | contig 15233 bp, 10 predicted proteins | sample PPLLak3March2015_FD_187246 | JGI IMG/M metagenome (GOLD analysis project Ga0209391, IMG submission 187246) | Freshwater sediment microbial communities from Prairie Pothole Lake near Jamestown, North Dakota, USA - PPLs Lake P7 Core (1) Depth... | ecosystem: Environmental > Aquatic > Freshwater >... | reverse complement strand
CGTAGTTCATGCCGCAGACCGCTTTCGCGAGCCAGCACTCGAACAGGCCCCAGTAGCGCGGGATCACGTAGCGCTGCTCGATGCTGAGCGGCAGCAGCGCGCTCAGCAGCACCACCACGCCGAAGGCAATGGTGGTGACGAACAGCAGGCTGGTGAACACCAGGGAACGGACCCACCGCATGGGGGAGCGCTATCCCGGCAGCCGCGACAGGTCGGCCGCGTGCATGAACAGGCCCTGCATGCGCTTCAGGAGCGCGAGCCGATTGGCGCGCAGCGCCGGGTCGTCGGCCATCACCATCACCGAGTCGAAAAACGCATCCACGGCGTTGCGCAGCACGGCGAGCGACTTGAGCGCCTCGGTGTATTCGCGCGCCTTGAACTTCGGCTCCACCTGGCGCCCGATCGCCTCCACCTGCTCGCCGAGAATCTGCTCGGCAGGGTCCACGAGACGGTCGGCATCCACGCGATCGCCCACCGGCTCGGTCGCCTTGCGGAGGATGTTGGCAATGCGCTTGTTGGCTGCGGCGAGCGCCAGAGCCTCGGGCAGGCGCAGGAACTCCACGAGCGCGCGCAGCCGCGCGTCGAAATCGAGCGGCGAGGCGGGCCGGGTGGCGAGCACCGCATCGAACATCTCCGTCGTGACCTCGAAGCCCGCGTCACCCTCGACGTAGTAGGCGCGCAGCCGCTCGATGACGTAGTCGTACACGTCGCGCGCGCAGTCCGCCGGCGCCGCGAACGGCAATGCGACCAGGGCCTGGCCGATCAGCGCCTGCAGGTCGAGGTCGAGCCGGCGTTCGATCGAGGTGCGCAGCAGCCCGAGGGCGGCGCGGCGCAGCCCGAAGGGGTCGCGCGTGCCGGTCGGCTTCTGCCCGGTGGCGTAGATGCCGGCGATGGTGTCGAGCTTGTCGGCGATGGCGAGCGCCATCCCGGTCCGGGTGGCGGGCAGCTCGTCGCCGGCGAAGCGCGGCAGGTACTGCTCGCGCAGAGCCTCGCAGACTTCGGCGTGCTCGCCGTCGAGTTGCGCGTAGTAGCGGCCCATCAGGCCCTGCAGCTCCGGGAACTCGCCGACCATCGAGGTGATCAGGTCGCACTTGGCGAGCTCGGCCGCGCGGTCGGCGAGGCGCGGGTCGCCGCCGATCGCCGTGGCGATGGACTTCGCCAGCCCACGCACGCGCTCGGCCTTGTCGTGCAGCGAGCCGAGCTTCGTCTGGAAGGTCACGCGCTTGAGGCCGTCGACGCGAGCGTCGAGGCGTTGCTGCCGGTCGGTGGACCAGAAGAAGGCGGCGTCCGAAAGCCGCGGACGCACCACCCGCTCGTTGCCCGCGACCACCTGCGACGGATCGGTGCTCTCGAGGTTCGCAACCGCGATGAACCACGGCATCAGCGCACCGGCGGCATCGCGCACCGGGAAGTAGCGCTGGTGATCCTGCATGGTGGCGATAGGCACCTCGGCGGGCAGCTCCAGGAACTGCGCGTCGAAGCGGCCCGCGAGCGGCACGGGCCACTCCACGAGCGCCGTCACTTCATCCAGCAGCGCGTTGGAGATGACGGCCTGCCCGCCGAGGCGGGTGGCCTCTGCGGTGACGCCCTGCCGGATGGTCTCGCGCCGCTCGTGGATGTCCGCGAGCACTTTGCCGCGCTTGTGCAGAGTCGAGACGTAGGCGGCGGGCGAGGCGACGCGCAGCGGCCTCGGCGCCATGAAGCGGTGCCCGTAGCTCAGGTTGCCGGACGGCACGCCCAGGATCTCGCAGGGCACGACGTCCCGGCCGAACAGCATCACCACCCAGTGCACGGGCCGCACGAACTGCGCCTCGCCCGCGCCCCAGCGCATGCGCCGCGCGATCGGCAGTGCGTCGAGCGACGCCTGTACGATGCCGGGCAGCAGGCTCGCGGTCTGTGCGCCCGCCTCGGTGCCACGGTGCACGAGCCAGGTGCCTTTCGGCGTCTCGAGGTGCTCGAGGGCGGCAACCTCCACGCCGCAGCTCTTCGCGAAGGCGAGCGCGGCCTGGGTCGGCGCGCCCTGTGCGTCGAAGGCGGCCTTCAGGGGCGGGCCGCGTCGCTCGATGGCGCGGTCGGGCTGCCGTTCGGCGAGGCGTCGGACGCGCACCGCGAGCCGTCGCGGTGTCGCGAAGCGCTCGACGGCGCCGTGCAGGAGGCCAGCGTCGTCGAGGCCCTTGCCGATGCCCGCGGCGAACGCGTCGGCGAGCGCCAGCAGCGACTTCGGCGGCAGTTCCTCGGTGCCGATCTCGACCAGGAAATCGCGGCGTGCGGCGCTCATGACGCGACCTCCGTCGCGGCCTGCCGCAGCATCGGGAAGCCGAGCGCCTCGCGGCTCGCGTGGTAGGTCTCCGCGACCCCGCGCGCCAGCGTCCGCACACGCAGGATGTAGCGCTGGCGCTCGGTGACGGAGATCGCCTTGCGCGCGTCGAGCAGGTTGAAGGTGTGCGAGGTCTTGAGCATCCGCTCGTAGGCGGGCAGTGACAGCTTCGCCTCGAGCAGGTGCAGGCACTCCTTTTCGTGCGCGTCGAACTGCCGGAACAGCTCGTCCACGTCGGCGTGCTCGAAGTTGTACTTCGACTGCTCGACCTCGTTCTGGTGGTAGACGTCGCCGTAGGTGACGCGGCCCAGCGGCCCGTCCGTCCAGACCAGGTCGAACACGCTTTCGACGCCCTGCAGGTACATGGCGAGGCGCTCGAGACCGTAGGTGATCTCGCCCATCACGGGCCGGCAGTCGAGACCGCCGACCTGCTGGAAGTAGGTGAACTGCGTGACTTCCATGCCGTTCAGCCAGATCTCCCAGCCGAGACCCCAGGCGCCGAGCGTGGGCGATTCCCAGTTGTCCTCGACGAGGCGCACGTCGTGCACCCGCGGGTCGATGCCGACGGCCCGCAGCGAGTCGAGGTACAGCTCGATGATGTCCTCGGGCGACGGCTTGATGACCACCTGGTACTGGTAGTAGTGCTGGAGGCGGAAGGGGTTGTCGCCGTAGCGGCCGTCGGTCGGGCGGCGCGAAGGCTGCACGTAGGCAGCGCTCCACGGCTCGGGCCCCAGCGCCCGCAGGAAGGTCGCGGTGTGGAACGTGCCCGCGCCCATTTCCATGTCGTAGGGCTGGATGATCACGCAACCGCGTTCCGCCCAGTACCGCTGCAGGGTCAGGATCAGGTCCTGGAAAGTGCGCGGGGGCTTCGCCACCGTCTTGGCCATCGGGTATCCGCTCAGGTCACGCTCGAAGGGCGCGCAGTATAGCGAACGGTCGGCAGGGCCCTGCCGGACTGCGCGTGGGCTAGCGCTGGGGGGGCGGTCGGCAAGAGCGTGCAGTTGCGCCAGAATGAGTGCCCGCAGCTGGATACGGACGCTCTTACTCAAGTGCCTGACTCCATCGACCCCATCGCACGCTTCCTCGCGTCGCCCGCATTCGGCGTCGTCGGCGCCTCCGCGCGCCGCCACAAGTACGGCAACAAGGTACTGCGCTGCTACCAGCAGGCGGGCCGGCGCGCGATCCCGATCAATCCGCAAGAGACGGAGATTGAGGGAGTCGCCTGCGTGGCCAGCGTCCTCGACTTGCCTGACGAGGTGAAGAGCCTCTCGATCATCACGCCCCCAGCGGTGACCGAGCGGGTCGTGGAGGAGGCGATCCGCAAGGGCATCAAGCATGTCTGGATGCAGCCCGGCGCGGAAAGCGAGCAGGCGGTGGCGGCCTGTGAGGCGGCCGGGATCAACGTGATTGCGGACGGCAGCTGCGTGCTTGTCGTACTCGGGTACCGCGAGCGGGCCCCATGAGGGCGTTGGCGTTTACTTAAGATAAATAGAACAGTCGCTCGGTAAATATTGACCCCGAAGCCAGCATTGTAAACGCGAGCCGCGTAGACCGATCGGCGCTCTGTGCGTCGCGCTCAGCGGTCGGCGCTGCCGTCCGAGTCGATCCCACCGCCGGCACCCGAGCCACCCATTCCAGCGCCGCCGCCGCCTCCTCCTCCCCGCCCGCCGCCGCCTTCACCCCCCTTGCCGCCGCGGGAGCCCGCCGGCGTCGGGCGCAGGGGGCCCTGCTTCGGGATGAGGACCTGCGTCGGGACGGGTTCGAGATCGAGCACCTCGCGGATGAACGTGCGAAGCGACACGACGATCTCGGAGGTCTCCACCGCGCGGCCGGCGGCGAGGTCGCTCGCCGCCCTGGCGGCCAACCGCACCTGCTCCTCGGTCCCGAGCAGGATGATGTCCGACAGCGCGGCCTCCACTGCGTCACGAACCCGGCGGCGCCGATCGCTGCCCGGCAGTTCGCCTTCGGTCGGCACGGCCTCCTCCGCTGCCCGGAGGCGCAGGTCGCGCAGGTGGCTCGGATCGACCGCAAGGTCGCCGGTGAACGAACCACCGAGCGTTTTGTAGGCAGCGATGAGGGTTCGCAGCCGCTCGTTGATCTGGCGGTTCTCACGCTCACGGCGCTGCTGGACCGTCTGCATGACGAGCAGGCGGATCCCGACGATGACCAGGGTCACGAACGACAGGCCGAGCAGGGTCGAGAGCAGGGCCTGCCAGGAACTGAAGTCGATGCCATTGAACACGGAAGACCCTCAGGTCGGGGGTGGCACGGCGGCGGCGCTCAGACGTACGAGCGGTACTTCTCCAGATAGCGCACCGGCTTCGACAGTGCGTCGCGCCGGAACGGGTCGCCCAACTCCTGCGTGACCATCATCTCGAGCACGGTGCACGTCCCGTCTGCCTGGGCGCGGACCGCCGCCTGCAGCGCCGGTCCCACGTCGGCGAGCCGTTCGACCGTCACGCCCGCACAACCGAAGGCCTGGGCCACCTTCGCCCAGCTCGGGCTCTCGAGGTTCACGCCCTGGAAACGCCGCGAGTAGAAGTCCACGTGGTTCTTCTTCTCCGCGCCCCACTGGCCGTTGTTGAACACGACGACCGTCACGCCGATCTTCTCGCGCGCGCAGGTGAGCAGCTCGTTGAGGCTGATGCCCCACGCGCCGTCGCCCACGTAGGCGATGGCGGGCCGGTCGGGGCAGGCGACCTTCGCGCCACAGATCACCGGGAACGCGTAGCCGCAGTTGCCGAAGCTCATCGCCGCGAACATCGAGCGCGGCTCCTCGAAGCGCAGGTAGGAGTTCGACACCGAGCAGACGTTGCCGATGTCGGTCGAGACCATCGCGTGCTGCGGCATGGCTCGCTCGAGTTCGCGCAGCATCTGCCTGGGGTGCATGTGTGGCGAGTCCTGGGCGACCTCGAGCGAGTATGGGTCCTGCTCGTGGGTCCACGTGGCGAGTTCCTGCTCCCAGGCGCCCTTCTCGACCTCGATCTTCTCCCGGCGCTCGGCACGGTTTGCGGCGCAGGCAAGCTCGCGGCCCGCCAGCCGCTCCACGAGCGCTGCGGCCGCGGACCGGGCGTCGCCGTGGATGCCGACGCTGATGGGTTTCACCAGCCCGAGCACTCGCGCATCGGCGTCCACCTGGATGATCTTCGCGTTCGCCGGCCAGTAGTCCATGCCGTACTGAGGCAGGGTGCCGAAGGGCCCGAGGCGCGTGCCGAGCGCGAGGACAACGTCGGCCTGCGAGATCAGCTTCATCGCCGCCTTCGAGCCCTGGTAACCGAGCGGCCCGCACCACAGCGGGTGCGACGCCGGGAACGAATCGTTGTGCAGGTAGCTGTTGCAGACCGGGGCGTGCAGGCGCTCGGCGAGGGCGATGGTTTCGGCGGTGGCGCCGGAGTTGATCACGCCGCCGCCCGCGAGGATCACCGGGAATTTCGCGTGCGCCAGCAGTGCCGCGGCTTCGTCCAGCGCCGCCGCATCCCCCGGGCCGCGCCCGATCCGCATCGGTGCACCGATCGTTGCCTGGATGTCGCCATAGAAATGGTCGCGCGGAATGTTGAGCTGCGTCGGCCCCATCTCGAGCATTGCGCGGTCGAAGCAGCGCGCCGCGATCTCGGCCATGCGCCTGGGGCTGTTCACGTGCCCCTGGTACTTCGTGATCTTCGAGAAGATCGGCAGCTGCTCGGTCTCCTGGAAACCGCCGAGGCCCATCGTGAGCGAGCCCGTCTCGGGCGTGATGAACACCACCGGCGAGTGCGCCCAGTACGCGGCGGCGATCGCAGTCACGAAGTTGGTGACGCCCGGGCCGTTCTGCGCGATGCACACTCCGTGGCGACCCGAGGCGCGTGCATAGCCGTCCGCCATGTGCGCCGCGCCCTGCTCGTGAGCCACGGGGATGAAGCGGATGCCCGCCGCGGGAAAGATGTCGAGGGCATCCATGTAGGCCGAGCCCACGATGCCGAATACCTCGGTCACGCCATTGGCGGCCAGGGTCTCGACCAGGGCTTCGGATGGAGTCATGCGTCGTGGGGATGGCATACGGCCTCGCGGTTCGGGATCAGGCCGCATCATGAACCGCGCGGGGTCCTCCCTGCGAGGACCCTATCAGCGAGCCCTTCGTCGGGGCGCGGCTACCGCGCCCGGCCGCACCAGCACGTCCTCCGGATCGCCATAGTGCTGGTAGGCGCCCCAGGTCGAGCCGAGCGTCTCGTCGAAGATTCGCTGCCGCGCCACCTGCAGGGCCTCGCGCATGGGTTCGCCGGCGAACAGCCGCTCGTAGAACGCGGCCGCGAACGTGCCCGCCTGCTCGTCGTCCACCGGCCAGCCGGAGCCGACGTAGTTCGGCACTCCGCGCTCGAAGAACGCCTGCGCGACGGTCGCCGTGCCGCGCGTGAGCTCGGCACACTCGAACGCCGCTCCGTCGTGGATCACGCCGGAGAAGCAGGCATTCGCGAACACGAGCCGCGGCACGCGACGGGCGCGGAAGATGTCGCGCGCCGTCAGCACCTGGTCGCGGCTCAAGATCCAGCCCGCCGCGGTGGGGTTCGACGGGTCGTATTCGCCGTGCCCGGCGTAGTGCAGCACGTCGAAATCGCCGGTGAGGATCAGCTTCAGGATCTCCACCAGGTTGCACTCGCCCGCGCCGATGCGACTCTCGACCGTGATTCGGCAGTCGGGCCGGCTCAGCTGGTGCAACGCCTCGACCACGCGTCGGCCCTCGAGTCTCGCGTAGCGCAGCTGCAGTTCCTGCTCCGGCGCCGGGTCGGCGATCACCAGCACCCGCACCTCGTCCCTGAGTGGCGGCATGGTGCTGGGTGGCTGGGACAGCATGGTGCGGAACTGGCGCGTGAGCTTCTTCTCGAGCCCGAGCCGCTGTACCCCGGTGTCGCCGCTGCGGGGACGGAAGCAGGCCATCTCCCAGGGGAAGGACGCCGTCGTACTGTCCACGATCAGGCGCACCGATTCCGCCTCCTCGATGGACTGATCGAAATCGCTGGGCATCAGGTACTCGAACATCAGGCGGCCGTACTGCTCCTGGTCCGCGCCCGCCTCGGACTCCTGCAGCGCTGCCGCCAGGGCCTGGAAGCGCGCGGCGTCCACCTCGACCTCACGGACCGGCACCACCGCGCTGCGCGTGATGGCGGAGAAGCGGAAGCGGCCACCGCCCTCCTGCGGGCTCTCGAGCGTCAGGCGGATCTCGTTCAGCTGGCGCGGCGCGGCGGCCCGTCCGGCCGACGCCCCTCCCCGCTGGCTCTTGCGCTGGCGACGCACGCGTTCGATCTCGGCCGCCGCCGGCAGCCTGAGCGTCAGCCGTGCGCCGAGGGCCGCGTCCTCCTTCAGCTGCAGAAGGACCGCGGCCAGCTGCTCGGCGCGGTCCGGGTTGTTCTCGACGACGATGACTCCCTGCAGTGCCGAGCTGGCGCGTTCGGGCTCCGGCACGCTCGCGATCGCTCCCGTGATGCCACCGATCATCGCGCGCAGTGCCCGGTCCGGATCGAGACTGCCTTCGCCGGCGCCCACGAGCACGGTCGCAATGCGCTTCATGCCGAGCGCGCCGGTGCCGAGGGCCACGTTGGCCATGAGCGAGCGCAGCCGATCCTCGTTGAAGGTGCCCGGCGTGCCCATTCCCGCGATCAACACCGCGCCCGCTGCGATCCGGCCACGGGTCGGAACATGGAAGAGCTCGCCGTGCAGTCCGCCGATCATGCCGCGCTTCACCGCGAGCCCGATCCAGCCGTCGAGTCGCTCGTCGATCGCACCAATCGCGTTGACGGGCTCGAGGCCGCGGTAGTGGCCCACGACGACCGCCGGCGCCTTGACGTCGCGGATATCGGCGAGCTGCAGGGTCACCCGCAGTGGCACGGGCGGCGCCGCACGCGGGGCCTTCGGCTTCGCCTGGCCTGGCCGCTTCGCACGCGCGGTGCGCCCAGCCCCGAGCGCGGCGTGCAGCAGGGCGTCTTCCGCAAACGCCGCGTCCTCCGCGGAGAGCTTCGGCTCGCCCGCGACACTGCGCTGGGCCCGCGCCTCGCCGACGATGCGGTCGAACTCGTCCATCATCACCCGGTCGGTCGCCTGCTGGTATTCACGCATGCTCGGCGCCCCACGCTTCGTACCGCGCGATGGCGTGGTCGCGAGCAGGGGGGTGCTGCCGGACTCCAGCAGATCATCGAGCGCCCGCAGCACCTTCTCGTTGCGCGCGAGGTCGCCGTGCACTTCGTCAATGTAGTAGGCGGGGACGCCGCTCAGCAGGCCGAGCGCGTGCGGCACACGGCCGTCGCCCTCGCGGGACAGCGCGTAGTCGAAGTCGCCGCGTCCGGCGACGTTCATCCCGACGATCGTCGGCTGGTTGCAGCCGGCCACGTAGATCATCCGCGTCGCGCTGACCGTCGACGCGGTGTCGAGGCCGGTGTGAAACTGGTGCGCCCGGTTGAGGTGCTGTTGCGAAACTGCAGCCCGCTTCGGCCACGTGTCGGCCTGGTAGAGGAAATCGAGCGTGCCCGGTAGCTTCGCCGGCGCCGGCAGGAGCTGGTAACTGCCCACGAACGAATTCGTGATCGCGAGCAGTTGGCGCATGTCATGCGAGAAGTCGAGCTTCTCGAGCATGCCGATCATGCGGTCCTCGCCCGTCATGGCCTGGACAATGGCGTAGGAGCCGTAGTTCGGCGTGCCGAGCATCACGAGCCGTCCGCCCGCGACCTTGTCCGGATCCTCGAGCCCTTCCCACAATTTCGGGTGCCTGAGGATCATGGTGCGTGCGACCAGTCCGCCCATGGAGTGGGCCACGAGGTGGACCGGCTTGCCCGGAAAGCGATCGCGGATGAGCCTCGCGAGGCCGTCGGCCGCTTCGTCGACGTCCCGGCGCCAGTCGTAGGCGTAGCCGACGGCGTCCCAGCGCGCGCGCAGCGACAGGATGGCGCGGGCGTAGTAGCGCTTGTTCGGCCGGGTCGCGACCACCCGGTACTTGCGGTTGGCCTCGTGCTTCCCGTCCGGCGCGAGCGCGAGCCGTTCGATGTAGCCGATCATCAGCCGCGGCACGTGGATCCACACGTGGTCGCGGTTGGTGCCCGACACCGTAGCAAGGTCCGAGCCCGTGATGCCGTGCAGGAACACGACGTTGCCGAGCAGCGGTGCCCGCGAGCGCGACAGCCGCGCCCGGGTGGCGAGGCGACGCAGGACTGCGAGTTCCGCCTCGTCGAAGCCCTCGAACTCCTGTTCGACGGTCGCGCTGCGTTTGCCGCGGATCGTCCCTTCGGCCAGCGCCTCCTCGAAGCGGTCCCAGTCGATCGCCGTGCGGCGCGCGTCGTCGGTGGCCTTGCTCATGAGAATCGCTCCCGTGCCCGGCTGCCCATGGATTCGAACGCCGCTGCGGATCGGCGCTACGTCGCGATCGTACTGGCGCGGTGTGCTCGCCAATATCACCCGATCAGGTGATATCCCGCGCCGTGCGCGAGCCGTACCATCGTAGCTTCGCACGGCGCCGCCGTGCGCAGTCCGAACGAGGCACCGGGACGGTGATCGATCGAGCCGCACCGCCGGCCGCGAAGCGGCTGCGCATCATCGCGACCCTCGAGCCGGGTGCAACCCACGACGACTTCATCGCCGCCGTCATGGCGGTCGGCGGCACGGTGATCGCCTGCGACGCCGAGACCGTCAACGCTGACGTGCCCGGCGGGGCGATGGGCCGGCTCGCGCTCGTGCAGGGCGTTGTGGCCATCCGCGCCGGCGAGTCCTGGGACGCCCCGGGCCGCCAGCCGCCCGACGGTTCGCCCGAGGTGCGCAAACGCCTGGAGAAACGCGAGCGAGACGCCCGCGCCAGCCAGCCCGGCGAACCGCAAGACCCACAGGAGGAATGATCATGGCCAAGGCCACGAAGGTCGGCGGGTTCCAGAACGTATTTATCCAGGTCGAGGGCAGGGGCATGGCCGGCATCAACGCCGCCACCCGGGCCGTCGAGGCGGCAGGAGGACGCATCACGCACGCCGTGCCGCCGTCAGTGGTGGTTGCCGCCGTGCCATCGCACAACGCACGGACGCTCGGCACGGCCACGCGCCTGAAGCTGGCCACGACCTCGAAGATCCCGGCCACGAAGATGAAGGGGTGCTCGCACGTCGTCGCGGAAGCCATGACCATCTGGAACGGTCACCAGGATCCCGGCCGCATCTCGCGGTCGATGGCGAACCGCTCGCTCGGCATGCGCTTCGACGCGCCCGGCCGCAAGCCGCCCGATCCGCCGCCCGACATCGCCGCCCGCCTCCGGCGACGCGAGGAAACGGCGCTCGGCACGCGCGCGCTGCGCGGCGCCCGTGCGCTCGGCGCGCCCAACCTGTCGATTCCGGTGCTGGTGGGCCGGATCGCCGTGGGCATCGTGTACGTGGACAGCACGGTGGCGCAGTACGCGATCGCCGACAGCGAGAAACTGAAGGTCACGAGCGAGACCGTCGAGGGCCTCAACATGCTTTCGTCGTTCGAGCCGCGCGCCGGCATCCAGTGGTTCTACGACTTCAAGCGGCCGAAGCTCTCGCTGGGCCCGAGCCAGTTCCCCGCGGGCCAGGAGAACAGCTGGGAGGACAAGTGGCGCAATGCCGCGCTCGGTGCCATGGGCTATGCGTCGAGCGTCGCCGGCATGAACAAGTACATCGCCGACCTCAAGGCGCGCTTCGGCGCACAACACGCGTATGCGCTGTTCGTGACCAAGTACCCGAAGGACTGGTTCGCCTACTACTGGGGCAACCACGTCGTCATGGACTTCCAGGTGGACGGCTGGGGGATCGACAACTTCAATCTCGTCGTGGCCCACGAGACGGGGCACGTGTTCGGCTGCCCGGACGAGTACACGAGCTCGGGCTGCAACTGCACCGGCAAGTCGGGCCGCTACGAGATCGCGAATGGCAACTGCGAAACGTGCGCCTCGCCGTTCGTGCCCTGCCTGATGTGCGCCAACACCCCGGCAGTGTGCGACTTCACGCGCGGGCACCTCGGCTGGAACGAGCTCGCGGTGTTCTCGAAGGGCACGGCATCACTCAAGGGCACGTGGACTTTCGATCTGGAGACCGGCAAGCTCGGCCCCGCGACGGGCGCCGACCTGTGGTGGCGGCAGGTGAACAGCACGACTCGCTACCTCGTGCCGCAGGGCGGGGCGATGCTCGCGCATCTTGGCAAGCCGAACTTCGAGGCCATCTCCTCGCAGACGCTGGCGACCGCGCCATATACGGCGACGCCGATCAACGGCAGCAACAGCTCATCGAACAAGCTCACCGCCGGTTCCGTGATCGCCGTGCGCACCAACGCTGGCCGCCATGCGAAGCTCAAGATCGAGAGCTACGGCTACAACCTAGGAATCCGCTGGGTGACCTACAGCTGACTACTAGAGCGTGCGCGGTCCGAGCGAGAGCAGCTGCAGCAACTCGCCCTGCGAATGGACGTCGCACTTGATGAAGACGTGGTGCAGGTGGGTCTTCGCCGTGTTGACCGAGATGTGCAGGCGCTGCGAGGCGGCCTCGAGCGACTCACCCTCGAACAGCAGCAGCGTCAGGTCGGCCTCGGCGTCGCTCAGGCCGTACAGCTCGCGCAGGATCCGCTTTGGTACGTGCCGGTCCGCGTGCGGTTCGTAGATCATGAGTACGTGCTTTGCGCCGCGCGCTCGTGCCGCGGCGTCGCCGGCCGTGTTCAAGGGACTCAGCAGCACGCGGAATGGCGGCCGGCCGGCGCCCGCGCCGATGCGCATCACCACGGACGCCTGCGTCGTGCCGCCATCGGCACGTTCGCGGCCCTGCTGCAGGAATGCCTCGAAGCGGGCCTGTGCAGCCGGTTCGCCGAAGTTGAGCTGGCCTCCCTGGATCGCGATGGCCCCCGACCCGTGGGCCGCGCGTAGCGCCGCATCGTTGGCGTAGTGAACCCGGCCTTCCTGGTCGAAGATCACGACGCCGCGATTGAGCTTGTCGAGCACGGCTTCGGCCGCGTGCCCGTCGTGCGGACGGGCCTGCAGGGAACTGCCAAGGATCGTCGGGAGGTCCGAGCGGCCGGTTGCTGCGGCGCCGGTCGAGGCGTCCTGGAGCCCCGGCCCAGCGCCGTCCTCCGCAGTTGGCTCGTCGCGGCGCACCCTTCCCTCCCTGCGGGTAACCCTGTCGGGTCGGCGGCAGATCCGTCCGACCGTACCCGACCTAACCTTAACCGGCAGGGGTCAGCGCGTCTATGGTCGGTCAGGCCGACGGCTAGGCCGCGTCCTCCGTGATGGCGATCCACGAACTGTCCGGGTCGAAGCTCTGGATGGACTCGACCGCCGTAGCGGTGTCCTCGCCGAGATCCTTCTGGAAGACGACGCCGTCCTGATTGATGATGAAGGTCTGCACGCCGCTCGAACCGTAGTCCGCCGGCCAGGCGACGAGTGCGAAACCCTCGGTCAGCAGGCCGTCCTTGAAATAGTCGCGTGCGCCGCCGATGGCATTCGCTCCCTGCGCATAGAGCATGCGGTAGTAGTAGCCGTGATACGGCGTGCGATCGGCGCCGCCGGCGCGGTAGCCCTCCTCCGCGGCCGCAGCCACGAACGGGCCCGCCGGGCTCGGCGGCTCGTCCTCGCCGGTCTCCCAGTACAGGCCATTGTGCATGCCCTCGTCGCTGATCAGCTTGAGCGCGAAGATGCCGGCGGGATCACCGTCGCGGCCCTCGGAGGCGTACTCGACCTGCGCATTGACGAAGCCGCGGCTCACGTCGATGGCGCCGAGCTCGTTGGCGCCGACGCGACGGTAGATCATCTCGTCGCGGCCCGCCTCGCCGTCGAAGTGCCAGCCGCCGTCGCGCTTCACGAGCGGGATCGGCATCGGCCATTCGTCCTCGCCCGTCACGAGGATCTTGCGGTCGGAGCCGTCGTCGACCAGCGCGTGCTTGGCGGCGTATGCGTCCAGGAAGCGGGCGCGATCGCTGGCGTCCTGCACGGCGTCGCCCGAATCCAGCAGTTCCTCGCTGCCGGGCCCCAGCAATGCCTTCAGGCCGTCCATGTCGCTCTTCTGCAGCGCCGCGACCAGCGCGGTGACGGCTTCCTCGGGCGTCTTGAACCCCGAGGCCTTGTCAGGCTGCTTCGCGCAGCCGGCCGCGATCGCGAGTCCGAGGAGCATGCCGACGACGCGCAACCAAGGCGCGCGCAGAGTGTTTGTCGTATTCATGTGCGTTGTTCCCTGCGATCAGCGCTTCTGCTTCTTGCCGCCACCACCGCCGCCTGCGCCCTTGCTGCGGGCGCCCTGCGGCAGGCTCTGCTTGCCGCGCTGGCTCGCAGCACGGTCCATTTTCCCACCCTGCGCACCGGACATCGCCGTGCCGCCTTTGCCGCCCGAAGGCGCAGGTCGACTCGTCGGCATGGGTTTCGGGGCTGCGGATCGGTCCGCGGTCTGTGGCCGCGCCGCCGGCTTCGCGCTCGGAATCGGCTTTGCGTACCCGCGATCGCCCGTGCCCTTGGCCGGCTTCGGCAGGTCCTTCGTGACCGGGGACGGGCGCTGCACGTCACGCGTCTGGGGCTTCGGTATGTCACGAGTTGCCGGGGCGGGCTTCGCGCGATCGCCCTTCGCGCCTGCGTAGCTGCCCTGCACTTTCGGGGGCGCCTTGGCCTTGGGTACATCGCGGGTCGCGGGCCGCGCCTTGGCGGGATTCGAATAGCCGGGCTGCGCGTTCGCGATGCGGTCCCTGGCGTCCGTTGAACCGCCGGGTCTGGCGCCGGCGTAGCCGCCCTGGCCCTTCCAGTTGCCGGCAGTCGCATCGGGCGAGGGACGCTTCACGTCGGCCGGCATCGCACGCGGCTGCCGCTTGTTCAGGTCGTTGAGCTCCGGCCGGTTCGGTCGCGCGGCCGAGATCGGACTGGTCGTCGGACGCGGGCGGTTGTAGCCGTCGGCGCCCGGCTTTCTGTCGTAGCGGTCCCAATAGTTGTTGCCTGGCCGATTGCCGCCGGTGTTGATGACGATGTTGCCGCTGTTATTGAAGCCGCTGTTGTAGCCCGGCGGACGGTTGTAGCCGTGGCTGGGGTAATAGCCGCCGCCGTACGAGGGTCGGTACGGATAGGGCGGGTAGTACGGCATGCCGCCGTAGCCGTAGTTCGGGTAGTAGTAGTCGTACTTGTTCTTGTTCTTGTGGTCGTCGTCGTCGAACAGTTCGTTGACGAGGATGCCCGCGCCGAAGGCGAGCACGCCGGTGGTGACCATGGCGCTCGTGGAGTAGCCGCTCTTCTGCTCCGTGGCCGTCGTCGCCGCGGGAGTGGTCGTCGCGGGGGCCGGGGCGTACGCGGCGACGGGGTCGTACTGCGGAACGTAGACGACCTCGGGCTTCGCCGGCTTGAGCACGACGACTTCCTGGCCCTCCTGCACCGCGGTCTCGACCTTCATCTGGTCGGAACTCTGGAGATTGCCGACGTCGACGGCCTGCTTGCGCAGGCGTTGCACGGCACCGAGCACGCCGGCCTGGTCGGCGACGAAGGCCTCTCCGAGTTCTGTGGTCCAGTCGAGCTCGAGGCACATCATGTCCACGGTCTCGGGGAACTGGACCAGTGCGCGGATCGGCGGCGTGAACCCGACGGTCGCCGCGGCGTCGTCGAGCGCCGAGCCCTTGAGCGTGGTGTTCTGCAGCAGCCAGTTACCCGCGTCGAGCACTTCCTGCGGATTGGTCGAGGCGATCAGCAGCTGCGACAGCACGGGGTCTGGATACAGCGCGATGGGCGCGAGGAGTTCCTCGAGTGCTTCGGGCGTCCAGGTCCGGGTCACTTCGGCTGCGGTCACCGGGGTGGCCGCAGCCGCGACGGGCGCCGTATCCGGAGCGGCGGCCGGAGTCGGGGCCTGGGCCTGGGGCGGAGGCTCCTTCGAGCCGCAGCCGGAGAGGGTGGCGACTGCACCGAGCATGGCGCAGAGCGCAAGGGATCGCAGATCCGCGGGGTGGCGTTTCA
>Ga0209391_10000861_pt1 | contig 15235 bp, 15 predicted proteins | sample PPLLak3March2015_FD_187246 | JGI IMG/M metagenome (GOLD analysis project Ga0209391, IMG submission 187246) | Freshwater sediment microbial communities from Prairie Pothole Lake near Jamestown, North Dakota, USA - PPLs Lake P7 Core (1) Depth... | ecosystem: Environmental > Aquatic > Freshwater >... | reverse complement strand
GCAATGCCTACCGCGCGGGCGGCGCGCCGGCGGTGGAGACCAGCGCGGTCTGCCGCAACCTGCAGTACCGCACGCGCAGCGGCGGCAACCCGGACCTCGAGGCCGAGACGTCGGATAGCTTCTTCGCCGGGTTCATCTGGGAGCCGCTGGACAACTTCTCGATGAGCGTCGACTGGTTCAAGATCAACCACGACAACATCATCGACCAGCCGACGGTCTCCTACCAGTTGAACAACCCGGACCTGTTCCCCGGCTCGATCAACCGCTTCCCGCCGAACGCGATCGATCTCTCCGTCGGCGCGCCGGGCGGCTTGCGCGGCTCGGGCAGCGACGAGGAAGTGGGCCTGAACCGCCTGTACTTCAACATCTCGGAGCAGAAGGTCCAAGGCATCGACTTCAACTTTACGCTGCGCAACAGCCTCGGCGACTGGGGCAAGCTGACGTCGAACCTGGCCGGCACGTACAACATGACTTACGAGCGTGCCGCGGCTCCCGGACAGCCGCTGATCGAGTACAACGGGACGTACCAGTACCCGCGCTGGCGCGGCAATCTGCTGTTCGACTGGGAGCGCGGCCCCTGGAACTCGTCGGTGTTCGCGAACTACATCCACAGCTACTACCAGGCGAACGGCACGGCCTTCGGCGGCGCCTTCGACTACGTGGAAGCGTGGACCACGTGGAACTGGTCGATCCGCTACAGGGGCTTCAAGAACTGGGAGCTCTCGTTCGGCGTCAACAATCTGCTCGACAAGGACCCGCCGTTCTCGGACGACGAGACGCAAGGGTACGACTTCACGACCCACAACCCCGTCGGGCGGTTCTACTACGGCCGCGTCAAGTACGCGTTCTAGGTCGCGCGTCCGCAGCGGATCACAGGGGCCTCCGGGCCCCTGTTTCTTTGCGCTATTTCAGGATCGGCATCGCGGAGGCGTGCTCGTAGTCGCGCAGCGCGCGGAGCTTGTTCTCGATCTGGATGTAGCGCACCGCCTTGTGCGCCGGCAGCGTGCGCATCACGCTCTTGTGCATGCGCCGGAAGTCGCGCGCCTCGTCGTCGTGCGCGATCAGGTACTGCGACGCAAGATTCTTGGCGTAGGCGTCGCTGGTGCGCTCGCCCACGGCGACCACGTCCTCGACCATCCGGGTGAGGCGACGCGTATTGGCCTCGATCGAGCGTTGGTAGGCGTCGTAGATCGGCCAGAAGCGCTTGCCTTCATCGTCGGTCAGCCGGAGCGCGCCGCTGACGTAGGCACGCTTGTCCGCGCGGACCTCCGCGGCGAGCGACTGCATCGTGGCCTCGGCAGGCGCGGCACCTTGCGCGAACGCGGCAGACGAGGCGAGCAGGACGGTGGAGAGGACGACGGCGGAGAGGTTGATGTTCATCGTGGCGATGGTCGGGTGTGCGGGGACGGTGGAGGCCATCGTGCGGAGGGCCCGGCGGCGGTCGCGCGACATTGCGGCGCTTGGCCGGGCGCCCCGCGAGCATCGACCCGGACCGCTGCTCGGCAAAGGCCTTCTAGGGCTTCTAGGGGCTTTGCTCTAAACCGGCGGCAAAAGCTGGACAGGCCGCGGGTTGCGCAGGGATAATAACAGGCTTTGCTGATCGACCATCAAGCCCCGCTCTCCGGCGGGGCTGTCGCTTTGAGTCCGCCGTCGTCGTCGCGCCGGAGCGCCGGGGCCCGTCCAGGACCGTCGACGCGGCACCGCGGTGCCGCTCCAGAGCGGGTCGGGTAGTCGCCTTTCTTTGCATATTGCCGTGGACGCCTTTAGCATCTGCCCCCTGCTTCGGGAAACGCCACGCGGCCGATGCCGTTGCGGCTTCCCGCCGGTCCCGAGTCGGCTCGCGCGGTCGGCCGCGTGAGGCGCGGGTGGGTGCCGCCGTCGATCACTGAACCCAATCATCTGTCTGGAGAGATCATGTTGAAGACGACCCGTTGGGCCACGCTGGCCGCGCTGCTCATGGTGGCCGCCGCGGCCGCGGTTACGCCGCTCGTGTCGCAGGCGCAGGGCCAGCCGGCGCCGGCGGCCACGCCGGCCCCGGCGACCGCTCCGGCTCCGGTGGCGACACCTGCCGCGGCACCCACCGCGACGCCGACCCCGGCTGCGAAGACCAACGGCGCGAAGCGCACCGAGGTCGTCGAGAACCCGTACGGCCTCGAGTCGGTGTGGCGCGGCAGCGATTGGGTCGCCAAGGCCACGCTGGTGATCCTGGCGATCATGTCGATCGGCAGCTGGTACATCATCGTCACCAAGGTCTACGAGCAGTTCAAGCTCGGCCGCGAAGCCCGCGTCGCCGAGAAGTCCTTCTGGAGCGCGCCGTCGGTCAAGCAAGGCGCGGACGGCCTGAAGGAGGGCAGCCCGTTCCGCTTCATCGCCGAGTCCGGGCTCGAGGCGCAGTCGAAGCACACCGGCCTGCTCGGCAACATCAACCTCTCGGACTGGGTGTCGGCGTCGATCCAGCGCGCGATCGACAACGTCGCGAGCCGCCTCGGCGACGGGCTCGCGTTCCTCGCCACCGTCGGCTCGACCGCTCCCTTCGTCGGACTGTTCGGCACGGTGTGGGGCATCTACCACGCGCTGACGGCGATCGGCATCGCCGGCCAGGCGTCGATCGACCGCGTCGCGGGTCCGGTCGGCGAGGCGCTGATCATGACCGCCATCGGCCTCGCGGTCGCGGTGCCGGCGGTGCTGGGGTACAACTGGCTCATCCGGCGCAACAAGCGCGCGATGGAGGACGTGCGGGCCTTCGGGGCCGACCTCCACGCGGTGCTGATGTCCGCGAAGTCGCAAGCCGGCAAGGCCTGACGCCATGTCGATGAGCGTCGGCCCCGCCGACGGCGACGAGGAGGAAGTCGTCTCGGCCATCAACACCACGCCGCTCGTCGACGTGATGCTCGTGCTCCTGATCATCTTCCTGATCACGATCCCGGTCGTCACGACGTCGATCCAGCTCGAGCTGCCGAAGCAGCGCATCGAGGTCCGCGAGACCAAGCCCGAGAACATCACGATCTCGGTGGACTCCACGGGCAACATCTTCTGGAACGACCTCAAGCTGCAGAACACCGCGGCGCTGATCGAACGGCTGAAGAAGATTGCCGTGCTGAACCCGCAGCCCGAGGTGCACATCCGCGGCGACAGCCGGGCCGACTACGATGCCGTCGGTCGCATCGTCTACGCTTGCCAGCGCGCCGGCATCGCCAAGATCGGCTTCATCACCGAGCCGCCGGTGCGCAGCTAGGCGCCGCGCGACGGGCCACGAGGACTCGAACATGGGAATGAACGTTGGATCGGGCGGCAGTTCGAATGACCCCGACGTGATGCTCGACATCAACACGACGCCGCTGATCGACGTAATGCTGGTGCTGCTCGTGATGCTGATCATCACGATCCCGATCCAGCTGCACGCGGTCAACCTGAACATGCCGGTGGGCAACCCGCCGCCGCAGCTCGTCAAGCCCGAGGTGGTCAAGATCGACATCGATCCGTCGAGCCAGATCTACTGGAACGCCGAGGTCGTCCCCGATCGCGCCGACCTCGAGGAGCGGCTGCGGTCGATCGCCACCGTGGACCCGCAGCCCGAGCTGCACATCCGCCCGGACAAGCGCGCCAAGTACGACGTCGTCGCCGCGGTGCTCGCCGCGGCGCAGCGGCTTGGCGTCACCAAGCTCGGCATCATCGGCAGCGAGCAGTTCATCGAGTAGCTTCTCGCGCGCCCGCCGCGCGCGGCGGGGCACGGAGTCGACGAGCCATGGATTTCGCACGACAGCAGAGAGACCCGACCCGGCACCTGATCGGGATCACGTTCGTCATCGTCCTCCACGCACTGATCCTCTGGGCGATGGTGTCGGGGCTCGCGCGGAAGGCGGTGCAGGTGATCAACAAGCCGATCACCGCGACGATCATCGAGGAAATCAAGGCGCCGCCGCCCCCGCCGCCCCCGCCGCCGCCGAAGAAGATGGTCGAGGCGCCGCCGCCGCCCTCGGCACTGCCGCAGCCCTACGTGCCGCCGCCGGACATCGCGCCGCCGGTGGTGCAGACGGCCCCGACGATCACCGCCGTGACGCCCGAGCCGCCGCCGAAGCAGGAATACAAGATCGAGCCGCCGCCACCGCCGGCGCCGCCGAAGATCGAAGCGCCGCCGGCGCCGCCTGCGAAGCCGGCGGTCCGCAAGGGCATCACGCCGGTCACGCGCGAGGATCCGGTCTATCCGCGTGCCGCGATCCGCGCCGGCATCGACAAGGGGCGCGTGCTTGCACGCGTCAACATCGACGAGAAGGGCAACGTGACGGACGTGATCATCGTGTCCGCCGATCCGCCGCGGCACTTCGAAAGCGCCGTGCGCGAAGCGCTCTCGAAGTGGAAGTTCAGGGCCGAGGGCGAGAAGTACGTGGGCGAAATCGAGGTCGTGTTCACGCTCAAGGACTGACACGCCGCGCTGCGGCGCGCCCGGCAAGCGCAACGGCCGCCCACGGGCGGCCGTTCGTCATCGGGAGCCGACCGCAGGGACTAATCGGACCGCAGCGCCCAGGCGGCTGCGCTCCAGGTGACCACGCCAATCGCTGCGAGCACGGCCGCGATCTGCGGCAGCGACACCGGCTGCGCGGCGAGCAGGCGGAACGCCTCGCGGCCGACGTCGAGCGCGACGCCCGGCAGTGCCGACGCGGTGCCGAGGGCCGCGGCGCTCCACAGCGCGACGAGCGCCGGCTTGCGCCAGCGCGGCACGGCCACGGGCGCGGGCAGCGCGTTCATCACGCGGGCGGTGAAGCCGCGGTCGTCGAGGTACGACGACCCGTGCTCGCGTGCGTCGGCAGCGAGCGCGGCGTCGAGCCAGTCGTCGTCGGACGGCGTGTGCGGCGAAGTGCGCGGCGAAGTGCGGTCGGCGGTCATCGTCAGGAATCCTGCCGGGGCGCCCAGGCGGCGAGCGCCGCCTTGAGCTTCTGCTTGCCGCGGAGGACGTGCGTCTTGACCGTGCCGACCGGCATGCCCAGGACGTACGCCGCCTCCTCGTGCGAGAGGTCATGATAGTAGCACTGCACGATCGCGGCCCGCTCGCCTTCCGAGAGCACCGCGAGCGCGCGTTCCAGGTCGAGCTTCATCGTCGCGCCCCGTGCGTGATCGGGGACCGCGGCGTCCGCGGTGAACGCGGTGCCGGAGGCTTCGGCCAGGTTGTCCGTGGCGTCGCCGAGGAGCTCCTCCTTGCGCTTGCGCGCATCGGCGAGCCAGCAGTTGGTCGCGATGCGGTACAGCCAGGTCGAGAACTTCGCTTCCTGCCGGTAGCTTCCGAGGTGGCGCCATGCCAGCACGAAGGTCTCCTGCGCGAGGTCGTCGGCAAGCGCGTGGTGGCCCGCGGTGAGCCTGCGCAGGCACGCGCGAACCGCGGACTGGTGTCGGCGCACGAGCTCGGCGAACGCGTGACGGTCGTCGGCGACGACCGCGCGGGCGATGAGCGCGGCATCCGAATCCGGGGTCGACGCCATCGGGCGCCGGTTGCGGTCGTGGCGAACGCTGCGGGGCCGGGGTCCGTTACGCGCCTCCCGACCGGCTTGTCGGCGTTCCCTGCCGCTCCTCCGCCTGCCGGTCCTCGAGGTACCAGAGCACGACGAAACCGATGCCCACGAAGAGGAGGATCAGCCCGAGGCCGTTCGGCGAGCCGTCGTCGAGCATCGAGTAGGCGGTCATGCCGAAGCCGATCGCGCCCAGGATCACGCCCTTGCGCAGGTCGGACCAGGCGGCCTTGCGGCGCAACGTCTTCGCCTGCTCGTAGAGTGGCGCGGTGACCGGACTGGACGCGAGCGCCTGTTCGGGACGACCGTTGGCGATCGCCTGCATCGCCTCGCCCGCCGGGACCGCCCCGCGCTCGGCGAGCTTCAGCATCGTCTCATTCATCATCCGCGCGCGCCGCATCTTGTACCAGATGACCAGGATGATCACGACCAGCGGGACCAGGAACACCAGCGCGGTGGTCATGAACACCAGGCCGGCAATCCAGGGCGCCTGCTCGACGAAGGCTTCGAACGAGTCGTACTCGTGGCCGCCGACCGTCACGTGCGGCGAGCCGCGGCCGGGCTTGGTGATGCGCACGCCACGCTCGTCGATCGTGATCTCGGCGTCGACGCTGGCCTCGCCGGTCGAGATGTCGGCCTCGAGCTTGGCCCTCGACTTGGCGCTGGGCGGCGACGGCGCCTCGGGTGCGGTTGGAGTGGCCATGGCTGGCGCCGGGTCGGCCGCGCGAGCCTCGGGGACGACGTGCCAGGCGATCGGGTGCTCACGCGCCGGGCGGCTGGCGCCATCGGTGGCGGCGAGCACGGCGAGCGCCGCCACGAACGCGGCGCCGAGGACGACGGGCCGGGAGCGCAACGCGCGCAGGACCCACGGGAACGACAGGCTCATCGGGACTCCCTTGCGATGGACACGTGACCGTTGGATGCACCCGGGGGCCGCTGCGGATTCGCGGCCACCGCCACGATCCGGGCGACCCGAATCGCAAGCGACGACCGGTGCTTCCCGGCAGCCCGGCGTGCCGGCCATGCGGCCGGGTGTAACTCGGGTGCGTGCTATTATCGATCGCGATCCCTCCTTCGCGCGCGCTTTGAACGAGCGTCACGCCCCAATCCCGCCGATGGCCCGTACCCCCGCCCGTCCGGGCCGCGGACACCCCGATCCACGCTGGCAGCACCGCTTGGTCACCGCGGTGGTCGTCGTCCTGGCGATTCTCGTTGCCGTGGCCGCGCGGCCCGCATTCGCGCAGGCCGCCGACACGGTCACGCTCAACTTCGTCAACGCCGAGATCGACGCCGTCGTCAAGGCGGTCGCCGAGATCACGGGCAAGAACTTCATCGTCGACCCGCGCGTGAAGGGGACGGTGAACATCGTGTCCGCGCGCCCGGTGCCGAGGAGCCTCGTCTATCCGACGCTGCTGTCCGCGCTGCGGCTGTCGGGGTTCGCCGCGGTCGAGGCCGACGGCGTGGTGAAGATCGTTCCCGAGGCGGACGCCAAGACCCAGGGCGGCACGGTCGGGCAGGGCAGCGGCGACCGCCTGGTCACCCAGGTCATCGTGCTGAGGAACGAGGCGGCGGCGCAGCTCGTCAACGTGCTGCGCCCGCTGATCACGCCGAACAACACGATCACGGCGTTCCCGGCCAGCAACGCGCTGGTGATCACCGACTACGCGTCCAACCTGCGCCGCATCGAGCGCATCGTCGCCTCGCTCGACCAGCCCTCGAGCGCGGAGACGGTCGTGGTGCCCGTGAAGCACGCCTCGGCTCTCGACATCGCGGCAATGGTGACACGCGTCACGACCGATGCGCCCGCGACCGCGGGCGTTCCGGCCGACCCGTCGCAGCGCGTGACGCTCGTCGCCGACCCGCGCAGCAACAGCATCGTGGTGAAGAGCGACAATGCGGGACGCGCCGCGCGCGCGCGATCGTTGATCGAGCAGCTCGACACGCCGGGTCGTCCCGGCGGCAACCTGTTCATCGTCTACCTCAAGAACGCCGACGCCGCACGCGTCGCGCAGACGCTGCGCGCGCTCCTCACCGGCAGCGACGGGCCTTCTTCGACACCGGGCCCGTCCTCGCTCGCGCCCCCCGGCGCGTTCGCGATGGCAAGCGCGGGGGGCGGCACGACCGCCGGCGCCCCGGGGATGTCTGCGGCGCAGCCGCCGCTGCCGTTCTCGCCGCCGTCGTCTGGCGGCACCGCGTTCTCGGCGAACGGCGTGACCGTGCAGGCGGACACGGCCAACAACGCGCTCGTGATCATGGCGCCCGAGCCGGTCTACAACAACCTGCGCGCGATCATCGAAAAGCTCGACGTGCGCCGCGCGCAGGTGTACGTCGAGGCGCTGATCGTCGAGGTGGCCGCCGACAAGGCCGCCGAGCTCGGCATCCAGTGGCAGGCGCTGTCCGGCTACAACACGACGCAGACGCGCGTCGTCGGCGGCACCAACTTCGGCGCGCGCGGCACGGGCACGAACATCATCGACGTCGCGATCAATCCGGGCCTCGCCGGGCAGGGCCTCAACATCGGCGTGATGCGCGGCACGGTCAACATCCCGGGGCTCGGCACGATCGCCAACCTGGGCTTCCTCGCTCGCGCGCTCGAGCAGCAGGTCAACGCCAACATCCTCTCCACACCGGCGCTGATGACGCTCGACAACGAGGAGGCGCGGATCATCGTCGGCCAGAACATCCCGATCGTCACCGGCTCCTACGCGACGACCGGCGGCACGCAGACCGTCGCGCCGTTCACGACCGTCGAGCGCCGCGACATTGGGCTCGTGCTGCGCGTGCGGCCGCAGATCACCGAGGGCGGCACGGTGCGCCTCGTGATCTACCAGGAGGTGTCGCGGGTGCAGGAGGTGGTCAAGGACGTCGGCATCGTCCTGTCGAAGCGCGCGCTCGAGTCGACGGTGATCGTCGACGACAGCCAGGTGATCGTGCTCGGCGGACTGATCGAGGACCGCATGACCGACGGCGCCGACAAGGTACCGGGACTTGGCGACGTGCCGTTCGCGGGCCAGCTGTTCCGCTACGACGCGCGCAAGCGCGAGAAGACCAACCTGCTCGTTTTCCTGCGACCGACAGTCGTGCGCTCGATGGCCGACGGTCGCGAGATCACCTCCGAGCGCTACGACTACCTGCTGGGCGAGCAGCTGCGGCTGGCGCCGGCGCCGGTGCCGTTCTGGCAGGACCCGACCCAGCCCGAGCTGCCGCCTCCTGGGAAGTTCCCGGGGGATGCCGGCGTGCTCGTGCCCGGCCCCGAGCCGTCGCCGCCGCATCCGCTCGTGCCGCGGCCGGCGCAGCCCGTGTCGCCCTCGCCGATGTTCCTGCCGCCGGCTGCGCCGCCACCCTCCCGGCCCTGACCGCCCCGCGGTCCCGCAAAGCCCGCGCCATGCCGACGGTCGCAACCGCCACGAGTCCCGCCCAGGGCATTCCCTACGCGTTCGCGAAGGCCAACGGCGTGCTCGTCGCCGGCGACGAAGGGGCCGCCGTCGTCGTGCTGGTGCGGCCGGATGCGACCGTCGAGGGCCTGGCCGAGGTGCGGCGGGTCCTGCGGCGGCCGCTGCTCACCAAGCCCGTGGACGCGGCGGAGTTCGCTGCCGCGCTCTCTCGCGCCTACAGCACGAGCGGCACGGCGCAGGCCATCCACGACGAGCTCGCGCGCGACACCGACCTCGCGAGCCTGATGCAGGAATTGCCGCCGGCCGAGGACCTGCTCGCCGACAGCGGCGCCGCGCCAGTGATCCGCATGATCAACGCGCTCCTGCTGCAGGCGCTTGCGGAGCGCGCCTCCGACATCCACTTCGAACCCTACGAGGCGCGATCCGTGGTGCGCTTCCGCGTCGACGGCGTGCTGCGCGACGTGATCGAGCCGCCGCGCGCGCTGCACGCGGCGCTGGTGTCGCGCGTGAAGATCATGGCGAGCCTCGACATCGCCGAGAAGCGCCTGCCGCAGGACGGCCGCATCGCGCTGAAGCTCGCCGGCCGCAGCGTCGACGTGCGCGTCTCCACGCTGCCGACCGGTTCCGGCGAGCGCGTCGTGCTGCGCCTGCTCGACCAGGACGCCGCGCGTCTCGACCTCGCCACGCTCGGCATGAGCGCGACCACGCTCGATGCGGTCGACGGCCTGATCCGGGAGCCGCACGGCATCCTGCTCGTCACCGGGCCGACCGGGTCCGGCAAGACCACGACGCTCTACGCGGCGCTGTCGCGGCTGCCGCGGGGCAGCGTCAACCTGATGACGGTCGAGGACCCGATCGAGTACGCGCTCGACGGCGTCGCGCAGACGCAGGTCAATGCGCGCATCGAGCTCACGTTCGCGCGCGCGCTGCGCTCGATCCTGCGCCAGGACCCGGACGTGGTGATGATCGGCGAGATCCGCGACCTGGAGACCGCGCAGATCGCGGTGCAGGCCTCGCTCACCGGTCACCTCGTCCTCGCGACATTGCACACCAACGACGCGGCCAGCGCCGTGACGCGCCTCGCCGACATGGGTGTCGAACCGTATCTCGTCGCGTCGAGCCTGCTCGGCGTGCTCGCGCAGCGGCTCGTGCGCACGCTCTGCCCCGCCTGCCGCAAGCCCGTCGCCGCGACGCGCGCGGAGCGCGAACTGCTCGCGCGGATGGGCCTGCCGGAGCTCGCGGCCCTGTACGTGCCGAGGGGTTGCGCGTCGTGCCGCGACACCGGCTACCGGGGCCGCACGGGGATCTACGAGCTCATGGTCGCGGACGAGACACTGCGACGGCACATCCACGACCGCGCGTCGGAAGCGAACCTGCGCGAGGCGGCGCACACGGCGGGGATGACCGGCCTGCGTGCGGACGGCGCGCGCTGGCTCGCCGACGGCACGACCTCGCTCGCCGAGCTCGTTCGCGTGACGCGCGACGCTTAGCGGCACCGATGCCTGCCTGGGACTACGAAGCGGTCGATGCGCAGGGACGCGTCGCGCGCGGGCGCATCGACGCCGACAGCGCCCGCGGTGCGCGCGACCGGCTGCGCGCACGGGGTCTGACCCCCGTCGACATGCGCGAAGGGCGCGCGACGTTCGATGCGCTCGCGGCGTCGCGCCTGCCGGCAGGGGAGCTCGCGCTCTTCACCCGGCAGTGGGCGACGCTCGCGCAGTCCGGGCTGCCCGTGGACCAGGCACTCGCCGCGGTCGCGGAGCAGGCCGATTCGCCACGCACCGCGAAGCTCGTGACGGCGCTGCGCGGTCATGTCGAGGCGGGCGAGGCATTGCCGGCGGCGCTCGCGCGGTTTCCCCGCACGTTCGCGCCCCTCTATCGCGGCCTGGTCGCGGCCGGCGCGGAGAGCGGGCGCCTGGCCGACGTGCTCGACCGGCTCGCGGACTACCTCGAGGCGCGCACGGCACTCAGGCAGAAGTTCACCGTCGCGCTCATCTACCCGTCGCTCGTCACGCTGGTGGCGCTCGGCGTCATCGCGGTGCTGCTGGTGTACGTCGTCCCGCAGGTGGTCGCGGTCTACGAACACAGCCGGCAGACGTTGCCCTGGCTCACGCGGGCGCTGATCGCGACCTCGCAGTTCTTCCGTGCCACCGCGTGGCTGTGGCTCGCGCTGGCGCTCGCCGTTCCGATGGGGTTCGCGCTCGCACTGCGCAACGGGGCCGTGCGCGCGCGATGGCACGCATTCCTGCTGCGCGTCCCCGGCCTCGGCCGGCTCGCGGGCAGCCTCGACACTGCGCGCTTCGCCAGTACGCTCGCGATCCTGGTCGGCAGCGGCACGCCGCTCTTGCGCGCGCTCGACACGGCGTCCGGAGTGATGCGTCTCGACCCGCTTGCCGAGGCCGCGCGCGCGGCGGCGGCACTCGTGCGCGAAGGCATGCCGCTGGCCACGGCGCTGAAGGCACAGCAGCTCTTCCCGCCGGTGCTCGTCCACCTGGTTGCGAGCGGCGAGAACACGGGCCGGCTCGCGGCGATGCTCGAGCGTGCGGCAGGCGAGCTCGAACGCGATGCCGAGACGCGCCTCGCCTGGCTCGCTGCGCTCATCCAGCCGGTGCTGATCGTGCTCATGGGCGCGATCGTGCTCGTGCTGGTCCTCGCGGTCATGCTACCGATCGTCTCGATGAACCAGCTCATTCGCTAGCCGCGTTGCGCGTGCCGTGCGAGCGCCCAGGCGACGTGCTCGCGCACGAGCGGCGAGGGGTCCTCTGCCCGCGAGTGCAGCGCCGCAACCACCTCGGCGGAGGAGGGCGCGTTGCCGAGTGCGACCGCGAGGTTGCGCAGCCACCGCTCGTGGCCGATGCGGCGGATCGCACTCCCTGCCATCCGGGCGTCGAATGCCTCGCGCGTCCACGCGAAGAGATCGACGAGCCTCGCGTCGTCGAGGCCGTGCCGGACCTCCGCGAAGTCGGGCAAGGTCGCAGGGGCCGCGTCGCGGTTCCAGGGGCACGCGAGCTGGCAGTCGTCGCAGCCGTAGACCCGGTTGCCGATCAGCGGACGGAGCTCCTCGGGGATCGCGCCGGGCAGCTCGATCGTGAGGTACGAGATGCAACGGCGCGCGTCGAGCTCGTACGGTGCGACGATCGCACTGGTGGGGCAGGCGTCGAGGCACGCGCGGCAGGTGCCGCAGTGCGCCGACGCCGGTGCCGTCGTCGGCAACGGCAGGTCGGTGTAGATCTCGCCCAGGAAGAACCAGGATCCCTGCCGCGTGAGGAGCAGCGTGTGCTTGCCGCGCCAGCCGGTGCCGGCCCGCGCGGCGAGCGCGACTTCCATCACCGGTGCACTGTCCGAGAACACGCGATGGCCGAAGTCGCCGACCTCGTCGGCGATACGTGCGGCGAGTCGCGCGAGCCGCTGCCGCATCACCTTGTGGTAGTCGCGGCCGAGGGCGTAGCGCGACACGTAGGCGCGCGCGCGGTCGGCGAGCACGGCGTCGGGATCGCGTGCGCCCGCAGGGAAATAGTCGAGGCGCGCCGTGATGACGCGGACCGTTCCCGGAATCAGATCGGCGGGCCGCGCCCGGCGGACGCCGTGCCGGGCCATATAATCCATCGCGCCATGCCGGCCCGCCGCGAGCCAGTTCACGAGCCGGGCTTCCTCCGCGCCGAGATCGGTGTCGGCGATGCCCACCGCGCCGAAGCCGAGTTCGCGTCCCCACGCGACGATGCGGGTCGCGAGCGCGTCCCAGTCCTGATCGCCCCGCTCCATCGTCAGAAGCCTAACCCGTTCCGTGGATCCGTCGATGAAATCCTGTACGCTGGCGTTGCCCGATGCCGCCGCAACCGAGCACGCGGGCGCGGCGGTCGCACGCGTACTGGCTGCGGGGATGGTGGTGACGCTCGCCGGCGACCTCGGCGCCGGCAAGACGACGCTCGCCCGCGGCGTGCTGCGTGCGCTCGGCTGGCGGGGCCCGGTGAAAAGCCCTACGTACACGCTGGTTGAACATTATCCGCTTTCGAACTTATACTTGTATCACTTTGATTTCTATCGGTTCAACGATGTGGCAGAATGGGATGACGCTGGCGTGGCCGAGTGCTTCCGCGACGACGCGCTCTGTCTCGTCGAGTGGCCGGAGCGGGTTGCCGGTCGCCTGCCCGATCCCGATGTCGCGATCACGCTCGCACACGCGAGCGTGGACGCGACGGGCCGCACGCTGACCGCTACCGCCACCACGCGGGCCGGGGAACGATGCATCGACGCCCTCGCCGGAGCAACGCCGCAGACACGCTGACGCGCGTGTCGATCGAGCGCCGACGTGCGCTCAAGTGGCTGCTCGTGCCCGCGTCCGGGCTGCTGGTTCCCGGCGCGTTCGCCAATGCCGGTCGCGTCGCCTCGGCGCGGGTCTGGCCCGCGCAGGAATACACGCGGGTGATCCTCGAGGGCCCGATGCCGGTGCCGCATCAGGTGGCCACGGTCGCCAATCCGCCGCGTCTCGTGCTCGACCTCGACGGCGTCGAAATGTCCTCGGCGTTGGCCGACCTGCAGGCGCTCATTGGCGCGAGCGATCCCTACATCGCCGGCGTGCGCATCGGACGCCCGACGGCGTCGGTGCTGCGCGTGGTCTTCGACCTGCGTGGCGAAGTGAATCCGCAGGTCTTCCAGTTGTCGCCGGTCGCGTCCTTCGGCCACCGGCTGGTGCTCGACCTCTATCCCGCCAATCCGGTCGATCCGCTGATGGCGCTGCTCGAGCGCGAGGAGGCCCGGCGGGTCGTCGAAGCGCCCGAGGGCACGAACTCGCCCGCGCTCGTCCCGCGCGAGTCGCCGCGCATCGAGGTGCCGCGCGGCCGCAAGTCGCGCCGCATCGTCGTCGCCATCGACCCCGGGCACGGCGGCGAGGATCCCGGTGCGGTCGGCCGCCGCGGCACCTACGAGAAGCACGTCGTGCTCGCGATCTCGCGCAAGTTGAAGCGCGTGCTGGAGGCCGATCCGAACATTCGCGTCGTGCTCACCCGCGACGACGACTACTTCGTGCCGCTCGCGCAACGCGTCGCCAAGGCGAGGCGCGTGTCGGCAGACCTGTTCGTGTCGGTCCACGCCGACGCCTTCCGCGAGTCGCGCGCGCGCGGCTCGTCGGTGTTCGCGCTCTCCGAGAACGGCGCGACCTCGGCCGCCGCACGCTGGCTGGCCGAAAAGGAGAACGCGTCCGACCTGATCGGCGGGGTGAGCCTGCCGACGCGCGACCCGACGCTCGCGCGCACGCTGCTCGACCTGTCGCAGACCGCGCAGATCAACGACAGCCTCAAGGTCGGTCGCCACGTGCTCGCCGAGATCGCGGAGCACAACACGCTGCACAAGCCGGCGGTCGAGCAGGCGGGGTTCGCGGTGCTCAAGGCCCCGGACATTCCCTCGATCCTGGTCGAGACCGCGTTCATCAGCAATCCCGAGGAAGAGCAGAAGTTGCGCAGCGAGCAGCACCAGCTGCGCTTCGCCGAGTCGATCGGCGACGGCGTCAAACGCTACTTCGCAGGCAATCCGCCGCTGGCCCGGGGCTGACGGCCGCGCCACGTGCGACCGGCGTCAGCCGACGGGCGTCGCGGCGAAGCGCGACGGCGACCGGGTTAGAATCGCCCCCGTGCTGCGCTTCTTCATCCTGTTCGTCGTCATCCAGGCCGCGCTCTTCGGCCTGGAGCTGACGCCATGGGCGCAGACGCACTTCGTCGTGCCGTGGACCAACACGCTGGCGGCGATATCGACGTGGCTCACCACGGTGTTCGACCCGAACGTGGCGGCCACGGGCAAGATCATGCGCAGCACGACGAACGGCTTCGCCGTGTCGATCGAGGCCGGCTGCAACGGCATCGAGGCGACGATCGTGCTGTTCGCGGCGATCCTCGCCTTCCCGGCACCCTGGACGCACAAGCTGATCGGGCTCGTCTCGGGCGTCGTCGCGGTGCAGGGCCTGAACGTGGTCCGCGTGATCAGCCTGTTCTACCTCGGCCAGTGGGACAGGCAGTGGTTCGAGTGGGCCCACCTGTACGTCTGGCAGGCGCTGATCATGCTCGACGTGCTGATCGTCTGGCTGATCTGGGTGCGCACGCTGCCGAGGAGCGGCGGCGACGCCTCGCCGCCAGCCGCACCGGCGGCTGCGGCGGCATAGCTCGCCATGGTGGACGGTGCGCCGCTGTCGCTGCCGCGCTTCGTGCTGCTCACGCTCGCGTGGCTGCCCGTGGCGTTCGCCGTCTGGTACTTCACGGCGCCGGTGCTGCTGTGGCCGGCGCAACTGCTGGCCGAGCTGTTCCTGGGCGCCGGCTTCCCCGAGCTCTTCCGGGGCTTCGAGTCCGACGG
>Ga0209391_10000860_pt1 | contig 15235 bp, 13 predicted proteins | sample PPLLak3March2015_FD_187246 | JGI IMG/M metagenome (GOLD analysis project Ga0209391, IMG submission 187246) | Freshwater sediment microbial communities from Prairie Pothole Lake near Jamestown, North Dakota, USA - PPLs Lake P7 Core (1) Depth... | ecosystem: Environmental > Aquatic > Freshwater >... | reverse complement strand
CCATGGATGAGGCTGCGGTCAGAGGGATGGCATTGTTCAAGAGCAAGGCGCGCTGCATCCTCTGCCATAACGGCTCGAACTTCACGGACAACCAGTTCCACAACCTGGGCGTGCCGCAAGTGGGGCCGGCGAAAGAGGATCTGGGACGGTACGACGTGACACGGGCAGAGAAGGACAAAGGCGCCTTCAAAACCCCGACGTTGCGCAGCATTATAGAGACGGCGCCGTACATGCACGACGGCGCCTTCAAGACGCTCGAAGAAGTCGTGGATTTTCTGAACGAGGGAGGCGGGGCCAACCAGAACCTCAGCACCTTCATAAAGCCGCTTAGCCTGACGCCTGAGGAAAAGGCCGAACTCGTGGCCTTTCTCAAAGCGCTCACGGGCGAGCCGATCAAGTTTCAGATGCCCAAACTCCCGAAGTAGCTGAGCCCTTGACTACCCCGAAATGACGCGCGGCCCTCGCCCCGCGTTACTTCCCGAGGGTTCGCACGTAGGCCAGCACATCCCGGCTCTGACTCTCCGAAAGATTTCCCTTCCAGGCCGGCATGTTCGGTTTGCCGTTGTGGATCGTCTTCAGCAGCTCGGCATCGGATTTCCTGCTGATCGACGGTGACGTGAGATTCGCCGGATCCGGCCCCAGAAGCCGATAGCCGTCTCCCCCACCCGCAGCCCCGTGGCAGCCGGCGCAGTTCCTGACAAACAGGGTCTTGCCGCGCGCCGCATCGCCGGGATTGGCCTTGGGTTCTGCTTGCCCCTTCACCGGCGTCCCGAACAACAAGCCGCTCACACATCCAACCATTGCGATCCCGAGCAACCAGCTCTTGCCCATCACCGTTCCTCCCTCCGATACGCCATACCGACTGCGTGCAATCCAAGCCCTGTCTTGGCTATTATGGATCAGGCCTCCAGCAACTAGTCCGGTTGACGATCGATCCCTGCTTTCACCGCGAGGAACCGCCGGACCCCGACCACCAGAAACACCGCCCCCATGACCAGCGACACCACTCCCAATGTTTGAATGACCAGTCCTTGCAACCACCAGACAGCCGGAATACCGACCGCGAAACATCCCAGCGCGGTCCGGACGTATGACAGCAACGTCCGCTCGTTGGCCAGCTCGGTCCGTTGCCGCGCCAATCGATCACGCAATACGGTATCGGCCGGTGCAGCCATGAACGGTCTCCGAAAATCCTGGGGAACGATAGCCTATCGAACCCTGAAGCTCAATAGAGGGGAGGGAGCCGGAATGAACTCGGCGAGAACGGCGCGTGAATCTCGTTAGAAGGGAATGCGGAGGCCCATCTGAAACTCATTCGGCGAGAGCCCCTGTCCTAACGGACTGCGTAGCCCGACGTCAGATTGCACGGGAGGAGGACCGGTCAACGAACGATTCAACTCCGAGGTATACCCGCCGCCGAATCCCGCCCCGAGATAGGGCATGATGGTGCGTCCGCCCACTGAATAGCGACCGCTGATCGAAGGGATATCCCGAACAATCGACGATGACGGAGAGGACAGCGGTAGCGAGGTCGGCGCGTAGAACGGAACCTCAGACGCAACGCCTCCCCGGGAAAACTGCTCATTCAGCGACTGCAATGCAGGAGAGTCGGCCACGAGGAGGTCCTCCGCTGCATGGGCTCCAACGGGAACGACCAGCAACGCCAACCACAACGACACGATGCAGGGACGAACTACCATGCTCAGATCATACAAACGAAATTGTATTCACACAAGCCCGCCCTCTGACGGCAGGGGAAAATTCTGCTTCCAATACCGTCACGCTCGCTCCACCACGGCCGTGAAGCTGCACAGGCCGTCGTTCACGCTACCCCTTGCCACGCGGCACAACACCCCCGGTGCATTGACTAGCTGCTTCATTACCGCCACCTATCAGCGCACCACCAATAGGCGGTGAGCGGCCCCGCGAATCCCAACTCCAGCAGCCCGGGCCACGTGAGCGCCTGCCGTTCGCTAATTGAACCCATGGCATGCCACGTCACGCGATCGTGGAACATCTCGGGAATAACCCAGGCCGCCGTCACAATATACGCAAGGACGAGGCAAATCAGATCAGGCCAGAGTTGTTTCCGAAGCCGCTCAGCTTGTCTATTGAGGTGATAGAGGCGGAGGGCATCCCTTGCCTCAAGAACACCGGTGGTCAAGACACAACGCGCCGGCTCTTCGAGCATCCGACCGGAGCCACGGCCATGTGCCTCCTTCACGTGCCGCTTCCCTGGAGGGGATGGATCACACTAGAATGAGCAATGCAGTTCCGCTGGCTTATGGGCTTGGCTCAGCAGACCGCCGAGAAATGGTGGGACGACAACGCGTTGCGTTTGAGCGCGGCCTTGTCCTACTACACGCTCTTCTCGCTCGCCCCGCTGTTGACCATTGCTGTTGCGGTCGCCGGGTTGGTTGTGGATGAGAAACTGGTGCAGGAGGAGGTCCTCGGCCGGTTTCAAGGCTTGATAGGAGAATCCGGGGCCGGAGCCGTTGCAAGCATGCTGGAGAGCGCCGGTCAGCCGGTGCAAGGCACCATAGCCGCGGTCGTCAGTCTGATCACCCTGATCATCGTGTCGACGGGAATGTTCAGCGAACTTCAGGATGCATTGAATTTCATTTGGCGGCTCCAACCGAAGAAGAATGCCGCACTGCGGGACGCGATCAAAAGTCGATTTGTCTCCTTCATCCTCGTGATCGGCACTGGCTTTCTTCTGCTGGTCTCACTCATTATGAGCGCCTTTCTGGCAGCCTTGGGCAAAGTTGTTCTTCTAGCGGTGCCCGGGCCTCAAGTCATCATGATTTTCGTGGACCTGGCCGTCTCCCTGCCGGGGATCACGTTGCTCTTTGCCCTGATGTTCAAGATTCTCCCGGACGGCTATATCGCCTGGCGGGACGTCTGGCTCGGCGCTGTCGTAAGCGGAACGCTCTTCACTGCGGGCAAATGGGCCTTCGGCTTCTATCTCGGCTCAACTGCGATGGCCTCTATGTACGGTGCGGCCTCCTCGCTCATGGCTATTTTAGCCTGGGTGTACTACTCAGCCATGATTTTCTTTTTAGGAGCCGAACTGACGTGCGTGTATGCCGAGCACTATGGGTCGCGTGCGGTTCCGCTTGAAGGCTCCCCCTCAATCTCGTGAGGATCAGCAAGGCTTGGCCTGCTAGTCAACCACCGGTCCCACCGGGGTCGTTTTCCATGGGAATTCCCCTACGCGCTTGAACGCCCGGCGCGTAACATCATTTCACCATCTTGCATCCCATGTTCATCCGGTCTATCTTCTGCCGGTCGGGCGCCCGGCTGGAGGGGCGCCGACACCGGCTTCGAACGCCGGTGCAATCCATTCATAGGAACCCGGCAAACGATATGGGCGTAGCGTCGATTCTCGGCCTGATCACCATCGGCCTTCTTGCCTACCTCGGCGCCGTCCGTAAAAAACCTGCCGGGGTTGAATTCTACGCGGGATGCCTCTCCACGATTCTGCTCGTGCTCCTGCTGGAGCTCACCACACAAGGGTTGATCTCACACGTGCCCCGGTGGGCGCAGCCATGGTTGGCCTTCATCGCCTACCTGGCAGTGGCCTTCGTCATCCTGAAGACCCTGGACCTGCTGTTCATCGAGGACTACCTCGTCGAGAAGCGGGGAAAATATGTTCCCCGGATGCTCCGCCTGATCTTCCTGCTCGTCGGGATCACGCTGGCGGGCCTCGTCCTGCTTCGAGCGGTTCTCGATATGGATCCGCTGACCTTGATCGCGCTCCCGACCATCGCCACGGCCGTGGTAGGGTTCGCCCTCAAGGATGTCATCGCGCGCCTGGCCTCGGGCATCCAACTCGGCCGCATGATCCACGTCGGCGACTGGGTCACCTTGATGGACAAAGAGGGCGTCGTCACCGACATCGCCTTTGATTACATCACGATCAGAACGCGCGCCTACGATTACATCATGCTTCCCAACGATGCCGTCTCCCAATCCGCCATCACCAACCATAGCCGGCCGGAAAGCCTGTGCGCCCGAGCCATCCACGTTGAAGCAAACTACGTCCATCCCCCGATGCAAGTGAAACAGATCCTCGTCCAATCCGCTTTGGCGGTTCCGGGTGTCGTCGCCGCTCCGGCGCCGATCAGCTTCGTCGAGGAATTTAAGGAATCGGGCATCGCCTACAAGCTCAAGTTCTTTTTCCATGACTACGGGGGCCGTGAACGCCTTGAGGGCGAGGTGATGGCCTACGTCTGGTATGCCTTCCAGCGGAATGGTATTGAGATCCCCTATCCTCAACGTGTCGTGCACATGACCCAGGCCCCTGACCTGACGGCGTTGCGGGCCATCGAACTGGCCGGCATCGAAGAGCAGTTTCGCGCCATCGATTTCCTAGCCATACTCGATGCGGAGGCGCTGCATTCGCTGGCCGAGCACGCGCAGAAACGCGTCTACCTGCCCGGCGAGCAGGTCGTGCGGGAAGGCGAACCGGGAGAGGAACTCTTCGTGGTCATAGAGGGCGAAGCCGACGTCGTGATCAAGACGGGCGACCAGACCACGCCGGTCGCCGCGCTCAAGAAAGGGCAGTTCTTCGGCGAAATGTCTCTGCTCACCGGATCCCCCCGTTCCGCCACGGTCCAGGCTAAATCCCAACTGACCGTCACGGTCATAGGCAAGAACGCCATGAGCCAGGTCATCTCCCGTACCCCCGGCCTGGCAGAACAGTTCGGCACAATCCTCACGACCCGGCAATCAGCACTGGCGGCCACGCGCGAAACCGCCGATCGCGCCTCAAAACTGAGGTCCGTCGCAGAGAATGGAAAGTCGCTCACCGCGAAGATCCTCCAATTCTTCCGTCGGTCCGGGAACTGATCCCGGACCGGCTCCTGTCATCGACGGTGGAGCCGTAAGATGCAAGCCGCCACGCGATACAACAAGGTAATCTCTGGAACGCTGGTAGGAGGAGCGGTATGGCTCCTCGCCTTGGGCCTGCACTGGACAGGATGGCTCACCGTCACAGAACTCAAGACACTCGACCATCGGTTCCATCGATACGCGGATTCCACCAAAGCCGGGAACGACATCGTACTGGTTGCGGTGGATGAGGCCAGCCTGGAATCCTACGGCCAGTGGCCCTGGTCCCGCGACCGGCACGGGTATGTCGTCCACTATCTGAAAGAGGCCGACGCCAAAGCCGTGGTTTTCGATCTCCTGTTTCTCGAACCGGATCGGTCGGGGGAGGAGTTTGATGCGGTATTCGCCGAAGAGATGCGGGCCGCCGGAAACGTCTATCTGCCGTTCCTGATGCAGAACGAGCAAAAGCCCTCCGGCGGCTCGACCGCGTCTCCAGCCGTTGCACAAGAGTACCCGCTCGAGATCTTAAAGAAGGCGACGATCGCGCTCGACGATCAAAGCGCTCTGCCAACCGGAACAGTCCCGTCCTATGCCGGCGCCAAATTGCCCATGCCACTGTTCGCGCAGGCCGCCCGAGGTCTCGGATATATCAATCTGACCCCGGACATCGACGGAACCACCCGCCGCCTCCCTCCACTGGCGTACGCGCAACATCAGGCATTCCTGCACATCAGCACGACCGTCGCGCGCGACCTCCTGCAAGCGGATCGAGCATCCCTGCATCCTCGGGAACTTCGCCTTGGACCGGTGACGATTCCCTTGACCACTGAACAGGACATGGTCATCGACTGGCACGGATCGCTGGAGAATCGCGTCTACCCCGTCTATCCCATCGGAGCCGTCCTCCGCTCGTTTACGGACCTACAGAGCGGAAAGCCGCCCCTGCTGGACCCTGCGCTGTTTCGCGACAAAATCGTGTTCATTGCCACCACCGCTGCCGGGACGTACGATCTGCGTGTGACACCGCTTTCCCCCTTCGCACCCGGCGTCCTCATCCACATGTCGGCGCTCGATAACATGCTGAGACATCGCCATCTCCAGCCGGCGTCGCGAGCGGTCTTCGCGGCCTCCACACTCGTCCTGACGCTTGCCACCGCATGGGCCTTCATGTTGATGCAATCCCAGTGGGTCAAGGCAGCCACCATCGCCGGCCTGGCCGCCGCTTACTACGGACTCGCCGTCCACGCCTTTACATCGCACGGGCTCTGGCTCGATCTCGCCATTCCCGAAGGCGCGCTGGCCGTCTCGTTTGCCACCGCCGCGACCGTCGAGTACCTCACGGAAGGAAAACAGCGCCGGCAACTGCGGACGGTCTTCGATAAATACATGGCGGCTGAGGTGGTCGATGAAATCATGCGGAATCCGGAAGCGATCCGGCTCGGAGGCGAGAAAAAAGAACTGTCGGTGATCTTTTCTGACATCGCCGGATTTACCTCCATCTCGGAACAGATGGATCCGGAGAGGCTTGTCGAACTCCTGAACCAGTATCTCTCGGCCATGACGGAAATCATTCTCCGCCACCGGGGCAACGTGAATAAGTACCTGGGGGACGGCATCATGGCGATCTTCGGGGCGCCGCGCGGAGAGCCCAATCATGCCAGTCTTGCCTGCTTTGCCGCCCTGGATTCGCAGCGGGAGCTCGCCAGGCTGCGCGAGCGGTGGAAAGCCGAGGGACAGCCGGAGATCCGCGCGCGCATCGGCATCAATTCAGGCCGGCTTGTCGTCGGCAATATGGGATCGCAAGCCCGAATGGAGTACACGGTGATGGGCGATGCCGTGAATCTGGCTTCCCGCCTGGAGGGCGCGAACAAGTTTTACGATACGCTGATCCTGTTGGGTCCCCGCACCTACGAACTCGCCGCCGGGGACATCGAAGCGCGGGAAGTCGACCGCATGCGGGTCAAAGGCAAACAGGAGCCCGTTGTGGTCTTCGAATTGCTCGCCCGCAAAGGAGATCTGCCTGACGAACGACGCCGTGTCATCGAAACCTATCGAACCGGGCTCGAGGCCTACAAGCGACGAGATTTCAAAACAGCGGCCACGCAATTTAAGGCCGCTCTGGCACTCGACCCGAAGGACGGGCCGGCACGGGTTTACTTGGAAAGGGCCGAAGAGTACCTTATAGCTCCGCCTCCCGAAGAGTGGGATGGCGTGTATGAACTCACATCGAAGTGAGCGAGGCTTTCGTGAATCACCGTCATACCTTCCTTGCCATCATGGTCTTCATGGTAACCGCCATGACCGGTGCCGCCTTCGGCGAAACTCTGTACGTCACTGCCAAGAGCGCGCAATTGCGTTCGGGGAAAACCTCGCTGGACCCCGTCGTGGCCAGCCTGAAGATAGGAGAAACTTTGGAGGTGGTGAAGCGGGACGACCGCTGGCTGCAGGTCAAGACCGCCAAGGGTGTCACAGGCTGGATCTACTCCGGCAATGTGTCCGAGTCGAAACCGACGGGAGGGGACAACGAGCTGGCCGCCCTGGGGAAGGGATTCAGACGAACCGAGGCCTCGGGTGTCACCGCTTCGGCCGGCGCCCGCGGGCTTGATAAAGCATCGGAAAGTTATGCCAATCGGGCCGGAATTACCCAGCAGCATCGCGATGCCGTGGATCGGATGACCGCCAATAAGATTGCTGAGGATGATATCCAGGCGTTCCTCAAAGCCGGGAGGCTCGGCGAATATGCAGAATAGATCATCACGCGGACTCTTCGTTGCCGGTCTGTTACTGCTCGCGACCGCCGGCATGTCCGGTTGCGCCGAAATCCAACAGGTCGCCGAAGGCGCCGCTCGAAGCTCGGGGAACGAACGGCTGGCGAAGTCGATCCATGGCGGCGGAACGCTCATCGGCGGGCTGTTACCCATCGGATACGAAGAAGAACAAACCATCGGACAAGCGATCGCCTTACAGGTGGTGGCCCGCTACGGCGGGGTCTACGATCAGCCTGACTTGACCCGATATGTAAACCTGGTCGGCCGTAGCGTGGCCTTGACCTGTGATCGCGCCGACATCGACTATCGGTTTGCCGTCCTCAACCATGACTCGATCAACGCCTTCGCCGCGCCCGCCGGCTATATCTTTGTCACCCGCGGGCTCTTGAAGACGATCAAGAACGAAGCCGAACTCGCAAGCGTGTTGGGCCATGAGATCGGTCACGTCACCCAGAAACATATCCTTGACGTCATTCAGCGGTCCAAACAGATCGCCGGCGTGGCGGAAGCCGGTCTGGCCTACGCCAATAAGAACCCCGACGCGTTCAAGAACGTGATCGACGGAGCGGTCAAGAAGCTGTTGGACGAGGGACTGGACCAGGGCAAAGAGTTGGAGTCCGACCGATTAGGAGTCATCTTCGCATCGCGCGTGGGGTACGATCCAACCGCCTACGAGACATTTCTGGACCGGTTACGGACCCTCAAAGGCGACGACCGGGCCTTCTTCAAAACGCATCCGGATTTTTCCAATCGGCTCTCGGCCGTCCGGTCCACCATCAGTGAGCAGAAGCTGAAACCCACGGGCATACTCCTCGCCGACCGCTTCACCCGTTCATCAAACGGGGCGCTGTAGAAGACCGACCTGCCGCACATCTCCTCACCCTACTGACCGGGAGATCGGTGGACTGTCCGGTTTGTCGGGACCAACCCTGGTACGCGACGCTCCTGAACACTGCGGCATCTAGAGCCTATCGCAAAAACAAATTGCGAGATCACACCGTATTTCCATAGCGCTCTTCCAAGAAGCTCAAAACCTCTCTTCTCGAGATGCGAGCGGCTGACCGACTCACGATACCCATGATCAAGAGCGGTGATACCTGCACATACAACTCGTTGGCTCCGCAAGAAGCTAAGGCCATTGTGATCTTTAAATCCAGCTGGAGCATGCGCACTCCCCACACCATGTAAAACATGCAGTCTATCGCCTTCAGCAGCTAACCTCTTGGAATATTTACCGTCAGCTAAGAAACGCGACGGCCTGCCCTACAGCCTCCACGTCATTTGATAAACCGAATCCACGCGACATACGTAAATATATAGGGGTTCGCTCCTGAATCGCTATCGCACAGACACGGCACATGTCTTGCTGTAACAGTGATCCGATTACGTGACACAAGTCTCCGCTTGGATCACCAAATCATCCAGATATCCCGAAACGGTACCGCACATGTGAGATGCCGTCATCTCCAAAGACGGTACGACTGTTCATGAGTAATGAAACGAATAGGACCAGGCCACAACCATGACATGTAAAGATACTCTCCGGATCTGCGCGGCAACCGCCGTAGCCGTTATACTGATGCTCTGCAGCAATCCATCATGGGCGATCACACTGACATGGAATGCCAATACCGAGACTGATCTAGCCGGGTACTATATCTACCAATGCAGTCTGCAGCCCTGCACGAAAACCTCCGGCACGGCAACACGACTTGCCACACTGGGAAAAGTAACCAGCTTCAATGTCGGAACACCCTCCGTCATTCAGTACTATCTGATCACGGCATACGACTTTGCTAATAACGAATCGAACGAGAGCACGGTTGCCACCTATATCCCGGCCGGCACGCCACCGCCACCGGCTTCAGCCACGGTCAGTCTCACCGTGGTCGGCTCGCCGACTTCGGGGCAGCCCTGGTCCGTCCAAGGGACGACGAACGCCGCGGGGACCGTGTCGATGCAAGTCTGGATCAACGGCGTCCTGGATCGCACCGAAGCGGTCGCCCCCTATTGCGCCTTCGGTGACAACGGCACAGCCTGCACCACCGTCCTGAAGCCCTACGGGACCTATACGATGGAGTTTCGGGCGCTGAGTAATGGGCTCGAAGTCGCGCGCCAGGCCGTTGTCGTGACAGCCTCCGCCGTGTCCGGCCCGGCGCCTCCGCCGGTAGCACCGTCCACAGCAGCAGCGATGCTGACCGTAGTCGGCTCGCCGACGTCGGGGCAGCCCTGGTCCGTCCAGGCGACCACGAACGCCGCGGGGACCGTGTCGATGCAAGTCTGGATCAACGGCGTCCTGGATCGCACCGAAGGGGTCGCCCCCTATTGCGCCTTCGGTGACAACGGCACAGCCTGCACCACCGTCCTGAAGCCCTACGGAACCTACACAGTGGAGTTTCGGGTGCTGAGTAATGGGATCGAAGTCGCGCGCCAATCCGTCGTCGTCAAAGCCACGGCAGCAGTATCCGGCACTTCACCTTCGCCAGCGACAGTATCGGTCGGTCTGACCGTGGTCGGCTCGCCGACGTTGGGGCAGCCCTGGTCCGTCCAGGCGACCACGAACGCCGCGGGGACCGTGTCGATGCAGGTCTGGGTCAACGGCCTCCTGGATCGCACCGAAGGGATCGCCCCCTATTGCGCCTTCGGTGACAACGGCACAGCCTGTACCACCGTCCTGAAGCCCAAGGGAACCTACACAATGGAGTTTCGGGTGCTGAGTAATGGGATCGAGGTCGCGCGCCAGGCCATGGTCGTCACAGCAAAATAGGCATTGCTCTCGTTCAGTCCTCCCCTCTAGCCTGTCGCCGCATTGGAACTCCTGCGGGGGCATCAGCGTCGCTGATGCCCCCTGGGTGACCGAGGCCCTGATCACGCGTGAAATGAACTCATCCATCAACCTGCCTGACGCCACTATCACCAAAGTCTATCTCCCCAGCATCGAAATCGCGACGACAGGGCAGCTACTCATTTCTCAATCGATCGGCCATCAAACCCGATTGGGGCACTGACCTTCAAACTCACAATGCCCAACCCTGTTCTGTCGCTCAATCTCCTTCCCCTCGCTTTCTCCGCCAACCTCGCCGCATCATGATACCTGGCCACTCTCCCGCATTGACCCTCCGCCGGTTGCTTCCTATACTGCAAAGAAATCGGAGATACTCTTGTGAAAATTGTCGTCAGCCTGGCTATCGGATTCGTGCTCCTCGTCGGCGTGATCCTCGCCCTGCCGTTTCTCATCGATCTGAACCAGTATCAAGACCGGTACAAACCGCTGATCGAAGAGACCCTGAATCGCAAGGTCCAACTCCAAGACATCCGCCTGACCATCTGGCCCCGCCTCGGAGCCCGTATCGGCGGGATGACCATCCTCGACGATCCGGCCTTCAGCACCGGGCCCTTTGCATCGCTGACGTCGCTGGACGTCGGGGTGAAGCTCCTGCCGCTCCTGAGTAGGCAGGTGGAAGTCGAGGAGATCTCGCTCCGCGATCCGGTCATAACGGTCATCACCAACAAAGACGGCGTGATGAATGTATCGACCATCGGGGCAAAGACCGTGTCCCCGTCAACCGCAGAAACTGGTACGGCTCCACCTCCCGTCGGAAACCCGTTGCAGATCCTGGCTTTATTCGCTGTCGATCGCGTCTCGATCGAAGGCGGAACGCTGACCTATCGCGATCTTTCGACGGCACCGGCCACCGAATACCAGGCGCAGAACCTCGAGCTGTTGTTGCAGTCCGTCCGTCTCGGGCAAACGCCTTCAATCCACCTCAAGGCCACAGTGCTGCCCTACAATCTTCCAGTCACACTGGACGGCGGGTTCGGCCCGCTGGTCGAAACACTCGAGGTGCAGCAGTACAACTTCGCGTTGGGATTCGGCAAGATCTCGCTCGCCGTGAAGGGAGCTCTCGTCGGGGGCAGGCTGGATGCAACCGTGTCTGCTCCCGCCATCAATACAGCGGATCTTCCTGTCGCCCTGCCGCTGCAAAAGCCGCTGCTGATCAAAGATCTGCTGGTGACCGCCAAGGCGCCATACCCTCCCAAACAAGGAGTGTCGCCGCTGGAGCTGGCGGACATCTCGAATCTGAGCCTGGCCCTCATCATGGGGAACTCCTCCGTACAGGTCAAAGGGACCGTCCTCAATGGCCAGGCCAATGTGACGGTCACGTCACCGTCCGTAAATACCGCTGATCTGCCGATCGCCGTCCCGCTGACCAAACCGGTGGAGCTGAAGGATCTCACCGTCACGGCCAAGACACGTGTGCCGTTCAATCCAACGGCACCCCCATTGGAGATCGCCGATGTCTCCGACCTGCGGGTCGCCGTCGCACTAGGCCGGTCGCTGATCCAGATGAAAGGGACGGTACTCAACGGCCAAGCCAATATGACCGTCACGTCACCGTCCGTAAATACCGCCGATCTGCCGATCGCCGTCCCGCTGTCTAAGCCAATGGAACTCAAGGATCTCACCGTCACCGCCAAGACACGTCTGCCGTTCAATCCAGCTGCACCGCCCTTAGAGATCGCTGATGTGTCCGACTTACGTGTCGAAGTCGCGCTAGGTCAGTCGCTCGTGCATCTCAAGGGGACCGTCCTCAATGGTCAGGCAAATGTGACGATCTCATCCCCTTCACTCAACACCGCCGACTTGCCGGTCGCCGTCCCGTTGGCCAAGCCGGTGGAGCTGAGGGATCTTTTCGTCACCGCCAAATCACGCGTGCCGTTCAAACCGGCAGCTCCCCCGTTGGAGATTGCCGATATCTCCGACCTGCGCCTTGGAGTGATCCTGGGAAAATCTGTTCTGTCGGTCAAAGGCACTCTGTTGGCCGGCCAGGCGAATGTGACCCTCTCGTCGCCTTCGGTGCAGACGGGAGACCTGCCGGTCGAAACCGGGCTCGCAAAATCCGTGGAGCTCAGAAATCTCCTTGTGAATGCGGATCTCAAGGGCCCGAACGCGCGTCTCTCCAACGCCTCCTTTCAATTGTTCGACGGCCAGTTCAAGGCAGATGGCGAGATGTCGACCGCCTCGCCGACTCCGCCGTTTCGCGGCAAGGTCAAGATCGACGGACTCCAGCTCGGCCCTGCGCTGGCGGCCATCAGTCCTGACAGCAGGGTCTCAATGAGCGGCACGGCCGCCATGGACCTGGCAGTCACGGGGCGCGGCTTCACCATGCCGGACTTGACCAAGGCGTTGGAGGGACCGGGACATCTACGGATCAAGAACGGGAAGATCGAAGGGATCAACCTGATGGAAGAGGCAACGGCATTGCTGAAAGTTGCAGGCCTCTCACCGGATCGGCTCAAAACGACCGCATTCTCGGCGATCGAAACCGATGTCATGGTCAAGCAGGGCCTCGTCAATGTGCAGAAACTGCTGATAGACAGCCACGATTTTCAGGCCACGGGCGCCGGCACCGTCGGATTCGACCAGGCACTGAATCTTGCAGTAAACCTGCACTTCTCCCAGGCCCTCAGCCAGAAACTGGCAGCGTCCTCACCCATTGCCAGAATCGCGCTGAAGGAAGGGCGGCTGAGACTTCCCTTCCAGATCACCGGTACCATCCAGGCCCCTGCCTACGGGCTGGATACAAAAGAACTCGCCGGCAAAGTCCAGGAACAGGTGAAAGACCAAGTGAAGGAAGCAGTCAAGGGACTACTAGAAGGTACGACCGATCCCAAAGACCTCAAACAACAAGGCAAAGACCTGCTCAAGGGACTGCTCGGCCGGTGAGGACAATCTAGCGCCTCGCGCCGGCCTCATGGGCATGACGATAATCAGCGCGCGCGAACAAACCGCACCACAGAGACTCCTGCCTCCCTCCGGCTCATTCCCGTGATGTTTGTGAGTCTGTTACGGCAGGATAATCGCCTGCTCGGCGTGCCCGATTGATTTGAGCGTCGTTTCGATCGCGTCGACCATCGGCGGGGGGCCACAGAGAAAGATGACCGTATCAACACCCGGCGGCGGGAGTTGTGTGTGTAGCGTGGCCTCGCTGATACGGCCGGTCCCTTGGGACCAGCCGGCGGGCGGCTCGCTCAAGACATGATGGCAATGGAAGTTCGTATGTGCGCGGACGTACGCACCCCACTCTTCGCGGAAAATAATGTCCGCCTCGGTCTTGTTCGCATCCAGCAGGAACAAGTCGACCGGGAGGCTCCGGGCAAGAATCCAACGAATGATCGCAATCATCGGCGTGATGCCGGACCCGCCGGCCACAAAGCCGACTTTCTTCGCCATCCCGTCCACCCAATGACCGCCTGAATTCGGCCCGCTCATCAGCACCGTCTCGCCAACCTGCCGATCATGGAGATAGCGCGAGACCACACCGGTCTCATACCGTTTCACGGTGAGATCGAAGGAGCCCGTGGCGCCGGGCATCGACGAAGGCGTGTAGGGGCGCTTGACGGATTTCCCGTTGATCGTCGCGTGGACGAAGAGATGATCGCCGGGCAGCATGTCCAGCGTGGCATTCTCGGGCAGAGCAAAACGGAATGTCTTGGTGTCGTGGGTATCGCGATGAATCGCCGTCAGCTCATACGGCACCGGGGTCTTCGACTTGATGCGCGTGACCGGTTCAGAACTCATACGCGCATCATACGAGCCTCAGCGCATGGCCGCAATGGCAGAAAAGAACAGAGTGGCAGTGAGGCAAGAATTCCGACGCCGATGCCGTCTCGTGTCAAAACCGATAGCTGAGCTCGATCATATGGAGATCATATCCACGGCCGTTGTCCCCATACATATGGGCATCGGACAGATGATGAAACCAATAGCCCACCCCGATGCCCTTATAGACCCTGGCCCGGAGGGCGATATCCCCCACAATCTGGAGAGCGCCGCCCATGTTCTGGTTCTCGAAGTGATGCTGGCTAAGGAGTGCAAAGCCTGCTCCGACCTCTAAGGAGAGCCAGCCGTCTTTCTTCCCCAATACCACTCCGGGAACCATCGTGGCGATAAAGGCCGTATCATCCGATGCCTTCAACGCGCCGACACTGCCCATCAGCCTGGTGCCGATTCCCCATCCGGAATCGGAGTACCACCCCCAGGGAAGCGACCAGTTTGCCATGAGGTCATATTCCGTGAAGTATTGCGTTTCCTTTTTTCCGATAGGGGAGCTTCCGCTGACGCCGCCCCGGAGCCCAATGCTCTCCAAGTGGATCCCCTCCGCCTGGATCAACGGAGGAGCCACCAAAAATACGACGAGCCAGAGCATCACGAACCGCACCCACGCCCTGTTCCTCACGCGGGAACCGATCGGAACGATGCGATCGACCAGGCAGGCGCCGTCAGGCATAGAAACGCCACTGGTCTTCGAGTAGTGGGGAGCGTAATGAATCGCCGTAGTCTCTCGGGTGGGCGGGCGCGTTCGATCTATTGCATGCGATAGACCGTGAAAACGCACCCATCTACACCATACAAGGCAGGGAACCTCTTCGCAACAAAAGCATGAAACGGGGAAAACCGTGAACGGGTGACGGGCCATCACTCCACCTAGTGTGTCGCGACGGTCAGGTCAGACTGAACACCGCTCTCGAGGAACGCAGACGGCGCCAAGAGTCACACCCCCGTAAGAAACACGCACGCTAGCGCACACCGGCCGGGGAACCGCTACTTCCGGAATCGGGGACCTGTAAGA
>Ga0209391_10000858_pt1 | contig 15249 bp, 12 predicted proteins | sample PPLLak3March2015_FD_187246 | JGI IMG/M metagenome (GOLD analysis project Ga0209391, IMG submission 187246) | Freshwater sediment microbial communities from Prairie Pothole Lake near Jamestown, North Dakota, USA - PPLs Lake P7 Core (1) Depth... | ecosystem: Environmental > Aquatic > Freshwater >... | reverse complement strand
AGTGACCAGCCCAGGGCATTGATCATATGTTCATTAACAAAGTAATGGATTGGATTCATGATTTATTATCTTCAAGTTTTTCAATGTATTTCCTTATTTCTGCCAGTTCCTCTTTCGAGGCATCGTGATTTCCGAGTGCCTGCATCACCAGTTTTTTAGCAGATCCTCCAAAAACCCCGTTCAATAGTTTATCCAGAAGCTGCTGCTGGGCAGCCTTTTGTTCGACTGCTGCAGTATAAATGTGATTACGGCCGTCTTTGATCCGGGTCACAAATCCTTTTTCAGCCATGATCTGTAAGAACTTCAATGTGGTTGTATAGCCTACCGGTTTGATTTTATTTAAGTCATCATTCAACTCTCTAACCGATCTGGGTCCTTGAATCCAGAGTAGCTGCAAGATTTCCAGTTCAGCTTCTGTGGGTTTATTTTTTTGCTTTGCCATGAACAAATTTTTATTTGAATAAAACTTTAACGCAAATTTATTACGAATTATTTCGTATATCCAAATTTAATTACGAAATATTTCGTAATTTTAACAAAGTTTAACAGAACCGATAATATTCATCCTCTGATTCAAATTAATAGAATGAATAAGATACCTATCGGATAATCTCAAACTTTGAACTCAAAACTTGATTTTTGTTTTTAAGGATAAGAAAATACAATCCTTGTGGAAGGGCAGAAGTATTGATATTTTGGATGGCGTTCTGACCACCAGCCAATCCTTTATATACTTCTTTTCCATAAATATTAATGATGCTCAAATTGAAGTCTGCATTTAGTGCGGAAGGTGCACTGATAGAAATGTAATTGCTGGCAGGATTGGGAAATACTTTTACGCTATTATAATAGGTATCCTTTATCGCATTCGTCGGATCATAAATCAATATTAAATACTCCGGATGATCAATGAAAGGATTACGGTTATTTTGATAGGAGTAAATTACTTCATTCCGGTTCATTTCAAATTCATCAGGCGGATCATCCTGGTGCCACTGGTACAAAGCAGAATATTTTCCATGTTCGGGTTCCGGAGCAGAATTTACCCAATCTACAACTTCAAGGTCCAATTCACCGTTATCGCCCTCATACCTAACTTCCATATAAAAGATCATTCTTGCGACATCGCCTTTCACTGCATCTCTTGGTTCCCATGAATCACTATCATAATAGCATCCGGTAGCTTCCGGGTGTTGTACTCCGCCATTATCAAAATCTTTATTGCCACGATCGCTGTTAACTGAAGCATCTTCGGGTTTCAGGTGATGCAAATCGGTTCCACAGGGCGGTGAATCACCGAAATCACCATGTGATTTTGCCCAGACGTGCTCACGGTTCCAGTCATTCGGGTCTCCGCCAAAGGTTGATTTGGCCTGAGAAGTTCCTTTATAAAGAAGAATTACATTGTTCGAATTGTTGGGATCTTCATCTGTTTCCATTAATAATTCATCCGTTTGACTGTAAGGATACTCGGTGTGGTTTTTTATAATATTATGAAGAGCTGTCTTCAGCTGTTCGCCTGTCAAGCCAGTTGCATCATCGTAATACCCTGGTGGTATCTGACTAAATCCACTAAGAATCGCCAGGGACGTCAGGAGTGAAAATAAGAATTTCATAGATTATATTTTCGTCAAAATTAGCCAATAATCTATGATAAAACAGATAAATGGTTGTAAAACAATTTCTAAATTTGCCCACAATGAAATTCAACGTTATGAAAAGACTTATTTCTTTGTTTTCGCTTGCCTTCATGTTATCCTGCGGGCCACGGGAATTCACTCTGCCTGAAAATGTAACCAACGTCCTCAATAAGGCAGGAGCCAACAAATCTGAATTGGAAAAGGTAATTAATCATTACAAAGAAACAAAAGAAGTAATTAAAGAAGAAGCCGCCTACTTCCTGATTGGCAACATGGAGGATCAGGGATATGCCTTGTATAAGCTTCTCGATTCAGCTGGCGCCGGGGTAGATTTTGATGTTTTAAGCTTTAAAGATTATGATCATTTGCTGCTTGGATGGGATTCAATTGAAAAATTAAAAGGGAAAATAGATTTTAAGCTTGATACCCTGATCCATGATTATCATACTATAACCGGCGATTACATGATTAAGAATATTGACCTGGCATTTGAAGCATGGGATAATTATCCGTGGGCAAAGAAGCTAAGCTTTGATCAGTTTTGTGAATATATTCTGCCTTATCGCAGCACCAATGAACCCCTTGAAGACTGGCGAACATACTTTATGGCGGAATTGGAATGGGTAAGGGATTCAATAAAAGATAAAACAGATCCGGTGGAGGCTGCCTGCCTGGTAAATGATTATATAAAATCCTGGTTCCGTTTCGATCCAAGGTATTATGAGCATCCGACTGACCTGGGATTGAAAGAAATGCTTCAGAATAAAATGGGACGTTGCGAAGACATGACCAATATTGCAATTTATGCGATGAGGGCTATGGGCATTCCGGTAATGAGCGACTTCACCCCTTATTGGGCTAACACTGGTAACAACCATGCCTGGAATGCTATTCTGGATAAAAACGATAGTGTTATCATGTTCATGGGTGGAGAGTCCAATCCGGGCGCTTATAAACTTGGTAATAAGCTCGCAAAAGTTTATCGTAAAACATACGCCATTCAGGAAAAGAGTTTAAAAGAAAAAATGGAAGAGTGGGAAAAGGCTCCCAAATACCTGAATAGTAAAAGTATCAGGGATGTTACGAATGACTATGTGCCGGTGAAACAAGTAAAAATTGAATTGACCAAAGGCATCCCTGATAGCACCAATTTCACCTATATCTGTGTTTTTAATTCAGGAGAATGGAAAGCCATTGATTATACCCGCCCATATGGAAACAAGGCATCATATACAAAGATGGGTATGGGAATAGCTTATTTGCCTGCCTTTTATTATGATGAGCAAATCATTCCTGCCGGTGATGCAATTATTCTGACTGATTCGGGAAAAATTGAGACCATGAAGCCGGATGCTGCCAATCGTTTGGATTTAAAACTCTATTCAACAACAAAAAGGGTAACTAAAGAAACCACGGATTTTATAGAGCAGGCAGAGTTTATTGCCGGTAAAAGCTATACCTTATTTTATTGGGATGATAAATGGGAAAAGATTGGAATGCAAATAGCCGGTAACGGACCCCTAAAGTTTTCAAAGGTACCTTCAAAAGCAATCTACTGGCTGGTTGAAGATGGCTCAAGAAAAGAAGAAAGAATTTTCACTATTGATGAGACAGGAAAACAAATTTGGTGGTAAATAATTTAGGTGTTCAAAAGCGTTTCCTTTTTTTAGTTCGTTATTATCACAAGGTAAATAATTTATGTTAATGTTTAATAAAAATTAAATCTTTTTAAACAAAAGTAGATATTCTTTGTTTTCTTACCAATTCAAGCAAATTCATAAACTAAATTAAAATTATATGAAAGTATTAAATAAAATTGGATTGATCGTTTTTTCCGGAGCGGTTTTAATATCATGCAGCTCTGGTATGCAGGGAGATAAAGCGAAAATTGAAGATGCTAAGGAAGTTCAAACTGATGAAGGAGCTGATACTGGATTTTCAATTGACGCAGCAAAAAGTATCGTTGAATGGAAAGGAACCAAGCCCACCGGAGAACATATTGGAACTATAAATTTAAAGCAAGGCAAAATCATTGTGAAAGATGGTAACCTTGTTGCGGGTAAATTCACTCTGGATATGACTTCAATTGTAAATAAAGACCTTACTGATGCTGAATGGAACAAAAAGTTGGTTGATCATTTGAATTCGGCAGATTTTTTCAATACAAGTCAGTTTCCTGAGGCGACTTTTGAAATTACAGGAACAAAACCTTATGACGGAGCCATGGTTGAAGGTTCAACCCAACCTACCCATTGGATTACCGGTAATTTGACAATTAAAGGAATTTCGAAGAGCATCACCTTCCCGGCAAGTATTCAGATGGACAATACAATGTTCATGGCAACTACTCCGCAGTTTGTGATAGACAGAACAGAATGGAATATTCAGTATCAGTCACGCAAATTTTTCGACGACCTGAAGGATAAGTTCATCTATGATGAAATCGGGTTAAAAATAACAATCGCAAGTGAATTAAAAAGATAAGTTAAACAGCAATAATTTTAAGAAGCCACGTACTTTTCGGAGTATGTGGCTTTTTTCATTCAGGATTTCAAAATATGCCTGGGGATGATCACAGACCGGGCAGTTGCGTGGCGCATTTTCACTCTTATGAACCAATCCACACTTTCTGCACATCCATTTCACCTTTTTATTCTTTTTAAAAACCATTCCATTTAAAAGGTTATCCAATAAACATGTAAACCGCTCTTCATGGAATTTTTCAACTTTTGAAATCATCCTGAACTTTGTTGCAATATCCTTAAATCCTTCTTTCAGAGCGGTTTGCTCATAATCTTTGTAAAGTTTGTCAAATTCTTCATTTTCACCTGCAATGGCCGACTTGAGGTTTTCAATTGTGCTGCCTATATGAGCAACTGGATATTCAGCATTTATCCAAACCGGCGATCCTTCCACAAACCTGTAGAAGGTTTTTGAATGTGATTTTTCCTGTTCAGCCGTCTCCAGAAAAATTGTCGCAATCTGCTCATATCCCTCTTTTTGGGCCGCCTTAGCATAATAGGTATACCTGATGACAGCCATGCTTTCACCAGCGAAAGCATTCATCAGATTTTTTTCAGTTTTTGATCCTCTGATCTTTTCCATATTTTTTGATTATTGAACTTTATTCCGATTAAAGTGTTTACTTCAAAAGTATTAAAAAATAAACAAAATGAAATCAGTACAAATTATTTTAGTTGCACTCTTAAATCTTACGTTCATGAGCACACTAATTGCACAGAATAAAAATTTTCATAGTTTTTCTGCTAAAACTATTGATGGCAGTATCCTCGATTTTTCAACCTTAAAGGGAAAAAAGGTATTGGTCGTTAATACTGCCTCCAAATGTGGTTTCACTCCTCAATACAAGGATCTGGAAGAGCTTTACAAACAATATGGAGGAGACAAGTTTACCATCATTGGTTTTCCGGCCAATAATTTTCTCAGCCAGGAACCCGGCACAGATAATGAAATCAAACAGTTCTGCGAGGTAAACTACGGTGTTACTTTCCAAATGATGTCTAAAATTTCAGTTAAGGGTGATGATATCCATCCGGTTTACAAATGGCTTACAAGCAAAACTGAAAATGGAGTTATGGATTCAAAAGTATCGTGGAATTTTCAAAAGTACATGATTGATGAGAACGGCAACCTGGTTGACTTTGTGGAACCAAAGAAAAGTCCCGCATCTGAAAAAATCATTAATTGGCTAACGCAATAGTTTCTATTCCTTTTGATGATTTCATGCTATAGGTTCCAGTCAATTTCTCCTATTCCTTTTTCTTTCAGGTAAGAATTGCATTTTGAAAAAGGCTTACTGCCAAAAAAACCACGTTCAGCAGAAAATGGTGAGGGATGGGCAGATTTGATGATGAGGTGCCTGAGCGGGTCAATAAGCAATTGCTTGGCCTGGGCATAATTGCCCCACAAAATAAATACAAGGTGTTGTTTTTTATCTGATAATGCTTTTATTGCAGTGTCTGTAAAATTTTCCCATCCCTTGTTTTGATGCGAACCTGCTTGACCTGACCTTACAGTAAGTGTTGCATTCATTAGCAGAACTCCCTGTTTCGCCCAATTTTCAAGGTTTCCGTTCAAGGAGATTGGTATACCCAAGTCAGAGTAAAGTTCTTTAAAAATATTCTGAAGGGAAGGTGGTTTTGAAATCCCTGATTTCACAGAAAAGCATAATCCGTTGGCCTGACCGGGACCATGATATGGATCCTGACCTAAAATTACTACTTTCACTTTGTCGAAAGGAGTATAGTTAAAAGCGGCAAAAATCTCCGATCCCGGAGGATATATGGTAAATTTTTTTTTCTCTTCCAGGAGAAAAGATTTTAATTCAATAAAATATTCTGATTGAAATTCATCTGAAAACTCCTGTTTCCAGCTATTTTCAATGACCGGTTGTATATTCATCCTTTATAGATATATTATGGAATGAACAAATGGCAAATTAATTGCTTACCCTGTGGCAAATATATGATTAATTGATAAAATATTGATTCAGAAAAATAGTTCTATCTTTGTTAACTTTCATAATTAAGAAAAATGAAAAAAATTATCATTCTTTTAATTGCTGTTGTAACCATCGGAATAGTGATGGTTTCATGTAAATCAGCAGAAAAATGTCCTGCTTACGGCGAAGCAAAAAAGTTTCAGATCGAGCAACGCTATTGATTTTTTTCTCTGTCAGGATTTTCAATCCGAAATAAATATTTATCGAATAACGTTATTTGGTAAATATTTTTTATTTTTAGGATCTCAATTTCAGAAGGTTAATTAATGAAATTTTTTACTAGAGTATTGTTTACCATCCTGCTATCCTCTGCAAGCTTACTTCTGTATTCTCAGGATGAAATTGTTATTGATACATCAAAAAACATCATCCTTCTCAAAGAAGCAACCGGCGGAATCATGCTGCACACCCAGGGATGGGGGCTGCGGTTCAGCAAAGGGTATAACAAATCTGAATTCAAAAAGCGGATGATCGTCGTAGAATTTCTTGAGATGCAATCTCCGCGTCAAATCCGGACCATCAATCCATATTTTACCAATTCAAAGAGTTACGTATACGGAAAACTAAATACCGTATACATGTTAAGGGGTACATATGGAATTCATCGTCTGCTGAACCGAAAACCATATTGGGGTGGCGTGGAATTGAGATTTTTTTATATGGGTGGTGCCTCTCTTGGTTTTGCAAAACCGGTCTATTTATATATTTTAAAGCCTTCACCGCAATTCTATGAGTATACAATTGTTGAAGAAAGATATAACCCTAACGAGCACTATGTGGACAATATATATGGCCGTGCTTCATTCACGAAGGGATTTGATGAGATCGGATTTTATCCTGGATTCCACATCAAAATAGGCCTTAATTTCGACTATGGAGTATATCGTACAAAGGTCAAATCGCTTGAAGTGGGTGCAATAATTGATGTTTTCCCACGCCCGGTGCCCATCATGGCCTTTAACGATCCTGATTATTATTTCCTTACTTTTTATTTTAGCTTCAATTTCGGGAAGAGATATAACTAAAAAAGGATGGCATTTATGAAGCCATCCTTGAAAATTCCATAAACTATTTTTACTACCTATTTATCGATAACAAGTTTTTCAGTATAAACTTCATCGCCTGACCTGAATCTGATGAAGTAAAGTCCATTGCTCAGATCATAGAGATTTATATTCCTGATTTCCTGACTTTGTCCGAAATAGTAATTTTCATCAAATACAACCTTTCCCACAAAATCTAAAATAGTAATCTGAATATTTGTTTGTTTTTCAGCATTCAGTTCTACAGAGAGCAGACCATTTGATGGATTAGGGAACAGCTTAATAATATCTTTTCTCAAAGAAATATCCCCAACTCCCTGCGGCCCGGTATAGAATTGCCAGGTTTCACTCCAATTGGTGGTGTCCACATTATTAATCGCCCTCACCATCCAGAAATAATCTTCTCCTAAAACAAGGGGTTTGAACATAAGGAAAGAAGCAGTTGTCGTAAAAGCAGTATCCATTATGCTATTATTCTCATTATTCCATCTTACTTCGTATTGATCGGCACCAATTATAGGATTCCATGACAAAGTGGGTAAATTGCTAATACCGGATGCGCCATTTTGAGGACTTGTTAATAGCACTGTGTTTATCACCTGAAAATCCCTTTCCGCTGACCAATCAGTTGTATCCAACAAATGAGCGGCCTTAACACGCCAATGGTAAGTAACGCCAAAAATAAGTGAAGGAACAGTAACTGAATTTGATTCAGTAAAATTTGTTATGCATGGGAAAGTAAAGTTTGGATCAGTACAAACCTGGTAAACAAATTTAATAACTCCAGACATAGCCTCCCAGGTTAAAACAGCATCCGGATTTTGATTAACAGCACCATTAGCCGGAGTAGCAAGGGTTACACCAGTTTTGGTTGTGAAAGACCACACATCCGACCAGTTAGAAACATCCAAATTATGCCTGGCACGCACACGCCAGTAATAAGTTGTATCGAACAACAAATTTGATGTTTGTTTTTCATAATATTGGGCATTGCTTGGAAATGTTCCAAATGCGATCGAGTCAACCAGATAAGGGTCAATAAAATCATTTGTAAGACTTACTTCTAGATCGTAGTATGTAATACCGGTAATGAAGTTTGCTCCCTTTTTATTGCTCCAATCCAAAGTTACATCAGGCATTTGCTTGGCAGTATCTGCGTTTACTGGCTTGTGCAAAGCAACAATACTAAAAATAGTTAAACTCCTGGTTAATGACCAATCACTTGTACCTGAATTATCCGTGGCCCTTACCCTCCAAAAATATTGATCTCCAAACATCAAATTCTCTGCTTTCTGAGCTGTTGATGATGTATTATAAATAACCGGAGTTTGGAACAGATCGTTAGTATCCAACTGCAACTCATAGGAAATAGGCCCAATACCGTTTACAGCGTACCAGTCAAGCTGAACATCAGGCATCTGATTGGCAGCGGCATTAGCAGGCTTATCTAAAACAGGTGGGAGAACATCTGTTTGAGATATCAGGCTCAATGAAATTATTGCAAAAATGGCTGTTAGAAGTAAATTTTTCATCTCACTATGTTTTTGTATTTTAAACTATCATTATAAATTTATCTTACAATTACCAGCTTAGCGGTACTTGTTTTATTTCCTGAAATAAGTTGTAATAAATAAGTGCCTCTTGAAAAAGAATCCACTTTCACCTCTACTTTTTGATTTCCCTTGCTGAGGCTATTTATATTTCTCGAATACATAAGTTTTCCACTAAGATCAAAAACTTTCAGTTGGACATTTGAATTATCACTTAAATCGAAAGAAACATTGATGTTATCGGAAGACGGATTTGGGAAAATTGTAAGATTTGCGTCATTTGATATTCCATTCTCCGAATACTCTTCGTCCCCAACAGTAAAGTATTTTTCCACCCTGAAAATACCTCTTCCATGGGTAGCCGCATAAATCATCCCGTAGTTTTTAATCTCGGTAAAGATTTCATAAAAGGGTTCATTTGTAATGGGATCGTAGGTAGTGATTGTAAAACTTCCTTTATAATTGGTCTGCTGTTTTAGGTCCATTACAGGAACTTTACCCATACTGGTTGAAGCCGGATACCATTCTCCGGTTGAAACATCATCCGACATCCATATACCTTCTTCTGTTCCAATAATTGCAATGTCGGTGTTAGCTTGCATTTCCAATACTGAGGAATAAACCGGCATTGCAGGAAGACCTGTTTCACCACTTCCCTGAACCGAGCTAAAAACTGGTGCATCGCCAATTGCATTGGTTGAATAAAAAACATAATCTGTATTTCCGTAATTGCCCAAAGTGACAAGCACTTTGTTTGCATCTTTTGGATCTACTGCAATTGAGGTGATTACCTGAGTATTTCCATCATAAATAGTTAATGGTGTTGTTGCAACTATACAATTTGGGCTTCCAACGTCTGCAAGGTCTTGATTATAAGCAAGTGCAATATTTGATATTCTGTAAACCTTTCCTTCATAATTACCAACAAATATATAATTAGCATCTGAGGAGTAGGCGATACAACTGGGATTATCAGTAAATCCACTATGCACCTTATCAGATATCTTGAACCAGTCCGGAGCAACATTAAATCTTATACCATCAAGGGTCATGTAAATATTGTCCTTTGTTGCCATGAAAAACTTAGTTGAAATGATATCTTGCAAACGGATTGAGTCTCCTGAATTAATTGCTTCTGGCAAAATGTAACCAAAGGGATGATTTAAGTTTTTACTTCTGATCATCACATTTTCGCCAGCATTGTAATTTTTGTCTGCAAAAAAAGTCAATGAGTCCCTGCTGTTAATGTTGTTATAAGATTCCCAAAGGGCAATTGGAGTCATAAAATTAGTATTCGTTGGAACTGTAGTAAAATCAGTAAAGAAATTGGATGACCAGTCAAAGCCAAGTGTTTCAGACCTTCTGATTCGATAAATTCTATCAGTATTATTAACCAGGGCTTCACCTTTGGGTAAAGGGCTTTTCGAATAAAATGACGGAGGTTCTTTCTCCTCAATGCCAGGTTTTATGCTTCTGATGCCTGAAATTGCCACAAAACCGCCATCGGTTCCTTCGGGATACTTAGGATCTGTGTTTGCCGGTCTCCACAGATCCTCTCCTTTTTTAGGTGTATTTCCTTTTCCGCTAATATATTGGGTTCCATTGTCCTGGGTTCCGCCTATTGCTTCAGCTACTTCACCCGAAACATCGATTGAATAGAATTGTGTTACATTGTAATTTTTATTTTTTGCCTGAAAATAATAGAGGCCTCCATCGTATAAAACTGAATATATTCCACCATCTGTTGCGGCAATAAGCTGGTCGTTGTATCCTGGACGAAAAACATAGAGGTGATGATTTGTATGGCAATACAAGGGATTAAATATTCCGTTAAAAACAAAAGTCGCATCACCAATTGATTTTTCAGTCCATTGATAATATCCGTTCTCGTCTACTTTTTGTCCTTCCCACATATTTACTCCTCCCGCCAGAACCTTATATGGGTTGTTTGGAAAAACCGTCAAAGTGTTGCTGTAATCTCCCTGATAATAATAAACAAGATCTCCTGAAACGTTGAGATAGTAATATCCTAAAACATTTAACAGGTTAGTTCCACCCGGAGCAACTATTCTCCATGATTGACCTTTATCTATAGAAAGATAAATATTGGATAAACTATTGGCAGGACTTGAAGATTTTGCAGCCATCACATAAACGATATTGGGATCAGATGGGGCAATGGCTATTGAAGTTCTTCCCGTATTTGCACTTGAAGGATACTGAGGCAAATTTGAACCTGCAATATCGAGTAAAACGTAATTTACATGCCAGGTAAACTCTTTGGTATATTCATTTAATACATCTTCAAGTACAACACCTGATTTGTTTTTTATCACGATGTGAGTAGAAAAATCAATCATATCTTTACGCTTGCTATCCTGATTGTTGGGATAAATCGAGCGATTCACAAATTTCTCCGGATCTCCTGTAGTAGAAACATATATATAACCGTTAAATGAAGTAATGATCCAGCCATTGGTACTAACCTGAATATCGTAACAATTTCCCTGATTTTCAAATGGTACAAACGCTGAAAAAACCACATCGGTATTAGTGGTATCATCACTGACTCTGCTGTAATTCATAAGGGTTTGGCCATAAATTACATACTCGCCATTTACAACTTCAAAACTATCGCAGGTAATGATTGAATCACTCGCGATATGGCGTGTGAAAATTGTACTGTCCAATTGATATTTGCATTCTGATTGCCAGTTGTTCAAATCGGGGAAGCTTGCATATTTCAATCCTGTATGAGTTGCAGCAAATAACCTATTTCCTTGTGTGTCAAGGGCCAGTTTATTAATGTAAGCCCACTCAATCGTATCACCATTGATTACCGGATCTGTTCCAGGAATCAAATTAAAATTATCATTTCCATCAGATTTGAAAATTCCCTGCCCTATAAATCCACCACTGTAACCATAACCCGGAGTTCCAAATCCTGAATAAATCTGGGTGTTCAATCCTTCACCTGTACCAACGTAAATAGTACCCTCAGCATCCTGCACCATGCAGGAAACATTTAAACTTTGACCGGATTGGTTAACCGGAGCCCAGGTTGAACCGAGGTTCGTCGATTTAAACAACCCGCCGCTTACACCACCAGCATATAAAGTGTTTGCATTTGCATCACGGTTATCAAAAATAACGGCACGGGTTCTCCCACCAATATTGTCCGGACCCATTTCTATCCAGTTTAAATCATCGGTTGAATTTCCTGACTTGTAATTTGCCCGTGCTTCCATTTGTTGTCTGGCATTAATAACATCAGCCGGATTGAGCATCCCTGTGTGTTGATTGTTTCTGATCTTAGCCATGTATTCCATAGCGCTCTGCATGGCCTGATTGGCTAATGTGTTTTCCGGGTTTCCCTCATCATTGTTAATCGGAACCAACAGGAATGCCGACAGAACAAAAAGCAAAATTGAAAATAATCCAATAGGTAAAATTCTTTTTTTCATATTATATCTGTTTGATTATTATATTCCTGACATAAAAAATGCTATCTATAAAGAGTGGCACAAGGTACATCTTTTTTAATAATACGCAAGAATGTTTTTTATAAAAAAATTTCAACAAAATTAAATTAAATTAAACTCCTGGGATAGAGTTAAATGATCATTTATTTCAAATTCCATTGATTTTTCTCCCTGACAAAAATAATCGATTTTTTAAAAAATACAACAATTAATCAGTTAACGGCTACTATAAATCAGTTTGCGGTTTATTTAGATTGAAAATTGATACAGGTGATGGCCATGAACCAAATAGGTTTCTTTAATCCAGGAAATACCTAACTGAATAATGTAAACCCTTATTCAAATAACCAACATTTACAAAAGGCTCTGAAGAATTTAGTGTTATGGCATTTATTTAGGAAATCCTTGTTTTTCATGCCTTCCCGATAGTTGGTCAAAAGTTATGAAAGAATTTTATTCAGTAATAAATTAAACATTAACTGTCGATAACTTCTCTATCAAGTCAGCGTTTAACCCTCGTTTATATCATTACATTTGAAGCCTTCAATTGAATGCAGTTTTTATAAAAATGTAAAGCTTTGGTGAAAAATAAAAGCCCGAAGTTGAAAGTAAAATCAGAAATAAATCTCAGAGACTAAGTAATTCTCGAACTTTTTAAGCCCTGGTTTAACGGATTAAAAAGAGAAAAAGGGTTAATTATTGATTGCTGCGAAGGAATTTGAAATGTTCAATAGCAGAATCAAAAAAGAATTTTAAGAAATGGCAAACAGGAATTTGACTGAAAGAAAAATGGTGATCATCGCGATTTTTGCGATAGTCGGTTTTATTTTTCTTGCCCGTTTGTTTTACATTCAGGTGATTGACGAATCCTATATCCTTTCGGCCGAAAGCAATGCCCTCAGGAAGAACACCATCTATCCGAACCGGGGTGTGATCTTCGACAGGAACGGAATGCTTTTGGTCTATGATGAAGCGGCTTATGACATCATGGTGGTTCCGCGGCAGGTTAAAAGTATGGATACACTTGAGTTTTGCCGTTTGCTCGATATATCTTTTCAAGAATTCAAGTCAAAATTGAAAAAAGCAATCAGTTATTCACGTTATAAACCAACAATCTTTATTTCTCAGATTTCAAAAGAAGAATTCGGTTATATCGAAGAGAAGCTTTATAAATTTCCAGGTTTCTTCGTCCAGTCAAGATCTTTGCGTACTTACCCATTCCCAATAGCCGCCCATTTAATGGGCTATGTGGCAGAAGTAGATAACCGGGAAATAGAAGCTGATCCTTACTATAAAATGGGAGACTACATAGGAAAAAGCGGGATAGAAAGATTTTATGAACCTGTACTAAGGGGGAAAAAGGGTTTCAGCATAGTGATGGTAGATGTTCACAACAGGGAGCAGGGATACTATAAGGATGGAAAGTATGATACTCTTGCCGTACTGGGTAAAAATCTCTATTTAACAATTGATGCTGAATTACAGTCGTATGGAGAACGGTTGATGAAGAATAAGATCGGCAGTATTGTGGCGATAGATCCCGAAACAGGCGAAATTCTGGCCTTTGTCAGCAGCCCGGGATATGACCCTAACCTCCTGGTTGGCAGAATCAGGGGAGAAAATTTTGGCAAACTTGCAGCCGATACCTTAAAACCTCTCATCAACAGAGCAATCATGGGTGCTTATCCTCCGGGTTCCACATTTAAAATGGCCAATGCACTGGTGGGATTGCAAATGGGTGTCCTAAATGAAGGAACGGCCTATGGCTGTTCTGGTCCGGCCACAACCCCGATCAAATGCACGCACAACCATAAATCCCCTCTTCAGTTGAGGGAAGCGATTGAACAATCGTGTAATCCTTATTTCTGGAATGTTTATAAGTCAATCCTTGAAAGGTCAGGATTTGGCTCCACAGAAGCCAATTACGAAAAGTGGAGAGGACATATAACGAGTCTTGGTTTTGGAAAAAAGTTTAACACCGATATTCCTTTTGAAATGTCAGGAAACATCCCAACTACTACTTATTTTAATAAAATTTATGGAGTCGATCACTGGAGGGCATTAACAGTAAGGTCACTGGGAATTGGTCAGGGCGAAATTACTGTAACACCTTTGCAAATGGCCAACATGGCGGCCATCATTGCCAATAAAGGATTTTATTATCCTCCTCATGTAGTAAAGGCTATCGGTGCACCCGATAACACTAATAAAGAATATGCAAAACCGGTATATTCTACCATTGATGCGATCCATTTTAATGTATTACAGGAAGCCATGCTCGAAGTGTTTGAAGGTTCACATGGAACAGCCCGATGGGCTAAGATCGAAGGGATAAAAATTTGCGGTAAAACGGGTACAGCGCAAAATCCGCACGGGAAAGATCATAGCATGTTTATTGCTTTTGCTCCCTTGGAGGATCCTAAAATTGCCATGTCGGTGATTGTGGAGAATGCCGGTTATGGCTCCACCTGGGCTGCTCCCATTACGTCGCTAATGATCGATAAATACCTGAATGACACCATTTCCAGGCCGGATGTTGAACAACGAATCCTGGAAGCAGACCTTATTCACCCCAAATGAGACAACGATCGAACATATTTCAGAACATCGACTGGATCACCATTCTGATCTTCCTTGGGTTGTTGTTGATTGGCTGGATCAATATTTATGCGGCTGTCTATAATGATGAGCATAAAAGTCTCTTTGATCTTTCGCAGAATTATGGAAAACAAATGATCTGGATCATTTCTTCACTAGTGCTTGCCCTAATCATTCTTATTCTCGATGCCAAATTCTTTTCCACGTTTTCTTTTGTTATTTATGGTGCAGTTTTATTGTCCCTTATGCTGGTGGTTCTTGTTGGAAAAGAAATAGCCGGCTCAAAATCGTGGTTTGAGGTCGGGAATTTTTCATTGCAGCCCTCTGAATTTGCAAAGTTTGCAACAGCACTCGCCCTGGCCAAATACCTCAGCCATCTCGACCTGAATATTTATAAGTTTTCGACAAAAATAG
>Ga0209391_10000857_pt1 | contig 15253 bp, 11 predicted proteins | sample PPLLak3March2015_FD_187246 | JGI IMG/M metagenome (GOLD analysis project Ga0209391, IMG submission 187246) | Freshwater sediment microbial communities from Prairie Pothole Lake near Jamestown, North Dakota, USA - PPLs Lake P7 Core (1) Depth... | ecosystem: Environmental > Aquatic > Freshwater >... | reverse complement strand
CCCGCGCAGTTCGAGGCGGGCAACGCCGGGCTGACGGGCGACCTGTGCGCCGCCATCGACCAGGCGGGTCGGCCGATTCCCTTGATTCTGGCCTCGTCGACGCAGGCCGAGCGCGACAATGACTACGGCAGGAGCAAGCGTGCTGCAGAGCGGGCAGCAGAGGACCTGTCGTCGCGAAGCGGCGGCTCGGTGGCGATCTACAGGCTGGCCAACGTGTTCGGCAAGTGGTGCCGACCGGACTACAACTCGGTCGTCGCGACCTTCTGCCACAACGTCGCGCACGACCTGCCGATCCGCATCGATGATCCTGCCGCACGGCTGCGGCTCGTGCACGTGGACGATGTCGTGTCGGAGTTCCTGGCGGCGCTCGCGATGCCGGCAGCCGGCCTTCGGTGGGGCACGGTGACGCCGGAGTACCAGACGACCCTCGGGCAGCTCGCCGAGCAGATCACGGCCTTCAAGAACTGCCGGAAAGACCTCGTCGTCGAGCGCGTCGGGACAGGCCTGATCCGCGCGCTGTACTCGACCTACGTCAGTTACCTCCCGACGTCCGGGTTTGCGTATGGTCTGCCGAGCTACGGGGACGAACGCGGCGTTTTCGTCGAGATGCTGAAGACGGCCGATTCCGGCCAGTTTTCATTCTTCACGGCGCATCCCGGCGTGACCCGTGGCGGACACTATCATCACGCGAAGACGGAGAAATTCCTGGTGATCAAGGGGTCGGCGCGCTTCAGGTTCCGTCACATCCTGAGCGACGAGCGATGCGAAATCGATGTGTTCGGCGATCGGCCGACGGTGGTCGAGACCATCCCGGGATGGGCCCACGACATCACCAACACCGGCACCGACGAGCTGGTGGTGATGCTGTGGGCCAACGAGATCTTCGACCGCGACCGTCCCGATACCATTGCCTGTCCCGTATGAGCACGCCCCGATGAAGAAACTCAAGGTCATGACCGTCGTGGGCACCCGCCCTGAGATCATCAGGCTCTCGCGCGTGATGGCGAAGCTCGACGAGCACTGTGACCACGTGCTAGTGCACACGGGCCAGAACTACGATTACGAGCTGAACGAGATCTTCTTCGCCGACCTCGGGATTCGCCGTCCCGACCGCTACCTGGAGGCGGCCGGCAGCACGGGTGCGGAGACCATCGGCAAGGTGATCATCGCGGCCGACCGGGTGCTCGATGAGGTCCGGCCCGAGGCCTTGCTGGTGCTCGGCGACACCAACAGCTGTCTCGCCGTGATTCCGGCCAAGCGCCGGAAGGTGCCGATCTTTCACATGGAGGCCGGCAATCGCTGCTTCGACATGCGGGTGCCCGAGGAGATCAACCGGCGCATCGTCGATCACACGGCCGACATCAATCTCACCTACAGCAGCATCGCTCGGGATTATCTGCTTCGGGAGGGACTGTCGCCGGAGATGGTCATAAGGACCGGCAGCCCGATGTTCGAGGTGCTCGCCCACTACCGATCGGCCATCGAGTCGTCCGATGCGCTTGCGAGGCTGTCGCTCGAAGCCGGACGCTATTTCGTCGTGAGCGCGCATCGTGAGGAGAACGTCGATTCCGACCGGAATCTCGGGAAGCTGATCGCGGTGTTGAACGGAGTTGCCGATATCCATGGGCTCCCGGTCGCAGTCTCCACGCATCCGCGCACGCAGAAGCGCTTCGATGCAACCGGGGCGCGACTGCATCCGGGCGTGCGCTTGCTCAAACCACTGTCGTTCACGGACTACAACCGGCTGCAACTGGACGCCAGGGCCGTGCTGTCGGACAGTGGCACCATCAACGAAGAGTCCTCCATCCTGAACTTCCCGGCCCTCAACCTGCGAGAGGCGCACGAGCGGCCCGAGGGCATGGAGGAGGCCGCGGTCATGATGGTGGGCCTGGAGTTCGACAGGGTGCGTCAGGCGCTCGCGATTCTGGACTGCCAGCCGCGCGGAGAGGAGCGCCTGTTGCGCCTGGTTGGCGATTACAGCATGCCGAACGTATCCGACAAGGTTGTGCGCATCATTCACAGCTACGTCGACTACGTGAACCGCGTCGTCTGGAAGAAATACTGAACCAGTCGCCGGTCCATGCGTATCGCTCTGTTATGCGACACTTTTCCGCCGCTTCGGTCATCGGGCGCCGTTCAGCTGCGCGATCTCTCCCTGGAAATGGCGAGGCAGGGGCACGAGGTGACAGTCCTGGTTGCGACGCCCGAGCTTCAGGTCGATTGGCGTGCGGACGAACTTGGCGGCGTGCGGATATTGCGACTGAGATGTCCGAGAACCAAGGACGTGGGCTACTTGCGGCGTACAGTGGGAGAGGTCCTGTTGCCGTTTTCGATGAGGCAGAGTCTCCGCCGCAGCCCGCTGGCCGATGAACGCTGGGATGGCGTGGTCTGGTACTCGCCGACGATCTTTCTCGGTCCGCTTGCCCGCCGGCTGAAGTCCGCAAGTGGGTGCAGGGGATACCTCATCGTCCGAGATATCTTTCCGGAGTGGGCCGTTGACATGGGCCTGATGGGCACTGGTTTGCCGTATCAATTCTTCAAGGCGGTGGCCCGATACCAGTATGCGACGGCAGACGTGATTGGCGTGCAGACCGACGGCAACCTCGAGTATTTCAGGGAATGGACCATACGGTCGGGGAAACGGATCGAGGTTCTGCACAACTGGCTGGCCGAGGCGTCGAACACCGGTTGCAGCATATCGATCCACGAGACCTCGCTGGCGGGACGCCGGATTCTGGTCTACGCGGGAAACATGGGCGTCGCACAGGGTGTGGCGCGGCTGCTGGACGTTGCCGACAGCCTGCGCAGCAGGACGGATCTGGGGTTTCTCTTCGTCGGTCGGGGCGGCGAAGTCCAGCGTCTCCGGCGCGATGCGATCACCCGCAGGCTGGATAACGTGGCGTTCTTCGACGAGATCGATCCTGACGAGATCCCAGGCCTGTATGCTCAGTGTCACGTCGGACTTGTGGCGCTGGATCCGCGACACAGGACGCACAACATCCCCGGCAAGTTCCTGTCCTACATGCAATGCGGGCTGCCAGTGCTCGCCACCGTCAATGCGGGCAACGACCTGGTTGGTTTGATCCAGAGTGAACGCGTTGGGCGGGTCTGTACGGAATCCTCGGTCGAGTCGCTCAAGTCGAGCGTGGACGCCGTCTTGTCCGACGTGGCGGAGGATCTCGAGTTGCCGCAGCGCTGCCGCTCTCTGGCCAGGAGGCTCTTCTCACCGGCTGCCGCGGTCCGTCAGATCGTCGAGGCGCTGCGGCAGTGACCGTGCTGCGCCTGTCGCAGGAGATGATGGGTTCCCTGCTGGCGCAGGCAGCAGTCTCGCCTCGTCGGCGGCAACACCGGAACCTTCACCAGAGTTTTGTAGAGCCCTGCCAGCGCTTGCTGAATGCGATCGAGCCCGGCAGTTACATTCGGCCGCACCGGCATTCGCTCGACCCGAAGGCTGAGAGCCTGGTCGCGGTCCGCGGCAAGTTCGCGTTGATCACCTTCGACGAGCGCGGACTGACTGAGTGTGTCGTGCAGTTTGGCACGGAGCTGTACGGGTGCGATGAACGGTTGGACGTGGGCGTGGAGATCCCGGCGGGGACCTGGCATACGGTCATCGCCCTGGTACGAGGGTCAGTACTGCTGGAAGTCAAGTCCGGTCCATTTGATCCCGGATCAGGGAAGGAGCTGGCGCCGTGGGCACCGGAGGAGGGTTCGCCCTCGGCCATCGACTATTTCCAGGAGCTGTGCCGGATTGCCCTTCGGTGACCACGTCGCGTCGACGGCGGGCGTGATCAGGCATGGAGTTGGCGTATAGTTCGCAGCCGAGAAAGTCCACGACCAAAGGCCTTTCGGCTCAGTGACCTGAGGCCTCCGCCGGGTCGGATTCCGACGGCGGTTTGTCGCTACGGTCCGAGATCTTGGCCACGCCGGCGCCTCTATGGGCTAAAATTCAGGGCTTATCCAGTTGCGACGATGCGTCTCTGTCTGCTCGCAAGCCAGGTACGGCGTTGGGCTCTCGGGAGTAATCGGTCGGCGCCGCAACAAGGAGGGTTCATGCTGACTGTGTTCAAGCCGCTTTTCATCGGCTTCCTGGTGACGATCACGCTCATGCTGGCCCTGCGACCGGCTGCCTCGCACCTTGGGCTGGTGGACGTTCCAGGTGGTCGAAAGACTCACGCCGGCGAAGTGCCGGTGATCGGCGGCATCGCCATGTATTTCGGGATGCTTGCCACCGTGCTCTCCATCGGCCTGTCCCAGCCTGGCGAGACGGCCCTCCTGGTTGCCGCGGCGCTGATGGTGATCGTTGGCGCCCTGGACGACCGGTTCGATCTCGCGCCTTACTCCCGCATCCTTGCGCACATTGCGGCGGCCGTCACGCTCGTGTTCGCCAGTGATTTTACGGTTGGAAGTCTGGGCAACCTGTTCGGATTCGGCGACATCGGCCTGGGCCCCATCGATTCCATCTTTACCGTCGTCGCCGCGATAGCGCTGATCAACGGTTTCAACATGCTCGATGGTCTCGACGGCCTGGCGGGCGGGGTCGCGCTGATTGCCATTGCGGGGTTGGCGTTCTACTTTCTTGCGGATAGTGCCGGTGCCGCGGCGGTGCTGAGCCTTGGATTGATCGGCTCCATCACGGCTTTCCTCGTTTTCAATCTGCCGGCGAAGTTCAATAGGCCGATCCTCGCATTCATGGGGGATGCCGGCAGCACGTTTCTGGGGTTCATGCTGGCAGGGCTTGCGCTGGTCGCCATTCAGCCGCGTGGTGAGGGCCTGCCGCCCGCAGTTGTTCTCTGGTTGCTGCCGGTGCCCATTCTCGAGTTGTTCACGAGCACCATCCGTCGGGCAGTCACGGGTCTTTCGCCGATGCAGGCCGACCGCGGGCATTTCCACCACCGGCTGCTCGAAGGCGGATTCTCGGTCCGAGCCATCTTCGTGCTCTATTTGGCTGTTTCGGCCCTGTCGGCTGCCGCAGGGCTGTGGATGTGGAAGATGGGTGTGCGCGAGCCATTCCTCTTCTACTTGTTCCTGGTAGTGGCCGCGATCTGGCTGCTGGCGATCCACAACGTGAAGCGCCTGGTCGGCTACCTCCCCGATTCCCTGCAGCGGGGACAGTGGCCGCCTGGGCTGCTGCCCCGCCGCATTCGGGCGAATCGGGATCGCGGCTGACCCATCGGGTGAACAAGTCTCAGTTTTCGGGTAACCAGGGCTCTAGACTTCTGCTTTGATGTTACCCGGCCATCCCCCGGCCCCGGAGCCCCTGCTTGACCTCGAGGCCCACCAGCATTCACCTCATTGCCGCGGCGCGGCCGAACTTCATGAAGATCGCGCCGCTCTACCACGCGCTCGCGCGCGAGGACTGGTGCCTTCCGCAGATCGTGCACACCGGGCAGCACTACGACGCGAACATGTCGGACGCGTTCTTCCGCGACCTCGGCCTGCCGCGCCCGCACTTCCACCTCGAGGTGGGCAGCGGCACGCACGCCGAGCAGACCGGTGGCGTGATGATCGCCTACGAGAAGATCGCGATGCGGGAGAAGCCCGACTGGATCGTGGTCGTCGGCGACGTCAACTCCACGGCCGCCTGCGCCATGGTGGGTACCAAGCTGTGGATCCCGGTGATCCACCTCGAGGCGGGACTGCGCAGCGGCGACCGGCGCATGCCGGAGGAGATCAACCGCCTCGCCACGGACGCCATCTGCGACGTGTTCTGGACCCCGTCGCCCGACGCCGACGAGCACCTCGCGCGAGAGGGCGTGCCCCAATCGAAGATCGACCGCGTCGGCAACATCATGATCGACTCCTTCGAGATGATGCGCGGGGCGATCGAGGCGGACGGCACGCGCGCCGGGATGGGCCTCGAGCCCGGCAACTACGCCGTGGTGACGCTGCATCGCCCCTCGAACGTGGACACGCGCGAGGCGCTCGAGCCGCTGGTGCGACAGCTGCTGGACGTGTCGCGCGACCTGCCGCTCGTTTTCGCCGTGCATCCGCGCACGCGCAAGAAGCTCGAGGAGTTCGGCCTGATCGCCCTGCTGCAGGGCCCGAACATCCGCCTCACCGAGCCGCTCGGCTACGTCCAGTTCATGAACCTCGTGCGCACCGCGAAGGCCGTCATCACGGACTCCGGCGGCGTGCAGGAGGAGAGCACCTACCTCGGCATACCCTGCCTGACGCTGCGCGAGAACACCGAGCGGCCGATCACGGTCACCGAGGGCTCGAACCGGCTGGTCAAGCCGGTTGACCTCTACAGCCAGGTCCAGGACGTGCTGGCCGGGCGCTGGACCACCGGCCGCCGACCGGCGCTGTGGGACGGGCGGACGGCGGAGCGCTGCGTGGCGGCGCTCAAGCGTCGTGCGGGCCTCTGATCAGGCGACGGTCACGAAAGGCCCGTAGCCCGGCAGCACCGCATCGTTGGTGAGCAGGATCATCGGCTCGCACGATTTCGCGCGGATCCCCCGTGAACCCCCGCCTCGTCGATGAGGCGGCGCGCCTCCCGTCGAGAATCGGGCGAGTTGAGCCGGCTTTTCTGTCGTCTGCGACAAGACTCCGTTCTCACTCGGCTCTTGGACGGTCTGTTAACATCTGCGGCGGACAAGTGCCGACCGCCAAATAATAGTTAACAGCTTTCAAAGGGTTGCGAGTGAAAGTTACAGTTTTCGGTTCGGGTTACGTCGGCCTGGTGACCGGCGCCTGCTTCGCCGAGGCGGGCAACCACGTGGTCTGCGTGGACATCGACGCGGGCAAGGTCGCGCGCCTGCAGCAGGGCGAGATCCCGATTCACGAGCCGGGTCTCGACGACCTCGTCCGTCGCAACCAGGACAAGGGGCGGCTGCGCTTCACGACCAGCGCGGAGGAGGGTGTCGCCCACGGGCTGTTCCAGTTCATCGCGGTGGGCACCCCCCCGGAGGAGGACGGTTCGGCGGATCTCTCCCACGTGCTCACGGTGGCCGAGACCATCGGCCGGCACATGACCGACTACCGGATCGTCGTGGACAAGTCCACGGTGCCGGTCGGAACGGCCGACAAGGTGCGAGATCGGATCGAGCATACGCTCGGCGAGCGTGGTGCGAAGCTCGAGTTCGACGTGGTCTCGAACCCCGAGTTCCTCAAGGAAGGGGCGGCGATCGCCGATTTCATGAAGCCCGACCGCGTGGTCGTGGGCACGGACAACCCGCGCACCGCCGAGCTGCTGAAGACGCTCTACGAGCCGTTCACGCGCAATCGCGAGCGCATGATCGTCATGGACGTGCGCTCGGCGGAGCTCACCAAGTACGCCGCCAACGCCATGCTGGCGACCAAGATCAGCTTCATGAACGAGATGGCGAACCTCGCCGAGCGCATGGGCGCCGACATCGAGAAGGTGCGCCTCGGCATCGGCTCCGACCCGCGCATCGGCTACAGCTTCATCTACCCGGGCGCGGGCTACGGCGGCTCGTGCTTCCCGAAAGACGTCAAGGCACTGGTCCACAGCGCCGGAGAGCACGCCTTCGACGCCGAGCTGCTGAAGTCGGTCGAAGCGGTGAACAAGCGCCAGAAGCAGCTGCTGTTCCGCAAGATCCGCGCCTTCTACGAGGACGGGCTCGAGGGCCGGACCGTCGCGCTGTGGGGCCTCGCCTTCAAGCCCAATACCGACGACATGCGCGAGGCGCCGGCCCGCGAGCTGATGGAAGCGCTCTGGGCCGCCGGGGCGAAGGTGCGGGCCTACGATCCGGTCGCGATGGGCGAGGCGCGGCGGATCTACGGCGACCAGCCCGGGCTGGCGCTCGTCGACAGCGCCGAGGCCGCGCTCGAAGGCGCCGACGCCCTCGCGCTCCTGACGGAGTGGCAGGAGTTCCGCAGCCCCGACTTCGAGCTGATCCGCGATGCGCTGCACGACAAGGTCATCTTCGACGGCCGCAACCTCTACGACCCGGCGATGGTGAAGAGCTACGGTCTCACCTATCACGGCATCGGCCGCGGCGAGCCGCTGGTCGTCTGACCGCGACCGACTGGAACCCGCCTGCTTGACCCTCGAGATCGCAATCACACTCGCCGTCGTGGCCGGCGTCCTGCTGCTGCTGACGACGAGCCGGCTCGATACGGACGTCGTGCTGGTGGGCGCGATGATCACGCTGACCCTCGCGGGCATCCTCAAGCCCGACCAGGCGCTGCAGGGCTTCGCGAGCAACGGCGTGATGACCATCGCCGCGCTCTACATCGTGGTCGCCGGACTCCGGGAGACGGGCGCCATGGCCTGGATCTCGCGCTGGGTGCTCGGCAAGCCTCGCTCGCTGACCGTGGCGCAGGGCAAGCTCATGTTCGTCACCAGCGCGCTCTCGGCGGTGATCAACAACACCCCGGTCGTCGCGCTGTTCATCCCGGTGGCGCAGGAGTGGGCTTCGCGCTTCGGCTACTCGATCTCGAAGCTGCTGCTGCCCATGAATCACATGGTGATCCTGGCCGGCATGTGCACGCTGATCGGCACCAGCACCAACCTGATCGTGAACAGCCTGCTGGTGAAGACCGTGCCCGACGCCGGGCTGAGCCTCTTCAGCCTGATGTGGATCGGCCTGCCGCTGACGGCGATCGGCTTCGTCTACATCCTGGTCGCCTCGCGCTGGTTGCTTCCGGACCGCCAGAGCCCGGTGGAGCAGCTCCAGAACGCGCGCGAATACAGCGTCGAGGCGCGTGTGACGCCGAACGGCCCGCTGGTCGGTCGCTCGATCGCCGAGGTGGGGCTTCGGAGCATGCGCTTCGCGTACGTGCTCGAGATCAGCCGCGGGCAGCGCCTGCTCACGGCCGTCGGTCCCGACGAGGTGCTGCAGGCCAACGATCGCGTCACCTTCGTGGGCGTGGTGGACGCGGTGAACGAGCTGCGCCGCATCCCCGGCCTGCTGGTGGCGGAGGATCAGACCTACCAGCTCAACCTGCGCCATGCCCAGCGCTGCCTGGTCGAACTCGTGCTCTCCCCGTCCTCGCCCCTGGTCGGGCACACGGTGCGCGAATCGGAGTTCCGCAGCACCTACAACGCCGCGATCATCTCGATCTCCCGCGAAGGTGAGCGTCTCGAGGGCAAGCTCGGGGACGTCCGCTTGCGCGCGGGCGACACCCTTCTGGTCGAGACCGACCAGAACTTCGTCGGGCGGCAGAAGTACAACCGCGAATTCCTGCTGGTCAGTTCACTGCAGGATTCCGCTCCGCCCGACTTCGCCAGGGCGCCACTGGCCTTCGCGATCCTGCTCGGCATGCTGCTCGTGGCCAGCTTCGAGTGGGTGCCCCTGTTCCAGGCCTCGTTCATCGCCGCGGGCCTGATGGTGGCGTCGGGCTGCGTCACGCTCTCCGTGGCCCGTCGCAGCATCGAGTATCCCGTGCTCGCGGGCATCGCCGCCTCGTTCGCGCTCGGCTTCGCGCTGGCGGAGTCCGGGGCGGCGGACCTGCTGGCAGGCTGGATCGGGGAGATTGCCCGGGGTGACCCGTTCTGGGCGCTCGTGGTGCTGTACGTTTCCACGGTGGTCATGACCGAGATGATCACCAACAACGCCGCCGGCGTGCTGATGTTCCCGATCGCGATGGCGGTGGCGCAGGACGGGAACGTGAATTTCCTGCCCTACGTGGTCTGCGTGATGGTCGGCGCCTCGGCCGGCTTCATCACGCCGATCGGCTACCAGACCAACCTGATGGTGTACGGCCCGGGCGGCTACCGCTGGATGGACTACATCCGCTTCGGTGCGCCGCTCAGCCTGCTGGTCGCCATCGCCACGGTGCTGATCGTGCCGCGAGTCTGGCCGTTCTGACGCAGCCGGGCCTGAAGGCGAGGTCGCAAGCCCTGAAGCTGGGCGGGGGTGGTTGACTACAATGCAAGAACGTCACGCGAAAGGTTCTCCATGCTGATTCCCGTCGTCCTGTCCGGAGGCTCCGGCACCCGCCTGTGGCCACTGTCGCGCGAGCTCTATCCCAAGCAGCTGTTGCCGCTGGTGGGCGAGCGGACCATGCTCCAGGAGACCGTGGCGCGCCTCGCGGGCGTCGCCGACGTGGGCGCGCCGGTCGTGGTGTGCAACGAGAGTCACCGCTTCATGGTCGCCGAGCAGCTTCGCGGCATCGGCTGCCCGCCGCAGGCGATCGTGCTCGAACCGGTCGGACGCAACACCGCGCCGGCCGTGGCCGTTGCGGCTCTCGTCGCCCTCGCTCGAGAGGCGCCCGCGGCGAACGGCCTCGTGGCGGCGGAGGATCCGGTGCTGCTGGTGCTGCCCGCCGACCACGTGATCCGCGACGTCGCGTCCTTCTGCGAGGCGGTCGCGGCCGGGCGTGTCGCGGCGGAGCAGGGCAAGCTCGTCACCTTCGGCGTCGTGCCGGACCGTCCGGAGACGGGCTACGGCTACATCCGTCGTGCAAGGGGGGAGGGTCCCGTGTACGCGGTAGCCGAGTTCGTCGAGAAGCCCGACCTCGCCACGGCGGTGCGCTACGTGCAGTCCGGCGAGTACTTCTGGAACAGCGGCATGTTCATGTTCCGGGCGCGGACGTATCTCGCGGAGCTCGGGCAGCACGCCCCGGCGATGCTCGCCGCCTGCGAGGCGGCGGTCGCGGCGGCCACGCGCGACCTCGATTTCACCCGCCTGCCGCCCTCGGAGTTCGGCGCTTGCCCGGCCGATTCGGTGGACTACGCGGTCATGGAGAAGACGACCTCCGCGGTCGTCGTGCCGCTCGATGTCGGCTGGAGCGACGTGGGCTCGTGGTCTGCGCTTCAGGATGCGCTGCCGACCGACGCGCAGGGCAACGTCACCGCCGGCGACGTCATCGCCGAGGGCGTCAAGGGCTGCTACCTGCACTCGACGAGCCGCCTGATTGCCGCGGTGGGCCTCGCCGACCACGTGGTGGTCGAGACCAAGGACGCGGTGCTGGTCGCGCCGCGCGACAGGGTCCAGGACGTGAAGGCGCTGGTGGCCCAGCTGAAGGCCCAGGGCCGCTACGAGGTGTCCCTGCACCGCGAGGTGTTCCGCCCCTGGGGCAGCTACGACAGCATCGACAGCGGCGAGCGATTCCAGGTGAAGCGGCTGGTCGTGACCCCCGGCGCCTCGATGTCGCTGCAGCTGCACCACCACCGCGCCGAGCACTGGATCGTGGTGTCCGGCACGGCGCGCATCACGCGCGGCGAGGAGACTTTCCTGCTCGGCGAGAACGAATCCACCTTCATCCCGATGGGCACGAAGCACCGCATCGAGAACCCGGGCAAGGTCACGCTGCACATCATCGAGGTGCAGTCGGGCAGCTACCTCGGCGAGGACGACATCGTGCGATTCGAGGACCGGTACGGGCGGGACAGCGGGAGTACTTGAATGCAGGCAACCGAACCGGGAAAGCCGGGATCCCTGGGGCACGGAGCGGAACCCCGCCCCGACAACGTGATCATCCTTACCGGGGGACTGACCGGGAGTTCGGCGCTGGCCGGGCTGCTCACCGCGGCCGGCTACTGGTGCGGCGAGGACACGTTCAAGAAGAGCGACTACAACACCTACGAGAATTCCGAGCTGATCGAGCTCAACCGCCGGCTGATGCAGCGCGTCGGCGTGGCCGAGAAGGAGTACACGATGGCCTTCCAGCCCGATGCGATCCGGCGCATCGAGGCACTTCGAGGCGTGGAGGACGAGGCGGACTTCCGCGCCATGATCGCTCGCAGCGACGCGCACGCACCGTGGGTCTGGAAGGACCCGAGGTTGTGGCTGACGGTGCGGTTCTGGGCCCCGCTGCTCGGCTGGAGCCGGATACGTGTCCTGCTACTGCGCCGCGATCCGGTGCAGGCGTGGATCTCGACGACGCAGCGCCGGCAGATTCAGACCTACAGCTATCAGAAGGCTTACAACGACGCGATCCAGGCTTCGCTCCGGGAGTTCCTGGAGGCGAACCGGGTCGACTACCTGCCCGTGCTGTTCGAGGACCTGATCGTCACGCCCGAGCGCGAGATCGAGCGCCTGAGCGGATTTCTCGGGCGTGCGATCACCATGGAGCACTTCCGATCGAGCTACGACGGCGACTTCTACCGCAAGCCGAAGACGCTGCGCGACGGCGCCGAAGCGGCGCTGATCTACCTGAAGAACTACGGGGAACGGCTGCGTTGAGACAGGCGCCGCCGGGCGCCCTCCCGAGTCCTCCCTGAACATGGAACCCACCGGCAACGAGCCGATCCGTCACGGCCGCGAGCTCGCGATCGGCTCCGCGTGGATGATCGGCATGCGCTGGGCGATCCGCGGGGTCGGGCTCCTGAGCACCGTGATCCTCGCGCGCCTGCTGTCCCCCGACGACTTCGGCGTCATCGCGATGGCGATGGTGGCGGTGGCGATACTGCAGGTCTTCACGCAGTCCGGGGTGGATCTCGCGCTGTTGCGCGCCGAGACTCCGCAGCGCGAGCACTACGACGCGGCCTGGACGCTCGAGATCATCCAGGGCGCGGCGCTCGCCGCAGTGCTGTTCATCACCGCGCCGCTGGTTGCAGGGCAGTTCGAGGATCCGCGCGTGACGCAGGTGATCCGCATCCTGTCGCTCTCGGCGCTGATCGGCGGGCTCCAGAACATCGGCGTCGTGAATTTCCGGCGCAATCTCGACTTCCGGCGCGAGTTCCAGTTCGGGGTCTACAAGAAGCTCTCCTCCTTCACGGTCACTGTGGTTGCCGCGCTGGTCCTGCGCAGCTACTGGGCTCTGGTGATCGGGGTGGTGGCCGGTCGGGTCGTCGAGGTCCTGCTGAGCTACGTCATGTGCAGCTATCGCCCGAGGCTGTCGCTGGCGCGGGTCGGGGAGATCTGGGGCTTCTCGAAATGGCTCGTGCTCACGCGCTTCTCGATGCTGATCAACCGGCAGTTCGATCGCTGGGTGGTGGGATCGGTGAGCGGTGCCTCGGCGATGGGCAACTATTTCATCGCACAGGATTTCGCATCGTCGCCGTCGGACGAGATCGTCGCGCCGATGTCGCGCGCGGCCTTCCCGGTCTACAGCCGTCTGCGCGACGACCCGGCGGCGCTCGCCGACGCGTTCCGACGCATGCTCGGTTCGGTCGTCGCGATCACCTTCGCGACGGGCCTCGGCATGGCGGCAGTCGCGGAGGATTTCGTGCACGTCGTGCTGGGCGCCAGGTGGGTCGGCGCCATTCCGATCATTCCCTGGCTCGGCCTGTTTGCAGCGGTGTACGGAATCGTGCGGGCACTCGACAACTTCCTGATCGCCACGGGCCGAGAGCGCATATCGTCGCTGATGGGGCTCGGCTACGCGTTGGTCACGATCCCGGTGATGTGGCTCGCCGGCCAGAATACCGGCGCGGAAGGCATCGCCGCGACGAAGGCCGCGACGGCGGTGGCGCTGGTCGGTATCCTCGTGACCGTGGGCACGCGTGCACCGCCGCTCACCTTGCGCCTGGTCGTGGCGGCGACGTGGCCGCCTGCACTTGCGGCCGCGGCGATGTTCGCGGCCGTCCGCATGCTGCAGTGGTTGCTGCCGATCGAGAGTCACGCGTTGGGGCTGATGCGGGATGTCATGGCGGGCGCGTTTGTCTATAGTGGGTCGGCCGTCCTGATCTGGGTGGCGAACGGGCGTCCGGCCGGCATCGAGCAGGACCTGATCAACGAAGCGCGACGCAGGCTCCGGCGCTGGCTCGGCACCTGAGCGGCGCGCCGAGGAGACACGGTGAACGTAATCAACATTTCCGGTTTCAAGGCCTACGACCTTCGCGGCCGCATTCCCTCCGAGCTGAACGAGGACGTCGCCTATCGCGTCGGCCGCGCCTACGCGGAGTTCGTCAAGCCGAAGAAGGTGATCGTCGGCCGCGACATCCGCCTTTCGAGCGAGGAACTCGCCAAGGCCCTCGAGCAGGGACTGCTCGACTCCGGCGTGGACGTCTACGACATCGGCCTGTGCGGCACCGAGGTCGTCTATTTCGCGACCTTCGCCAAGGAGATGGACGGCGGCATCATGGTCACGGCGAGCCACAATCCGCCGGACTACAACGGCATGAAGTTCGTGCGCGAGGGGTCGCGGCCGATCAGCGGCGACAACGGCCTGCAGGACATCCGCCGCCTCGCCGAATCGGGTCGGTTCAGCACGCCGGCGCGCGTCGGCGAGCGCTTCGCCGTGGACATCATGCCGGAGTACATCGAGCACCTGCTGTCGTACGTGGACCTCGCCAGGCTCAAGCCGCTGCGCGTGGTGGTCCACGCCGGCAACGGCGGGGCGGGCCTGATCGTGGACAAGCTCGAGCCCTACCTGCCGTTCGAGTTCATCAAGGTCCAGCACGAGCCCGACGGCACCTTTCCGAACGGCGTGCCGAACCCGATGCTGGCGGATAACCATCGCGCTCCCGTCGAGGCGCTGCGGCACCACGGTGCGGACTGCGCCATCTCCTGGGACGGCGACTACGACCGCTGCTTCCTGTTCGACGAGCACGGCGGGTTCATCGAGGGCTACTACATCGTGGGCCTGCTCGCCTCCGTGTTCCTGCAGCGCCACCCGGGCAGCCGCATCGTCCACGACCCGCGGCTCACCTGGAACACGCTCGACATCGTCGCGCGTGGCGGCGGCGAGGCGGTGCAGTCGAAGTCCGGCCATGCGTTCATCAAGCAGGTGATGCGGGAGGTGGACGGCATCTACGGCGGCGAGATGAGTGCGCATCACTACTTCCGCGACTTCGCCTACTGCGACAGCGGCATGATTCCGTGGCTGCTCGTGACGCAGATCATGAGCGACACCGGCAAGAGCCTCTCGCAGCTCGTGGGCGAGCGCATGCGGCTGTTTCCCACGAGCGGGGAGATCAACCGGCGCGTGGGCGATGCGCCGGCGACCATCGCCGCCGTGCTCGCGAAGTACGAAGCGCGGGCCCTCGGCGTGGATCACACCGACGGCGTTAGCGTCGAGTTCGACGCCTGGCGCTTCAACCTGCGCGCGTCGAATACCGAGCCGCTGATCCGACTGAACGTCGAGAGCCGAGGCGACGAGGCCCTGATGCGCGCGAAGACCGCGGAGCTGCTGGAGCTGATCGGCGGCACCCCGGGCTAGCGCGTGCCGGCGGCGGAGATGACCGGTTGAGCATGCGCTGGCTGGTTTGGTCGCTGGCCTCGCCTTCGCAGGTGATTGCCGCGACCGTGATCGCGGGGGGCGCGCTGCTGGCGATCGGGCGCGGCCGTGGTCGCCTGGCGAGGCTGCTGGTCGCGGCCGGCGCAGGCGGGCTGCTGCTGTTCGGCTGCCTGCCCACGGCGCACTACCTCGCCTTCCCGCTGGAGCATCGCTTTCCGGCGAC
>Ga0209391_10000855_pt1 | contig 15257 bp, 13 predicted proteins | sample PPLLak3March2015_FD_187246 | JGI IMG/M metagenome (GOLD analysis project Ga0209391, IMG submission 187246) | Freshwater sediment microbial communities from Prairie Pothole Lake near Jamestown, North Dakota, USA - PPLs Lake P7 Core (1) Depth... | ecosystem: Environmental > Aquatic > Freshwater >... | reverse complement strand
AGAAATTGAAAAACAAATGCAAGAAGTGTTCAACCGTCTATCCGAAAAAGATAAGCGTTTGTATGCTGGGGTTGAAGCATTAAAATTTCCTTATGGCGGCATCAGCTATATTGCTCAGCTGTTTTCCTGTTCTCGCAATACCATTCGGCGAGGGATAAATGAACTGCAAGAGAAGGCAACTATTCCCAAAAAACGAGCTAGAAAAGCGGGCGGTGGTCGAAAACAAGCTATTAAAAAACAAACGGATATTAATGACGTGTTTCTGTCTATTTTAAAAGAGCATACGGCAGGCGACCCGATGGATGAAACGAAAAAATGGACTAATTTGACGTGTGCCAAAATTGGTTCTCTTTTGGCTGAAGAGAGTTTCAAAGTCAGTCGCAATATTGTCAGAAAATTATTAAAAAAGAATGATTATGTGAAGCGTAAGGCTTTGAAAAAGAAAGCGGCTGGCGGACATGTAAATCGTAATGCCCAGTTTGAGAATATCACTAAATTGAGAGCTTTATATACTGCTGCGGGAAATCCTGTCATCAGCGTGGATGCCAAGAAAAAGGAGCTGATAGGTAATCTGTTTCGCGATGGCAAGATCTATACCACTAAAACAGTTGAAGTTTATGATCATGACTTCCCGTCATTAGCCGAAGGCGTTGCCGTGCCTCATACGCTTTATGACATTGAGCGCAACGAAGCCTACGTCAACATTGGGACAAGCCGTGACACCAGCGAGTTTTCCTGCGATTCGATTCGTCACTGGTGGTACACCTATGGAAAACTCTACTATCCGCTGGCAACATCCATTTTATTACTGATGGATGGCGGCGGCAGTAACTCATCCAGACACTATATTTTCAAACAGGATTTGGAGGCATTAGTGGAAGAAATTGGCATTGAAATACGGATAGCGCATTATCCGCCGTACACGTCTAAATGGAACCCCATTGAGCACCGGGTATTTCCTCATATTACTCGTGAATTATCCGGCATGATATTATCCGGCATGATTTTAATCAGCCATGTATTTATGAAAGAGTTAATAGAAAAGACAACAACAAAAGCGGGGTTAAAAGTCTTTGCCTGTATTTTGGGTGAATTTAAACAAACGACACCAAAGTCCCATAGGATTTTGAACGGAGACAAGGCGTAAACTTATAATAATAAGATAGTCAGGTGTGAATCTTGGTGGTCAAATCAAGGCCAAGAGCTTTCATTACGGCAAGCGTGGTTTTCAAGGTCGGGTTTCCGTTCTCGCTAAAGGAACGGTAAAGTTGTTCGCGGGAAAGTCCAGTAAGTCCGGCAATTTGCGCCATACCCTTAGCACGGGCGACGACGCCAAGTGCGTGAGCTATGTAACCGGCGTCGTTCGTCTCAAACGCTTCGGCCATAAAGGTTGCCATTGCTTCGTCAGAAGCTAAATCCTCAGCGGGATCGTACGTTGTCAGTTTTTCAGCCATTTCATTCACTCCATTCAGCAGCCAGACGTTTTGCCGTCTTGATGTCTTTTGCTTGCGTACTCTTATCGCCGCCGCACAGTAAAACGATGATCGTATCGCCTCGTTTGTGGAAATAGATGCGGTATCCGGGACCGTAATTGATGCGTAATTCGCTAATCCCTTGCCCCACAGGTTCCACATCCCCGGCATGGCCGAAGCAAAGACGGTCTAAACGGGACGCTATCAAGCCTCGTATCCGCTCATCCTTAAGCTTCATTCTCCATTTCCTGAAAGTCTCCGTTTGCTTTATTTCGATCATTTCTTATTGTAGTTTATAAACTACAGAGTAACAAGGGTTATTTAGCATTCTTCAACCCATTCTTCTTAAGCCAGTTGTGTAGATTTGCTTCTGTCGTGTGGTAACGCTGCGCGATGAACCTTTGTGTCGAGCCGTTCGCCAATAGGCTCTCGATTTCCGGTCGGAAAGTATCCAGCTTGCTTTTGCCCGGCCCTTTGGGCCGACCGAGCGTGAGACCTTGTTCTTTTTTGAAGCGGAGCGCTTCCTTGGTTCGTTGCGAAATCAGGTCGCGTTCAATTTCTGCCGCCATCGAGAACGCCAGGGCAATAATCTTGCTCTGGATGCTGTCGTCCAGTTGCCAGCTTCCCTTTACCGAATAGACCCGGATACCCTTGCGCGTAGCAAGCGCCAGAATCTCCATGCATTCCAGCATGCTGCGGCCCAGTCTCGAAAGTTCAGCCACAATAATGGCATCACCCTCCTGCAAGTCCTCTAACACCTGCGCGATTTGACGCTCCCGCCAGGGCTTTCGCCCGGAGGCAATCTCTTCGACAAAATTCACCTTGCCCAGATCGTGATGGTTAGCAAAGTGCAGGATATCCGCCTTGTTCTTCTCAAGATCCTGGTCGAGCGTCGACACTCGCAGATAAGCGACTGTTTTACGCGTTGAAGGAGCCACTTTATTCGCCATGGTTACGCCATTCGATGAATACTGTAAATTTCAGCTTATAAGATAAGTATAATGATAGAAATATCAAGCATTTTTGTCTAATTTTACTTATCGTATAAATGATCGTTTAAAGTATAAACAATTCCTGAACATTTTCCATCTGGTGAGTACGCCCCATGGCAAGAATGAAAATTTTCAACACCCTGGAGGAGGAAGCATTCGAATCTCCACCGGTGTTCAACAGCGCTGAGCGCAAACGGTTCTTCACCTTGCCTTTGATGCTCGAAGATTCAATGGTGAACTTGCGGACGCCTATCAATAAAGTCTGTTTTCTAGTGGTGGCAGGCTACTTCAAGGCGAGGCGCAAATTCTTTGCCCGGCAGTTCCACCAGACGGATATTGATTATGTCGCCCATCAAATAGGCGTCAATCCATCTGAGGTTTTCATTGAGTCTTATAGCAAGGAAACCTATGCCCGCCATCAACGAGCGATCCTGAGCTACTTCGGCTATAGCCCATTCGACGAAGCAGCGAAGACCCTCATTACTAATGAGATTGCCGCTCTGATCCGCGTCCAGTTCCGACCCAAGCTGGTTCTGCTGGAAATCATTCAGGTGCTGACAGTTAAGAAAATTGCGATCCCCAGCTACAATGTGCTGGCCGACCTGATCGTCGCCGCTCTCAATAGCCACCAACGGTCACTCAGCGAAATCATTGAGGCCTGCCTCACGGAAAATCAGCGTACCAATCTCGATACTTTGCTGGAAAAAGAACCCAGCAACGGCACCGAAGAGGGTTGGCGCTACCGCCTCACCTTGCTGAAAAAGTCTTATCAATCCACCCGGCCAGCGAAAATTAGAGCCAATTTGGCTGACCTGGATACCGTGCAGACACTGTATCTTGACCTCATGCCAGTTGTGCAGCGCCTGAACTTGAGCTACGAGAGCATCCGCTACTACGCCTATTCGGTCATCAAGGCGCAGATTCCCCAGGTCTCGCGCCGAGCGGACGAAGACCGCTTCCTGCACCTGATCGCCTTCATCGTGTATCAGACCTTCAAGCTGAACGACCTGTTGATTGATACCCTGTTAAGCGCCGTGCAAGCGGCAGTCAATGCCGCAGAGAAAGAACAAAAGGAAGTCTATTTCAGAGAACGCGATCAGCGTAACCAGTCCTTCGCCACGCTGGTTGAGCAGTTTCGGCAGAACGTCCAAGAGACACTATCGGCAATCAGGACTATCGTCGCGGATGCGAAACTGAACGACAGTCAGAAAGTTGTTTTGATCGACAGCGTGCTGAATGAGAAATCGGCCAAGCCAGCACAGGTCGAACAGCAAATCGACGAGTTCAAGCAATCTGCGGTAAATATTCAGCAGGGTCAAGACTACTTTGCGTTATTGGAAACACGTTCACTCAAATTGCAACACCGCGTTGCCGACATTGTGCGCCAAGTGCAGTTTGCGCCGAACTGTAGCAAGCCAGCATTGTGGGCTGCATTATGCCACTACCAGCAAAAGGAAGGCAACGTTGACAAGAGCGCTCCCGTGGACTTTCTGGCCGAGGATCAGCGCGCGGCACTAACCGCTGCCGATGGCAAATTTCGCGTTTCGTTGTACAAGGCGCTGTTCTTTGTCGAGGTCGCCGAAGCCATCAAGTCCGGTGCGTTGAATCTGCTGCACTCTGAAAAATTCCGCTCTCTCGATGAATACATGATCCAGAAAGCGGATTGGGAAGCCAATCGGGCTGAATATCTGCAACGAGCTCAGCTCGAAGGCTTTGCCGACTGCAAGGCCACCTTAAAAGCACTAGAAAAAGAGCTTGACGCCCGGTATAAGGAAACCAACCAGAACTTGATAGATGGCAAAAACCCTTACCTGACAATACGAGCTGACGGCAGCTTCCATGTGAGCACTCCCAAACAGGAAGAGGTGGAATGCTTGTCTCTTGGAACTTTCTTCCCGGAACGGAAATATATTTCCATGCTTGAAATGTTGGCGACAGTGGATCATGCCACCCATTTTCTCGACGAATTTGAGCACTGGCAGATCAAATATCAACGAGCCAGACCACCAAAGAAGATTCTCTTTGCCGGCATTATCGGCTATGGCTGTGATATTGGTCATCGTAAATTGGCGCAAATTTCCAAGCAGATCGATGATAGCGAACTGGATAACGCGGTCAACTGGTATTTCTCGCTACAGAACGTCCAGGGCGCCAATGATCGTATCCTACGATTTATTGACCGGATGAACTTGCCGAACATCTACCGTAATCAGTCCGATTTGCTGCACACCTCCAGCGATGGGCAGAAAATCAATGTGGCCGTGGACTCCCTGAACGCCAATTACTCTTTCAAATATTTAGGCAAAGACAAGGGCGCTAGCGCGGTGACGTTCATCGACATGCGCGATCTAATGTGGCATTCCATGGTGATCAGCTCTGCTGAACGGGAGGCCCCCTACGTGATCGATGGGCTGATGCACAACGACGTCATCAAGAGCGACATACATTCGACCGACACGCACGGCTACTCAGAAGTCATATTTGCGTCAACCTATCTCTTGGGTTTTGAGTTCGCACCGAGAATCAAGGGCGTTGGTCGGCAACAGCTCTATGCTTTTAAACACCGTAAACATTACGAGGAACAAGGATACTTGCTACTGCCAGACCACTATATCCGAGAAAACCAGTTTGAGGATCAATGGGATGATGTTCTGCGCTTTATCGCAACCATCCGATTGAAGGTCACAACCGCCTCACAGCTTTTCAAGCGCTTGAATTCCTACTCTAAACAGCACCCGCTATACCGGGCCTTAAAGGAATTCGGTAAAATTCCGAAGTCGCTCTTCATTTTGAAATACTGTGACATTCTTGAATTCAGGCAGGCAATCGAGAAACAGCTCAACAAGGTCGAGAGCTCGAACAAATTTTCCAAGGCCGTTTCTTTTGGTCACAGCTCGGAGTTCATGCAAAGCGAAAAGGAAGACCAGGAGATTGCCGAAGCTTGCCGACGGCTGATCAAGAATGCTGTCGTGTGCTGGAATTACCTTTATCTCTCACAGAAGCTTGCTACAGAGAAAAACGAGAAGCGCCGGGCGGAACTTATCGAAGCGATTCGTAACGGTTCGGTCGCCACCTGGAAGCATTTCAATCTGCACGGGGAGTTCGATTTCTCGGATGAGCGAATGGTCGATTCAATGGGCTTGGCAGTTCCCAAAAATCCGGACTGGAAATCGGATTAAAATTGGGAAGCTCTGAATTGGTTCAAAGCTACGCCAGATATGGCTTTGAAAAAAATCCTATGGGACTTTGGTGTCGTTTGTTTAAATGCACCCTTATTTCGTGCTCGTTCCTAACCCGCATGCTGAATTCGCTGATAGGCAATCAATAAAAGGAATAAAACAATAAAAGGGGTCAGACACTATAGAAAGCAAGCATATTTATGTTAACTTCCTATGCTTTATGTTATGATTTCATTTTCGGAGGATTAAGCCATGCGAACCACCATTAATATCGATGACCAGTTATTGATGTATGCCAAGCTTCAGGCGACTCAACAAGGTTGCACCTTAAAACAGGTTGTAGAAGATGCGTTGCGAGAATTTTTTTCACACCACAGTCTGGAACGCGATTCGGTGAAATTGGAAACGGTTTTCGGGGTAGGTCTAAAACCGGGTATTAATCTGGATGATGGGCGCAGTTTGAATGACATTATGGATGGCCGTTGATGTTTTTGATGGATGTCAATGTCTTGGTTTACGCGCATAGAGAAGATACCCCTGATCATTTGGCCTATCGTGAATGGCTGGAATCCATCATTAACGGCGATGCCGCTTATGGTTACTCGGAATTAGTGTTGAGTGGCTTTTTGCGGGTAGTTACCCATCCCAGGGTATTTGAGATGCCGTCTTCATTGTCCTGCGCTGTCCGTTTCGTTACTCAAATCAGAGAAGCACATCATGCTGTTTGTCTTGCTCCAGGGCCAATGCACTGGACGTTTTTTTTGCAATGCATTGAACAAATCGACGCTAAAGGCAATGATATTCCTGATGCGTAAAAGGCAATGATATTCCTGATGCGTATTATGCGGCTTTGGCGATGGAATGGAATTGTGTGTGGGTGACGACTGATAAAGGCTTTAAGCGTTTCAAAGGCTTAAAAGTTCGTCATCCGTTGATGTTACTGGATTCCTGATGCCCAGGAAACGACGCTTTTATCGGCCGGGTGTCCCAGCGCATGTCTTTCAGCGCGGACATAATAATAGGGAGCCGGTATTTTTCGACGATCAGGATTATCTGGCTTACTTGCGCTTTTTAAAAGCATCGGCCGATGCACTTGGCTGCTTGATTCATGCCTATGTGTTGATGACCAACCACGTGCATTTATTAGTGACGCCAAGGAATGCAAACGATATTAGTTTGTTGTTTCAGGGTGTCGGGCGGCATTTTGTACCGTACATCAATAAAACCTATCAAAGCAGGGGAAGTTTGTGGGAAGGCCGGCATAAGGGCCATATTTTAGATTCAGAGGATTATTTCCTGATCTGTATGCGTTACATCGAAATGAATCCGTTGCGCGCCGGGATGGTTGAGCATCCTGCACGGTATCGCTGGTCAAGTTATGCGGCGAATGCCCAGGGGATTGATAATGCAGTAATTGAGCCACATGAACTTTATATGTCGTTGGGTAAAACCTCTGAGGCACGGCAAGAGGCCTATAGAGGATTATTTGCAACAGCAATCAATGTTGATGAACTCGAGTTAATCCGGGCGAGTTTGCATTCCGGAACGCCGCTGGGTAATGACCGCTTCAAACAACAGATTGAATCCGCTGTGGGTCGTTCCGTAGGTTTTAATCAGCGCGGCAGGCCTTTGAAGCAATGAATCATGATATAAACTCACCCCCCATTTCCGATGGCTGCGATCATAACATGATCACATTTGCCTAACCTCGGCTATCAAATCAAACCGGCAAACGAGGCATATGCTGGTATTCTGTTAATCTGGAAATACGCAGCAACGCATTCCTGATCTGCCATTCATCTTCCGGTTTAACATCTACAAGAAAACTGATTTTACCTTGTGCGCTGTTCGCAATAGGAATTCCGTCACGGTATAAAATGTGCTGTCCAGGTTGGCTCGGCACGCGTTGTCCGGGGGTAACAACGCCGGTTAAATTCAGGGCCATAGGATGAGCCGACGATAGGAGGCGCATCGTTCGAGTCATTCGTTTGCATGAATACTGAAATCTCCAGAATGTCCCCAGTTAACCGGGTAAATACCCTGCTCCACAAATCGATGAAAACTTGAATGCGGCCAGTCGACAACTCGTTGTACTCGGTCATGTTTGACTGGATTCCAATGAATATAATCCAGATGGTTGTTAAAATCGTCTTGGTCGCATAGCAAATGAGCCCAGAACCGACGTTGCCATAATCCGCGTTCTCTACGTTTGTTCCGGCTTGGCGAAATTCTCTCACCTTTCGGTATGGCACGAGAAAAATGTCCCTTGATCAAATTCCAGCGTATCGAAAAATCCGCGTCCCCAGGCGGTAATATCCAGATGCAGTGCAGATGATCGGGCATGATAACGATTGCATTAATTCGGTAAGGTTTGCGTTCTTTGACGTAGCGAAAAGCCGAGCGCAGCAGATCAATCTTTTCAACCAATAAATTATTATCTCGAGGTTCCGCCAGATTAACGGTGAAAAACCAAGTTGAGCCGGGGATGTAGATGCGGCGATAGTCAGTCATTGGTTTGCCTCAGGGTTGCTCGAACGATGCGCTTCGTGCCTCAGAACATCCTATACTCTTTAACTATTAATCCAACGCGGTATAAGGCGCAATCTGTGCGAGTCGTTAGGTGTATTGCGCTGTATAAAGCTGTAAGACGAATTAGCCGTTAGACAATCCGTTACAAACGAAGACTTAATCCTGATCCCCGTTCGAACTTTTCCAGGCGAATTTTTTTATACTTTAATCTGCCAAATTCCGCAATGCTTCCGGATGCTGTTCGGCAATTCACAATAATGTTTTAGCTGCGCCGAAAAGTTCCCGGCTACCTTGTTTTTAATCTTGCAAAGTCCGCACGGAAATACCGAGCAGGACGGCAAATTGCGTTTGCGTTAAGTCTGTGTCTTGCTTCTTGCCGCCAGAACCCGTGAAACCGGAATTACGGTTTCTTTGGCACGCCGGTTTTCCTTCATAAACTTTGAACAGGTGCGACTGTGGCGGCTGATCCTATGGATTTCTCGGGCGCGGTTAACTCGAGCATATTACTTCCGCATCCGTGAAAACGCGAGATCATAGACTTCGTTTCTATCACGTTTACCAACGGCAATCACTGTAACCGTTACAGTCTTATCTTCGACACAGTAAACGAGGCGGTACCCGAGTTGACGCAGCTTAATTTTATACAGGTTAGCTGCGCCCGTTAATGCAGCGGAGGGTACATGAGGATTTTCAAGCCGTTCTTTGAGTTTCTTTTTAAACTGATCTTTTATGGGTTGGCCTAATTTGTTCCATTCCTTAAGTGCAGATTTTTTAAATTCGAGTTCATAGGTCATCTAGAGAAACCTTAACCGATTCTTCTGAAAGCCGGTCTTTGACGACTTTCAATAACTCAATGTCGTCGATCAGTTCCATCATGGCTTCATAGGCAGGAGCAGGCACGCAGTAAAAGGCGGGTTGATTCCTGTTTAAAACGACAATAGGCATGCCTTCTCCGCTGGCAACTACTTTCATAGGATTGGCTTTAAGTTCGGATATGCTGGCAGCAATCTCTGTAAGTACATGAGAGGACATAATTGACCCTGTTTGATTGGAAAAAACTAATATTAGGTCTTTAAATAGGTCTTGTAAAGCATCATAAACAAAACCAGGTTGGGAGCATTTGTAATTGACAACTGACAGATCAAACCGGCAATCGAGGCATATGCTGGTATTCTGTTAATCTGGAAATACGCAGCAACGCATTCCTGATCTGCCATTCATCTTCCGGTTTAACATCTACAAGAAAACTGATTTTACCTTGCGCACTGTTGGCAATGGGAATTCCATCACGGTATAAAACGCGCTGACCAGGCTGGCTCGGCACGCGTTGTCCGGGTGTGACAAGGCCGGTTAGATTTAACGGATCTGCAGCGCTGATCGCAACGAGATCGCCCTGTCGTGATTGCTTGCGGATTTCTCTCAGGGTGTTAACCGCTTCGGGCAAGGCATATTGCTCCCCGGCGAAGCCCTGCACGAAGCGGCCGCCACGCAATTCGCCCCGCGCCTCCATGCGCCGGAAGACATAGAGCAATTCCCGCCACGGGGGCAGAATATCCTCCTGATCCAGCAGTTTACGAAAGACAATGCCGTAACGGCGCAGAAGGACTCGTGCGATGTGTTCACAGTGCATATAACGGTCGGTCTCGACGGGCTGGCTGGACCGGATTAACGACCAGCGGCCGGAGGCAACGAACGGATCATGATGCGGATATTTTTTGCTGCGGCGTTGCTGGATTTTCTGAGGCATAATCAGTGTTCTTAAGCCCTGAAAACTGTCGGCCGTAACCAGCCCCCAGGCGGCCAGTTCCGCCAGCGCTTCTTCCAGTTGCGATTTGAGAAGCCCGGTTTCTGCCAGCAGGTCTTCGAAGAAACTGGCACCCCATTGCTTGAGCGCAGCGTAGACTTTTTCCCCTTTGCCTGACAAATCCAGCACCTCCTTTGCCGGCAGCGGCGCATAGGCGCGCCAGTGCTGAAGATTAGCCCGGCTGATAAAGCTGATTGAGGTGGATTTTCCGGCCGGGTTTTTACGCTTGTTCAACGCAACGCCCGCAGGGGGTTGCAAACGCAGCCAGGTGATTTTGCCGGAACTGCACAATTTATCCAGATCGGAAGCCAGATAGAAACGGATTCTGGCCGGCAGAATATCAGCTTCCCAGCTTATGGCCGGCAGACAAAGACCTTCCAGCTGCAATAAACGCTGTTGCAAGGCTTCTTCGCCTTCGCCCGGATCATCCAGACCGTGCCAGCGAAATAGGAAGCGCATGAAATCCGCCGGTGCAACCGGCTCGATTTCAGTGCGCAATTGTTTGAGCGTATAGCGATGAATACGCGCCAATAAGCCGCGTTCACACCATTCAGTTGCATCGCTTTCCTGCGTAAACTTTCCTTGAATCACGAAACCTTCCAGCTGCAAGACGATTAAGGCGAGGTCAATCGTGGCGATATCCATCATCAATGGTGCCGCCAGTTGCGCAGCTGTGACCGGGCCCAAACCTTCCAGGCGGCTGCGGATGATTTCCCTGACAGCGCTCTCATGATTGCTTGCTTCATTTGCGGCAACCGGTTCAATATAAGGATGAATGGGGGCCTGCGGAAACAGCAGTTGCATAACCTCCAGGCGTTCGGCCGCAATCCATAGGCGCGTGTCATTGGCAAGAGTCATGACGGTTGCGCGTGCGATCTGTTGCAGACTTTCCATCAGCGCGGGCCAACCATGAGCAAGATTGTCATGCAAATTCGACAATGGGCCGCGTTCGCCTTCCGCTTCGGTAAGAAAGCCCATAACCAACAGGGCATCGTGAAGTTCATCCGGGGTATGCGCTTCCGGCCAAGCTTCGATGCGCACCCTTTCGATAGCCTCAGGGTTCAAGCGGCCGATGTCAGCAGCGCTTTGCGGGTCCATAAAGCGCCGTTGTTGGACCGCCAGAGTTCTGCGTTCTTCAGCCGGAGCATCATCCAAAAAGGCATAAGGGCGTGCGTTAAGTATTTCCAGTGCCAGCGGGGAAGGGCTGGCCAAATCCCGGGCAATGATCGTGATCGTTCCCTGCTCGATACCGGTTAATAAGTGTTCCAAACCATCGATGTCCATCAACTCATGCAAACAGTCGGATAAGGTCTGATTGACCAGAGGATGATCGGGAACTTCCCGGTTTCCGGTAATGTTTTCCTGACAGGCGAGCTGATCCGGGAAGATCAAGGCGATAAGATCTTCGGCATCGTTACGCTGAAAATAGGCCGGGACTTTCTTGCCTGCACGGTTGCGCGGCACGGCCAGCGCAGTGTTGGCAACCCAGCGCCAGCGTGTAGGAAACATCGGGGCGGCTAGCAGTGCCTGAATCAGAACGTCTTTGACCGTAGCCGCTTTAAGGTACTGAGCAGGTTCTTCCAGCGGAAAACTGTGGGTTGGACCGAGTGACAACACAATAGTATCTTCGCTGGCGGCGGCCTGTAATTCGAAGTTGAAGCGGCGGCAGAAGCGTTTTCGCAGGGCGAGCCCCCAGGCCCGGTTAATTCGGGAACCGAAAGCAGAATGAATGACGAAATGCATATCGCCGGTTTCATCGAAGAAGCGCTCGAAAACGATGTGCTGCTGAGTAGGTAAGACGGTTAAGGCCGCCTTGGCCGCGGCCAGATATTGCACCAATTGTTCCGCTGCAGCATGGACAAGCTGTATTTCATCTTTGAGATAGTGATAGGCTGCATCTTGTCCCTGTTCGAGTCTGGCATCCACAGTTGTGCGTAAGTTCGATACGGCAAGCGAGAGTTCATCGCTACGGCCGGGCGCTTCCCCAAACCAGAACGGGATATTGGGCGGCTGTCCGTGGGCATCTTCAACATACACGCGGCCCTGTTCGATCTTGAGCATTCTATACGAGCTATTGCCCAGTTGAAATATATCGCCCGGCAGACTTTCAAAAGCGAAGTCTTCATTCAAGGTGCCGACAAAAATGCCTTCCGGTTGTAATATGACATCGTAATCGAATTGATCAGGAATAGCCCCGCCATTAATGAGCGCAGTCAGTCGCGCACCCTTGCGTGGTCGCAGTATGCCATGAACCGCATCCCGGTGCAGATAAGCGCCGCGTCTGCCGCGCCGCGTGTGAAATCCGTCACTGAGCATTTTAACGACGGCCATAAACTGCTCGTGCGTCAGTTCCCGGTAAGGCCAGCCTATAGAAAAGGCCTGATAGAGGTCATTTTCGTGCCATTCGCGGCAGGCAATTTCGGCCACGATTTGTTGCGCCAGAACGTCCAAGGGATGCTCAGGAATCGAAATGTGGTCCAGTAAATCCTGTTGAATTGCTGCGAGCATGGCCGTACATTCCACCAGATCATCACGCGACAACGGAAACAGGCGTCCTTTTGGCGTAGCGCCAAGCTGGTGACCGGAGCGCCCGACCCGTTGCAGAAAAGTTGATATGGCATGCGGCGAACCGAGCTGGCAAACCAGATCCACATCACCGATATCGATACCGAGCTCGAGCGAAGCCGTTGCCACCAAGGCTTTAAGTGTGCCCTGTTTTAAACGCTGTTCAGCTGCTAATCGATGTTCCTTGGCCAGACTGCCATGATGGGCAGTGACATATTCTTCGCCCAAGCGTTCGGCCAGCGCCGCAGCTGCTCGTTCGGCCAGACGACGGGTGTTCACAAAAATCAGGGTTGTGCGGTGTTGCTCGATCAACTGTTCAAGACGATCATAGATTTCGCCCCAGACTTCTGTTGCCATGACCGCTTCAAGCGGTGAGCCGGTGACTTCTATTTCCAGATCACGCTGCCGTTTATGACCGGTATCGATAATTGTGCAATGCGTTGATTGATTGCCGTTCAGAAACTGCGCCATCAGTTCGACCGGTTTTTGGGTGGCTGATAAGCCGATGCGCACAGGTGGCGTTGCTGTCAGTTGTGCCAGGCGTTCCAGAGAGAGCGAAAGATGCGCTCCACGCTTGTTACCTGCCAGTGCATGAATTTCATCGACGATAACGCTGCGCACAGAGCCCAACATTTCGCGTCCTGAAGTCGAGGTAAGCAATATGTAAAGCGATTCCGGGGTAGTGACCAGAATATGTGGCGGATGGCGCTTCATTGCCGTGCGTTCTGCCGCAGACGTATCGCCGGTACGGGTTTTGGCGCGGATCGCGACATCGGGCAGACCGCATTCCAGCAATGCAAAGCGAATACCGTCCAGTGGCAGTTCCAGGTTTTTATGAATATCGTTAGATAGCGCCTTGAGGGGCGATACATAGAGAATTCGGGTTTCATCCGGTAATGGTGATTCCAGTCCCTGTTGTACCAGTTGGTCAATAGCCGCAAGAAATGCCGCCAGGGTTTTACCTGAGCCGGTTGGGGCTGCGATCAGTGTCGATTCGCCTGCACGAATTGCCGGCCAAGCCTGGCGTTGAACGTCCGAGGGTGCGTCAAAATTTGCGTTGAACCACTGGACGACGACGGGATGAAACGGTGTTAAGGGCATGGGTGGGTAAGTCAGCTTGGGAATATGGGGTCCAGTATGCTACATTCGAATGAGACCAGAGCTTTAATTCAATGATCTTAAAGCTCTGTCAGGCAGCAACTATTTATATTTGGTTCAGATGCAGGGGGTGAATTAATTCGCCCCTACTATAGCTATCATACAATACAAAATATGCCGGAATGCCGATGATACGATTTTTGTATATAACTATGCGTCATTGAAGCCGGATTTGAGGATATCGATACCGCAAATCAACGGCGTCATTATTACGAGGCAGGTGTTGGCAAGGCCTTACAAAAAGCTTTGTCCGAATTAATATTCTCTATTTGTCTGTTTTTAACGACCATATGCGTTTTGATCAGCTTTTCTCGCACTGTCTGTGGGGTGAATCTCTGACGGAGCGCGAGTATCGCCTTCGGATAAATAGGTAAAAAACATCGGTAATAATGCGAAAATTGATAAAATGAGTATCAAACCACCGATGCCAAGTAACAGTGTCTTAAAAGGACTTGCAGAATCCTCTACACTATCGTCTGTATCCGTTGTGGACAATGGTTGGTCGTTTTTCTTGTTATTTTCGTCTTGGTTGAGCATGATAACCACCTTATATTCTAATTGCTTATAACCCAATGAAATTTCGCTTCTTTGTCAGCGGTCAACTGTGCACGAAACATAGCGGCCGATTGTAGTGTGTTCGATTTAGTTGTAACTTAATTTTAAAAAATGTCAAGTCAAGTTTGAAATTTTAGATTCAGGTTGGTAAGCTACAATTTCTCCAAGGCCTGATCGAGATCCGCAATGATGTCTTCAGGTTCCTCAATTCCGACAGAAAGTCTGACCAAATCGTCGGTGATACCTGTTTTGATTCGCACTTCCTTCGGAACCCCAGCATGAGTCATGGAAGCCGGATGCGAAATCAATGTATCCACAGCACCAAGACTGATAGCTAGCCCATATTTAACACCAACCCCCTAAATTTAGCCAAAAACAAGCAGAGAGTCTTATGTAAGTTATTGATTTTTCGTTATAGGCAACTGAGTTTTGGAGTTATTTTATTTTGCAGTGCCATAATAGTTAGCCCATCCCCTTGCGCGCTTGACCGGTCTGCGCTATCTTCGCAGCATGTATATACGTCGCACCCACACCAACAATTCCGCCACCGGCGAACGCTACTTCACCTATCGACTGGTCAAGAGCGAGCGGGTCGGCGGTAGTACGCGCCAATCCACGTTGCTGAACCTGGGGCGGCACTTCGCTATTGAGCAAGACTTTTGGCCGACGCTGTGCGCACGCGTTGATGAGATCATGGGTTGCCAGTTAACGCTGCTACCGATCGACTGTCCGCTGGCAGTGGAGCGTGAGGCGCAGCGGATTGCGGCGCTGCTTTTGGCACGCCGGGGCGTTACCTTGCCAGCGCCCGAGCCGGTGTCGAAAACGGCAAGCCCCGTTGCCGAGGCGCCCAGCGTAACGACCGCGCCCAGTGCGCCGGCAGCGCCCGTCGCCGACATCCAAAGCGTCGACATTGCTTCACTGGAACTGCACCGGCCCCGAAGTGTCGGCGTCGAACAGTTGGGTCTGTGGGCGATGCAGCAGTTAGGGTTCATCGAATTGCTGA
>Ga0209391_10000854_pt1 | contig 15261 bp, 15 predicted proteins | sample PPLLak3March2015_FD_187246 | JGI IMG/M metagenome (GOLD analysis project Ga0209391, IMG submission 187246) | Freshwater sediment microbial communities from Prairie Pothole Lake near Jamestown, North Dakota, USA - PPLs Lake P7 Core (1) Depth... | ecosystem: Environmental > Aquatic > Freshwater >... | reverse complement strand
CGCGCGGGAATTCGGTGGCCTTCTGGAAGTCCTTGACGGTGATCATGCCCTTCAACGCGAAGTCGTCGTCGATCACCAGCACCTTCTCGATGCGGTGCTTGTGCAGCAGTGCCAGCACTTCTTCCTTGGGCGAGTTCTCGCGCACGGTGACGAGGCGCTCGCGCGGCGTCATCACGGAGGAAACCGGCGAATCGAACCGCGTTTCGAAACGCAGGTCGCGATGGGTGACGATGCCGACCGCCTTGCCGTCCCTGACCACCGGCACGCCGGAAATGTTCTTGGCGCGCGTCAGCTCCAGCACCTCGCGAATGGTCGCTTCGGGGCGCACCGTGATCGGATCGTGGATGATGCCGCTCTCGAAGCGCTTCACGCGCGCCACCTGGCGCGCCTGCGACTCGACGGTCATGTTCTTGTGGATGATGCCGATGCCGCCCTCCTGCGCGATCGCGATCGCGAGGCGGTGCTCGGTCACCGTGTCCATCGCGGCGGCGACGACGGGCAGGTTGAGTCGGATGCCGCGCGTGAGCTGCGTGGCGAGCCCGACCTCATGCGGCAGCACCTGCGAATACGCAGGCACGAGCAGGACGTCGTCGAAGGTGAGGGCTTCCTCGAGGATGCGCAGCATGGGCGGACCCGGCCTTGAAAAAGGAAGCGCGGAATTGTACCCGCCGGGGTCGCCCGGGGGAAACCCGGCTGCGGCCCCCCGTGGCCAGCCGGGTTCGTTAGACTTGCGCACACCATGCAGGACCCCTGGTTCCAGACCGACGCCGGCGCCCCGCCGCCCCGAGAGATCTTCACGATCAGCCGGCTCAACCGGGAGGCCCGGATGCTGCTGGAGCGGGGACTGGGGTCGGTCTGGCTCGAGGGCGAGATCTCGAACCTGTCCCGGCCCGGCTCGGGCCACTGGTATTTCTCGCTGAAGGACGCGGCCGCGCAGGTGCGCTGCGCGATGTTCCGCCAACGCAACCTGCTGGTGCGCTTCCCCGTCCGCGACGGCTCGCATGTGGTCGCGCGGGGCCGGGTGAGCCTCTACGAGGCCCGTGGCGAATTCCAGGTCGTGATCGAGCACATCGAGGAGGCCGGCGAGGGCCTGCTGCGGCGACGCTTCGAGGAACTGAAGCAGAAGCTGAATGCCGAGGGGCTGTTCGACACCCGCCACAAGCAGCCGCTGCCGGCGCTGCCGCGCCGGATCGGCGTGATCACCTCCCCCACCGGCGCCGCGATCCGCGACATCCTGCACATCCTCCGCCGCCGCTTCCCGGCGGTGCCCGTGCTGGTCTACCCGGTGTCCGTGCAGGGCGAGGCGGCACCGCGCGAAATCGAGCAGGCCCTGCGGCTGGCCGGCGAGCGCCGCGACTGCGACGTGCTGATCGTCGCCCGCGGCGGCGGTTCGCTGGAGGATCTGTGGGCCTTCAACGACGAGGCCGTCGCCCGGGCGATGTTCGCGTGCCCGATCCCGATCGTGAGTGGCGTCGGCCACGAAGTCGACGTGACGATCGCTGACTTCGTCGCCGACGAACGGGCGCCGACACCGTCCGGCGCGGCCGAGCGCGTCGTGCCCGACCGCGCTGAATGGCTGCGCGGACTGGCCGCGACGGGCCGGCGCCTGACGCTCGCAATCCGTCGTCGCCTGCAGGACCAGCGCAATGCGCTGCAGTCGCGCGAACAGCGGCTGGCGCGTGCGCACCCAGGTATCCGATTGCGGCAGTTTGCGCAGCGGCTCGACGAGATCGAAGCAAGGCTGCGGCTCGCAACGCGCCATCGGCTCGAACGATCACGCGCCCGACTGGCTGCCGCAGACTCGGCACTGCTGCGGGCGTCGCCGGCGTTACGCGTGGCCGCGCTCGGCCTGCGACTCGAATCCTCCAGTCGCGCGCTGACCGGTGCGATGCGCGGCCGTGTCGGGGACTCGCGCCGCCGCCTCGAGTTGGCGGCCCGCGCCCTGCACACGGTGAGCCCGCTGGCAACGCTGGATCGCGGCTACGCAATCGTCACCGATGCGGGCGGGCAGGTGCTGCATGACCCGGCGGTGCTGCGGCCGGGCGATCGCATTACCGCGCGCCTGGCACGCGGGCGCGCCGAGGCCGACGTCGTCGCGATTCATCCAGCCGAACCGCCCGCCGGGGAGTCCACATGATCAGCGCGGGGCGGTGGGCCGCCGGGCTGCGAGTTGTGGCGGCACTTGCCGTGCTCGCATGCGCGCCGCCGCAGCTCGCGCGGACCGACGCACCCAGCGAGCCGCCTACGCTGCCACGGGAGAGTCGCGTGCCGGGCGGCATTGCGATCCTCGATCTCGGCGCCGGTGAACGGTCGCCGGGCGACGTGATCTTCAACGACCATCGCGCGCCGGTGTTGCGCATGCCTGAGGGCTGGGTGGCGCTGGTGGGGATCCCGCTCGACGCTTCACCGGGACCGCACGCGGCGCTGTTGCGGCCCGCGAACGACGCGCCCGAACGGCAGCTCGCGTTCACGGTAGCGTCGAAGAAGTACGCCGAGCAGCGCCTCAAGGTCGCCGAAAAGCGGCACGTCGACCCATTGCAGGAAGACCTCGAGCGAATCGCCCGCGAGCGCGTTCGCATCGACGCGGCGCTCGGCCACTATTCGACCGAGTTCACGCCCCAACTTGCGCTGCAGGTGCCGGTCCCCGGGCGGCGCTCGAGCAGCTTCGGCTTGCGCCGGTTCTTCAACGACCAGCCCCGCAATCCGCACACCGGCATGGACATCGCTGCGCCCAAGGGCACGCCGATCGTGAGCCCGGCGCCTGGCCGCGTGCTCGACACCGGTGATTTCTTCTTCAACGGCAATACGGTGTTCGTCGATCACGGGCTCGGCGTGGTGACGATCTACTGCCACCTGGACCGGATTGACGTGAGCGCGGGCGACACGGTGGACACGGGCACGCCGCTTGGCCAGGTCGGCGCGACCGGTCGCGTGACCGGCCCCCACCTGCACTGGGGCGTCGCCGTCAATCGCGCACTGGTCGACCCCGCGCTCTTCCTGCCGGAAGAGCGCTGACCGTCAGTCCGTCTCCCGGCGGGTGGCCAGGAACTGGCGGATCGCGGGCTCGAATCGCTCGTGATCGACCAGGAACGCGTCGTGGCCCTGCAACGACGGGAAGGCATGGAACTGCACTGCCGGACCCGCGGCGCGCAGGTGGTCCGCAATCTCCTGCTGCTGCTCGATCGGGAACAGCATGTCTGTCTCGACGCCCAGCACCAGCGCGCGCCGTACGCCGAATCGTGCGAAGGCCTCGGCCAGCGAACCGCCGCCGTGCTCGGCGAGGTCGAACTGGTCCATCGCGCGCGACAGGTACAGGTAGGCGTTCGCGTCGAACGCGTCGGCAAAACGCTGCGCCTGGTGCGCGAGGTACGCCTCGACCTCGAACTGCGGCCGGAAGTCGCCGGAGATGCCCGCCGTCTCGGGGACGCGCCGGCGGCCAAAGCGCTGGTCCCACTCGGCCGCGGACCGGTACGTGATGGTGCCCAGCTTGCGGGCCAGCCGCATGCCGAGGCGCGGTCCGCGCCCCGGCTCGTAGTTGCCGCCCCGCCACGCCGGATCGCTGCGCACCATCTCCCGCTGCAGCGAGCGCAATGCGATCGCGAACGGGTTCGCGCGCGCCGCGCCGGAGATCGTCACGACGCTCTCCGCCTCGCCGGGAAAGAGCGCGCAATAGGCGAGCACCGTCATGCCGCCGAGCGACGGGCCGACAAGGGCTGCAACGCGCTCGATGCCGAGCGAGCGCACGACCTCGTGGCCGGCGGTCGCAATGTCCTCGACTGCGATTTCCGGGAAATTGATGCCGTAGGGCCGTCCGGTGCGCGGGTCGGTCGAGGACGGACCCGAGGAGCCGAACGGGCTGCCCAGGGAATTCACGCAGACGACGAAGTACCGGTTCGTGTCGACGGGGCGTCCGGCACCGATCATCGACTCCCACCAGCCCGGCTTCGGGTCCGCCGGCGACGACGCAGCGTGCGCCGACGGCGAGAGACCGGTGAACAACAGCACCGCGTTGTCGCGCGCTGCATTCAGCTGCCCCCAGGATTCGTAGGCCACGACCGGCTGCTCGATGACGCCACCGCGTCGCAGGCGCAGCGGCTGCGCGAGCCGCGCGAACTGCCGCGCCGGCAGGTCGTGAATCGCGGATTGGGGTGGTCGTGCGAGTGCCATGGCCATGCCTGCAGTCTATGCCGGCCGACCCGCCGAACAAGCGCCAGCGGATAGCCCCTCAGAAGCGATGGTTATTAGCGGATGGAATCCGCTGCAGCGCAAGCCCCGAACTTCAACGCTTGCCGCCCTTGACCCGCCGGACCAGCCGCTGTCGCTTTTTCACCTGCCGGGGCGTGAGCACGTTACGGCGGCCGGCGAACGGATTGGCGTCGGTGCGGAACTCGATGCGCATCGGCGTGCCCTTCAGCCGGAACACCTCGCGGAAATGCCCTTCCAGGAAGCGCCGGTAGGCCGCAGGTACGTGCTGGGTCTGGTTGCCGTGGATGACCACGATCGGTGGGTTGCGCCCGCCCTGGTGGGCGTAGCGCAGCTTGATGCGACGACCGCGCACCAGTGGCGGCTGGTGGATCACCACGGCCTGCTCGAGGGCGCGCGTCAGGTCCTTGGTCGGCAATTCGCGCATCGCCGCCTTGTATGCCGAGCGCACGGCGCCCAACAGGTCGCCGACGCCGGTACCGTGGCGGGCCGAGATGAAGTGCACCGGCGCGAAGGTCACGAAATCGAGACGCAGATCGAGCCCGTCGCGGATGGCCGTGCGCTGGCTCTGCTCGATGCCGTCCCACTTGTTGACCGCGATCACGAGCGCCCGGCCCTGCTCGATGATCAGCCCGAGCAGGCTGGCGTCCTGCTCGGCCACCGTGTCGTGGGCGTCGAGCACGGCGATCACGACGTTGGCCTCCTCGATCGCCTGCAGCGTCTTGACGATGCTGAACTTCTCGATCGCCTCGCTCACGCGCGCGCGCCGCCGCACGCCGGCCGTGTCGATCAGCGTGTAGCGCTGGCCGTCGCGCTCGAACGGGACGTGCACGGCGTCGCGCGTCGTGCCCGGCTCGTCGAACGTGACGAGCCGCTCCTCGCCGAGCAGTCGGTTGATCAGCGTGGACTTGCCGACGTTTGGCCGGCCCACCACCGCGACGCGAATCTCGCCATCGTCGCCGGTTTGCCCGTCGCCGGGTTCCGCGAGCGGAAAGCCCTCGAGCGCGCGCTCCATCAGCGTCACGACGCCCTCGACGTGCGTCGCCGAGATCGGCACCGGCTCGCCGAAGCCGAGCTGGTGGAAGTCGGCGCTCGCAATCTCCGGATCCAGCCCCTCGGACTTGTTGGCGACCACGACGACCGACTTGCCGCTGCGCCGCACGAGGTCGGCGACGTGCAGATCGGACGGCGTGCAGCCTTCGCGCGCATCGACGACCAGCAGCACGCGATCGGCCTCTTCGATGGCCTTGAGGGTCTGTTCGGCCATCAGGCGCTCGACGCCGTGGACGGCTTCGGCGAGCCCGCCGGTATCGACGACCACGCAGCCGCGGGGGCCGGTGCGCGCGTAGCCGTACTTGCGGTCGCGGGTCAGTCCAGGGACGTCGGCGACCAGCGCGTCACGCGTGCGCGTGAGCACGTTGAACAGCGTGGATTTGCCGACATTGGGACGCCCGACGAGCGCGACGACGGGTAGCACGGTCAGCGGCCTGCCGCGTCCCCGCTCTGGAAGGCCGCGATCTGGCCACCCTCGTCGATGACGTAGACGCGATTGCCGACCACCAGCGGCGCGGCCGAGATGCGATCCCGGCCCGGGCGCTGGCGCGCCACGAACCGGCCGTCGCTGCGATCGAGCCAGTGCAGGTAGCCGTCGAAATCGCCGACGACGACCGCGGAGCCGACCACGGCTGGCGTGCCCGTGGAGCGGCGCCGCAGGCCCTGCTGCTGCCAGAGGATGCTGCCATCACGGCGCCTGAGGGCGATCACGTCGCCCTCCGAGGTGGCCACGTAGATCTGGTCGTCGTCGACCGCGAGACCGCGGTAGCTCGACAGGTCGCGACCCCACCAGATCTGCCCGGACTCGCGCGCGAGCATGGCGACACGACCCTGGTAACCCACCGCAAACACGTCGTCGCCGGCGACGCGCACGGCGGCGTCGACGTCCGCGAGGCGCTCGAGTTCGGTGCGTCCGCGCGCCGAGCTGACCTGCGCCTGCCAGAGCAGGTCGCCCGATTCGAGCCCGACCGCCATCACCTTGCCGGAATCGAATCCGGCGATCACCGCATCGCCGGCCTGCACGGGCGCGGAGCTGCCCCGCAGCGACAGTCGCGGCACCTGGTCCTCGGCCATCCAGACCTCCTTGCCGTCTGCCGTGGCGAAGGCCCGCATGCGCCCGTCGACCAGCCGCACGACGACGCGTCCTGCCGCGACGAGCGGCGGTGCGAGGATTTCTCCGCCGGCCTGGATCTGCCAGCGCTGTTGCCCCGTCGCAGCGTCCAGCGCAAACAGAATCCCGGCGGGCGAGCCGACGGCGACCAGTCCTTCACCCGCGCCGGGACCCGCGGAAAGGTCGGCCTTCAGGTCGACCTGCCAGCGATTGCGGCCATTGCCCGGATCGAGCGCCCGCACCTTGCCATCCCGTGCCGCCGCGAAGATGACGCCGTCAAGCTCAGCGAGGCCGAGTGCCAGACGCAGCTTCTCGCCGCCGCCCCCGACGTCCGTGGACCACAGCCGCTGCACGGGGAGCACCTGCTTCAGGTCGACGAGCTCGGCCGGCGGATCAACGTCCTTGTCCTTGTCGCAGCCGGCCAGCAGGGCCAGTGCCGCGAGCAGCGCCAGCGCGGGCCGGCGTGTCATTGGCCGCTCGCCTCCGCGGCTGGCGCGGCGGCGACGGCGAGCGGCGTCGCGTCGCGCTTCAACTCGATGAACGCGCGATCGACGCCGAGGGCTTCGTCGCCCGCAGCGAGCGCCGCCTCGAACTCGCGCTTCGCGGACGCGGCATCGCCCTTGGCTGCATAGGCATCGCCGCGAATGTCGTGGAACAATGCCGCGAACGCCCCGGCCTGAGCCGGATCGAGCAGCGCGATCGCCTCGTCGTGCTTGCCCTGCTCGACCAGCACGCGCGCGACGCGCGTCTGCGCGACCCGCCGCAGTTCGACGTCTTTCGAGCGATCGGCGATGCCCTTGAGCAGCCGCGTTGCCTCGTCAAATTCGCGCCGATCGATCGCGGCCCGCGCCAGTGCGAGTTCGGCCTGGTCGGCGTATGCGGAGCCCGGCCGCCGCTCGCGCAGCTCGGCCGCCTGCTTCACCGCCTCGTCGCGCTGGTCGCGCGACAGCGACTCGATGACCGCGCGATAACCGCGCGCGTCCTGCTCGGCGGTCTGCGCCTGGTAACGCTGCCAGTACTGCCACCCTGCGAGCAGCGCCAGGCCGAGCGCGACGCCGCCGATGATCCACGCCCAGTTGTCGCTCCACCAGCGGCGGATCTGTTCTTCGCGTTCGTTGTCTGTCAGGTCTTCCACGTCTCGCAACTCCGTCGTGCCGGGCGCGCGCCCAGCGGTGATTATTCCTGTCCGCCGCAGCGAGCGGCCATCAGCGGCGCCAGCTCTGCCGCAAGGCCGGCCAGCGGCACCTGCTTCTGGCCCGCATCCTCGCGCAGCAACTTCAACGTGGCCACCTGGCGCGCAACCTCGTCGTCCCCGACGATGATCGCGCAGCGCGCTCCGCTGCGATCCGCTCGCTTGAGCTGCGACTTGAAGCTGCCGCCGCCGCAGTTCGTCTCGATCCGGAGGCCGGGCACCGCGTCGCGCAGCGATTCTGCGAGCGGCAACCCCGCCGCTTCCGCGGCCGCCCCCGCGAGCACCAGGTACACGTCGGGCGCCGCGCCATCCCCGACCAGCCCCTGCTGGCGCATCAGCTCGACGATGCGCTCCTCGCCGAGGGCCCAGCCGATGGCCGGCACGGCGTCGCCACCGAGCTGCGCCACCAGGCCGTCATAGCGGCCGCCCGAGCATACTGCGTCCTGTGCTCCAAGATCGGTCGTGACCCACTCGAACACCGTGCGCGAATAGTAATCGAGACCGCGTACCAGGCGGGGATTGACGACGCAGGGAATGCCGGCGGCGTCCAGTTGCCGGCGCAGCTCGGCGAAGTGGTCGCTCGACTCCGGGTCGAGGTGGTCCGTGATCAGCGGCGCGCCGGCTACGACCGCGCGCAGCGCGGGATTTTTGCTGTCGAGGATCCGCATCGGGTTGCCGTCGAGCCGGCGCAGGCTGTCCGCGTCGAGCGCCGACTCATGGCTGCGGAAATACTCGACCAGGCGCGCGCGATAGACCTTGCGCGACTCCGGCGTGCCGAGCGAGTTCAGGTTCAGCACCAGTCCGCGCAGGCCCAGGCGCCGCCACAGCCGCGCCGACATCATGATCAGCTCGGCGTCCACGTCGGGCCCGGGGAATCCGAGCGCCTCGACGTCGATCTGGTGGAACTGCCGGTAGCGGCCCTTCTGCGGGCGCTCGTAGCGGAACATCGGTCCCATGCACCAGACTTTCTGCCGCTGGTTGTGCAGCAGCCCGTTCGTGATCGACGCGCGGACGATGCCTGCCGTCGCTTCCGGCCGCAACGTCAGGGATTCGCCGCCGCGGTCGTCGAACGTGTACATCTCCTTCTCGACGATGTCCGTCAGCTCGCCGATCGAGCGCTTGAAGAGCTCGGTGCGCTCGAGCAATGGCACGCGGATCTCGCGATAGCCGTAGTCGGCGAAGGTCTCGCGGGCTGCGCGCTCGAGCGCCTGCCACGCAGCTGACTCGGCCGGCAGCACGTCGTTCATGCCGCGTACGGCCTGGATGATCTCGCTCATGGTGTCGCCGCCACCGCGCTCAGCGCAGCGTCCCGTCGGTCTCGACGCTGAACCGCGCCACGGTCTGGCCCGCTGGTACCGGCGGCAGCGGAGTCGCCCGCCCGTTCACCGCCAGCGTGACCGCTGGAGCGTTGCCGAACGTGACGCTGAGCGGGGCCGCGGCGGCAATCGTGCGTCGACTGCCCGCCTTCCCGAGGTCGTACAGCACCGCCTTGCCAGAGCCGTCGTAGATTTCCGCCCAGGAATCGGCGGCGAACGAGACGCTCAGGCTCACGTGCCCAGCGGGTAACGGTGATGCCGGCCCCGCCTCTGCCGTCGAACCGTCCTCGCCTTCGAGCAGTGACCCGGCGCCCGGTGACGGCGTCGTGTACGGCGTGGCGCTCGTCGGGGCCGGCATCGTCGCCAGGCCGGCCGTCGTTGGATCTACAGCGGCCACGACATCCGCCCCGGCATCGGAACGGCCTGGCAGCCTGAAGCCGTACTCGGACAGGTACGCCACGAGTCCGGCCGCCAGCAGCAACAGTGCCGCGCCGCCGACCACCCAACCCCAGTTCACCTGGCTGCGCTCCGGCAGCATCTCGATGCGCGCGCGAGGAATCAGCGACGGCGGCGCGAGGTGTGCCTTCGAACGCTCATAGGACGCGAGCACGTCGCCCTCCGGCAGGCCGAGCAGCGCCGCGTAACGGCGCAGGTGGCCTTTGACGAATACGTCGGCACCGAGCGTGGCAAAATCGTCGGCGTCGAGCGCCGTGATCACACTGACGTCGAGCGTCAGCTGCTCGGCAGCCTGCTGCTGGGACAGGCCGAGCTGCTCGCGGGCCAGCCGCAACCCGGCGCCCGGGCCCGTGGTCCCTGATTCGCCTGCTTCGAGCTCGGTCACAGCTTGGCCTTCTCCGCATCGAGCAGCAGGCCGGTCTCGGTGGAGACGGCGTAATCGGCCTTGAGCCGGCGCCCGTACTCCTGCGCCGCGGAGGCGTCGCCGAGCGCGGTCTCGATCCGGTAGCCGAGCCACAGCACGCTGGCGGTCGGCGACGCGACGGCGGTATAGCGCTGCAGGAACGCGCGCGCCTGCAGGTTGTTCCCCGAGTGGTGCAGCACGTCGGCCAGCTGCAGCAGCGGCTCCGGCATTTCCGGCTTGATCGCCAGCGACTGGCGAAAGTACTGCTCGGCTTCCTTCAGTCGTCCGTCCGCACGGGCGCACTGCCCCGCGTTCAGGTACGCGACCTCGGGGGTCTTGTACAACGGGCTGGCGGCCGCCTGCAGGAAATAGGCCTCGCCGCGCTTCTTGTCGCCCTTGCGGCACAGGTAGACCGCGGCGTTATTGAGCACGTCCGGATTGTCGGTGGCGAGCTTGACCGCCTGCTCGAAATGGCCGGCCGCCTTCTTGTCCTGGCCGAGGCGATCGTAGACGAAGCCGGCCGCCATCTGCGTGTCGGCCGTGCGCGGGTTCTGCTTCAGCGCGCGGTCGATCTTGTCGCGCGCGGCCTGCAGGTTGCCCTGCTTCATGTAGGTGATCGCCAGCTCGGCATTGATCCTCGCAGCCTGCTCGCGCTTCGCGCGAGTCATTGGCGCCGACTCCTGGGCCAGCACGGGCTGGGCCACGGCGATCAGCACGAGGACGAGGATGCTGCGCAGGGCTCGGGCATTCATGGCTGCGCCACCGCGATCGAAATGATCTTCTGGCCGAGGCGGGTCGTCGTCCGGTCGTTGACCCGGCCGACGAGCTGGCCGCAGGCCGCATCGATGTCGTCGCCGCGAGTGCGCCGGATCGTGGCGATCACGCCACCTTTCAGCAGGATGTCTCGGAAGCGCACGATGGCCTCCTCCGTGGAGCGACGGTAAACGGTGCCCGGAAACGGGTTGAACGGGATCAGGTTCACTTTCGCGGGATGGCCGCGCAGCAACGTCACGAGTTCGCGCGCGTGGGCGGGCTTGTCGTTGACGCCGTCGAGCATGACGTACTCGAACGTGACGTTGCGGGCATTCTGCTTCTCGACGTAATGCCAGCAGGCATCGAGCAGCTCCGCGATCGGGTGCTTGCGGTTGATCGGCACGAGTTCGCTGCGCAACTCGTCGTTCGGCGCGTGCAGCGAGACGGCGAGCGCGACGTTGGTCTCGTCGGCGATGCGGATCATCTGCGGCACCAGGCCGGAGGTGCTGACCGTGACCCTGCGGCGCGACAGGTCGAGGCCGATGTCGTCCATCATGACGTCGGCGGCGGGCACCACGTTGCGATAGTTCGCGAGCGGTTCGCCCATGCCCATGAACACGACGTTGGTGATCACGCGGTCGCCGTCGGGCGAATAACCGAGCTCGCGGTTCGCGAGCCAGACCTGGCCCACGATCTCCGCGGTCTCGAGGTTGCGGTTGAAGCCCTGTTGCGCCGTGGAACAGAACGTGCAGTCCATCGTGCAACCGACCTGGCTCGAGATGCAGAGCGTGCCGCGGCCCGGCTCCGGGATGAACACCATCTCGATCGCCTGCCCGCTCTCGAGGCGCAGCAGCCACTTGCGCGTGCCGTCCGCGGAAGCCTGCGCGAGGATCACCTCGGGTGCGCGGATCTCCGCGACCGCGGCGAGGCGTTGGCGGAAGTCCTTGCCGAGATCGGTCATCGATTCGAAGTCGCCGACCGCCCGTCGATAGATCCACTTCATCAGCTGGCGCGCGCGGAAGGGCTTCTCGCCCATTCCTAGCACGAACTCCTCCAGGCCGGCGCGCGTCAGGCCGAGCAGGTTCACCTTCGGTGTGGAGAGTTCGCCCATGACTCGTTTGGACCGCGAGCGCGTGCCAGGTTTCCCGGCTCAGCGCGGGCAGAGCTCCGTCTCGGCGAAGAAGTAGCCGATTTCGCGCGCCGCATTCTCGAGGCTGTCCGAGCCGTGCACGACGTTCTGCTCAATGCTCTCGGCGAGGTCGGCGCGGATCGTCCCCGGCGCGGCCTTCTTCGGGTCGGTGGCGCCCATGATCTCGCGGTGCTTGGCGACGGCGTTGTCGCCCTCGAGCACCTGCACGATCACCGGGCCGGAGGTCATGTACGAGACGAGGTCCTTGAAGAACGGACGCTCGCGGTGCACCGCGTAGAAGCCCTCGGCCTGCGCCTGTGACAGCTTCATCATGCGGGCAGCGACGATCTTGAGGCTCGCCTGCTCGAAGCGGCGGTAGACCTCGCCAATGACGTTCTTGCGGACGCCATCGGGCTTGACGATGGACAGAGTGCGTTCGACGGCCATGCGGATCCTCTCGACGGGGCGACAGCCCCTGTGCTCGTGAAACGGAGCCCCAAAATTCGAGACCCGCGCGAGCGCGGGTCCGGGCGGGGCCAACCTCGAAAACCGAACTGTTAAGTATACCTGCCGCGGCTGCGGCAACCAATAAAATTCAGCCGCGACGGGCAGTTAGACGTTGAAGCTCTCGCCGCAACCACACTCGCCGCGCACGTTCGGGTTACGGAACTTGAAGGCTTCGTTGAGGCCCTGGCGCACGAAGTCGATCTGCGTGCCGTCCACGTAGCGCAGGCTCTCGGCATCGACGATGACCCGGACGCCGCGATCCTCGAACACCACGTCGGCCGCGCCGACTTCGTCCGCATAGTTGACGACGTAGGCGAAGCCGGAGCAGCCGGTCTTCTTGACGCCGAGACGCAACCCAACGCCGCGCCCGCGGCTCTCCAGGAAGCTTCGGACTCGATCGGCGGCGGACTCGGTAAGCGAAACTGTCATGGCGGCGTTGCTAGGCCTCGGCGTTGCGCGGATTCTACACGGTAGACCGGGTTGCGCCGGGCCAGTTCCGCGCGGCGGCGCGGACGGCATCCTGCAGTGTGAGCAGGCGCGCGTATTTGGCGGCTGGGACCTCGAGCGCGGCGGCGGCCTCGCGCCAGTCCCACGCCTCGAGCTGCGCCGGGCCCGCACCGCGCAGCCGGTCGGTCAGCCATGATGCCGCCGCGAGGAAATGCGGACAGCCAAACGCCTGGAAGCGCGCGTCTGCGACCCGGCCATCCGCCACGCGAAGCTGCAGGCGGACCTCCGCGCCCTGCTCTCGATCCCCAGCGCAAGCCGTCACGACATCGCTGCCCGCAGGCAGCGAGCCGGCACCGGACAGCGTCGCCATGCGGAGCCTGACCTCGCTCCCATAGCGTGGATCGTCGTCCGTCACGACGCGACCTCGCGCGGTGCGACGGCGCGCAACCGCCGGATCGCCCCCTGGATCGCCGCGATCGCGAGCTCGATCTCTTCTCCGCTCGTGTACCGGCCAAGACTGAGGCGCAGCGAGCTCTGCGCCAGCCGATCGCTGCGGCCGAGCGCGCGCAGCACGTACGACGGTTCGGCGCTGGCCGTCGCACAAGCGGATCCCGAGGCGACCGCGAAGCCCGGCAATTCGAACAGCAGGCTCTCGCCGTCGACGCCGTCGATCGTGATGCTGAGGATGCCGGGCGCGCGCTGCGCAACGTGCCCATTGAGCGCGACGCCCGGCAGCCCGGCGAGGCCCTGCCAGAGCCGGTCGCGCAGCCGGGCAATTCGCGCAGAGTCCGCGGCCATTTCAAGCGCGGCGATCCGGTACGCGACGCCCATGCCGACGATCTGGTGGGTCGGCAGCGTGCCCGAGCGCAGTCCGCGCTCCTGCCCGCCACCGTGCAGCAGCGGCACGAGGCCGATGCGCGGCTCGAGCCGGATGCAGAGCGCGCCGACGCCCTTCGGGCCGTGCACTTTGTGCGCCGTCAGGGCGAGCAGGTCGATGCAGTCGCGCTCGACATCGAGGGGCAGCTTGCCCGCGCTCTGCGCGGCGTCGACGTGGAACAGCACGCCGCGGGCACGGCACAGCCGCCCGACGGCGCCGATGTCCTGCACGACGCCGATCTCGTTGTTCACGTGCATCAGCGAGACCAGGATCGTCTCCGGCCGCAACGCGGAATCGACCTGCGCGGGCTCGACGATGCCATCGCTGCCCGGCACGAGATACGTGACCGCGAAGCCCTCTCGCTCGAGCTGGCGGCAGGCGTCGAGCACGGCCGGATGCTCGGTGCGCGCGGTCACGATGTGCTGGCCGCGAGAACGGTAGAAACGCGCCGCGCCGAGCAACGCGAGGTTGTCGGCCTCCGTGGCGCCCGAGGTCCAGATCACCTGCGCGGGCCGGGCTCCGACCAGGCTCGCAACCTCCTCCCGCGCCTGCTCGACGCGCGCGCGCGCACGGCGCCCAAGCGCATGGCCCGTGGCGGACGGATTGGCGAAGTCACCGTCGATGCCCAGGCAAGTCGCCATCGCCTCGATGACGCGCGGGTCCACCGGGGTGGTCGCCGCATTGTCCAGGTAGACGATGCCGCTCATGGCTGCGATGCGGACCGGGGCGCGTGAGGATCCCCGGCCCGCCGACGCTTGCCCTGCACGGCGGTGAGGATTCCGCGCAGGATATTGATTTCGTTCTGGTCGGGCACGACGCGATTGAACATGCGCCGGATGCGGGCCATCAGGTGCCCCTCGCCGGTACGGTCGCGGAACTCGATCTCCTCGAGCACGTGCTCCAGATGCACGTAGAACTGCTCCATGTCGCGCGCGCTGGCGAGCGGAACACCGGTGGCCCGCCCGGAGTCCGGCTCGTTGCGCAGCGCAAGCAGGATCTCGTAGGCGACGACCTGCACGGCCATCGCGACGTTCAATGAGGCGTAGGCCGAGCCCGTCGGGATCGTGACCAGCGCGTGGCACAACTCAAGGTCTTCGTTGGTGAGCCCCGTCCGTTCGGCACCGAACACGACCGCGACCTCGCTCGCCCTTGCAGCGGCCGCAATCTCCCGCGCCGCTTCCCGCGGTTCGACCGTACGCCATGGCAGGTGCCTGGAGCGCGCCGTGGTGCCCACGACGAACCCGCAGTCCGCGACGGCGCTGCGGACGTCGGCAAACACCCGCGCCCGGTCGAGCACGTCATCGGCACCCGCGGCCAGCACCGTGGCCTCGGTCGCCGGAAAGCGCTCGGGCGCGACCAGGCACAGCTGCTCGAGGCCCATGGTCTTCATGGCGCGCGCGGCGGAGCCGATGTTGCCCGGGTGCGAGATCCCGGCCATGACGATGCGAATTGACATGCTCTGGTATTCTACCGGGCTGTGGGCGCACCCAAGGCCCGCCGTTCTTTGCCAGTCACCGCCAACCGACGAGACGCCGTCTCATGCAGCCATTGCTCAATATCGCCGTTCGCGCCGCGCGTCGCGCCGGAGACCTGATCGTGCGTAACGTCGACCGGGTGCCCACCCTCGGCGTTCGCTCGAAGAGCCGCAACGATTTCGTCACCGAGATCGACCAGATGGCCGAACGCGACATCATCGAGACGATCCGTCGCAGTCACCCCGACCACGGCTTCCTCGGCGAGGAAAGCGGCCGCAGCGGCGGCGACGAGTTCATCTGGATCATCGATCCGCTCGACGGCACGACCAACTTCCTGCA
>Ga0209391_10000853_pt1 | contig 15261 bp, 14 predicted proteins | sample PPLLak3March2015_FD_187246 | JGI IMG/M metagenome (GOLD analysis project Ga0209391, IMG submission 187246) | Freshwater sediment microbial communities from Prairie Pothole Lake near Jamestown, North Dakota, USA - PPLs Lake P7 Core (1) Depth... | ecosystem: Environmental > Aquatic > Freshwater >... | reverse complement strand
ATAAAGGAGGTAGTGGTAGAAATCCACTCCGATGAAGATTTGGTCCTGCTTGGACTAAAAACCAACCTGAGTCCGGAAGACATACAAAAACTTTTGAAGGACAGCGATATTACTTTCAATTAACATATTTTAAGTATACATCCTGGTTTATCAGAAATAACACTTCGTCTCGAAGAATCAGGGTATTTTCATAGTCTGTATTTTTGCTAACTGCTTCCTAAAATCACCGCAAGAGGCGCAAATTCTTCGACCATAACCCAAAAACAAAGGTTCGATTTAAGCCGACCAATGCTTGAATTTTAAGAAAATACTTTAGCGATCTTGGCGAAATCCTTTGCAACATCTGCGGTTTAAAAAAAGTAAAATAGGGTATGAAGCTGATTTGGAGGTTCAATAGTTGATTATTTTATATACTACTCATCGATCCGTTGGCCACAAGCTCCCCTCATAGGACAGGTGGCATAGAGTGCCGGGGTGGTTTTGTTTGTTTCGGTTTCAAACCGTGTTACCCGAAGTTTGCAACTTCGGGAGTTATTTCTTCTTTTTTCCATTGATGAATTGCGAAGCATATCATGGCACGAGCGAAGCGAACTGGCGAAGCAATACAAAAACCAATAGATATGCCATGAATAAAAAAGAACCAAAAAGATCTAGGCTGATTTTCTTTTTCTATGGCTTTAGCCATAAATTTTTTATCCACCGCAGACTAAGGACGCTTCGCCCGCTGGCTGAAGCGTGCGATTTGGCGGGAGTTGAAAACATGATGTTGCAACTTATGATTGACCCCGATTTTGTCAACCGGCTAATGGATAAATGCATGATTACAGCGAAAGCGTTTGCCAAAGCACAAATAGAAGCCGGCTGCGAAATTATTGGAATGGGCGATGCTGTTTGCTCACAGATTGATTTGGATACCTACAACTTTTTTGTTCGCGACAGACACCAGGAAAAAATAGATTACATACACGGGACTGGGTGGCAAAATTAAGCTGCATATTTGAGGCGATACCCGTCAATTATTGCCATCTTATTCAGGTTTCAATCTCGATATTATAGACCTCGACTGGCAGTTGGACATGATTCGTGCCCGGGAAATTTTAGGCGAAAAAAGTAATTTTTGCAGGAAATATCAACCCTGTTTTGGTGCAAAATAAGTCGCGCGATGAAGTATTTGTACCGAGCAGAAACCTGGTTGAAAAGCATAAAAACGAACGTTTCATTCTCTCCGCCGGATGCGAAATTTCGGTACTTACCCCACCCGAAAAACTGAAGGCGATGAGCGAAGCTACTTTATTTTAAATTCCCATTCGTACCCCAAAAACAACAACTCTGCAAGCTTTATTTTCATGAAAACAATGAATTTCTGAATTTTGGATCATTAAACAAATTAAAATTCAGAAAAATGAAAACACAGAAATTCTTTTTAGTAACAATCCTGGTTTTAACAACCGGATTATTGGCGTTCAGTCAAAAAAAACCGAACTTAAATGTGACCGAGCTATTAAAAGCAGGCAAACTGCCTCAAAACCTTGAGTTGAAAAACGAGCTGCAAAAGTTTGTGGTAACCACCGACCATTTCAACACCGATATTTTTGGTAACTTCTTCAACAAAATCAGAATTAAAGGTGATTACACCCGCGGGTTGCCTGATGAGCAGGTAAAATGGAACAATGTTTCGGTGGCCATGTCAATGTCGCGGAATGACGAATTTAGTGCCGGAAGTCCTGTCGCATACATGGAGAATTTCTCTTACAAGGTTTCAGAAGATATGCTGAAACCTGAAAAATTCAGCACGTTTACCGAACACAGTGCGTACACAAAAAATCTTGTCTGGGATATGATGGGAATCGAAGGTCTTGCATGGGTAAATTTTAACGATCTGGAACTAAACAAACCATTTAAAGCCACATTTTTTAACGGGAAAATGGACCTTGCAGGAATGGGGTCGTTTGAAAACAAAGATATGGTGATTACCTGGACAGGCATAACCGAAAGGAATGGTGAATACTGTGCAGTGATTGAATTTCGCACCATGAATAATCCGTTGGAATTTACAGACGATGGAATGAGTATGAAAGGGCGCAGCCATTATTGGGGAACCATCTGGGTTTCGGTGGAAGACAAGCAGGTTGAACATGCTGTTTTGTTTGAAGACGTTGTGCTGGAAATGAACCTGCCGGGACAAACCGGCAAACAAATTATAGATGCAGTCCGCGAAATAAGTTTTGTGAAAGTTTTGTAACTGGAAATCAAAAAAAATGAAAACAATAATAATTCTTGCAATAATTATGCTGGCAGTAGCTTCTGCTTTCACATAAAATCAGAATTTACAGGAAATTAAAGTTGCTGCACCACAGTTCAGGTCGGAAGTATTTCAAAATATAAATGATTTTCTGTTAAGCGGAGTAGAATATCCGGTTGAATCGTTAAGGGCCGGAAATGAAGGAACCGAAGTAATACAGTTTGTGGTAACTCCAAAGGGCAATGTAACCGATAGTATGGTGATTAACAGTGTATCTGAATTTGTTGATATGGAAATTATAAGGATTCTTGAAATCACCAGTGGAATGTGGATACCGGGTACTGTAAACGGCGAACCAGTGGCTATGGAAAAAGAAATTTCGGTGGTATTTAAAATTTCAGAGAAAAGCGATTTTATGGCCAAAGCAAAACACTATCTTAAATTTGGAAACAAATTACTTTTCGTTCATAACCGGCCTGAAAAAGCTTTGAAATACTTCGATAAAAGCATTACTCTTTTACCCAACGAAGAAACTTTGCTTGCTGTTCGGGGATTGTGTAATTATGAAATTGGAGATAACGAAGGTGCTAAAAGCGATTGGAACAGGTTAAAAATGCTGGAAGAAAAAAATGCTGCTGAATCGTTGATTGAAACGGCTGTAAATTATACGCAATTAAGTGGTTATCCCGAAATGATGACCATTGTAAATAAGTAGTCTCTTGTTTCATGTTTAAATTTTACTTCAAAAGAACATCCGTAATTTTGCGGATGTTTTCAATCTTTTGCCGATAATTTGTAAATTTCAAAATATTTCGAAAAAATGCCACATCCAACCTATAACAAAACATTGAAACAAAAACTGCTTTGGCACCTGAAAGTGCTGGCAGGAGCGGTATTCTTCTCTATCGTTTTTTCATTAGTACTCAATCAGAAAATCACGGCCGGATTAATGGTTATGCCGCTGGCTTTAACCTTTATGCAGCTCGAACTGTTCATTTGGCTTGGCAACTGGTTTTTCGAATCGGTGCAGGTTGATGCGCCCGGATTTAAACGGCGAATCATCATCAGACTACTTGTTTTTTATGTTTGTGTTCTGCTGCTGGCAATCGTACTTTTTGTGGGAGTGTACGCCATTCAGTATATTATTCATTTCGACGATTTCAGCCAGTTTTTACCAACACTTTTAAACATGGAAATGAGGGGATTTTTTATCGCAACGTTTGTCGGATTTGGCATTGGCGGGCTATTTTTCTTTTTTGTGTTGTGGTCGGAAGCAGTGGATCGGGTTCAAAAGTTAAGGGAGGAAAAACTCATTTTTCAGTACGAAACATTAAAAAGCCAGGTAAATCCGCATTTCCTTTTTAACAGCCTGAACACACTTTTATCACTGGTTCGTTCTGAGCCTGAATTATCAGAAAAATTTGTTCAGAAATTATCATCGATTTATCGTTATACATTGGAAAACAGGGAGAAAGAACTGGTCCCAATTTCGGCAGAACTTGATTTTGTAAACGACTATTTTTACCTTCAGAAAATAAGGGACAACGAAAAAATAGAAATGAAAACAGAACTGAATATCAGCAAAAACGCATTAATTGTGCCTGTTTCGCTACAACTTTTATTCGAAAATGCGCTGAAACACAACACCTCAACACGTAAACAACCGTTGGAAATTTTAATTCATAACGAAGGAATTGATAAACTGGTTGTAAGGAATAATTTGCAGGTGAAGACTCAGTTGGCCGACTCATCAAAAATTGGTTTAAAAAACCTGAACGAACGTTGCCGGCTGATACTAAACCGCGAAATAGAAATTTTGCAAACGGAAGAAGAATTTATTGTAAAAATTCCTGTAAAATTAACTTGATATGAAGGTATTAATTGTTGAAGATGAATGTCTGGCATCGAAACGTCTGGAGCAACTGTTGAAAAAAGTGGAACCAAATATTGAGGTTTTACAGATTCTTGAGTCGGTTGACGATGCAATTAACTGGTTCTCGCAAAACCCAAAACCCGACCTTATTTTTATGGATATCCAGCTCGACGATGGTATTTCGTTTGAGATTTTTGATGCGATAAAGATTGATGCACCAGTAATTTTTACAACGGCCTATAACGAATATGCAATCAGGGCTTTTAAAGTAAACAGTGTCGATTATCTGTTAAAACCAATTGAAGAAGAAGCGCTTGAATTGGCCATTCAGAAATTTAAAAATCTGTTTACAGGTAATCACGATTTTGAAGAAAAAATTGCAAAAGTTTTCGGACAGATTTCGGTAAAATATAAATCCAGGTTTTTTGTTAAGATTGGCGTTCGGTTTATTTCTATTCAGGTTGAAAATATCTGTAGCTTTTTTGTTGAAGAACGAAGCTCCTTTCTGAAAACCAATCAGGATAAAACCTACGATTTGGATTACTCACTCGATCAACTTCAGAATATGGTCGATCCAAACCAGTTTTTTCGAATCAACCGGAATTACCTGGTAAACATCAATTGTATCGACGAAATTATTAGTTATTCAACCAATCGCCTGAAACTAAAACTGGGAAAAACCGAATTAATTGTAAGCCGGGAAAAAGTTGCAGAATTTAAACAATGGATGGACAGATGAAGCAGAATGCCGCTGGTTACTGGCTGCTGGATGGAATCAAGTTCAGAGTTTATCCTTTCATAATTTGTTTCGTGTTGGACAATTAAGGTATTAGGGACAAATGATCTCTGATTTCGTTTGGTGGTTTATGATACTTTTTCATTCCCGCATTTATGCATTCATGCAATCACGCCCACCCGACTATTCGGGCAAGGCATTCACGCACTTTACCTCTGTCTTCGCCTTTGTCTTTGTCATCTTCCGACTTCCAACTTCGGTCTTCGGACTTTCTTTTATTTCTTCCCCGCATACTCCCTCACCTGCCGATTGCTATCGGCATCGCTAAAAATTTATGAAAGCCAGAACGAAAAATAAAATATGCCGGGAGTATTAATAAGTCGATATTCGTTGTTGATGGTAATCCATTTCCTGATCTCCAGCAAATTTTTGCCTTTAAACTTTGTCCTTGCCTGCTGAAAGCAGGCTTTATCCTTGTTATTTGATTTCAAGGTTTTGTCACAATTTTGGATACAAAAATTCCGCAAAAACCTATTTCTTAAATTCTTTTAACCCCGCATTTCATGTGGGGCTACCCATAATAAACCCCGATGGGGTTATTTCCAATCCCCATAAAATATCCAGTACTTCCAAAATTAAAAAATCACTCATCATTCATAATTCATACTTCACTCTTTCGCCCCTTCTCTCCTTCTCTCCTTCACTCTTTCTCTCCTTCACTATTCACTCCATCACTCAGTTCTGTCCTGTCTCCTGTTTCCTTCTCATATCTCATATCTCAAAACTTTGTCCTTTATCCTTTTTCCTTTTAACTTGTTTGGGATTTATTCTATTTTTGAACAAAAAAAGCAATGTTCAGAACTTTAGCCGGTTTCCTTATATTATTCTCCTTTTCATTATCAGGCCAAAACGGTGTTACTGGAAAAATAGACCCGCCTGAAAATATTTCCTGGATCCTGCTTTACAAAATGGAAAACGGAGAGGAAGTGTACGTGAATAATGCAGAAGTCATCAACGGCAATTTTTCTTTTGCGCTGCCGAAAGAACAAACTGCCGGAGTTTATCGTGCCTACTACCAAATAGAAAATAAAATGTTCGTCGAATTCCTGTACAATCAGGAAGCAGTTCATTTTACCTTCGATCCGAAACAACCATTTGAAAGTGTACGTTTTACCAATTCGGAAGAAAACAAGCTTTACCTTGAATATTACGAAACGATCTTTCAAAAACAGCGCGCAGTAGATACTCTGCAGGTTTTATATTTTGAATCAGCCGATGCAAAAACCGATAAAAAACTGATTAAAGACTACCAGACAAAACTTGAGGAATTGAAAAAAACCCAAGGTGCTTTCGAAAAAAGATCAGAAAATACCCTCGTCAATCATTTTATTAAGGCAAGTGCGCAGTACAATGCAGAAACACCATTTAAAAAGCCGGCCGATTACCTGAATGCAGGAAGGATGCATTATTTTGACAAGATAGATTTTTCAGACCCTGCACTTAAAAATTCATCTTTCTTGTCCGATAAAATGAATGACTATGTGTTCCACCTGAACCAGGCAGAAAACAAAAAAACATCGGATGAACTGCAAAAGAAAGCCATTCTGGATGTAAAGGCCAAACTTGCCGAAGATCGTATTCTGGAAGAAAAGTTTTACAGATCCCTGATAAAAGCCTACCTGGATGAGGAAAATGTGGAAATGGTAAAATTTGTGCTCGAGCAATACAAAACCTTGCCCAAAGAAAACCGGGATAATGCCTTTTTGGGTAAAACCAGCTATTCACTGAAAACAACAATCGGCTCTCAGGCGCCAGATCTGAACTGGGAAGAGAACGGCATGGATCAAAGCCTCTATAAATTAAGCGGGTCGGATTATTACATTGTAGCATTTTTTAGTTCTACCTGTTCTCATTGCCAGAAAGAAATGCCTGTTTTTCACGATTTTATAAAAGAAATAGGAAATGTAAAAGTTGTGGCAATTGGTCTTGAAGACGAAAAATCGCTTGATTCTTACAAAAACCTGACTGCTCCATTTACTGATTTTATACTGGTTCTGGAAAAAGAGAGCTGGGAGAGCAAAAAAGCACGTGACTACGGAGTCACAGAAATACCGGGCTATTTTGTTTTGGATACCGATAAAAAAATTATTGCAAAACCCGAAGACGTCGAAGAGCTCAAGTCTATGTTCGTGGAATGATCCTAAAAGTGAAAAAAGGCGTCTTCCAAATGTTCGAGGCTGATCTTATGGTTTTCTATAACGATGCTGATCACATCAAAACGCACCTGAACATCTAAATCCCTCCTCACCACATAATCATCAATGGCATGGTTGATGAGTTTTTTCTGGGCCGGTTTGATGAATTCATAAGGGTCTCCGAAAAAAGCGGTAGATCTGGTTTTTACTTCAACGGCAATCAGTAAGTCTTCTTTCTGTGCAATAATATCGATCTCCGCTTTTCTGAACCGGTAATTTCTTTCAATAATCCGGAAGCCTGAATTCAATAAATGATCAATAGCTAGCTCCTCGCCTTGTTTGCCCAGATCATTGTGCTCAGCCATAAATTACTTCCTATTTGAATGTGACCTTTGATTTTTTGTCTTTTACTTCCATCTCCACAAAACTACCCATGATCAAAGCGCGGTTGTCATCGATATGTCCGGCTGGAAAATTAAAAATAACAGGGAAATCGGTGCCTTCAGTAACTCTGAGTACGATATCTTCAACCGTTTCACCAAACTCACCTGAACCGTTTTCTTCGTTCTTCTTTAACCTGAAATCACCAACAACAAGTCCGGCACAATTTTCAAAATACCCAGCTCTTTTTAAACTGATCAGCATCCGGTCAATATGGTACAAAGCCTCATTGACATCTTCTATGAACAAGATCTTCCCGTCCATCTTCAGATCGGTCTCTGAGCCGAGCATGCTGTAAACAATGGATAAATTACCCCCAACCAGCTGTCCGGTAGCCTTTCCGTTGCGATTAAATTCAGAGGAATCAAATTTATAAGAAAGTTCTTTTCCAAAAAGAGCTTCCCGCAGGGTAACAATGGATTCTTTCTGAACCGGATCCTGCAGTTTTAATGTAAGCGGCATCTGAGCATGTACAGATTCTACCCCCAAACTGTGCATTTTGTTATGCAGAACGGTAACATCGCTGTACCCGATTATCCATTTTGGTCTTTCCATAAATTTTGTGAAATCCAGTTTGTCAACAATTCTGACAAGCCCATAACCGCCTCTGGAACACCAGATCGCTTTTATACTCGGATTGTCCAGAGCTTCCTGAAGGTCTTGCAGTCTTTCGGCATCGGTACCTGCAAAGGTGTTGCTTTCCGATAACAAATGATCGCCAAAAAAGACGATGAGCCCCCAGTGGTTTGCCAACTCAATCCCTGCGTCTACCCTGCTCCTGTCATTGATCTTTCCTGCCGGAGATACGATCATGATGGTATCACCTTTCTTTAAATGCGGAGGCCGGATCAAATCGCGTGTTATTGATGTAGCATAACCCGAATTGTCCTGGGCATTACTTGTAACAGTGGTTATAAATAAGAAAATCCCTAAAAAACCAAACTTAATTATTGATGACATGACAAAAATTTTGGCTAAAAGTAATCATTTTTACCAATTACAAGCAAATACATTGTCTTCGGTTTTTCATACTTTTGGGGTCTCAATTCAAATACATGCAAAATCCAGAAAGATATACCATCACCGCAGCCCTACCCTATACCAATGGCCCAGTACACATAGGACATCTGGCAGGGGTATATGTGCCGGCAGATATTTATGCGCGATATTTAAGACTTAACCAAAAAGAGGTGGCTTTTATCTGCGGATCGGATGAGCATGGGGTGCCGATCACTTTAAAAGCGAAGAAAGAGGGCATTACCCCGCAACAAGTGGTAGATAAATACCACGCCATCATCAAGAAGTCTTTTGCGGATTTTGGGATTAGTTTCGATAACTATTCACGCACTTCTGCGAAAATCCACCATGAAACTGCCTCAGCTTTTTTTAAAAATCTTTACGAAAACGGTAAATTTATCGAAGAGACTTCACTGCAACTTTACGATGAGGAAGCGAAACAATTTCTGGCCGACAGGTTCGTGATTGGTACCTGCCCAAAGTGTGGTAATCCTGACAGTTATGGAGACCAGTGTGAAAAATGCGGAACCAGCCACAATGCCACTGACCTGATCAGTCCCAAATCAGCCATCACAGGCAACATCCCGAGTCTGAAGGAAACAAAACACTGGTACCTGCCTTTGAATGTTTATGAAAAGTGGCTTAAAGAATGGATCCTGGAAGGCCACAGGCACGACTGGAAGACCAATGTGCTCGGGCAGGTAAAATCCTGGATCGATGACGGACTGAAACCCCGTGCCGTAACCCGCGATCTGGACTGGGGAATTCCCGTACCTGTTGCCGGAGCAGAAGGCAAGGTTTTGTATGTATGGTTCGATGCCCCGATCGGTTATATCAGCTCAACCAAAGAGTGGGCTGAACAAACAGGTAAGAACTGGGAACCTTACTGGAAAGATAAAGGCACCAAACTGATCCATTTTATTGGAAAAGACAATATTGTTTTTCATTGCATCATTTTTCCGGCCATGCTGAAAGCACATGGAGATTTTATTCTTCCGGAAAATGTGCCTGCCAATGAGTTTTTGAATTTGGAAGGCGATAAAATTTCTACCTCTAAAAACTGGGCGGTCTGGTTACATGAATATCTGAATGATTTTCCCGGTCAGCAGGACGTATTGCGCTACACGCTGACGGCAAATGCACCTGAAACCAAAGACAACGATTTTACCTGGAAAGATTTTCAAGCGAGGAACAACAATGAACTGGTGGCCATTTTCGGTAACTTTATCAACCGGGTCATGGTACTCACCAAAAAATATTATGAGGGAAAAGTTCCGCAACCGCAAAGCTTAAAACCTGTGGATGAGGAGGCCCTGCATGCGCTTCGTGCCTTTCCGCAAACCATTTCAAATTCCATTGAAAAATACCGCTTCAGGGAAGCCTCACAGGAATTGATGAACCTCGCTCGTCTCGGAAATAAATACCTGGCCGACGAAGAACCCTGGAAGACTATCAAAGAAGATCCTGAAAGGGTACAAACTGTGATGTATGTAGCGCTTCAGATCGCTGCCGCACTGGCAGTTCTTTCAGAGCCTTTCCTGCCTTTTACTTCTGAAAAACTGAAGGTCATGCTGAATCTGCCCTCCGGGCTGAGCTGGCGGGATGTGGGAGAAAAGGACCTGCTCGAACCAGGTCATGTCATTGAAAATGCAGCCTTGCTTTTTGAAAAGATAGAGGATGAACAGATTGCTCTTCAACTTGAAAGACTTGAACAAACCAAGCAGGCCAATGCCGTTGACAACGAAAAAATTGAACCTCAAAAAGACACCATTCCTTTTGAAGATTTTGCCAAACTCGACCTGCGAATTGGAACCATACTACATGCTGAAAAAGTCCCCAAAACGAAAAAACTGATGAAGTTGTCCGTTGACATCGGTTTTGAAACCAGAACCGTCGTGAGCGGTATTGCCGAAAGTTTTGAACCTGAGCAGGTCATAGGACGGAAAATTACCCTGGTAGCCAACCTGGCTCCGAGGGTGATCAAAGGCATTGAAAGCCATGGTATGATTCTGACGACAGAAGATACAGCCGGCAAACTCGCCTTCATAGAACCGGGAAAAGACAAAGTGAAAAACGGGGAACAAATTAGCTAGGCGACTTCATGGATCTGTATTCCTTTATTAAAAAAAAAACCGGTCTTCCTGAAAAGGGGATCAAGAGTACCATCGCCCTGCTCGATGATGATTGCACGATCCCATTTATTGCCCGATACCGTAAAGACGCAACAGGCAGCCTGGATGAGGTACAGGTAGGCGATATTGTAAAATGGAAAGCAGTTTTTGAAGAACTGGAAAAAAGAAAAAGCACCGTTCTCAAAGCCATAAAGGAGCAGGACGCCCTTACGGAAGAATTGTCAAAAAAAATAGAGGAAGCGGAAAACTTGCAATCCCTGGAGGATCTCTACCTGCCTTTCAAAAAGAAAAAAAACACCAAGGCGGAGCTTGCCAGGCAAAATGGGCTGGAAGCCCTGGCCAAGATCATCATGGCACAACATGCTGAGGATCTGCAATTTATTGCCGGTAAATACAAGAATAAAAATGTCCTGAGTGCGGAAGAAGCATTGGAGGGAGCCGGACATATCATTGCTGAATGGATCAATGAGCGGCCCGATATCAGAAATCTCCTGCGCTGGCATTTGGGCAAACAGGGACTGATCACTGCCAAAGCAATTCCAGCAAAAAAAATGGAAGAAAAAGCGCAGACCTACAAGGACTATTTTGAGTTCTCAGAAGCCGTACAGCGCTGTCCTTCGCACCGTTTGCTGGCCATGCTTAGGGCGGAAAAAGAAGGTTTTATTCGGTTGAAACTGGAACTTGACGATGAGGAGGTCATTGAAAAAATAGAGGAAAGAATCATAAAAAGTAACAATGTCTGCAGCGGGCAAATATCACTGGCCATCAAAGATTCTTACAAGCGTTTGTTATTTCCGGCCATTTCCAATGAAATTCTTCAAACTGCAAAAGAAAAGGCTGATGACACTGCCATTGAGGTTTTCTCCAAAAATCTTCGTCAGTTGTTACTTGATGCCCCTTTGGGGGAAAAAAATATTCTAGGCATAGACCCGGGATTCAAAACGGGTTGCAAGGTAGTATGCCTAAACCGCCAGGGCGATCTGGTTCACAATGAGACCATCTTCCCACACCCGCCTCAAAATGATAAGGTCACTGCATCCAAAAAGATCAATTCTCTTGTGGACGCCTACAAAATTGAAGCCATCGCTATCGGGAACGGCACCGCTTCAAGGGAGACCGAGCAGTTCATAAAAAATATACGGTTTCACAAAGACCTGGAAGTTTTTGTGGTCAATGAGGCGGGTGCTTCAGTATATTCTGCATCCAAAATAGCCAGGGAAGAATTTCCCGATTACGATATCACCGTAAGGGGCGCAGTTTCAATTGGCCGCAGATTGGCAGATCCCCTGGCTGAACTTGTGAAAATAGATTCTAAATCGATCGGTGTCGGACAATACCAGCATGATGTGGATCAGCAAAAACTGAAAAATGCACTCGATACAGTAGTAGAGAATTGCGTGAACAGCATAGGTGTGAATATCAATACTGCAAGTAAGGCTTTGCTGGCTTATGTATCGGGAATAGGTCCGAAACTGGCAGAAAACCTGGTAAATTTCAGAAATGAAAACGGGCCCTTTCAGTCCAGAGAAGCTATTAAGAAGGTTCCCCGGCTTGGGGAAAAGGCCTTTGAACAAAGTGCCGGATTCCTGCGTGTAAAAAATGGGGGCAATCCACTGGATGATTCTGCCGTTCACCCCGAAAGCTATACACTGGTAAATAAAATTGCCAGAGAGCATTCTTTAAAAGTTGATCAATTGATCGGCAATGCAGCCCTCCTGAAAACGCTGGATCCAACAAAATACTCCAATTCCACGTATGGGACTGAAACAGTAAAAGATGTTTTGAAAGAACTGGAAAGGCCGGGTTTGGACCCCCGGGACAAAGCCCGTGTCTTTAGCTTTAACGAAGATATCAAAAAAATTGAGGACCTCAGGATCGGACAGCTTTTGCCGGGGATAGTGAACAACATAACCAATTTTGGTTGTTTTGTGGATCTCGGAATCAAGGAAAGCGGTTTGGTGCATATTTCGAATCTGGCCGACCGGTATGTGAGCGATCCACACCAGATCGTACATGTAAATCAACAGGTAGTGGTCAAGGTATTGGAGGTTGATCTGGCCAGAAAAAGGATACAATTAACCTTGAACCTAAAATAAAAAAAGAGCGCAAGGCTCTTTTTTACATTAAAACGGGGTTCATTTATTTGCTGCCGAGCAACAGGAGCTCATTGCAAACTATCTCTGTGATATATTTTTTCTTGCCATCTGCATCATCATATGAGCGTGTGCTCAGTTTACCTTCCAGTGCAATTTCTTTTCCTTTGTCCAAATACATTTCAGCGATCTCGGCATTTTTGTTCCAGGCAACCACATTGTGCCATTCCGTATCCGTTACTTTTTCGCCTTTGGCATTTTTGTAGACTTCATTGGTTGCCAATGAAAATCTGACATACTTTTTACCGCTTTCAGTGGTTTTGAGCTCGGGTTTGTTGCCCAGGTGCCCGATCAGCTGTACTCTGTTTCTTAAATTGTTCATGATCTTTTTGTTTTGTCTCCGAAGAGGGTTAATACTAAATTTCTATTTGTAAATCAATTACAGGGCAAAGATGTGACAGGAGAAAAAAATTATTCGGCTGATAAATAATTACTTTCGTATGTAAGCGAATGTAGTCGTTTGCAAATGGATAATATGCAACATATTTGCATTTACTGGTAACAGGATCGCAGAAAAAGCCATATTAAAAAGTAATTGCTACCTTTGGGTCTAATCAAAATTTTAGATATTCATTTATGATTAAAACAATCATTTTCAGCGGTTTTTTACTCTTCCTGTACAATTCTTCCGTGATGGCTCAGAAAGAAGATCTGAGAAAAGAGATACTCAAAATTGCAAATTCAAAGCGTGCAGATTTAGGAATTTACATCTCCGGAATAGAAGATCAGGACACCATAAGCTTTAATGGAGAAAAACAATACCCCATGCAAAGTGTTTTTAAATTTCACATTGCGATCGTTGTTTTAAATGAAGTAGACAAAGGCCGGCTTTTTCTGGATCAGAAAATCCATGTCGGGAAAGAGGACCTAATCCCAAACACCTGGAGCCCAATCCGGGAGGAATATCCGCATGGAACAACACTTACATTGGCAGAAATGCTTAAATACACTGTTTCAAAAAGCGATAACATAGGCTGTGACCTGTTGTTGGATCTGCTGGGTGGAACTAAAACCGTTAATGATTATTTTCACGAAAAAGGTTATACAAACATTTCAATTCTGGCTACTGAAGCCGAAATGCACAAGGACTGGCCTACTCAGTTCTTAAACTGGATAACGCCAAATGAATCCAATAAAATTTTAAATGCCTTCTACGGGGAAGAACTTCTGTCAAAACAAAGTACCGGCTTTCTTTGGAAGATCATGACAGAAACAGCCACAGGCAAAAAAAGGATCAAGGGACAACTTCCGGAAGGTACAGTGGTAGGCCATAAAACCGGTTCTTCCGGCACAAATGAGAAAGGAATTACTGCCGCTGTAAATAATATTGGTATCGTTTCCTTACCCAACGGAAAACATTTTTCAATCAGCGTATTTGTTTCCAACTCTACAGAAAAGCTGGAAACCAATGAAAAACTCATAGCCGATATCTCTATGCTGGCATGGGACTATTTTTTAAATAAAAAGGATTGAAAGCGAGAGGTTATTATATGCTTTAACAACTAATTAATCCTCCTGTTTCATATTGCAATGGTATAATAATAACTTTCAAATCCTGTAAAATACCTGGTCTCGATATTTTGCCAGATTAAAGAATAAAAGAATCATTTTTAAAATAAATATTTTTTCTCGAATATAATACGGTGCTCGTTCAACAAATCAATATATTCTTCGGTAAAGGATTTTGTTCTGTGGTGATTTTCCTGGTTTTCAACATAATTGATTAGCTTCTCTTTTTCATTGGAATGGTATGTAAATGCTCCATAACCACTTTGCCAGCCTTTAAAATTTTGAAATATATCATTTGTTTTTATGTGTATTGAGGAAGCCAGTTTTATATCTTTAACCAGTCCTGCAAGAGAAACCGCCGGATGCAGATGTGTTATAATATGAATATGATTTCCTGTACCTCCAATCTGATACAAATGACACTGTTTGTTTTTAAGTATTCCTGATATATATCTGTAAAGTTCTTTACTTTTTGGTTCTAGCGTAGTTTCCCTGTTTTTAGTACTGAATACTATTTGATAAATTATTTGGGTGTGGGTACTCATATTTTTTTTATTTGTTTATCAACCTTTGAACCAGTCAGGGTGTTTTTGTAATTATTAATGCGTCTGTACTGATATAGTTAACATTAGTAGGAGTAACCATTCTTTATTATTATTCAACCCCTTTAGGGTTCCAATTAGCGACTCTTGTCTTACCACCGGTACCACCGGTGGCTATTGAAATTATAGCCCTTCAGGCTATAAGTATGTTGCAAATAATCCGAATATCAAGTTCTTTGTAATTGAATTAATTATTATAAGCGACCGCGAAAAGAATTATTTTATTTGATCCCATCCGGAAATAAAAAAACCTGGATTGTACCCTAAAACTGAAAGATGTTTTATCAAATCCCGGAGGGATTTAATATAAATAGCCCCGCATGAAATGCGGTGGAAAAATTGAAATACCCAACCCAACCAT
>Ga0209391_10000852_pt1 | contig 15264 bp, 12 predicted proteins | sample PPLLak3March2015_FD_187246 | JGI IMG/M metagenome (GOLD analysis project Ga0209391, IMG submission 187246) | Freshwater sediment microbial communities from Prairie Pothole Lake near Jamestown, North Dakota, USA - PPLs Lake P7 Core (1) Depth... | ecosystem: Environmental > Aquatic > Freshwater >... | reverse complement strand
CTCCCGCTGCGCCGAGCTGCGCGAGCTGTTCAGCGAATCCGGACTGATTCGGGCGCGGGTCCGCGTCGAGATCGCCTGGCTGCAGGCACTCGCCGGTCCCACCGGGCTGCCGGAGATGCAAGCCTTGACCGCCGCGGACCTGGTCGCCGCGGACCAGGTGGCCGCGTGCTTCGGTGCCGGCGACGCCACCGAGGTCAAGACGATCGAACTCGAGACCAACCACGACGTCAAGGCGGTCGAGTACTTCATCAAGCGGCGGCTCGAAACGCAGCCGGGCTGGCGGTCGCGCCTCGAGTTCGTGCACTTCGCGTGCACGTCGGAGGACATCAACAACCTCGCCTATGGGCTGATGTGCCGCGACGCCCGCGACACCGTGCTGTTGCCGCGGCTCGAGGGCCTGGCCGGCGCGCTGCGGGCGATGGCCCACGCGCATGCGGACGACGCGATGATGTCGCGCACGCACGGCCAGCCGGCGACACCGACGACGCTCGGCAAGGAAGTCGCCGTCTTCGTGCATCGACTGCGCCAGGCCATGGACACGTTCGCGCGCGTGCCGGTCCGCGGCAAGATGAACGGCGCGGTGGGTAACTTCAACGCCCACGTCGCGGCCTATCCCGACCTGAACTGGACTGCGCTCGGCCGGCGCTTCGTCGAGTCGCTCGGCCTCGAATGGAACCCGTACACGACGCAGATCGAGCCGCACGACTGGATGGCCGAATATTTCGACGCGCTCGCCCGCTGCAACACCGTGCTGATCGACCTGAGCCGCGACTTCTGGGGCTACATCTCGCTCGGCTATTTCCGCCAGAAGGTGATCGCGGGCGAAGTCGGCTCCTCGACGATGCCGCACAAGGTGAATCCGATCGACTTCGAGAATGCCGAGGGCAACTTCGGCGTGTCGAACGCGCTGCTGCGATTCATGTCCGACAAGCTGCCGATCTCGCGCTGGCAGCGCGACCTCACCGACTCGACGGTGCAGCGCAACATCGGCGTGGCACTGGCGCACGCGGATCTCGCGGTCCAGTCCGTGTCGCGCGGCCTCGCTCGCATCGAAGTGGACCGGGACCGGCTGGCGAGCGACCTCGACGCGAACTGGGAACTGTTGGCCGAGCCGATCCAGACGATCATGCGCCGCTACGCCGTGCCAGAGGCTTACGAGCAGCTCAAGGCCCTGACCCGCGGGCGACGCGTGAACGCGGCGGCGGTCGCCGAGTTCGTCGACGGCTTGCCGTTGCCCGAAGCCGAAAAGCGCCTCTTGCGGGAGCTCACGCCGGCCTCGTATCTCGGCCTGGCCGCGCAACTCGCACGGAAAATCTGACGTGGATCGGCGGCCGCCCCCGGGCATTGCGTTGCGTGCAGCATGGTGGGCCGACGACCGACCCGGGATCGAATCCGTGCGCTGGCAAGTCTTCATCGAAGAACAGGGCATTCCCGCCGACGAGGAGTGGGACGCGATCGATCCGCAAGCGCGGCACGTGCTGGCCATGGCCGGAAAACGTGACGCAGTCGGCACGGGACGCCTCGAACCGACCGGTAAGATCGGTCGCGTCGCAGTGCTGCCGCAGTACCGCGGCACCGGGGTCGGCGGTGCGATCGTGGGCTACCTCGTGAACCAGGCCACAGAACTGGGATTCACCAAGGTCTATCTTCACGCCCAGACGGCCGCCCTGGCGTTCTACCAGCGGCTGGGCTTCCGGGCTGAAGGGCCCGTCTTCGACGAAGTGGGCATCCCGCACTTGCGGATGACCCTGGGGATCGAGCAACGCAATGAACATGAGGCAGGACGTCGCGGGCACGAGGAGCATCCTCTCGACGCTCGATGAGTACCGTGCGGCGGTCGCCGAGATCACGACCCGCGCCCACCGTACGCTGTCCATCTACACGCCCGACCTCGAACCGCTGATTTACGACCAGGATTGCTTCCTCGAGCCGGTCAAGCGGCTCGTGCTGGCCCGCAGCCATGCCCGGCTGCGGGTGCTGATCTCCGACCCGGCCCGAGCAGCTCGCGACGGCAATCGTTTCATGCAGATGGCTCGGCGCCTGACGAGCTACATCGACCTGCGCAACGTCGCGGGCGAATACCGCAACAACCCCTGTGCGTTCATCGTGGCGGACGACAAGGCGATCGCCTACCGGCAGCAGGCCAGCCGCTGGGAAGGCATCGTCGAGTTCAACGACGCCAACATCGTGCGCCGCTACCTCGCCTACTTCGACGAGGCCTGGGCCGGCAGCATGATCCAACCCGAGCTGCGGGCCACCGCGGTCGATTTCTAGGGCCGCCAGCGGGCCCTCCCGGAATCGTATAATGACGGGCATGATATGGAAGCCGGACGTCACCGTCGCGGCCGTCGCCGAGCGTGACGGCCGGTTCCTGTTCGTCGAGGAGCGCGCCAGCGGACGCGTCGTCGTCAACCAGCCGGCCGGGCATCTCGAGGACGGCGAAACGTTTCTCGCAGCCGTCATCCGCGAGACGCTCGAGGAGACGGCCTGGCACTTCCGGCCCACGGCGGTCGTCGGCGTCTACGTCTGGCGGCCAGAACACCAGTCGAAGACCTTCCTGCGCATCGCCTTCGCCGGCGAGCTCGGTGACCACGATCCGGCCCGTCCGCTCGACACCGGCATCCTGCGCACGCGCTGGCTGACGCGCAACGAGCTCATCGCACCACGGCTGCGCCTGCGCAGCCCGCTCGTCACGCAGTGCGTCGACGATTATCTGGCCGGTGCGCGCTATCCGCTCGGCCTGATCAACCACCTGATCGCTGCGCCTTCGTCGCTCGCCGCGAGCGGCTGACGCCCTCGCTTTCGCGGTTGCTCGCGTGCCCTGCGTTGCTGGGGTTGCTGCGAGGTCCGCGCCGGGATGGCCGTTCGCGAACTCGCCATGAACCCATCCATGGGGGCTCCGGGCGCGGCGTCCTGCCGCGCACGGGTTCGCGGACGGCCATCCCGGCGCGGACCTCGCAGCAATCACCATCGTTGCGGCCGACGCGACACGCGCACCGCAGATCGGCCTCAATGCGACCCGTCACGCGCATCGTTCGCCAGGTTCGCGCTGCGGGTGTTGGTTGTCCGGTGCCGGTCCGCGGAACCGTGCGCGGCATGGACGCCGCGCCCGGAGCCCCCAGGGATGGGTTCACGGCGTTTCCGCGGTCCGGCACCGGACAATCAACGCCCGCAGCGCGCCCGTGCCACGATCTGCAGGACGGTACAATCGCGCCAATGAGCGAGCGAGTCGTAGTGGGCCTTTCCGGCGGCGTGGATTCCGCCGTCGCGGCGGCGCTGCTCAAGGACGCGGGCTATGACGTCCACGCGCTGTTCATGCGCAACTGGGACGAGGACGAGGACGGCTACTGCACTGCCGCCGCAGACCTGCAGGATGCGCGCCGCGTCTGCGACGACCTCGGGATTCCGCTGCACACGGTGAATTTCGCACGCGACTACCGCGATCGCGTTTTCGAGCATTTCCTCGACGAGCTGCGCGCCGGGCGCACGCCGAACCCCGACGTCGCCTGCAACCGCGAGATCAAGTTCGGCGTCTGCTTCGAGCACGCACGCCGCCTCGGCGCCGACTGGTTCGCGACCGGCCACTACGCCCGCACGGCGAGCGTCGACGGGCAAGCGCGACTGCTGCGTGCGGCCGACGTCGGCAAGGACCAGACCTACTTCCTGCATACGGTGCCTGGAGAGATGCTGGGCCGCACGCTGTTTCCGGTCGGCGGGCTTCGCAAGGCCGAGGTGCGGCGCATCGCGCTCGAGCGAGCGTTGGCGGTCCACGCCAAGCACGACAGCACCGGCATCTGCTTCATCGGCGAGCGACCCTTCGCGGAGTTCCTCGCCCGTTACCTGCCCGCCCAGCCCGGCCCCATCGAAACGACCGAGGGGCGTGTGATCGGCGAGCATCGCGGGCTCATGTATTACACGCTGGGTCAGCGCCAGGGGTTGGCGGTCGGAGGCGTCAAGGGCGCGGCCGAGGCGCCTTGGTACGTTGCTGCAAAGGATCTCGGCCGCAACGTTCTCGTCGTCACGCAGCGGCACGACGATCCGCGGCTGATGTGCCGCGAGTTCGCGACGGAGGCGGCGCACTGGATCGACGGTTCGCCGCCCGGGACGACGTTCGCCTGCACCGTGAAGACCCGCTACCGGCAACCCGACCAGGCCTGCGTCGTGACCGTCCTCCAGGACGGTGGCTGCAGGGTTCAAACAGCTCAGGCCCAACGCGCGGTCACGCCAGGCCAGTCCGCCGTGTTCTACGACGGCGCGGTCTGCCTGGGCGGCGGCGTCATCGCCGGGACCGCGGCAAACGAGACCGCTGCCACGACCGCCCGCTGAGAAGTTATAATTCCGCGGCTAAGTCGGGCCCGACCGACTCCCGGAGGTTCTCATGCGCGACAGTTTCAAGACCCGCCAGTCGCTGGCGGTGGGCAGCCAGTCCTACGAGATCTACAGCCTGCCCGCGCTCGAGGGCCGTGACCTCGACCGCCTGCCGTTCTCGCTGAAGATCCTGCTCGAGAACCTGTTGCGCTTCGAGGACGGGGTCAACGTGACTCGCGCGGACGTGGAGGCCCTGCTCGCCTGGGACGCCAAGGCGGCCCCGAGCTACGAGATCGCGTTCACGCCGGCCCGCGTGATCATGCAGGACTTCACCGGCGTGCCCGTCGTGGTCGACCTCGCCGCGATGCGCGAAGCGATGACCCGGCTCGGCGGCGACCCGGACGAGATCAACCCGCTTGCCCCGGCCGAACTGGTCATCGACCACTCGGTCCAGGTGGACGAGTATGGTGCAGCGGACTCGCTGCGCAAGAACAACGCGATCGAGTTTGCGCGCAACGGCGAGCGTTACTCGTTCCTGCGCTGGGGCCAGACCGCGTTCAGCAACTTCAAGGTCGTGCCGCCGAACACCGGCATCGTCCACCAGGTGAACATCGAGCACCTCGCGCGCGTCGTGTTCCCGGAGGAGAAGAACGGCGTGCTGCGCGCCTACCCGGACACGCTGGTCGGCACCGACTCGCACACGACGATGGTCAACGGCCTCGGCGTGCTCGGCTGGGGCGTGGGCGGCATCGAGGCCGAGGCCGCGATGCTCGGCCAGCCCGTCACGATGCTGATCCCGCAGGTGATCGGCTTCCGGCTCAAAGGCGCGCTGCCCGCCGGCGCCACGGCCACCGACCTCGTGCTGACCGTCACCGAGATGCTGCGCAAGAAAGGCGTCGTGGACAAATTCGTCGAGTTCTTCGGCGACGGCCTCGCCGCGCTGCCGCTGGCCGACCGCGCGACGATCGCGAACATGTCGCCGGAATTCGGCAGCACCTGCGCGATTTTCCCGATCGACGAGGAGACGCTGCGTTACCTCGAGCTCACCGGCCGCAGCGCCGAGCAGAGGGCGCTCGTCGAGGCCTACGCCAGGGCGCAGGGCCTCTGGCGCACGAACGGAATGCGCGAGGCGGACTACACCGACGTGCTCGAGCTCGACCTCGCCACCGTCGAACCGAGCCTCGCGGGGCCGAAGCGCCCGCAGGACCGCGTGCCGCTCAGGAGCTCGAAGGAAATCTATCGCAAGCACCTCGCCAAGATGGCCGAGGAGCGCGCGCAGAAGAACCCGGCGGCCACCGGCAAGGCGCCGGTCGTCTCCGGCGGCAAGAGCTTCGAGGTCGGCGACGGGGCGGTCCTGATCGCCGCGATCACGAGCTGCACCAACACGTCGAACCCGGCCGTGCTGGTGGCCGCGGGCCTGCTCGCCCGCAATGCCCGCCAGCGCGGGCTCACGGCGAAGCCCTGGGTCAAGACCAGCCTGGCGCCCGGCTCACGGGTCGTCACCGACTACCTGCAGAAGGCAGGCCTGCTGACCGACCTCGAGGCCGTGGGCTTCTACGTCGTCGGCTACGGGTGCACGACGTGCATCGGCAACTCCGGCCCGCTGCGGCCGGAAATCTCCGACGCCGTGAAGGCCGGCGACGTGATCGCGACCTCGGTGCTGTCAGGCAATCGCAATTTCGAGGGTCGCGTCCATCCCGAAGTGAAGATGAATTTCCTCGCATCGCCGCCGCTGGTCGTGGCCTATGCGCTCGCCGGCACGATGGACGTCGACATGGCGTCCGAGCCGCTCGGTATCGGCGCCGACGGCAAGCCCGTCTTCCTCAAGGACGTCTGGCCGTCCGCGCAGGAGATCCAGCAGGCGCTGGCCGGCTCGGTCAACTCGAGCATGTTCAAGGCCGGTTACGCGAGCGTGTTCGCGGGTGACGAGAACTGGAATGCGATCGCGGTGCCCGAGGGCGAAGTGTACGAGTGGGACCCGACGTCCACCTACGTCCGCAACCCGCCCTATTTTGACGGCATGACGATGACGCCGGGCGCCGTCGCTGACATCCGCGGCGCTCGCGTGCTCGCCCTGCTCGGCGACTCGGTCACCACGGACCACATCTCGCCCGCCGGCAACATCTCGAAGACCAGCCCCGCGGCGAAGTACCTGATGGCCCAGGGCGTGCAGCCGGTTGACTTCAATTCGTACGGTGCCCGCCGCGGCAACCATGAAGTGATGATGCGCGGCACGTTCGCGAACATCCGGCTGCGCAACCTGCTCGCGCCGGGCACCGAGGGCGGCGTGACCGTCCACGTGCCGACCGGCGAGCCGATGTCCATCTACGACGCCGCGATGAAGTACAAGGCCGAAGCCACGCCGCTCGTCGTGCTGGCTGGCAAGGAGTACGGCACGGGTTCGTCCCGCGACTGGGCCGCCAAGGGCACGATGCTGCTCGGGGTACGCGCCGTGATCGCGGAGAGCTTCGAGCGCATTCACCGCTCGAACCTGATCGGCATGGGCGTGCTGCCGCTGCAGTTCAAGGACGGCGAGAACGCGCAGAGTCTGGGGCTCACCGGCAGGGAGAGCTTCGAGATCATCGGCCTGAATGCTGGTGCGGCGAAGATGGTCACGGTGGTCGCGACGCCGCCGTCGGGCGCGCCCATCCGCTTCGAGGTGCGCGTGCGCATCGACACGCCAAAGGAGCGCGAGTACTACCAGCATGGCGGCATCCTGCAGTACGTGCTGCGGCAGCTGGCCGGGGCCAGCAAGGCAGCGTGAGGGGACGCGGATAGCGGATCGCGGATAGTGAGCAGCGGGTCTGCGGCTGGCTGGGGTGAATCGATCGCGCAAGCAGCCGAGGCGCTGCGTAAGGCGCGGCACGTCTGCGTGCTGACGGGCGCGGGGATCTCTGCGGAGAGCGGGATCCCCACGTTTCGCGACGCGCTGACGGGGCTCTGGTCGAAGTTCAGTCCGCAGGAGCTCGCCACGCCCGAGGCGTTCGCGCGCGATCCGGAGACGGTCTGGTCGTGGTACGAGTGGCGCCGGGAACTGGTCCGCCAGGCGCAGCCGAATGCCGGGCATCTCGCGCTGGCCGAACTCGCGCGGCGCGTTCCCGGCCTCACCCTGGTCACGCAGAACGTCGACGGCCTGCACCAGCGCGCCGGCAGCCAGGGGGTGCTCGAGTACCACGGCAACATCCTCCGCGACCGCTGCACGGTCGAGCAGATCGTCGCGGAGCGGTCAGAGGACACGCGTACCGGCCTGCCCCGTTGCGCCGCCTGCGGTGGCTTGCTGCGCCCGGATGTGGTGTGGTTCGGCGAGGCGATTCCGGCGGGACCGATGACCCTCGCCGCTGCAGCCGCCGAGGACTGCGACGTGTTCCTGTCCGTCGGGACCTCATCGCTGGTCTATCCCGCCGCCGGCCTCGCCGAGGTCGCCTTGCGACGGCGCGCGACCGTCGTCGAGATCAATCTGAACGAGACGGACCTGAGCCCACACGCCGACCTCGTGCTGGCCGGGCCGTCCGGGCAGATGCTGCCGGCTTTGCTGCAGGCGATGTCCTAGAAACTCAGCATCAGGTCGGTCGTGAAGACCCAGCCGTCGCCGCCGACGATGAACGGGACGCTGGCATAGCCGACGGGCGAGCGATCGAGGTACAGACCCTGCAGGTTGACGCGCAGCTCGCGGCGCTTCATCGGGAACCAGTTGAGGCCGATCGCCGTGTCCCAGGGCTCGCCATACTCGCCAAATATCTTCGAGCCAGACACGTAGGCCTGCAGTGCGCCCGGTACCAGCATCGTCGAGCCCTGCAGTTGGAAGCCGTGGTCGAACAGTTCGTCGACCGGAATCTCGCCCACGACATTGAAATCATCGACCCGACGCCAGTAGTACTCGCCGTCGAGGGACCACCCGCGGTACTTGAATCCCGCGCTTGTCGCGGCCATCTGGTAGGTCGCCTTCTTGATCTGTCCTTCGGTCGCGAACGCGCCGGGCTGGAAGATCCGGGTACCGTCCGAGAGACGAATCTGGCTGTTCTCGAAATCATTCACGCCCGGCTGGCTCTGGCTGTCCTCGCGGCTGCGCGTGAAATGCAGGCTGAACAGCGTCGCCAGGTCGTCGTGGTACTCAAAGTCCCCGAATCCCTCGCCTGGCCCGAACTCACCCGTGGTCGGCATCCACCAGAGCGCGCCCGAAATCGTGCTCATGTCGCCATCGAGCTGTCCGGCGTCGATGCCGAGCTGGCTCAGATTGTTGCCGAGCATGACGCGATACCGCAGCTCGTCGGTCAGGTTGCCCCAGGCCCAGAGGCCGGTCGTGTAGGAGCCACGGAAGAACTCATCGCCAATGGTCCGATGGTCCACGCGCAGCCAGTTCGGAAACGTGTAGTTCGTCGAGCGGGTCGAGGGCAGCGCGCCAATGCCTCCGGCGAGGCTGAACGCGTCGTTGAACCGATAGCTGAGGTTCCCGGCCACGACGACCTGCGCGGACTGTCCCTGGCTCGTATTGGCGGTCCAGGTATAGAACAAGTAGCGGAAGTCCGGATCGAACAGCCACCCCTTGAAGCTCAGGTTGACCTTCTGCAGTTGCATGTCCTGCCTGAGGCGAAGGTCCTGCGTGCGCCCGAAAGAATCCGTAAAACTGTCCTCGAGGGCCCGCTGGTTGAGGTAGCGCACGTAGGAGAAGACGCTGAAATCGACCTCGCCAGCATCAGTGCGTGCGAGCACCATGCCCTTGCCGCGCTCATAGCTGCCCCACCGCGTCGCGGTTTCGGCAGGTTCGGAGGGCAGTGGAGTGGCCGTTGCCGCAGTCGGCTCGGGCGCGACGATCGCCGGCGCGGCGCCGGCACCACGTTCAGCCTCGAGTTGCTCGATCCGGCGGTCCCGCTCCTCGATCATCTGCTCGAGTTTCTGCTGTCGCTGCTCGAGCGCACGGAGCCGCTCCTCGACCGAGTCGCCAGCGTCCGCGGCGGCGGATGCGGCCAGCACCTGCGCGGCCACAATCGCTGCCACACTGGATTGCCTGAGATTCATCGAAGGCCTCCTGGACCGGTCATGGCGTGACGTTTGCGGCTTCCCATGCGCGCACGCGGGTTCGCGCGCCATCGAACAGTCGCTCGTAGTTTTCAAGGCGGACCTTGCGACTGGCCTCGGGCGTGAGCAGCTTCCAGATCGGATCCCACAAATGGTAGACGCGCAACTGCGTCGCCTGGTCGGCCGGCGCCACATTGTCGGTGCCGAACAGGAACCGCTCCGGATGACGGTTCAGCATCGCCGCCGTCGCCTTCACGCTCTCTGGCGAGGACACGGCGTACTTGGCGACCTCGTCCCACGAGATGTCGAAATGCACGTGCGCGAGGGTCGGGTCATCGATCATGCCCTGGACAATCTCCAGATGCGTGGCGCTGCGCTCGGCGGCGCCAGCCATGGACTGCGACTGGGACGGGTGCACCACCCGGCCGAGCCCGGTATGCGCCCAGATGATCGTGGTCTGTGGATGGCGGCGCAGCAGGTCCCTCATCTGCGTGAGAAAGACGGGCTCTGCGCCTGCCTTGGCGAAAGGCATATCGATGTCGTTGTGCAGGATGACGACGAGTCCCACTTCGCCTGCGAAATCGAGCAGTCGATCGAGCGCCGGATCCGTCAGGCTGGCAACGTCGCCGGCGACCTTCGACGAAACGAACTCCTTGTGGATCGTGAACTCGCCGATGCCGCTGAACACACCCGGATAGGTCTCGAGCACGCGCCGGATGTGGTCGGTCGCGTACATGTCGGCGGGATTGAACCCGGTGATCATCGGGTCCAGGCGCTTCTGCTGCTCTGCAGACAGCTTCCGGTACTCGCTTGCGATGTAAGCATCGGTGAACGAGTAGTAGTACAGCGGCGCGTCGGACTGCAGGTAGTAGGTCGGCGCGAAGTCCCCTGAATTCTCGTAGGACCAGGTCTGCTGCAGGGGAATGCCGAACAGTGTCGAGCGGCCGACTGCATCGCCCATGATCTCGTCGACGTACTTGCGCAGGTCCGTGCCCTGCTGGACGTAGTTCGTCAAGTGGAAGTGCGCGTCATGGAACAGCGGCGCTTCCGCTGCTTGCGCAGATGCCACGCCGATCGCGAGGCCCGCGAGGGCCCACAGGCCCGCCACTTGGTGCGCGCCATTCCGCGCGTCCTGTTTCTGGCTCATCGGCCGATGCCTCCTGGGAAGACCCGCAAACTGAATCAATTCTTCCGGGCCACCGGCATCACGGCATAGGGATTGGCGCCGAGTGCGTTCGAGATCGCTTCGATGGTCTTCTGCGCCTTGACGCTGTTGCCGGCCGCATCGAGCGGTGGCGAAATCACCGCGATACCGAATTGGCCCGGCGCCACCGCGATGATGCCGCCGCCGACGCCGCTCTTCGCGGGCAGGCCGGTCTTGTAGAGCCACTTGCCGGAATCGTCATAGAGGCCAGCGGTCGCCATCACCGCGAGCACCTCAGGCACGTTCTCGCTCTTCATGACGACCTTGCCCGTCAGCGGGTTGGTGCCGCCGTTCGCGAGCGTCGCCGCCATCGTCGCCAGGTCCTTCGCGTTAACGCTCACGGAGCACTGCTCTGTGTAGATGTCGGTGGCCTGCGCCGTGTCTCCCTTGATGTGGCCATACGCACCCATCAGTGCGGCGAGCGCCTGGTTGCGTTGATTGGTTGCAGCCTCCGATTTGAACACTTCCTGGTTCACTGACAGCGGTCGTCCTGCAAAGTCGCTGTAAAAGGACAGGATCTTGTTCCAAATCTCGTCGCGGCTCCCGCCAGACACCATGCTGGTGGCGGTAATCGCGCCCGGGTTCACCATCGCGTTCATCTCCGAGCCCTTGTACTGCTCGATCGCGACGATCGAATTGAACACCTGCCCGGTCGCGTCCACACCCATGTTCTCCGGGATCGACTGCGGGCCCCGCTCCTCGATGACCTTGGCCATCGTGAAGACCTTCGAAATCGACTGGATCGAGACCTCCGAATTGACGTCCCCCTTGGTGTAGACGTGGCCGTCGGCGGTCACCAGCGCGATGCCGAAAATGTTCGGATCCACTTCGGCGAGCGCGGGGATGTAATCGGCGTTGGCGCCCTCCTTGAGGTCCTTGAACTGTGCATATGCCGAGTCGAGTGCCGCCTCGACGCCTTCCTTTGACAGCGGCTCTGGGGCCTTCTTCGCGACCGCGGGGACGGCGGCAACCGACAGCGCGGCGATGGCCGCAAGCATCGAGATCCGGTGGTTCCTGAGCATTGCTTTTCTCCCTGTCACAGCTTGATGCCGAAGTTGTACTTGACGGTGAACTGGAAGCGGACGGCATCGTCGGAGGCGTCGTCGTTGTTGGTGCGCTCGCCCCACAACAGCTCGCCGCCCACCAGCAGGTTCTCGAGCGGGTAATACAGCAGGTTCACTGAGGCGTACTCGCCCTTCTGGAATGCGCCCGGGTCCTGGAAGTCGGTGTTGTCCACTTCGGTGAAGCTGTAGCCGATCGAGCTCGACCAGCGATCGCTCCAGTAGTGATCGTAGTAGGCGACGATGCCCAGCAACTCGACGGCCTCGGCCTCGAGACCCGTCGGGTCGCCGGCCGTGAACGTCTGCGACGGCGCCAGGTCCATGCCGCCGTCGTTCATGTAGCTCGCGATGCCCTCGCCGTAGACGACCTGCAGCAGGATCTTGTCCTTGCCGAACGTGTTGATCGTCGAGCCCAGGTTGAGGCCCCAGCCGGTTTCGCTGCCGTCGATCCACGAGTCGGATCCGGTGGCGCGAATCTCGTAGCCGACCTTGCGCAGGATGCCGCCGAGCTGCACGTGGCCCCAGTCGCCGCCGTAGCGGTACTGCGCCGTGAAGTCCGGCAACTCCTCGTCGTTCTGCACCTGCGCGTCCTCGAGCCCTTCGATCAGGCGCAGGTTGCCGGAGTCGATGTCGTTGCCCGGGCGCTCGATCGCAATTGCAAAATGACTGTGGCCGACCCGGTACGGCGTCCAGCGGATCTGCACGTTGCGGTAGAACACCATGCCCGCCGGACCCCAGTAATCGATCGTGTTCGGGAACACGTCGCCGTCCATGAACAGGCTGTTGGTCTGGCCGGCCAGGATCGGGCCCCACTCGCCGTAGGCGTGGCGCAGCCGGAACGTGGTCTGGCCCGCATCGGCACCGGTGCCGAACAGGTCGAACTCGAACTTGAAGTCGAGCGGCGTATTGTTCTCGCCGGTCGGCATCGTGCCCTTCACGCCGAAGCGGCTCTGCTTGACGCTGATGCTCGCCTGGCCGTCGCCGCCGAACTGCTCGTCGATGCCGATCTTGGAGGGACGAAACGCGTCGTCCCAGTCGGGGTCGAGTCGCCCCTCGACGTCCTGGATGTAGTCGGCCTGAGCGAAGCCGTAGATCTCGAATGAGCGACTCGTCTCGGCGGCGTATGCCGGGCAGCCGATCGCCGCGATAATCAGTGTGCTGGTCACGGCAGGTGCGCTGACTCGCGCGCGTGGTGCTTCGAGGCGGATCATGAAACGCTCCTTGGCAGACGTTGCCTTTGGAAACCACCAATAGTCCAGTGACGCGAGCCCGGTGCACTGCTGAGCGCTGAAACGGGCACCCGCCCGGCATCTTAGTTGAGCCGCATTCTCGGTTGCCAGCAGCGGCGTGCGACCAACCCTTGCCGACGATTGAAACATCCTTGTCCATGATCCGGTCTTACTACAGGCAACCAAGACTCGAGATAATGCGAAGACATGCTCATGCGCTCGCCGAAACGATTCGAACCGCTGCCTTCCGAGATCACGCCCAGGGAGCGGTATTACAATCGTCGCGAGATCATTGCCGGACTGGCCGGCGCAGGGCTCGCAGTCGGCGCGGGCCCGGCGTCGTCGACCGAGCGTCTCAAGTACTCGAAAAACTCCCGCCTCAGCCTGCCAGATGCACCTAATTCATTCGAAGATATAACGACTTACAACAACTTCTACGAATTTGGCACAGGTAAGTCCGAGCCGGCCGAGCGCGCCGGGCGATTGAGAACAAAGCCCTGGACCGTCACGATTGCTGGCGAGACCGAGGTCACGGGAACCTTCAACCTCGAAGACATCCTGAAGCCCCACGCGCTCGAGGAGCGCATCTACCGGCTGCGGTGTGTCGAGGCCTGGTCCATGGTGATTCCATGGGTCGGCTTTCCACTCGGCGACCTGATCAAGCGGTTCCGCCCCACCTCTCGTGCGAAGTACGTCGCGTTCAAGACCGTCCATCGCCCGGATGAGATGCCCGGACAGCGCTTCCCTGTGCTCGAGTGGCCCTACGTCGAAGGCCTGCGGATCGATGAAGCGATGCACCCGCTGACCCTCCTCGCCGTCGGACTGTATGGACAGGCGCTGCCCAATCAGAACGGCGCCCCGCTGCGCCTGGTCGTGCCGTGGAAATACGGCTTCAAGGGCATCAAGTCGATCGTCGAGATCCGCTTCACCGAGAAGCAACCGCCGACCTCCTGGAACATTTCGGCGCCTCACGAGTACGGCTTCTATGCGAACGTGAATCCCGCGGTCGATCATCCGCGCTGGAGCCAGGCGAAGGAACGGAAGATCGGTGCCGGCGTGTTCGCGCCCCGCCAGCCGACGTTGCCGTTCAATGGCTACGCCGAACAGGTTGCGGGCCTGTACCGCGGCCTCGACATGCGCAAGAACTTCTAGTCCCGCGGACAAAGGTCAGGGGCAGTGCCCGGGATTTCCCTATCCCCATCCCCTATCCCCTATCCCCTGAATTTAATGCGTCGTTACCTGAAGCCGCTCGTCTTCATCCTCTGCGCGCTGCCGCTCACGTGGCTGCTCGTGAGAGCGTTCGGCATCGCAGGCGCGAGCCTCGGGCCGAACCCGATCGACGAGATCATGGATCGGCTCGGCGAATGGGGCCTGCGACTGCTGCTGGCCACGCTGATGGTTTCGCCGCTCGCGGTCACGCTGCGCAAACCGTGGTTGATGGGCTTGAGGCGCATGCTCGGCCTGTTCGCATTCACGTACCTGAGCCTGCACTTCCTGAACTGGCTGGTGCTCGACCAGTGGTTCGACCTGCGGGCCATCGGCGCTGACATCGTCAAGCGCCCGTACATTACGGTCGGGTTCGCCGCGTTCCTGATGCTGGTGCCGCTCGCCGTGACGTCGACCGCAGGTTGGATGCGGCGTCTCGGTCATCGCTGGCAGCGCCTGCACCGGCTCGTGTATCCGGCGGCGATTCTCGGCTGCGTGCATTTCTGGTGGCAGGTCAAGGCCGACTGGCGCGAGCCCGCCGTGTACGCCGTGGTACTTGCGGTGCTGCTGGCCTGGCGAGTGCGCCGTGCGCGCGGCCGCGTCACGCGTGGCAGCGCTACGGCGCGCCTCGAAGCTTGAGCCAGGAGTGCCCGAACACCGAGCCGAGGATCACTGCGACCCCGAGGTAGAAGGTCGGGGTCAGCTCGCGCTGCTCGCCGAGCAGCAGGATCGCCAGCACGATCGCGTAGACCGGCTCGAGGCTGACGGCAAGTTGCGCGGTGAATGCGCTCGTGTGGCGCAACGCACCGAGCGCGAGCGCGAACGGCAGCAGCGTGCAGCCGAGGGCCAGGATCAGCAGCAAGGACGCGTCGCGGCTGTCGGGCCACGGCAGCCAGGGTCCGGAGCCTTGCCAGGCCAGTGCGACGACGGTGAGGAACAACGTGCCTGCGGCCAGTTCCACGCCGGTCACCAGCAGCGGGCTGGCCCGCTCCACGTAGCGCTTGTTGAGCGCGCCGAAGATGGCCACCAGCAACGCCGAGAGCACGCCCGCCGCGATGCCGAGCCGCATACCCGCGGGCGTGCCGCCCACGACGAGCGCAACCCCGGGCAGCGCGACGAGTCCGATCAGCAGCTCCCGTGGCTCGAACGCGCGGCGAGCGATCCACGGCTCGAGAACGGCGAGGAAGATCGGCCCCACGGCGATGCAGGTGGCCGCGACGGATGCGTTGGCGAGCTTGAT
>Ga0209391_10000851_pt1 | contig 15275 bp, 16 predicted proteins | sample PPLLak3March2015_FD_187246 | JGI IMG/M metagenome (GOLD analysis project Ga0209391, IMG submission 187246) | Freshwater sediment microbial communities from Prairie Pothole Lake near Jamestown, North Dakota, USA - PPLs Lake P7 Core (1) Depth... | ecosystem: Environmental > Aquatic > Freshwater >... | reverse complement strand
AATGCTGCAGGTGGACCCTTATCGCTGTATTTTCATATTCCTTTTTGCGATACCGTCTGTTTTTATTGCGCCTGCAATAAAATCATCACTAAAAACCGCAAACATGCCGAACCTTACCTGGCGAATCTGTGCAAAGAAATTGCCATGCAGGGTGATTTGTTTGATTCCAATCGGGTTGTAAATCAATTGCACTGGGGCGGTGGTACGCCGACTTTTCTAAGCTACGAACAAATGAAACATTTAATGACGGTCACCCGTCAGCATTTCTTGTTAAAAGAGGACGATAGCGGTGAATACTCAATAGAAGTTGATCCACGGGAAACACATTCCAAGACCATTAAACAATTGCGTGAACTGGGTTTTAACCGGATCAGCCTGGGCTTGCAGGATTTTGACCCGGCCGTACAAAAAGCCGTCAATCGTATTCAAAGTGAAGAACAGACCTTTAGTGTATTAGAGGCAGCGCGTGCAGAAGGTTTTCGCTCAACCAATATCGATTTAATCTACGGTCTGCCTCTGCAAACGGAAGACACATTTTCCAAAACTCTCGATAAAATACTGGCTGCAGAACCCGATCGCTTCTCGATTTTCAATTATGCTCATATGCCGACAAGATTTAAAACCCAGCGGCAGATTAAAGATGCTGACATGCCAAGCGCCGATGTTAAGCTGGATATATTGCAAATGGTCGGGCAAAAGTTGACTGCAGCAGGTTACGTCTATATCGGTATGGATCACTTTGCCAAGCCTGATGATGAACTGGCTATTGCTCAAAGAGAAGGTAAGCTGTACCGAAATTTTCAAGGTTATTCAACGCATTCGGATTGTGACCTTATCGGTTTGGGTATCACTTCCATAGGAAGGGTAGGGGATGCGTATATCCAGAATGTAAAGGAGCTGGACGAGTACGATCAGCTAATCAGTCAAAATAAATTACCTGTTTTTAAAGGTTTTGAGCTGGATGATGACGATAAGTTACGCCGTGCTGTGATTACCCAACTGATATGTCATTTTGACCTGACCTTTTCGTCAATAGAACGAGAATTTTCCATCAACTTTTCTGATTATTTTGCCAAGGAACTCCATGCATTGACGCCCATGCAAACCGATGGTTTGTTAACCGTATCTGATAAAGGCATTCAGGTATTACCCGCTGGCCGCCTATTGATCCGCAATATTTGCATGGTATTTGATAAGTATCTGGCACGAAAACAACAGCAACAATTCTCAAAAGTTATTTGAGCCGCCTTATGAATGATGATCGAATTATAGAGTTGGAAATAAAGGCCGCTTATCAAGAGGACTTGCTCCAGGAGTTGAACAAGATAGTCGGTCAACAGCAGCAACAGATAAAACGCCTGGAAGCAACGTGCAGATTGCTTAATGAGCGTATCAAAGGTTTGTCTATTGAGGGGGGTAGTGGCGAAAATATTGACGAAGTGCCCCCGCATTATTAGCTTTAAATTACGCGAAACCGAGCCCCAAATATCATCCACGAAGAACAAAAGCCCAACAAAAGCGATTAACCTAAATGAGCAATTAGCAATGAATACCATCACGCCTTACGACGTCATCGGTGGCGAACAGGCCATCCTCAGTTTGGTCGAACGATTCTATTTTTATATGGATATCCTGCCTGAAGCACAAGGCATACGCGCCATGCATCAGCCAAATCTTGACTCCGCCAAGACCAAGCTGTTCAAGTTTCTGTCCGGCTGGCTAGGTGGTCCCAATTTGTTCATCGAAGAATTCGGCCACCCGATGCTGCGCGCCCGCCATTTGCCGTTCGCAATTGGCGAATCGGAGCGCGACCAGTGGATGCTATGCATGAATAAAGCACTGGCGGAAATGACCATGGATCCGCAGTTGAAAACCAATATGCAAAATGCTTTGCAGCAACTTGCAACGCACATGATTAACCAGGAGCCGGATCAAGAGTCGGCGACGGCATGCTGAACCGAATTTTGAAGACTGACTCGATATTACACCGTACCTCATACGCTGTAGTCAGTATGCCATATGCTCTTACTACATCATTGTCAGCGCTGATATGATCGAAGGCGTGGCGCCGCACAATGTGCGCTAGCGTAAAATAAAAGCCTGAGTGACTTCACAGCAAGTCTGGATAAACGAGGCGAGGAAATACATTGCCATCATGGTACACACCGTCACCGGGCTTAGCACCGATGCCTTCCGGCATAACCGAATTACCTCTATCTTCATCTAATCCTAACCAAACCTACACGTTTCCTCTCATCTGGTTTATGTAAACTATACGCAAATGATCTTTTATAGTAATAGTCTTAAGAAAGGAAAAATAATATGAAAAATGTAATAAAAATATCAATGATCGCTCTGACCTTGAGTCTCGTTGCGGCTTGCGCAACTACTTCAGATGTTGAAAATTTACAGTCGCAAGTTAATGGCTTGGATACTTCTGTTAAACAAGCATCAGCTGATGCAGCCAAAGCACGAGCTACAGCTGCTGCCGCTGAAGATGCAGCTAATCAGGCAGCTCAATTATCTCAGGAAGCCAATAGCAAAATGGATAAAAAATTCAAAAGATCAATGACAAAATAAATCATTGTTGTTCTAGAGCAGAAAATAGCCCGGTAGGAAAAATATCAGGCTATTTTTATGCCAAATTCGTTAATGATTTGGTCAGTGTTAAAACGGTTTTACGCTATTGAGGTTCACTGCAATCCAGCGATCAACGTTAGCTATTACAAAATTGCCCTCTTGAGTACTCCAACCAAACAAAACGCACTTTTTTTCACAAAACTGGTTTTGCCGTTAATCATCGTCTTATTTACCGGCTGTTCCAGTGTGCCGAAAATTACGCCGCAGGTAGCTAAACCGGCGCTCTCGCCAGCGATCAATTATGCCCTGAGCTTACAAGGTGCGCCTTATCGTTACGGCAAAGCGTCGCCACGAGAGGGTTTTGACTGCAGCGGTTTTGTTCAGCATGTGTATAAGCGACATGGCGTTTACTTGCCGCGAACAGTACGTGAAATGGCAAGTTCTTTACCAAAAATTGGAAAAAACGATCTTCGCTCCGGCGATCTGGTGTTTTTTAATACCAATGGCGGCAGGTATTCGCATGTAGGACTTTTGGTCAAAGACGATGACTTTATTCATGCCCCCAGCCGGCGTATAGGAAAAGTTTTGGTCTCCAGCCTCCATAACAGCTACTGGCGAAAACATTTTACCGGCGTTCGCCGTCCGGGGATCAAGAGCTATTCAAACCACTTGAAACTGGGACAGAGCAGCCGGACTATAAACTGGCGTTAATATTTACAACAAAAATGCAGACTAACAACGACTTTTGTGTGTTTATCACCTGGAGCACTGTTAGAGGTGATGGACAGAGAAAGCTGGAGAGCACCAGAATGTTTCCAATTTGGTTGATTCAGATTGGGTTTATGTAGATGTGGTAAATTTAGTATATTGTTCTTTTTTTTGCAGGAAATTAAATGTCTAAAGACCGTTATAAATTTGAAATTAAAAGTAATGTTGTAACCAGCATGTACGAGTTCGACGATGGTCATTGGGAATATAAGAAACTCGAAAACAATAAAGTTGCAAGCTATGACCCGTTGACTTTTAAAGTCACTATCGTAGAAAACAAAGGCAGCTATAAAGAAGTAAAGGTTTATGTTCGAGATTCTGATTACTATGCTTTTGAAAGCAAAACATACACGGATGTGAAAGGAGTTCCGATTTTATTTCAGCAAAATGACGATCATAAGGATAACAACAGCAAGAATGACAGGTACGATGACGATGACTTAGATCACGATGGCTTTGAAGACGACGTTCTGTTAGGCAAAAACTTAAATGATCGAATTTACGGCAAAGATGGAGATGATTTTCTTGATGGGGAATCAGGAAACGATTATCTTGATGGGGGGGTAGGCGACGATATCCTTCGTGGAGGGTCGGGTAAAGACAAGCTACACGGCGGTTTGGGTGATGATGACTTGTCAGGTGGGGATGGCAAAGACAAGTTGTACGGTGAGGATGGGGATGATGATGTTACTGGCGGTGCTGGCGACGATTCTCTGTATGGTGGCAAGGGTGATGATTACCTTTACGCTGGTACAGGAAACGACTCAGTAGACGGTGGCATCGGTGATGACCTAATAGTTGGAGGTGTGGGCCCTGGAAATGACCAGTATAAGGGAGGTGCCGGTTCAGACACTGTGTCGTATACCGGCGCACTTAGTGGTATTACAGTTAATTTGTTAAAAGGTTCTGCCAGCTCAAGCGATAACGGCAATTCTGCAGAGATTGGCACAGATAAACTGAATAACATTGAAAATGTGATTGGTGGCAATCATGACGATACGTTGATCGGCAATGCTCTTGCCAACAAAGTAAATGGCGGCGACGGTGATGATTTAATCATCGGCGGAATGGGCAATGATTTGCTCATTGGGGGATTTGGTGACGACACGTTTAAATTTTCTAAAGTGTCAGAAATCGGACTTCAAAAGCATGATGTAATCGCTGATTTTCAAAAACATTTTGTAACCGATGACTTCGTTTCTGGAGACCTGATCGATCTATCGGCTATTGATGCAACGAAAGGATTAGGCAAAAACGATGCGTTTCAATGGATAGATAATTCAGCCTATGTGACAAGAGATAATGCCAATGGAGCCTTGTGGTTTAAGAACGGCGTCTTATACGGTAGTACAGATAAGGACGTCGAAGCTGAATTTCAGATAGAACTTACGGGGGTCACAAGTCTTAACGTACACGAAATTGTGCTATAAATTTTTCCAATAACAGTAAAGCCCTCTTATGAGGGCTTTTTTTTGGGTAACGCGCAAAAAATTGCAGGAAAAGATTACTATGTTAATATGGTTTCGAATCAATACTAATTTGCATTCTTCACTTGAACAGGAGTGAAATTCCGCTGCGACAAACAGCGCCATCTTTCGCCATATTCTATATATGATCAATCGCTTTATCCAGTAAAGTGACAAGAATGTTCTAGCAAAAAGAAAACATAAATAACTTTAATTATATATATATTGTAAAAGTTTAATTTATTTGTTATCTTTTGTATAAACCGTAATGCATTTTTTTGACATTTTCTAATATTATGAAGTCAGTTTTAACGGGTTGAATCATGTATAAATTAACTATTGAAGATAAAACTTATTCTTGCCAGCCGGATGAAACGGTACTCGATGCGTTATTACGCGAAAATGTTAATATTTCCTATGCCTGTAAAAAAGGCACCTGTCATAGCTGCATGGTTCGCAGTTCCGATACGCTGCCACCGGAAGCCGCTCAGTCCGGATTGAAAAATACCCTGAAAAATCACAATTATTTTCTTGCCTGTCTGTGTCATCCGGAACAGGACATGGTCATTAGACTGCCGGATCAATCGGAATTCTATACGGAAGGAACGGTTGTTATTAATGAAATGCTGAATAGAAATACGCTGCTCCTGATTATAGCCTTTCAGGATGCGTTTGAATTTAACGCGGGACAATTTGTTAATCTACAGAGAGCTGACGGCTTAACCCGCAGCTATTCGATTGCCAATACCCCGCAAGAATCCAATACCCTGGAATTTCATATTCGCCGCTTGCCAAACGGCAGATTTAGTGAATGGTTACATGATGATATAAAGGTAGGGGATACCATCGCCGTATCCGAACCGCGGGGGCATTGTTTTTACCTGCCCGAAAGAAGTGAGCAAGGCATCCTTCTGGTAGGAACCGGAACAGGCCTGGCGCCACTGGCGGGTATTCTGACCGATGCACTTGCGCACGGTCATTCCGGTCCTATTTATCTGTTTCACGGCAGTCGTGAAGTTGAAGATCTTTACCGGATTGATGAAATGCGCCAACTTGCCAACCAGCATCAAAATTTTTATTATATCCCCTGCCTATCAGGCAAACATGTCCCCGAAGGTTTTACCCATGGACGTGTCAATGAAGTTGCGTTGGCTTCGCTTGCTAATCTAAAAGGTTGGCGTGTATTTCTCTGTGGTCATCCGGAAATGGTTAGTCAAATGAAAAAAATGACCTTTCTTAAGGGCGCTTCCATGAAGGATATTTACGCTGATGCTTTTATAGTCACACCAAGGTGAACGATGTCGCTATCACAAAAGAGTCTCTAAATATTCTTTCAATACTACGGCATTATTGAGACTGGTTTCCTTGGAGCTAAACAGGAGAGCGGCATTTTCATTCCTGATCTTGGCGATAAGTTCATGTACCGCTTCAGGATTATTTTGTAATTCAGTAACGTATTTGCGCTGGAATTCAGGCCACTTTTCCTGCTCATGTTGATACCAGTGACGAAGCTCATTTGTGGGAGCCACATCCTTGGCCCAGAAATCGATTCCAGCCTCTGCCTTCGAAAGCCCTCTGGGCCATAGGCGGTCAACGAGGATGCGTATCCCGTCACTCTTCGCCGGTAGTTCGTAAACCCGTTTAAGTTGAAGTCTCATCTTTGTCTCCCAAGTTACGAAGAGTTGCCGTTTATCCAGAACATACATGGTTATACAATCTAAATTCGATCCATGGCTTTTTGTTGCTCAAGTACGGCCAATGAACGTAAGCTTTCCAGCACCTGTTGCAAGACAACGGAATCACTATCGCGCGGAAAAACCATATAAGCGGGTAATCTAAATTGTGGGCTGCCAGGCACCTGAAATAATTTTTTGGCCTGGATTAAAGGCTCAGCCAGGCGCATAGGCAAAAAACATGAACCGCCATTGCTGATGATTAACTGTACTCCCAACCAGCCGATATTTACCAATTGAGGCGGACTTTCCAGGTCAGGATAACTGCTATTGTGAAGTGCGTAAAATGCCGGCCCCCAATCTACATAAATGTAATCCTCATTCGGCCAGGGTTTATCCGGATCGGTGGTCAGTAGTGTCAGTGTTTCATCAAATAAATGCTCAATCAGAAGGCCGGGATTATGTTGTGGTGTGTACATCATGCCCACATCTAGTCTGCCTTCGATGAGTCCGCGCATTAAATCTTCTTCAAAGCCAATTTCACTACGAATGGAAATATCCGGTGCCTGCTTTCGCATTGCGCCAAGCCATTGAGGTAACAAGTCTTCCCATAATGCGATTCTCGCTCCCACTGTAATGCTTGCACGAAAACGACTTGGCAAGCCGATATCATGCCGCGCCTGTTCCAGTGTTAATAACATGGATTTGGCATGACGCAAAAAGCGATATCCTGGGAGCGTTAACGCGGCACCGGAGCGATTGCGCACAAACAGGGCTACGCCAAGATAGGCTTCCAGTCTCTGTATGCGTGTACTCACTGTCGATTGGGTAACATGCAGTCTATTGGCCGCTTCCAGAAAGCTGCCATTGGCGACTACACTCAAAAAAGTTTTAATCTGATCTATGTCCATAAATTTAGTATCGGATATATCGATATTAATGTCCAATAAATATCGTTTGTCGAATATATTTCGACTCGCTACTATATTGACAGGAAGATTAATAAATCTCTTGTAACAATGTTTTTAGCGCTAATCGAACAGGAAACCAATAAGACGGATCGTCTGAAAAATGGGTATTGGCAAATGATTCGCGTTTCTTAATGCCGGTGTTCCAACTTTTATCTGGAGAAAAGATATGTCACAAAATAACTGTACTATCTGGTGGGGTAAAAAAAGTAAAGCCACCTATGGAATATTGAAGGTTGAAACCTCTGTCGATAGGTCCGTGACTATTGTTTGCCGGAAGGTGTCGAGTCATGTGCGCATCTGCCACTTTTTTAAAAAAGTTTTCCATGAGCAGCGACCTTTACCAACCATAAAAAGCTATGGCATATTGCTGCCATTGCTCTATTTATTGAATGGTTGCCTCGCTACACCAATCAAACCGTCGAACTACAAGTTGGATGAGATACAGACGATCCTTGTGGTGCCGGTTGAATCGCCACCGCTCGAGGTGATTCCTGATCTGATTGAAACACGATTTCCCGTGTATAACCAGTATCAGTATCAATCCATGCCGTACTACGCGTTTCTGGATAAAAAGATCTACAAAAATCCCGGGGGAATACTCATCGCTGGACTGGTAAGTGATGACGATAGTGTGTCACTAGAAGAACCTCACCACAGATCGGCGTCAATGGAAAAATCCGCCAGCCTGGAACCTGAAGCGTCGCTTTCGGAAAACTGGACACCAACCTTCATATTGGCTCAGGAAGCGGTCTCGCAGTTGAATGGGGGCAATATCAAAGCAATACTGAGCGAGCATTATTATCGCCTTCCAATTGCCAGTGGAGACCGTAATGCAAATCTCGGTAATTGGAGTGAAGCCATCAGGCAATGGTATAACCAGCCCCTGTCGTCCATTAATTACCGGCAATCTGGCTTGGAACACATTGATGCCGTATTAGAAGTGGGTATTGAGAGCTACAGGATTTTTGACGCGCAAACGTCATTGCGGGTGTTGATCAAGCTGATCGACCCCAACACCCGACAAGTCATAGGGAGAATCAGCGAGAAAACCTTTTCTGTTGAGGACTCGCCACAAACGTTACTCAATCATGAGGCCGAAAAGTTCAAGCAACTCATGACCGGGATGGGCACACAATTGGTTGCTCGCGGGTTTAGTGGCCTAGGGCTAACGCTGAAGGCGTCTTTTCAGCCCTTCAAACCTAATTGACTGGTTAAACCCATGAACATAATCTACAACGAACGTCTGCAAGGGTGGCGCTTCATCCTGTTTAATATAGTGCTCGGTTTGGGACACATGGTCGTACTGTTCGGTGCCAGTTCCTATATTGCGCTACTACCTCATGTTGCCGGTGATTTGGGAGGGGGGCGACCGAGCTTTGGTACCTGGGGACAGACGTATTTCATCATTTCCCTGGCGTTGGCTTCGCCTATTGCACGCTGGCTGTCGGGTATGTTGGGTAATTATCGCTTGTTCATTGCGGCGTTTGTTGTGTATGCCTTTGCTTCCTATCTGTGCGCCATCAGCCAGACCTTAGATTTGTTTCTTCCGGCACGTATTCTACTTGGATGTTCAGGTGGAATTGCGCTCTTTCTTGGTCAGCCCCTGTTGTTGAAGGAGTACCCCGAGCATCTGAAATTATTGGCATTGGGAATATGGGGGCTGATCACGCTTATGCCTTTCACCATTAGCTTTCCAATAGGCGGCATGATAGCCGACAAACTTGGCTGGCGTTATCTGTTTTATCTGAATATCCCTTTCGCCTTGGCTATTGCAGGGATTACCGGTGCATTGCTTACCGGACAGGGATTTAAGCTCTGCCGTACTCGTTTCGACGACATCGGTTTTGTGCTTCTGGTTTTGGTTATTGGCAGCATGCAGACTATTCTGAATCAAGGTAACGATTTTGACTGGCTGGATTCGCCATTTCTATGCGGCATGCTGATTAGTCTTATCGTAGCGTTGCCCTGTTTGATTATCTGGGAGCTCAGTGAACGCCACCCGGCGTTTAACATGCGTCTTTTCGCTCACCGTAATTTTACGATAGGTGTAATTGGCCTCTCGGTAGGATTTCTTTCAATCCAGGTTCTACTCTCTTTACTTATTGTCCAGCTTCAAGTAACGCTAGGGTATTCGTCATTTCTGGCGGGTATGGTTTATCTGCCCATGATCCTGCTGGCTGCACCCGTCACGGTGTTGATGCACGTTTTGCCTAAAAGCCTCGACGCCCGCTTGCTGGCCTGCCTCAATCTGCTTGGTTTCGCGTTCACTTTTTACTGGCTGGGTTTGTTCGATGATCCCGGCTCATTCGAGCAAATTTTTTGGCCCATGGTGCTGCTCGGTTTTTTTCTGGGTTCTTTTTTCACGCCACTAACCAGGTTGACTCTGCACGGATTGTCAGGCGAGCAGCAGATGCGCGCAGCCGAAGAGGCGGGGTTTCTACGGTTAGTTGCCGGTGCCTTTGGGATCACCTTGCAAGGCGTTGTGCTGTTTCGTCGCGCTCCCTTTCATCAGCTTCATTTGGCGGATAATTTCGGGGGACGGCGGTTTGCTTCAATCAATTTTCTGGAAGATTTTTCTTCGAGATTAGCAGCCTCTGGCCTTGATAAAGGATTGGTCAATGGCAAGCTCCTGAATCTCATGAAACAACATGCAACCATTCTTGCCTTAAACGACGCCTTTCTGCTGGCCAGCTACCTCTTCCTTGGTTTGGCTGCTCTGGTGTGGTTTGCCTATCCCGCCCATCAGCCGCTTAATCCAACTTTGATAAAAGAGTTAGGGGACATTCGTGCGGAACAGATAATGGAAGAACCATGATACGTCATTTCCTGCCAAAGAAATTACCTGTCATTGGGTGCTCGACCGTGTTTATGCTCATGATATCCGCTTGCGCCTGGATGCCTCCAGCCGATAAGCCTGTCGAGTTTCTGAAAACCCCCGCTCTGGAAGACACGCTATCAAGAGCAGGACACGATGAGTCACTTGCTTCTTCTGAAAATTGGCCACATGAACGTTGGTGGCGAGAATTTGGCTGCTCAGAACTCAACGGCCTCATGGCTTTAGCTCTAAAGGAGAATATCGGTCTCAAGGTGGCTGCCGCCCGGTTGCGTCACGCACAAGCCTTGGTCCGCGTGGAGGGTGCAAGGCTGCTGCCGTTTCTGGATGCGGGAGCGGGGATCGAAAAGGGGCGTTTTTCGGCGAATGGTTTCAATGTGGCACTGCGGGGGGAAAATTTTGTTTCTGCTTTTATAACCCCCTTGAGCTTGCGCTACCAGTTTGACTTCTGGGGGAAAAATCGCGCTGCGCTGGAAGCGGCGCTGGGCGAGGCGGCTGCCGAGAAGGCGGAGCAGTCCGAGGTTCTGCTTCAGCTGACTAGCTCAATTGCACGGTCTTATATACAGGGGAGGGCCTTACAGCAGCAGCTCGATCTGGCTGAGGCCATAGTTGAGTTACGGCGTGATTTGCTCAATATGGACGAGACCCGGTTGCGGTTGGGTCTGGATTCCGTCGATCAGGTAAAACAAGCCACTATAGAATTAGAGCAGGTAAATAAGCGCGAAGCGGGCATACGAGATCAATTAAATCTACACCGGAACCTGTTGGCTCAGCTGACCGGTAACGGACCCGATTCGACACAAAATCTTTTCACCGATACGGCGATTAATCCGGAAAGGATGCGATTGCCTGCGAAGCTTCCGCTGGAGTTGCTTAGCCACCGCCCGGATCTCGCCTCTGCTCTGCACCGTGCCGAGGCGGCAGCGCAACGGGTCAAGGTAGCCAAGGCCAGTTTTCTGCCGACAATCGATCTGACTGCATTTGTCGGCTTGAATGCCCTCAGATTGACGAAGGGTGCGAGTTCTCTGGCCAATCTTCTATTCTCGGGTTCCAGTTTCTCCTACGGGATTGCTCCGGGTCTGCGACTTCCTTTGTTCGAAGGTGGACGTCTACGCAGTGAATTATCGGCACAACGGGCGGAATACGATGGTGCAGTCGAGCTTTACAATGACACTTTGTTACATGCCGTGCAGGAGGTTGCCGATAGTCTGAGCCGTTGGCGGGAGACTGGTTACATACTCGAAGCGCACAGACGTTTGTTAGCTGCGCAACACGAAAAACTGGGGCTCGTTCAGGATCGTTTTCAAAGTGGCCTGGATGATCGCCGGGCGTTGCTGGCACACCAGCATGTCGTGTTGGACCAGGAATATACCTTGAAGACTTTGGAAGCTGATGAGTTGGTTGCCATGGTGGATTTGGTGGAAGCGCTGGGTGGTGGATACGTGAACGATCTACAGATTATCCAGCAGAAATCTGAGCAAAAACTGTTCAGTTGGTTGCCATGGTAGATTTAATTTAAGTATATAAATCGAAAATAGAATCCGATACTGCCAATAATCACCCATGAAAACGCATCCAAAGACTATTCGTGCCCGCCGCAACCGCTATCTTTTGTTAGTTATGCTGGTACTGTTTGTTGGTGCTTTGACTTATGCCGGTTATTGGTGGCATTACTGCCGTTTCCGGGTGGTCAGCCATAATGCCTTCGTCACCGGCAATCTTATTCCGGTAGAAGCCGATGCAACGGGTATCGTCACCCAGGTATTGGTCGAGGAAAGTCAATATGTGAACAAGGGTGATCTGCTGGTTCGTCTCGATGAGCATCGCGCACAGACCGCTTTAGGCCAGATCCGGGGCGAACTGGGACAGGTAGTTCGCGAGATCGGCGCTGTTTTTTCCACACACCAGCAGATGTGTCAAAAACTGATTGCTCGCTCGGCTCGGCTTGCCCGGGTTCGTCACGATGTGTCTCGGTTACGGCAGGCGCTTCCTAATGGTTCAGTATCCGAGCAGGCTGTACAAAATGCCGAAGACCAGATGATGGCCCTCGAAGCCGAGATGCGGGAGGCCGAGGCAGAACTCAAAGCCATAGAAGCGAAAGTGGGCGGCACCAGCAGAAATCTGCACCCGGACGTAGAAGCGGCCAAGTATAAATTCATTGCCGCCTATCTTGAATACTCAAGACAGCAAATCCATGCGCCCGTTTCAGGCTATGTATCCATGCGCAAGGTTCAGGTCGGAAATCGGGTCCAGCCCGGTGATTCGCTGATGACACTGGTGCCATTGGAGCATTTGTGGATAGAGGCGAACTTGCCGGAGACCGAGATGGTGCGGGTGCGTCCTGGTCAGCCGGCAGAGATTTCCGTCGATCTTTACGGGAAGAGCCAGATTTATCATGGAACTGTAGAAGGGATAGTACCCGGCACCGGCAGTGTCTTTGCTTTATTGCCGCCAGATAATGCAAGCGGAAATTTTATTCATATCGTAGAACGCGTTCCGGTGCGTATAGCGTTGCAGAAAGACGAGATAATGAAAAACCCGATTCGCCCGGGACTTTCCACCATGACTTCAATCAACGTCAAGGAATCGGACCAGCCACTTGGCGCTTCATTGACGGAAGTATCTTCCCCGGAATATAGAACTGACATCTATGTTGATGAACTCGCTGATGCTCAAGCCAAGGCTCAAAAAATTATTAAGGATAATCTGGTTCAAAAAGTTGATCCACCAGAGCCAATGTGTAAATCTCACGAATCGGGAGCCGCAAAAAAATCCGGCGTATCTCGATAATGCTGATTTATCTTTGCCGGTGTGGGCTGTAACATCCTTGTTTGCAGCAGCCGGCCCGACCCGATCAATTAGGGAGGTACAATTGATTTTAGCCATTCAACGAAAAGCCGCTTTTGGTTTAATCATGTCAGCATTGTTATTGTCATTTTAATGTTCAACTCGCTATTCGAATTATTGCTTGAGCTGATTCATGTTTCATTCGAATTTGTTGAACATTGGCTTGACAATATAAGAATGCCGACACACATACAAATACCTGCAACCAGTATTCAAGCAGGGCGCGATTATCCGCCCAGCGATAGGGATCACAACCGATAGTGGTTACAGCACTTAAATGGATAGCCCTTTTGTTTTATTCTCGAAGCAGATGAGTCGTTGCCGAAAGACTTGGGAGCGAGCAAAAAAGAATTGCGCTTAGTTTTAAAACTCTGGACTTGATCTGACAACTTCAAATATTAATCTGGATTGAACCTGAAATTGACTGTCTCAGTTCGACCCCTATGTATAGTGCCTAACTATGTATAGATGAGTTTGATTTTGCCTTCTACTCTTAGAGCTTCAAGACCTTACTGGTAGCTTACTATACATAGTTTTGATGAGCAAATTGCGCAAAGTAAGAGAACCAAGTATAAGCTGCATCAAATACGTAGCCGCATTCAATAAATCGCATCAACCTTGCTGTTATTTTGCTATCCAAAACCAGATGATGAGAGAAATTCATTGTAGCTTACTGAAGTGGTCAAATTTTCACTTCTGAAAGCAAGTTAAACTATGTCAAGTTAATACGGTCAGAATTTAATAATTTGCGATTTAATTCAATCGTTTAGATCAATGAAAATCTGCTTCTATACATAGCTGAGTACTATACATAGGGGTCGCTATGTAAAGCTTTACATAGCGACCCACAAGAGTCACTGAAGCCTGGTTTCCTACCGGCTGCATACTCGCATAAAGCAGCCAGTCGTTTCTAGCGAAATAACTTGGCGCACACAAAACCGTTCTATAAATTTTTCTTATGTTTGGAGTCAATTAACATACTAAGTCAGCTATGCTTGCTTTTTATTGTATACATTCATAATATACGTCTATGATTGATTTTACTAAAATTACAGAATTCAATTGGGATGAAGGAAATGCTCGTAAGAACGACAAGCATGGCGTTTCAATGGCTGAAGCAGAGCAGGTCTTCTTCAATGAACCACTCCTTGTAATTGACGATACTAAACACAGTCAAGGCGAATGTCGCTTTCACGCGCTTGGTAAGACAAACGAAGATCGGTCATTGCATATTACATTCACCCTGCGTAATGCTGGCGAGAGTATACGCGTTATATCAGCCAGAGACATGCACAGAAAGGAGCGCAAGATTTATGAGCAAACCACTTAAAACCGTTCCAAAATTTGCCAACGAAGCCGAAGAACGTGCGTTTTGGGAACAACATAACTCCACAGATTATCTGGATTGGACGAAAGCGCAACGGATAGTGCTGCCCAATTTAAAGCCAACAACAAAAACGATTTCACTGCGACTTCCTCAACACCTTCTTGATTCGATCAAAGCAGCAGCGAATTCTCGAGATGTGCCCTACCAATCACTTATTAAAGTATGGTTGCAGGAAAAACTGCATAACCAATGATTGTATAGCCGCTGGTTAGCTAACGCTAACGCCCCGAACTTTTACTCATGAGCCAACAATTTAGGATAGGTCGATGACAACAGACGAAAGCAAACAAACTGATCAACTGGAACGATCACTGATAGATATTGCTATCGAGAGTTGGCGATTTTCTCGACTGTTCGCTCGAGTTGTGAACAAGCTTGATGCTGGAGAGGCCGGTCGCTACGTGAACCAGTTGCGCTATTTCCAAAAAAAAGTGGAGGAAAGTCTGGATTTAGCGGGACTGAAACTCGTTAATGTTGAAGGTCAGCCGTTCGATATCGGTATGGCGGCGTCAGCATTGAACATCGGCGATTTTGAGCCGGACGATATCCTTCTTGTGGATCAAATGGTTGAACCCATTATTATGGGTGTTGAAGGACTCAAAAAGCAGGGCACGGTAATGCTTCGGAAGGTACACTGCGTATTCCAGTGAAAGTTGCCACCCAGTCCACGGGAAAGCTGCCACCTAAACCGGTGAAAGCTGCCACCCCATCGGAGCGGAGCGACGCGGGAGGTTTATTTTTACTCTATCT
>Ga0209391_10000850_pt1 | contig 15288 bp, 12 predicted proteins | sample PPLLak3March2015_FD_187246 | JGI IMG/M metagenome (GOLD analysis project Ga0209391, IMG submission 187246) | Freshwater sediment microbial communities from Prairie Pothole Lake near Jamestown, North Dakota, USA - PPLs Lake P7 Core (1) Depth... | ecosystem: Environmental > Aquatic > Freshwater >... | reverse complement strand
TTCCCTGTCCTGAAGGTTTCGTCTAAGACAGCAGTAATTTCTATTAATTTTCCGGGGATAGACAGGCACATACATTAAAATTTAGTTCGTTCAATTTTTCTTTTGCTGAGATAACCAGTTATACCATGGGTTCATTCCCTCACCTGTTGTGGCAGAAAGCTCAAAAAATTTGAGTTTCGGATTGATCTGCAAGGCGTATTGTTTTAATTTCTCGATGTTGATATTCACATAGGGAAGCAGGTCAATCTTATTGATGATACAGATATCTGAGGAATGAAACATGTCCGGATACTTGATGGGTTTGTCCTCACCCTCGGTGGTACTGATAATGACTACACGTTTGTCTTCACCCAGATCAAACATAGAAGGACATACCAGATTTCCTACATTCTCAATAAAGAGCAAAGCATTGTCTTTTATTTCCAGCTTTTTTAAGGCATTATAAACCATATCACTCTCCAAATGACAACCTTTCCCTGTATTGATCTGTACCACAGGGATATTCAGGGCATTAATCCGGTTGGCATCATTCATGGTTTGCTGATCGCCTTCAATCACATAAAAGGAATGTTTATCTTTAAGGTCGGTCAGTGTTCTTTCAAGGAGGGTAGTTTTTCCTGAGCCTGGTGAACTTACCAGGTTGAGTACAAATATGTTTTTTGCATCAAAATAACCCCGGTTTCTGGCTGCCATTTTATCATTGTGCTGAAGGATATTTTTTTCAATGGCAACAACAGTTTTATTATGGTCGCTATGGTCGTGATCATAATCCTCGTGGCTGTGTGTATGACTATGTGGTTCGTGGTGATGGTGATGATCATGGTGATGATCATGGTGATGATGATGATCATCGTGGTTGTGATCATGGTCATGGTGATGATGATCATGGTGGTGGTCATGATCATGGTGTTTGTGTTCTCCCGGCTTTAAAATCACCGGGCCATTTTCATTGTTGCCGCATCCGCAAGTTCCGCACATAAGAAAAATATTTAATAGTTGTAAGGTCTAAATTTAATCAGAAAATTTAATTTATAAGGTGATAATTGTTTGGTTTGTAAAAAATGGTGATTAGGATTGCAAATACTCCTTTTCAAAAAACCTCAGGGCACTTGCCAAATTGATTTTGGCAAAAGTAGTGAGGCCCATTTCTAAATCAAAGGAGTTGCCTGAAATGGCGAGTAAATAGCAATCAGGGGATTTTCTATATACTTTTTTGCAGAGGTCCAAAATGGTTCCGGGACTCAGTTCATGGGAGGTGTAACTATTTGTTGCCCGGGATAGTAAAGGTTGAATACTAAAACCCTGTGGGTGAATGTTGAGATCAGCATCTACAAACAGAACGCTGTCATAATGTGAGATTAGTTCGGCATCTTCAATCTGTAACTGATACCTGTATTCAAAATCGTACAGGTCGGGCATTTCTTGTTCTATTTTTTCAAGAAATGCCCAGCCGAGGCCGTCGTCCTGCCGGCCGGAATTTCCGATTCCTATAATAATTGCTCTTTTCATAAATAAGCCCTTCCCTGTATTCTTTTCCGTAAAAGGAGCTACTGGTTATGGATTGGAATTCTTAATTTCTAATCATTTCGTCAATTAGATTACCCTTTGCATCGAACAGGTTAACTTCCATAGGCATCTGGCCCATGGCATGGGTTGCGCAGCTCAGGCAGGGGTCATAGGCCCTGATAGCCACTTCGACCTGGTTGAGCATGCCCTCCGTAATTTTGGGTCTGCCATCCATAACATTGTTAGCTACCCAGCGAACGGCCTGGTTCATGGGTTCGTTGTTGTGTGTGGTTGATACGATCAGGTTACAATGGGTTATCCGGTCTTTTTCATCTACTTCATAATCGTGGATCAGGGTGCCTCTCGGGGCTTCAATGATTCCAACACCCCTGTTCCGTCTTTCGCCTTTTCTCAAAAGGTCATTGCTGAGCAGGTCGTGGTCATGCAATAAATTTCGCATCATTTCAGCACAATACAATACTTCTATCAATCGAGCCCAGTGGGTGTACATGGTCATGTTGTTGGTCTTGCCGCCGGTAGCCGCTTTAAATTCCAGCCTTTCTCTCTCGGCAAAAGGTGTTTCAATACCATTGCAAATATTAATGCGTGCCAGAGGACCCACCCTGTTCCAGCCTTTTTCTCTGCCCAGATGTTTCAGATAAGGGAATTTTAAATATGACCAGCGCTCAACCCCTTCATAAAAATAATTTGCATAATCCTCATTGGAAATGTCATTTAGGGTAATGTTACCTTCGGAATCTGTAGCTCTCAAAAGGCCGTCGTACAATTCCAGAAAGCCATTCTTTTTATTTACCAATCCAAGATGACCTGAAGGATAGGCAGCAAAAGAGTCCAAAAACACCTTGTTGTTTTCGTGGTAAACTTTCATAAACTGGATCATCTCCAGAGACCAATCTATCATGGTATTGATGTTGGGTATTTCTTTTCCATCCATAAAATAACTGATCTCTTTGGCATTGATGTGTTTGTGGACGCCGCCTGGCGTAGCTGAAATGCCATGAATTTTTTTACCGGTGATCAGTTTGATGATCTCCTGACCGAATTTTCTCATCAGGATCCCTTTTTTGGCGAGTTCAGGATACTCCATGGCAACTCCCACCACATTTCTTTTTAATGGGTCGGCATCATAACCAAAAAGCAGATCAGGAGAGGCCAGATAGAAAAAGTGCAGGGCATGCGACTGGAATACCTGACCGAAATGCAATAATTTTCTGATCTTTTGGGCAGGAATAGAGAGATCTTCCGGGTTCAAACCTACGATCTGGTCGATGGCCTTGGCAGCTGCCAGATGGTGGCTCACCGGGCATATTCCGCATAAGCGCTGCACCAAAACCGGGGCTTCCCAATAGGGATGTCCTTGTATGAACCGTTCAAAACCTCTGAATTCCACGATATGGAAAAAGGCGTCTTTTACTTTATTGTCATCGTCTAAATGGATGGTTACTTTCCCGTGGCCTTCCACGCGGGTAACAGGATCTATGACTAATTTTTGAGACATATTTTTTATGATTTTCAATTGATCCGGAAATTGTTTTAAGATTTGGCAGGGTTCTGCCGGTCTTATATCGGGACCGAATCAATAATTTATTTATTAATCGTATTTAAATTCATCGTGAGCGATAGAAAATTCTTCACCCAGTAAGATACTTTTCACTACTTTCCAGATATGCTGCGCATTGGGCGGGCAACCGGGAATATAATAGTCAATTTTTACAATTTCATTACAGGGATAAACATTGTTCAGTAATTTTGGAATATCCTCGTGCCCTGGAATAATGTTCGCTCCGAGTTCACTTGTTGTGCTATTTAGATAGGATTCTTCCAGGCACTCCTGAAGCGGGATGAAATTGCGCATCGCCGGAATACCGCCCATGATGGCACATTCTCCAAAACTGATGAGAATGTCACATTTTTTCCTGAATTCCTTCAGCACATGCACGTTTTCATTGCTGGAACAGCCCCCTTCTATCAGTCCGATATGACAGCGTTTGGAAAATGTTTTGATATCCGTTAAAGGGGACTTGTTAAACTCAACTATATCAAGCATATCAATCAATTCCGTATCGATATCCAGCAGGGACATATGACATCCGAAGCAGCCTGCAAGCGAGGTAGTGGCAACAATATATTTTTCGTGCTCTTCCTTGAACAAAGGTTCTCCGTTAAATGTTTTTGATTTATGACTTCCCAAAAGGTCGTATTTTCTTTCGCCAAAAGGTTCTTCATTGATCATTCCTTTTACCAGGATCGCGCCCACGGGGCAAAGGTTCATCGCTCTCATGGCTTCACTTTCACTCATTTTGGCTTCCTGTTCATAATCTATCTGTACATGCGTTTTTACGCCGCGGTTGACAAAAGAAAACACATCCTGGCCATCTTTGGTTTTAACCTGCTCCACACATCGCTTGCACAAAATACAGCGGTTTGATTCCATGATCATCCTTTTAGGATTGAAATCCACCAGCTTATTGGTAAAGACATGAGAGAAACGTGTAACAGTGATACCCATATCATAACCCAGATTTTGCATATCGCATTTACCACTCTTTTCACAGGAAGGGCAGAAGTGATTGCCTTCGGCATAAAGCATTTCAATGATTGCCTTGCGGTTGTCTAACAATTCCGGTGTGTTGACCTCAATCTGCATCCCATCGACCACTTTAGTTGTGCAACCGGTAGTATACCTGCCATTCAATGAAACCGTACATATACGGCAGGTACCAAGCGGATGCAGGTCTCTGAAATAGCACAAAGTAGGAATAAAAACACCATTTTCCTTTGCAACATCCACCAGGTTTCTCCCTTCCAGGGTCTGGATGGCTTTTCCATCTATGGTAATATTGACTAACTTATTCATAATTGGCATTGATTTCGTTAATAATGCGGTCATATTCGGCCGTGGCAGTTTCTAAATTAAAGGATTTATTAAAATCAGAATTTTCAGAAAGAGCGCGGTCAAAAACCTCAGGGAATTTTGCGATCGCCTGCAGCAGGGCATTGTTTGACATCTGACCCAAACCACATCGACTGCTGGTCTTTATGATATGGCTCCAGGAAATAATATCGTCAAGGTCCTTTTTCTCAGCATGACCATGTATAATTTTGTTTAATTTTTTATTTAACAAAAAATTTCCGGTTCTGCAGGGTACACAAATCCCACAAGATTCAAAGACGAAGAAATCGGAATAAGATTTGAGGATATGAAGTAAGTCACGTGTTTCATTGAAGATCATGACCGAGCCACCACAGGTAATATCTTCACCGCTAATCGTTCTGTTGTGTTCGTTATCGGCTAAAAAATCGCGTGATTTTCTGGGTGCGGAACGCAAAGTTCTGCTTTCATTAGGCGTTATGGAAAGACAATCACCGGATGGACCGCTAAATTGAATAATCTTTGGTTTCTCTACTCCGGTCAGTTTGAGAAAATCACTGAATTTCATGCCCCATTCAATTTCATAAATGCCTTTGTTAGGGCAATCGCCTGAAACGCTCAGAACTTTTGTCCCGGGCGTTTTAGTCGTTCCTATTTTCAACCAGTTTTCTACTCCCATTTCAAAGATTCTGGGTACAGTACAAAGGGTCTCCACATTATTAACAACGGTCGGTTTGCCATGAAACCCCTTTTGTACAGGGAAAAATTCCTTGGTTCCCGGTTCTCCCCGTTTTCCTTCCATTGAGCTGATCAAAGCAGTTTCTTCACCACACACATAGGCTCCGGCTCCCATATGCACATAGATATCGAAATCGAAAGGAATTCTGGAGGGAATATTTTTTCCGAGGTATCCGTTTTCACGATATTTTTTTAACAGGTTTTCAATGGAATCTTTTAAATACATGTATTCAGCCCGTAAATAAATGGCTCCCTTACTTGCTCCAACCGCATATGCGGCAAAGATCATTCCCTCGATCATCAGTTCCGGGTGCTCCTGCATGAGTACCCTGTCTTTAAATGTGCCCGGTTCTCCCTCATCTGCATTGCAGATAATGTATTTCTGGTCAGACTGATTTTGCCTGCAAAACTGCCATTTTAATCCTGTTGGAAAAAAGGCGCCGCCGCGTCCGGCCAACTTTGATTGTTTGATGATTTCTATAATTTCATCAGGGTTGTATTGCTGAAGGGCAGCAAGTGATGAAAAATGGGTATATGGCTTGAAGAAAATGGTTCGTTCAGGGGGCGGAGTATATCTTATGTTGCTCAGAGGCACATCACAAATTTCAGATGGGTTCTTGCCGGCCTTTAACAAGTTAATTATTTCGAATACCTTTTCCCGGGTGAGCTGGGTGAAAGGTTTAAAGTTTATTAAACAGGAGGGCTCCTGGTCACTGAGGCCAATGCAGGGAGTTTCAAAAAGCCCGAACATCCTGTCAGGGGTTACTTTTCCAAGCGTTATGCCAATCGCTTCCTCAAATGCTTTTTTTATTTCAGCCCTGCCGGCAAATTCCGAAATGATCGAATTATTGAGGTAGATCGTATATTTTCCAACGTCTTTGAAGTGAAAAAAATGATAAAAACTTATGATTCCTTCCAGTTCTACTTTGGATATATCAAAAACCTGAGCAATTTTTGTGATATCTTCAGGTTCAATACATCTTTTTTTTCGCTGAATATCCCATAGAACAGGCATAAGCTTGCTGCGATCCGGCTTGTGTGTAATTACCATAACAAATGATTTGAATTTGCTATTAAAGGTAGTATAAAATACGCATATTAGCAATCATAATTGTCATAACTTAAATTATCAATAATGTATTTTCATTACAAATATTAGAATACTCATTATAAATAGCACAATAAAAATGCATATTTATTAGTAAAAAATCAATAAAAAAGAAAAATTTACACAAAAAGAAAATTAAAAAACCAATCCTGCAGACCAAAGTGTTTTTTTATAAGTATCTGACATGAGAAAATTGTGTTATGGAAAGTTAAAGCCTAAATAGCAGGGTAAAAAAATAATGAAAGAATTAAAATATTTTACAAAAATCATCAATTGATATTTTAACAAATAACAACGGTATTTTACTTCTTTTCAAGGAAAAAATTCAACAGTTTGGTGACTATAACGTTTTCCTTTTTGAGATTGTTCAAAAGGGTACATTTTTGTGGCGATCTTGTGCAGAAAGGCTTGTAAAACCTATGATTTTTGTCATGTAATTAACAGAAAAATATCAATACATTTGATATGGATTAAGACATTTATTTATTGATATCTCAAAAAGTACGCAAGTTATAGCCATCCCGTTGATATTATATCAATAATTATAGGATTAATTTAAATTATTCATATTATTAATCTTATTGATATGAAATTTTGTCCTGAAAAATATGCTGTACCTGATCATCCAATGAAACCATTCATTGATGCCGGGGAGATTTGGGACCTGATCAGAAACACTCCTTCAGGAAATGATGAAGTCGACAGGGTGATCGCAAAATCACTTTCGAAGCAAAGACTGAGTATGCAGGAGGTTGCAGTACTGGTAAACACCACTGATCCTGTACAGATCCAAAAGATAAAAGATGGAGCCAGGACGCTTAAACAGCTGGTTTACGGAAACCGTATCGTTTTGTTTGCACCCCTGTACATCGGAAACAAATGCCAAAACAATTGTTCTTATTGCGGCTTTCGGGTGACCAACAAAGATGCCGAGCGCAAAACGCTGAATGACCAGGAACTCACCAATGAGATTCAGGCACTTGAAGATAGCGGACAGAAACGATTGGTTTTGGTTTTTGGAGAACACAGGGAGTACAGCCCGGAATTCATTGCACATACCGTAAAAGTTGCTTACAGTGTAAAAAGAGACAAGGGTGAGATCCGCAGGGTAAATATTAATGCGGCACCAATGGAGATAGAAGGTTATAAGATAGTAAAAGAGGCCGGCATAGGTACCTATCAGATCTTTCAGGAAACCTACCACCCCGATGCATATAAAATGTACCATTTGGGGGGTAAAAAGGCCAGCTTTGAAAACCGCCTGATCTCACTGGACAAGGCACAGGAGGCCGGTTTGGACGATGTCGGGATCGGTGTTTTGTTTGGACTCTATGACTGGAGATACGAGGTTCTTGCGCTGGTGCGTCATACCAGCCATCTCGAGGCCTGTTACAATGTGGGCCCGCATACCATTTCGTTTCCCAGGATCAAGGACGCTTCCGGTTTGGAAGTGGGCTCAAAATATTTTGTATCGGATGAGGATTTTGCAAAACTGGTCGCTATCCTCAGATTGGCAGTGCCCTATACAGGCATGATCCTGACGGCCAGAGAACCGGAGGCATTGCGCGATGAGATCATTCAGTACGGAGTTTCCCAGATCGATGGCGGGACCAAAATTGAAATTGGTGCTTATTCCCGGACACTCAACCAGGAACAGAACCTCAACAAAGGCCAGTTCATGATCAATGATGAACGTTCGCTCAGCGAAATAATCAACGAGCTGCTGGATAAGGAAATGATCCCCTCTTTTTGTACGGCTTGTTACCGGCTGGGCAGAACAGGCGAACATTTTATGGAGTTCTCAGTACCCGGATTCATTAAAAAATATTGCACACCAAACGCCACCCTGACCCTGGCGGAATATATAACGGATTATGCAGATGAGGCTACGGCCGAAAAAGGGTGGAAAGTTATTCGGAAAACAGTTGATGAAATAGAAAATAAAAAGTTGAAAGTTTCTCTTGAAAAAAGACTCGAGAGGGTAAAGGCCGGTGAACGGGATCTAAATTACTGAGTAAAATAGTCGGAAATTTTCAGAAGTACAAACTTTTCTAAATGAGAAAAGCAACATGGGCAAAGGCAAGGACAACAAACCGCACATTGGTATCTTCGGAAGAAGAAATGCCGGGAAGAGCTCCTTTATAAATGCCCTGACCGGACTTGAGGTAGCCATAGTATCCGACATTGCAGGAACCACCACCGATCCCGTTAAAAAATCCATAGAAATTTTTGGTATAGGCCCGGCCATATTGATCGATACAGCCGGTATAGATGATAGCGGTGAACTCGGAGCCAAAAGAATTGAAAAAACCTTGCAGACCCTCCCGCAACTTGATGCAGCCATCCTCCTTATTTCCAACAATACCTTCGGATCTTTTGAACAGATGCTCATCAGTGAATTCAATAAATATGATATTGCGTATTTTACTGTACACAACAAGGAAGACATAGAGAAACTGACAGAAGATACCCTGCTGGCAATCGGTCAGTATACGGGAGCTGCAGTTGAGACCTGCAGCGTGAAAACCTCCATGCGCATAGCAGACGTCATCGAACAGCTGAAAGTTACTATACCCCCGACAGCCTATCAGAAAACCACGCTGCTGGGAGATATTATAAAAAAGGATGACATCGTAATGCTCATCACACCCGTTGATTCCGAAGCGCCGGACGGAAGGATGATCCTGCCTCAGGCCATGGCCATCAGGGATGTTCTTGACAACCACGCTGTAAATATTGTATTAAAAGAAACTGAGGTAGAAACTTTTTTCAAGAAAACAGGAATAAGGCCGGATCTGGTCATTACAGACAGCCAGGCATTTGAGTTTGTGAACAAGATCATCCCGGCTGATATCCCACTCACAGGTTTCAGTGTGGTCTATGCACACATGCGGGGTCCCTTTGAAGAATATATCAAAGGGGCAAGAAAACTCTCCGATCTGAGGGACGGCGACAGAATTCTGATCCTTGAATCCTGTGTGCACCAGGTGAGTTGTGAAGATATAGGAAGGTATAAAATCCCTGCCTGGATCAGGAAATTCAGCGGAAAAATCCTGGAATTTGATGTGGCGGCAGGCCTTTCAGAAATTCAGAAACCCATAACGGATTACCAGCTCGTGGTGCAATGCGGCGCCTGCATGATCACGCGAAAGCAGCTGATGAGCAGACTTAAACCTGCACTGGACGCAGCGATACCGGTTACCAATTACGGACTCTCAATAGCCTATATGCACGGAATCCTTGACAGAGCCGTGCTACCTTTTATGAATAAAATACCAATACCTGAATCTGTTTGAACTGTGAACGGTTTTGAAAAAATATTGAATAAAGAGTTTTTAGATAAGCAGGATCTCATCGCCATGCTTGAAGCGGAGGGTGAGGACAAACAACTTTTGTTCAAACGATCACGGGAAATAACAGACCATTATATCGGGAACAGAGTTCATTTACGGGGCTTGATCGAATATTCCAACGTTTGTATCAAGGATTGTTACTACTGTGGTATCAGAAAATCGAACAAAAATCAGCTCCGTTACACCTTGTCCAATGAAGAAGTCCTTGAATGTGCCCGATATGCCCTGGAGCATCAATACGGCAGCATTGTGATTCAGGCCGGGGAGAGATGTGATGCGGGATTTACTTCAGGTATTACAGAATTGCTCAAAGAAATCAAAAAGATCAGCGGGGGAAAATTGGGTATCACCCTTTCCCTGGGAGAGCAAAGTGAAGAAGTTTACCGCGAGTGGTTTAAAGCCGGCGGGCACAGGTATCTGCTGAGAATCGAATCTTCGATACAGGCACTTTACAACAGAATTCACCCCGGCAACGACAGGCACAGTTTTGAAAAACGGGTGAATGCCCTGCACAACATAAGAAAGTCCGGATTTCAGTTAGGAACCGGGGTAATGATTGGCTTACCCGGTCAAACCACAGAAGATCTGGCGTCCGACCTGCTTTTTTTAAGAGAACTGGATGTGGATATGGTTGGAATGGGCCCGTATGTTGAACACAGGGACACGCCTCTGTACGCTGAGAAGGACTTGTTGATCAGCAGACAGCAAAGACTGGATCTGGCTTTTAAAATGATCGCAGCCTTGAGAATCATGATGAAAGACATCAATATAGCAGCTGCAACAGCCCTTCAGGCCCTGGATCCGGTAGGTAGAGAGAAGGCGATCAGGATCGGAGCCAATATACTCATGCCGAATATCAGTCCGGGCATGTACAGGAAGAGCTACAAATTATATGAAGACAAACCTTGTGTTGATGAGCGTCCGGCGGATTGTAACCAGTGTCTTGATGTAAGAATTGGAATGACAGGAAGTTGTATCGGATATAATGAATGGGGAGATTCCAAACATTTTACTCCGAAGCAGGAAAAAGTATTAACAGGCATATAAATTTTAGAGAAATTCCGAAAGCAGTGTTTAAATAAGTTAAAAATTAAGTTATGGCAGTAATAAAGTCAGTAGAAGATTTGAAAAAACTAAAATCTTCCATAGAAAAAACTAACCAGAAACTGATTGCAGAAAACGGCAATAAAAAACTGGTTGAGATCAAGGTTGCAATGGCAACCTGCGGTATCGCGTCGGGCGCTAAAAGTGTGATGGAATTTTTAATTGAAGAACTTCCCAAAAGAAACATCATGGCCAGAGTCAAGCAAACGGGCTGTATGGGCTACTGTTATGCCGAACCAACCATAGAAATCACCATGCCTGATGAAGAGCCCGTCATGTTTGGCTATGTTGACACAAAGAAGGCAGATGAAATTATTGAAAAATTCATCAAAAAGGGAGAACTGGTGGATGGAATAATCCCGATTAATTATGTGCTGGCCACATAATCTAAAGGGAATCGTAAAAAAGAATAAAAACTCAAAATAGTATAAAAAATGAGTCCTAAGTATAAAAAGACTTTGCTTGTATGTAACGGGTGTTCATGTCAGGCAGCATCAAATGTTGATCTGGTCGATTTTATCAATGTAAAGTTAAAGGAATACGGGCTTGACCAGGAGATCAATGCAGTCCATTCTGTTTGCTTTAACAAATGTACCCTGGGTCCGAACCTGATTGTTTATCCGGATCATGTTGAGTATTCAACAGTAACCAAGGATGATATTGACGACATCATTATTCAGCATCTGCTGAACAATAAGATCGTCGAAAGGCTGGTGTTCAATGAGGTATATGAGATCAGTGGCACAGAAAAGAAACAGTACCGGATAGCGCTTCGAAACTGCGGATTTATCGATCCTGAAGAGATAGAGGATTACATTGCAAAAGACGGGTATGCCGCTCTCGCTAAATGTTTAACAGAATACACTCCGGTTGATGTTACTCAGGAAATCATCAAAAGTGGATTGCGCGGCCGCGGAGGAGGTGGATTTCCAACCGGCCTGAAATGGGAAATAACCAGCAAGAGCCAGGCTGACCAGAAATATGTGGTATGTAATGCGGATGAGGGCGACCCCGGGGCTTTTATGGACCGTTCCGTACTGGAAGGCGACCCGCATTCCGTCATTGAGGCCATGGCCATCTGCGGTTATTCAATTGGAGCTGACAAAGGAATAGTTTATATCAGAGCAGAATATCCTCTGGCGATCAAACGGCTGAAAATTGCCCTGGGTCAGGCAAAGGCCTATGGCTTGTTAGGTGAGAAAATATTCGGGACTGATTTCAACTTCAATATAGAGATCAAATACGGTGCCGGAGCTTTTGTTTGCGGAGAAGAAACAGCCCTGATCCACTCAATGGAGGGTCTGCGCGGCGAACCAACGCTCAAACCCCCATTCCCGAGCGTTTCGGGTTATGAAAACAAACCGACGAACGTAAACAACGTAGAGACCTTTGCCAATATAGCTCCCATCATCAACAAGGGTTCGGCCTGGTTTGCAGGTATAGGCACCGAAAAATCCAAGGGAACCAAAGTTTTTGCCCTGGCAGGAAAAGTGAATAATGTGGGTTTGATAGAAGTTCCTATGGGAACAACTTTACGGGAAGTAATTTATGATATAGGCGGAGGGATAAGAGACGGTAAAAAGTTCAAAGCAGTTCAGACCGGAGGACCTTCAGGAGGATGCCTTACCGAAAAACATTTGGACCTTCCCATCGATTTTGACTCGCTTTCAGCAGCCGGATCCATGATGGGATCAGGGGGAATGATCGTAATGGATGAAGATGACTGCATGGTTTCGATGGCGCGGTTCTATCTTGAATTTACCGTGGAAGAATCCTGCGGAAAATGTGCTCCCTGCCGAATCGGGAACAAGCGTTTGTACGAAATGCTTACCAAACTTTGCGATGATAAAGGTAGCCCTGAAGACCTCGACCTGTTGAGAAATTTGAGCGTCGTGGTCAAGGATACTTCTCTCTGCGGCCTCGGACAGACTTCTCCGAACCCGATACTTTCCACGATGGAAAATTTCTTTGAAGAGTATCATGCCCACGCAGTGGATCACAAATGTCCGAGCGGTCAGTGCAAGTCCTTCCTGAGATATTATATCAGTGAAGAAAATTGCATAGGATGTGTGGTTTGTGCCAGGAATTGTCCGGTAAATGCCATCTCAGGAGAAAAGAAAAAAGTACATGTCATCAACCAGGACACCTGCATTAAATGCGGGGTTTGTATGGAGAAATGCAAGTTTGATGCCATTAGCTTAAATTAATAATCAAAAAGGGATCTTATTATGGATACGATAAGCATAAAAATAGACAACAAGAATTTTCAGGTACCGAAAGGTTCTACCATACTGGATGCTGCAAAAAGTGTAGGGGTAAATATTCCCACTTTATGCTATATGCATCTCCATGACCTGAATACCACCCACAAACCAACCGGCTGCCGGATTTGCGTGGTTGAAGTAGTAGGTCGAAAAAATTTAGTGCCTGCCTGTGCAACCGAATGCCTGCCGGGTATGGAAATTAAGAACCAAACCATTCGGGTTCTGAACAGCAGAAAAACTGTACTGCAGCTTATTTTGAGCGATCACCCGACCGACTGTTTGATCTGTGCAAAGAATGGGGATTGCGATTTGCAGAGTATGGCCCAGAAGATGGGTATCAGACACCTGTATTACGAAGGGGAACAATCGAAGTATATCAAAGACCGGTCTCCGGCCATCAGGCGGGATATGGATAAATGTATTGGCTGCAGAAGGTGCCTTACCATGTGCAATGAGGTTCAGACAGTTGGTGCCTTGTCTGCTATCAACAGAGGATTTATGTCTGTGGTAGCACCTGCCTTTCAGATGAACCTTGAGGACAGTGTTTGTACCTATTGCGGACAATGTGTTGCTGTTTGCCCGACCGCCGCACTTACAGAGATCGACCATACGGTAAAGGTAATTCGCTTGCTTGCCGATCCATCCAAAACAGTAATCGTTCAAACAGCGCCGGCAGTACGGGCAGCCCTGGGTGAAGAATTTGGATATGCCCCCGGAACGCTGGTTACCGGAAAAATGACCGCTGCCTTGAAAGATCTGGGTTTTAATTATGTTTTTGATACAGATTTTGCCGCGGATTTAACCATTATGGAAGAAGGGGCAGAATTGCTTGACAGATTGACGAGACACCTGGATGGAGACACAACGGTAAAATTGCCTTTATTGACCTCCTGCTGTCCCGGTTGGGTCAATTTCTTTGAGCATCATTTCCCCGATATGAAAGACATTCCCTCTACCGCCCGGTCGCCACAACAAATGTTTGGTGCTATAGCCAAGACGTATTTTGCCGAAAAGATTGGTGTAAAAAGGGAAGATCTGGTCGTGGTATCCATAATGCCTTGTCTGGCAAAAAAATATGAATGCAGCAGAGATGAATTCAAAACAGATGGAAATCCGGATGTCGATTTCGTTTTGTCGACCCGTGAGCTGGCGCGTTTGATAAAACAGTCAGGAATTGACTTTGACAGCCTGTCACCTGCCGAATTTGACCATCCCATGGGAGAATCTTCCGGTGCAGCGGTTATTTTTGGTACTACCGGTGGTGTGATCGAAGCTGCTGTGAGAACGGCCTATGAAGTATTTACAAAACAGAAATTACACAAAGTTGATTTTGAACAGCTGAGGGGTATGGAATGGGTGCGGGAATCAACAATAGACTTTAACGGAACACCAATAAAAATCGGAATTGCTCATGGTCTGGGCAATGCGCGCAAGCTTTTGGAAGAGGTAAGGGCGGGCAAATCACAATACCATGCCATAGAGATCATGGCCTGTCCGGGAGGCTGTATAGGCGGTGGAGGACAGCCTTTACACCATGGAGATTCCAATATTTTAAAGGCCAGACAGAAAGCCCTGTATTCGGATGACAAGTCCAAAACGATAAGAAAGTCTCATGAAAATCCATCCATCATTAAACTGTACGATGAATTTTTGGGTAAACCAATGAGTGAAAAGGCACATGAACTGCTGCACACCCATTATTTTGACAAGAGCAATTCTATTGAAATAACGGATAATTAATGGGTTTTATTAATTAAAATAACACAAGCAATGATGACAATATGCGAAAGTAATGTCGCCAAAATAGAGGCAATTTGCAAAGAGTTTAACAATGATAAGGGAGAACTGATCAGTGTGCTGCATAAAGCCCAGAACACCTTTGGGTACTTGCCTGAGGAAGTCCAGCAAATTATTGCCAAAAACCTCAATACCTCGCTGGCTCATGTATACGGGGTAGTTTCTTTCTACTCTTTTTTTACCATGACCCCCAAGGGGAAATACCCCATCAATATCTGCATGGGTACTGCCTGTTATGTGAGAGGAGCTGAAAGAGTTCTCGACGAGTTCAAGGAGATATTAAAAATAAAGGTTGGAGAAACCACCAAAGACGATAAATTTTCACTGAGCAGCCTGAGATGTGTTGGTGCCTGCGGTTTGGCTCCGGTAGTGCTGGTGGGGGAGAAGGTTTACGGACGGGTTACCCTTGACGGTGTTCAGGAAATATTGGATGAATATAAAGAGGTAAGCGCAGCTCCCTCAGAATATTAAGGATAGCATATTTTTATGAGATTTCAAGGCTCTTTACCCGCAGTTCCTTACCCT
>Ga0209391_10000849_pt1 | contig 15293 bp, 16 predicted proteins | sample PPLLak3March2015_FD_187246 | JGI IMG/M metagenome (GOLD analysis project Ga0209391, IMG submission 187246) | Freshwater sediment microbial communities from Prairie Pothole Lake near Jamestown, North Dakota, USA - PPLs Lake P7 Core (1) Depth... | ecosystem: Environmental > Aquatic > Freshwater >... | reverse complement strand
AAAAATTATGTACTCAACTCAATGCAACGGAAACTCGATTTCCTCGTACAAATTTGCGCATGGTATTCAAAGTAGGGTCAATTTAATATCCTAGAGGTCTGGGTGTCTGAACTTGAATAGCCTTCCACACTGAATTCCGCTCTTCAGCGCGAGTGGCATCGATATCTCGTGTGGTCATAGGAATATGTGGTGTTTAACTACTAGCTAAGTGTGTACTTATAACAAGTAATGTTAAGAATAATTCTATTAGTTTTTTGCATAAATCCTCAGATGAAATGTATCGTGATCTATCAATCGTTCCCGGGCCAGCGATAAGTGCGACATAAAATTGATTTTAACGCTTATCCTTGTGCAAAACCCCAACCAGCCACAACGCCTCATCTTTATTCATAAACGTTTGCCATGGCGGCATTGCAGTGCCTTTGCGTCCGTTAAGAATCGTCGAAACCAAAAACTCATCCGATTTCCCGGCTAGGCTTTCAGGCAATAGCGCCGGTCCCATGCCGCCTTGCAAGGTTAAGCCATGACACGCGCCGCAATCATTTTTTAGCAGGTTGCGAAGCGCGGTTTGCCGCTCTGGCGAAGGTTCTGATGCTAGACAGCTGAAGGTAACGCACAGTAAAAGCAGACCTTTTTTCATAGTCGGTTTAAGTACACAAAAATATTGAAATGATTCATCACTACTCAGCCCAACCTATAGCAACAATTCAGGCTTGAGGGTGCGGTATAAAAGGACTTCCAGAAAAAGCGCGATTTTTCAGATAGTCTACGTAAAACACCCTTTCATTCATGGCCCTGTATTAAAGTTATGTCAGACATCGATTAATCCTATATGATAGGGGCTGGAAAGCATTTGCTTTTCAAGCATTTATTTTCGGGGCTTACCCGAAAATCACATCAAAGGCTTTTAAAAAAGTATGAAAATCATCAAAAAAACAGCGTTAATCTTGTTTATGGCAATCTCTTTAGCCGCAGGTAGCGCTATAGCTTTCGCCGAAGAAGCCGTTAATAGCTCAGCGGCAAGCATCAATGAAACAATTGCCTATGTTGAAAAGGCTTTAGTCGAAGTAAATAAAAGCGATTTTTCTGCAGCCCATTTACTTTTAAAAGCGGCGCGTTCATCTTCCGAGCACATCACAGGTAATGAAGTTATCCTGAAAGAGGCCAACGCAAGCGTCATTCAGGGACAAATACAATCCAAACATGGCGATGTCAAAAAATCATCTGACGAATTAAATAAGGCAATAGAGTTGTATAAGTCGCTATAAAGGTAGATTCAAGACAGGGTTGGCTATGCCGCCCCTGCCTGTATACTAACAAGTCTGTTATAGCCCGTTAGATAAAACTCCTGCATGAGCTTACCACCCCTGTGTAATTCTTGGAAATCACCTTAAAACCTCAGCACCATAGGATACGCTGAGGTTCGAATCGGATCAGTAGCCCTGTGTGGTGAGCTTTCTCAGGTCAGACCATCCTAGGGTTTTAAGCCCGCATAGTAAGCCGCAACATTACTAATATCATTGTCGGTTAAGGAACCAGCAATCGCGTTCATAATGTCATTTTTACGAGTTTTATCGCGGTATTGTTCAAGCGCTGATTTCAGATAAGCTGCATCGCGTCCTGCCAACGGCGGAAACGGCGCATCGGCCGAAGGATTCTTGATGCCGTGACATTGCGAACAGACGGCGGCGGCTCTGGCCTGACCTGCAAAAATACTTGCGGCATTAACGCTTTGAACGGGCAATAGGGCCAGCATGAATGCGCCTAAAAGTGTAAAGATTCTCATTATTTTGCCCCGTTCCCTTTGATTGCGTTCTCAAACTCATCAGGTGAAAGACCGCGTGTCAAATATTTAGTCCTGCCATGAGAAAAGATACCCGCAGGGCTTTCCATCGCTATTGAGGCCACTTTTTCCAAAGAGGTCGAATCATAAACAACCACTTCATCACCACTGTAACCCGCACTGACATACAGGAATTTACCATCGGCGCTGTATTCAGGGAAATACGCATGGCCGCCTACATCCAGTGTTTTGACTACTTCCAGGGTTTTCTTGTCGATCAGTTGAACGGTGCGGGCGCGTCTATCTTTAGAAATAATATCCACGGCGACATAAGGTGCATTGGCATGGGCAGCGGGCGATTCGGTGCCGCCGGAGACAGGCACTTGTTTAACCACTTCCATTTTATCGAGATCCCAGACGCTGACGACCTCTTTTTCGCAATCGCCAAAGTTGGTGCCGAAGCCGAGTGTACGGCCGTCTACTTCAACTGCAGCACCGCCACCAACGTGCGGTACGCATCCGGCTTCAAGTTTTTTGATAATTTTACGGTCTTTTAAATCAATCGCAGTGACAATGCTGTCATCATAAGAGGCAACCATCAGCTTGCTGCCGCCATGCGTCAAAAAGGCATCATGCAGATGGCGGCCAACATTCTCAATTTTGGTAACAGGAAAACCTTCTTTTAAATCGACCACCCAAACTTGTCCGGCATTTTCCAAAGCGATGGCAAAAATATCGGCAAACGGTGTGCCGATGACCATGCCTGAATCGGAGGTAACCATTTTGCCGTCCGGATCGACGCCTTCCAGTTCAAAGGTTTTTAGTGGCTCCAACGTATCGGCATCAAGAATGACTGCATTGTGCGGTACATAAGAACCGGCCATGAGATATTTGCCGTCGCGGGAAACGCCCAGGCCAGGACCGTTGAAGCCGGTTTTAACGCTACGCACCACTTGCATGGAGAACAGGTCGACCTTAAATATTTCGGCGGTATCATTCTTTACATAAGCCCAACGCGGATTGGCGGGGTTATAGTCGATGATATGTGCCGCTGCTCCCGTCGGGATTTCACCGATTTGTTTATGAGTGACACTATTGATAAACACAGCTTTTGAACCTGAACCTCTTCCGTATTTGCCCCGTGCGGCTACACCGATAATATTATCCATGTTGTCGATTTCATAGGTGGGCTTGGCCGGCAGTGTACTTTCGTCTTTAACATAGACTTTGATTGACGCTTTGATGTCATCAATCGTCCAGGCCGGATTGGCGAGTTTGGGAGTGGCTTGTAAGTGTTTAACCAGGCCGCGTATGTCATCATCCGACAAGCGGCCATAAAACGGAGGCATTAAGGTGTCAAAACTGCCGGTCATGATGATGCTGCGTAAAGCCGTAGGGCTGCGACCTTTTAAAGTATCGGCATTTAACGCAGGAGCAATAAACCCGCCATGGTCTGAACCGTGACAACTGGCGCAATTTTCTTCATACAATTTATGCATTTTTTGGGCATCATCAGATGCTGCCTGTGCGCCAAACGGTAACAGAAGAGCGGCTAAACTGGTAATGACTGATTTGGACAGAAGCTTTTTGGTTGTTTTCATTCTTATGGACTCCAAGTAGTATTGAATCAATATTATCTTGTCTGATTGAAAAGCTCAAGTTTGATTTTGGATTTTTGTTGGGTAATCGATAAAATCTGTCATGAAGGATGCGTATCGTTTACCTTTATTATTCATACTTGATTCCTTCTCGCAAATAAGTAGTTCCTTCGCGTAGGGCGCGTTTTTCACCCAGATAAACACAGACAAATTGGTCTTTGCCATCAAAATTGATAATTGCTGAATTAAAATCACACAGATTGGGAACATGCTGTTTATTCAGTTGGATAATGTCACCTTTTTTGCAGTTGTGTTCAATTTTAACTGTTTCGACACCTCGTTCAGGGATATTCAAACAGACTTTGCCGGTGCTTTCCTCAGCAAAACAGATGGATGACAATGATAAAAGGGCAAGAATGTGAATTATTTTCATGGTCAATCCTTAACCTTAAACCGATTTACCATGCTGTGCAGGCACGTCGCGCATTGTTGCCCCAGTATAAAGTTGTCTGGGCCGTCCGATCTTTTGATCGGGATCAGCTATCATTTCATCCCAATTGGCAATCCAGCCGACAGTTCTACCCATAGCAAACATGGCGGTAAACATGTTGGTCGGTATGCCCAATGCATGAAATACAATACCTGAATAAAAATCGACGTTCGGGTACAGTTTTTTCTCGATGAAGTAATCGTCTTCAAGAGCAATACGTTCCAGTTCCAGGGCCAATTTAAACAGTTCAAGATCATGCAGGTTCAGATCATTAATTACTTCGTGGCAGGTTGCCCGCATCAATTTGGCGCGTGGGTCATAGTTTTTATAAACCCGATGCCCAAAACCCATAAGTCTAAACGGGTCGTTTTTATCCTTGGCTTTTTTGATAAATTCAGGGATACGCGAAACATCACCAATTTCTATCAGCATATTGAGTACGGCTTCATTAGCGCCGCCGTGAGCCGCTCCCCAAAGACAGGCAATCCCGGAGGTAATGCAAGCGTATGGATTGGCACCACTGGAACCGGCCAGGCGGACGGTTGAGGTTGAAGCGTTTTGTTCATGATCGGCATGAAGAATTAAAATTCTGTCCAATGCGCGTACCAATATCGGATTAGGTACAAAATCCTCACAGGGTGTCGCCAGCATCATGCGCATAAAGTTTTCCACATAACTCAGCTTGTTCTGCGGATACATAAATGGTAAGCCCGTGCTGTATTTATGACACATCGCCACAATAGTAGGTACTTTGGCAAGCAGGCGAACGGCGCTCATGTCACGATCTTTTTTGGATTTTATATCCAGCGCATCATGATAAAATGCTGACAATGCACCCACGACGGCAACCATAATAGCCATAGGATGCGCATCACGGCGAAAGCCTTTGAAGAAATTGGTGAGCTGGTCATGCACCATTGTATGCATGGTAATAGTGCCTTCGAATTCCTGCATTTGCGCGTTGTTGGGCAACTCACCATTCAGCAATAAATAGCAGACTTCCAGGAAAGTACATTTTTCTGCGAGTTGTTCAATAGGATAACCACGGTAAAGTAATATACCCGCTTCACCATCTATATAGGTGATGGTTGAGCTGCAACTCGCAGTAGACGTAAAACCAGGGTCATAAGTAAACATACCGGTCTGTTTATACAAAGCCTGGACATCTATGACATCCGGCCCTGTCGTTCCGGATAAAACAGGTAACTCGCATAATGGTAGAGCATTCTCACTTAAGGTAAGGCTACGTGGATTGGTCATGGCTTTTCTCTCTGTTTTAGAAGCGGTATGGCACGATCACAACTCAAGACGTGTCAGGCATTAGCTATGGCTTGCTTTGCCAATTCAGTCACTTTAGCCCAGTTTTTCGATTTTACAGCATCTGCCGGAACTAGCCAGGATCCACCCACACAAGCGACATTGCTCAAGTTTAAATAGGCATTGTAATTTTCAGGTGAAATCCCACCGGTCGGGCAAAAAGTAGCGGATGGAATAGGCCCTGCAATCGATTTTAGCATCGGAATTCCTCCTGCCGCTTCAGCTGGAAAAAATTTGAAATGATCCAGGCCGTATTCCATACCCATCATTAATTCGGACAGGGTTGCTATGCCTGGAATCAAGGCAATATTTCCGGCTTTTGCGGCAGTCAGCAGAGCCGGTGTTAGACCGGGGCTAATGGCGAAAACAGCTCCAGCATCTTCTGCGGCTTTTAATTGTTCGGGCGTGGTAATCGTGCCTGCACCGACAATCGCATCTTTGACTTCCTGGCTAATGAGTTTTATGGCATCAAGTGCTATAGGCGTACGTAAGGTGATTTCCAGTACTTTAATGCCGCCTGCAACCAGGGCTCTCGCCAAAGGCACAGCATCATCCAGATGTTGAATGACCATGACGGGCATGACAGGGCCTGCGTGTAAAACTTCTTTGGGTTGGATTTTCCAGTTGTTTGTGTTCATGTATTACTCGGTAGTTTTTGTAGATCGGGTTAGCGAAAGCGTAACCCGACAAATACGTGACAAAGGCCAGGTTATATCATGCTAACCCAACCAGAATTATAGTTATCAAGTTAATCGACTAGAAACAGATTGGAAGCCCCTGTTTCAGCAGAAGATGCACCCAGACGAAAGCCGCCAAACATTTCACGCCCCATCCCATAATGGTGATTTTTAGCGGAATTGGGCACGGGAACCCGGGCATTGAATTCAGCTTCATCAACCAATACATTAATATCGCCGGTTTGCAGGTTCATGGAAATAATATCGCCATTCTGCACTTTCGCCAGCGGGCCGCCGACTTCGCATTCCGGGCACATATGGATAGCAGAAGGGACTTTGCCGGAAGCCCCGGACATGCGACCGTCAGTCACCAGCGCGACCTTGAAGCCTTTATCTTGAAGCACGCCCAGTGGAGGTGTCAATTTGTGCAGTTCCGGCATCCCATTAGACCGTGGCCCCTGAAAGCGGACGACGGCGACGAAATCTTTTTCCAAATCACCGCGTTTAAAAGCGGCTAGCATATCCTCCTGGTCATCGAATACGATGGCAGGAGCTTCAACGATTTGATGATCTACAGATACAGCCGACAACTTGGATACGCCACGACCTAAATTACCGTGCATAACATGTAAGCCGCCACCGGTAGCAAAAGGTTTTTCGACGGTGCTAATAACCTCTTTATCTAGGGAAGCATCCGGAACAGGTTCCCAAATCAATTTATGGTCAATCAGCCTGGGTTCCTGGCAGTAGCTGTTCATGCCGCGCTGATCAGCAACCGTTATAATATCTTCATGAAGGAGACCGTTTCTTAACAGCTCAGCAATTAATACGCCCATGCCGCCAGCAGCTTGAAAATGATTAACGTCAGCGGGACCGTTGGGATAGATTTTCGCTATTAACGGGATCGCTTTGGAAAGTTTGTCAAAATCATCCCAGTTAAGAACGATACCGGCGGCACGGGCAATGGCGACCAAGTGCATGGTGTGGTTGGTTGAACCACCCGTTGCCAGCAAACCGATGACGGCATTGACTATCGCTTTTTCAGAAACCATGTGCGCAATCGGGCGATAATCCTCACCCAGTGCAGTAAATTTTAAAACCTGTCTGGCAGCCGCTTTGGTTAGTTCATCACGTAACGGTGTATAAGGGTTGATGAATGAACTGCCGGGTAGATGCAGCCCCATAATTTCCATCATCATCTGGTTACTGTTGGCAGTGCCGTAAAACGTACAGGTGCCCGGGCTATGGTAAGACGCAGACTCCGCTTCGAGTAGCTCTTTACGGCCAATTTTACCGGTGGCGTAAGCTTGACGGGCGCGGGCTTTTTCTTTGTTGGTTAAGCCGCTGGGCATGGGGCCGGCTGGAACAAATATGGCCGGTAAATGACCAAAACTTAGCGCGCCAATCAGTAGTCCGGGCACAATCTTGTCACAAACACCCAAGTACAATGCTCCGTCAAACATGTTGTGGCTCATGCCAATAGCTGTAGCCATGGCAATCAAGTCACGGCTAAATAATGAAAGCTCCATGCCCGGTTGACCCTGGGTAATACCATCACACATAGCTGGTACGCCGCCGGCAACCTGAGCGACACCACCCGCTTCTCTGATTGCGGCCTTGATTAAATCAGGAGCATCCTTGTAAGGCTGGTGGGCAGACAACATGTCATTATATGAAGTAATAATAGCAATATCGGCCTTTTGATCGCCAGTCAAATCGGCTTTCTCGGCAGCGCTGCAAGCTGCAAAACCATGCGCCAGATTGCCACAACCCATTCCCGAGCGAACAGGGCCTTTTTTAGCGACACCGTCAATATATTTGAGATAAGCCGAGCGGGTTGGATGACTGCGCTCAATGATTTCTTGAGTCACTTTTTCAATTACAGGATGCATGTTTATTCCTTATATTCGATATTTATTCGATTAATCAATGAGTATTGCAGAGCCGCAATATTTTACGTCTCTACACCCAACCTACAACTTTATTCTTCCCAGGCTCGGCCATCCCGGGCAATCAAAGCAACCGAAGCGACAGGCCCCCAAGTTCCGGCAGAGTAGGGTTTAGGTGCATCTTTATAATGATGCCAGGCATTTTGTATGGAATCAATCCACGTCCAGGCCTGTTCAATTTCTTCGCGACTAAGAAACAATGTCGGGTTGCCGCGCATGGCTTCCAGTACCAATTTTTCATACCCGCCGAAAATCCGGCTCTTTTTAAAGGCATCAGAAAAACTTAAATCCAGCTTGGTTTTTTTCAATTTTATTTGTTCATCAATGCCGGGTATTTTATTAAGCATCTCGATTTCCACACCTTCATTCGGTTGCAGATGAATAATTAATTTATTGGGCGGCAGTTCACGGAAACTGTCTTTAAAAATATTATGTGGCAGCTGTTTAAAATAAACCACAATTTCAGTGCGTTTGCCAGTTAAACGTTTACCGGTGCGCAGGTAAAACGGTACACCTGCCCAACGCCAGTTATCTATATCAACGCGTAAGGCGACAAAACTTTCTGTAGTACTTTCAGTATTCGCCCCATCTTCTTCCAGGTAGCCTGGTACGGCATCACCTTTGATGTATCCAGCAGTATACTGCCCTCGCACGGTTTTTTCTTCAACGTTGTTGCTGGTAATTGGGCGTAGTGCTTTTAGGACTTTTATTTTTTCATTGTGAATACTTTCAGCTTCCAGATTAACAGGTGGCTCCATGGCAATAAAGGTCAGGATTTGTAACAGGTGATTTTGCAACATGTCACGCAACTGGCCGGTTTTATCAAAATAATCCCAGCGTCCTTCAATACCGACTTCTTCAGCAACGGTAATCTGAATATGATCAATGGTATTGTGATTCCAGTTGGTGGTGAAAATAGAATTGGCAAAGCGCAACGCTAATAAGTTCAATACTGTTTCTTTACCCAGGTAATGATCTATTCGATAAACCTGATTTTCACTAAAAACACTTGCCACTACGTCATTAATTTCTTTTGATGATTTAAGGTCATGGCCGATGGGCTTTTCCATCACCATGCGCGAGTTTTCAGTCAAAACTCCAGATTTGTCGAGTCCTTGGCAAATGTTTTTAAAAAGAAACGGAGAAACGGCAAAATAATTCACCATAATTCTTGATTTTTGATCAATGACGGAATTTAGCTGCTGATATTGATCCATCTGGGTCAAATCTATTTTCAGATAGGAAAGTCGGGCTGAAAATCGCTTCCACACAACGTCATCAATGTCATCATTTAAAAACTCCTTTAAGCTTTTATGTGCTATCTCGACAAACCCAGTGCTTTTTATGTCATGCAGGTCTACGCCAATAATACGGGTATCAGGTTCGATGAAGTTAGCATTCTCAAGACGATACAAGGAAATTAGCAGCTTGCGTTTCGATAGATCACCCAGTGCACCATAAATTACTAAATCACAGGGTTTAAATATTTTTTTTTCTTTCATGTGTCGGTTGTCGAGTAAAAAGTTATGGAATGGTGTATGAGAAACGCACACTTATTGCGAAATTTTAACGTTTTATTATCGCAGACTTCGTCTCAAGATGCTGTACTGATTGAAATGTGTAACTGACCAACTAGTATCGAATCGAAATTTAGTTGACAGAACCCTTAAATTGCTTTTATAGTATCGACTCAACACTATGACTTTAAGAGGAAATTTTATTATGACTAATGCAATTTTTTATCATGCCGGCTGCCCTGTTTGTCTGGGTGCAGAGCAAATGGTAGCTGATGCTATTGACCGTTCAAAGTATCAAGTTGAAGTTGTACATTTGGGAGAGCATGCTGAACAAATTGCTGCAGCAGAAGCTGCCGGGGTGAAATCAGTTCCGGCATTGGTCTTGAATGACCAGGTTTTTCATATCAACTTTGGCGCATCCATTGATGACTTAAAATAGTAAAAAGGTGAAAAAAATGAGTGAAGTAGTAGCACAACAAAAAGATAAATTCTGGTTATATGTGGGCATTACAATGTTTGTAATAGTGACAGGTATTCTTCTGATTAAACAAAGTGAGAACGAAAAGTTTGCCCCGATTAAACAGCAGGTAGAAGAGGAAAATGCTCAATTGAATATCCGGGTACTGAAAAATTATTAAATGTTTTCTTGCTTTATTTGGGGCAATATTTTGTATTTATTTTAGCGTATTACAATTTTTTAAAAATAACGATAATGACCAGGAAAAAATTATGAAACTGAACTTAATAGGCCTGTTGGCTGTGTTAGCCTTTTTTTCAAGCACTGCATCGGCGACAGAATATATTTACAGGGATCTTATGGCGAATACACTGTCGTCGCCTGGCTGTGCAGTAGAATCGGAGGCGGTTGCAACAGCTTCAAAACCCTATAATCTTAAGAACTACAGTAAAAAGTTTTGCCAGACGCAAGGTTACGGTTGGCATGTTGAGGAAGTAAAGGATAACGGAAAAGCCGTTTGTAACGATTGCAGTGGTACTAATAGCGGTAAAAAACAATGCCATCTCGAAGATGTAGTTGTTACCTGCAAACGCATTAAGCCCGGTTCGGTAGGCATGTTGCCAGGCAAAAGCTAATGCCGGATATCTATGTCAAGTGATCTGATAGGGTCTTTTGCTGGAATATTAATTTGTTGGTTTCAGGAGCGGCTTTTGTCGCTCCTGAAGAAAGGCGCTGAATAATTACATGGCTTTGGATAGTATGTTAGTTACATATTCGTCCAACAGGAAAATGACAGCTAAAACAACTGCCTTTACCTACTTCGCTGGCGATATTCAAGTGAGCACCGTGACGCATGAGCACATGTTTAACGATAGCTAAACCCAGTCCGGTACCGTTAACTTTCTTGAGACGTTTGTTTTCAACCCGATAAAAGCGCTCGGTGACTCTGGGAATATCAGCTTTCGCAATCCCTTCCCCCTGATCTTCGATAGCCAGCACTATAGACTCTTTGTCTTGATACCAGCGTACTTTTACAACCGAATCTTCCGGTGAATATTTGAGCGCATTCCCTAACAAATTAGTGAAAGCACTACGCAGTTCTTGCTCATCGCCAACAATATGCACAACTGCTTCCAAATTTAATTCGATACGACTTGCAGCATGTTCAAGGGTATCGCCTTCTTTGCAAATCTGGCTTAATAACGCGGGTACATCGACACACTGTGATTTTTTCTGTTGTGTTTCAAGACGTGTCAGCAATAATAAATCATCAACAAGATGCTGCATACGCTCGGTTTGTCCCTGCATTTGCTGGAACGAACCGGTTAATAATGGTGAATGCCCATCATCCAGATCCTGTAAGGTTTCCAGATAACCTTTTAACACAGTTAATGGAGTTCTGAGTTCATGGGAAACATTCGCTACAAAATCTTTACGCATCCGTTCCATTTTTTTAAGTTGCGTGACATCTTGCGCCAATAATAACCGCAGCCCTGCCCCATAAGGTACAATCCGCACTTCCAGGGTAGTACGATTCTCGACAGGCGACGGTAAAATGACTGATTCTTTGTAATTTCCGGACTTGAGATAATGGATAAATTCGGGAAAACGAATAAGATTGGGAATACGCTGACCCTTATCGGATTGCTGCAAACCAAAAACTTCTCTTGCAGCTTTATTTGCCCATTCAATTTCGTCATGGACACCCAAAACAACGGCTGCATCAGGTAAAGCTTCAGTGGATTGACGAAACTGGTCAATCATTTTGCCCAGTTTCTTTTTGCGGCGTTTTTCATTCTTTTTAATGCGATAAACATGGTAATAAATTTCTTCCCAAATGCCGGTCGTTTTAGGATATTTGCTTCTCCCACCGGTACTTATCCATTTTTCAAAGCGGCTAATTTGAACTACTTGCCGCATTATAATGCCCAGCATTAGCAAGAATAGTAACGGTAGAAAAAGCCCGGTTATTGCACCTACAATCGTCGTCGCCAACATTAGCAAAAGAACTGTATTTATCTCTTTTCGCCAGACACCCATAGAGCTTAATCCACCAATGAAAACCGATAACCAAAACCACGAACGGTTTGCACTAAATCTTCACGCCCATATTCCTCAAGAATTTTTCTCAGACGCCGAATATGCACATCAATCGTGCGTTCCTCAATATAGACGCTCCGCCCCCAAACCTGATCCAGTAATTGAGTACGGCTGTAAACCTTATCAGGATGGGTCATAAAAAAATGCATTAACCTGAATTCGGTGGGACTCACTTCCAATTGTTTGTCGCCGATGCTGAGCCGGTGCTGTTCAGTATCCAACATTAAATCACCCAAAGTAATTTGCGCCTGACCCTGTATTTTTCCGCTTCTACGCAAAACAGCCCGAATACGTGCCACTAACTCTTTGGGTGAAAAGGGTTTGCTCACATAGTCGTCAGCGCCAATTTCAAGTCCTCTGACCTTATCCTCTTCTTCACCGCGCGCCGTCAATAATATAATAGGAATATCTCGATAAATCGGTTCCTTCTTCAAGCGTCTGGCCCATTCGACACCGCTGATTCCTGGTAACATCCAATCCAGCAGAATCAAGTCCGGCAGGTTGTCATCCAGCGACTTCTGCGCATCCTCCGCATCGGCGGCTGCAATTGGCACAAAGCCGGCCTGATCAAGAACCATCATTAACATTTCTCTGATAGCATCTTCATCTTCAACAACGAGAATATTAAAACTAGACATAGTTAATTACTGAAAAGGAAACGGCTTATTGTATCAAAGAGCTTGTTACCCTTTTATGACAAAAGTTAATTAGTTCAAAAGTGCTCCCAAATATTTCAGCTGTGAAATTCAGGCTTATGAAATAAGCCTCTGGGAGCATTATCGAACAAAGCATTGCATTCGGCCTCTAAAATGCCGCCAACAATGCGGTTGTTACGGAAAGCGGTTTGAGCGATCACATCTGATGCACGGATATTAATTTGCCACCAGCCAAGTTTTTGCAAGTAAGGGATGGATGTACCATAGTAAATGCAAGTTATACCGGCCCATTCTATGGCGCTTTGACACATAGGGCATGGTTCTGCTGTCGTATACAGATCAAATTCGCTCCAATCCGCTGGATGGTGTAATTCGGCACAACGGTTTATCGCGACCATTTCGCCATGTAAAGTGGGATTAAGAGCGGATTGATTAAAGCCTTCCGCAACTATCTCACCTGTTGCCCGTTTTACGATGATGGCTCCAAATGGAAATTCCGGCACTTCCAAAGCCAGTTCTATGGCCCTGCGCATAAAGTCTTCATGGTTCATCTGGTTATTCTGCCTAATTATTGATATACACGCTGTAGGAACGCGTGAATGATGTTTCTGCAAATATCCGAACTCTACCTTGACGAGAGGTTGCCAATCTGGGGGTTAAGAACTCGCCCAAGGATGATTTTTTTGAATGGCTTAAAAACCGTATTTTTATTAAAATTATACTCACCGTTTCCTACGATATCTGGTAAAGTTTGGTTGTAATTAAACAGTATTTTTTAATTAACGCTAAATAGGAAGGAAATCGATTATGAGCATTTTGAAAGAATTTAAAGAATTTGCCGTCAAAGGAAATGCCGTTGATATGGCTGTAGGCATCATTATTGGCGCTGCTTTTGGCAAAATTATTTCGTCGCTGGTCGCAGATGTGGTCATGCCACCGATTGGTGTGCTTGTAGGCGGTGTGGACTTTACCAAACTTGCCATTACTTTAAAAGACAAGGTTGGGGATGTGCCTGCCGTAACACTTAATTACGGCAATTTTATTCAGACAATGGTTGATTTTACAATTATTGCTTTTGCCATTTTTATGGTGGTTAAGCTCATTAACAAGCTTAAGAAACAAGAAGAAGCTGCTCCAGCCGCCCCGCCAGAGCCCACTAAGGAAGAATTATTGCTGACTGAGATCAGGGATTTACTGAAGGCAAAAAATTAATTTTTGTTAAAGATGGTAAACATCATCACGATTTTTTCGATTTAGCCGGTAGGTAGAGACGCGATTAATCGCGTCTCTACAAAAGAACGGTTAATCCTTCAAAAACCGCAAGCCCTCATTGTCAACATCCACTTTAATAGTATCACCGGCAACAAAATTGCCTGCCAGTATGTCTTGCGCCAGCGGGTTTTCCAGCTGTTGCTGAATGGCACGTTTCATCGGCCTTGCACCGTAAACCGGGTCAAATCCTGCCTCGCCCAATAAATCAAGGGCTTGATCAGTGATTTCAAAGCCGATTTCCCTGTCCAGCAAGCGTTTACGCAGAAGCTCAATTTGAAGTCCGGAGATGGCTCTGATTTGTTCACGTCCCAAGGGATGGAAAACCACGGCCTCGTCGATGCGGTTGATAAATTCGGGCCGGAAATTTTGGCTGACTTTTTCCATCACTGCCGCTTTCATCACCGGGTACAGCGCTTCACCTGCGAGTTCCTGAATAATGTCGGAACCCAGGTTGGACGTCATCACGATAACCGTATTCCTGAAATCAACGGTTCTACCCTGTCCATCGGTCAAACGACCATCATCCAGCACCTGCAACAAGACATTGAATACATCAGGATGCGCTTTTTCAATCTCATCCATCAAAATAACCGAATACGGTTTACGTCTGACCAGTTCGGTTAAGTATCCGCCTTCTTCATAGCCCACATAACCGGGAGGCGCGCCAATCAGACGAGCGACGGAATGTTTTTCCATGAATTCGGACATATCAATACGTACCATCGCATCGACGGTATCAAACATGAATTCTGCCAGGGCTTTGCACAATTCGGTTTTACCGACACCGGTCGGACCCAGGAATAAAAATGAACCATTGGGTCGATTGGGATCGGATAATCCGGCTCTGGAACGACGTATGGCATTGCTCACCGCTTTAAGCGCTTCATCCTGCCCGACCACTCGTTTGCCAAGGGCTTCTTCCATGTGCAATAACTTCTCACGCTCGCCTTCCATCATTTTCGAGACGGGTATGCCCGTCCATTTTGAGACGACTTCGGCAATTTCTTCCTCGGTGACTTTGTTACGCAACAAGGTCATTTTCTGGGTTTCACCTGACGCCGCCATCGTCAATTGCTTTTCCAGTGCGGGAATGATGCCATAGCGCAATTCAGCCTGCCGGTTTAAATCATTGGCGCGACTGGCCGCTTCGAGGTCAGTTCTGGCATGCTCCAGCTTTTCCTTGATTGATGCTGAACCTTGCAATGAGGCTTTTTCCGCTTTCCAGATTTCTTCCAGATCAGAATATTCCTTTTCCAGCTCGGCAATGTCCTCTTCCAGTATTTCCAGGCGTTTTTTGGAGGCGGCATCGGCTTCTTTTTTCAACGCTACCTGTTCAATTTTTAATTGAATCAAACGCCGGTATAATCTGTCCATTTCTTCGGGTTTGGAATCCATTTCCATGCGGATGCGGCTGGCCGCCTCATCGATGAGGTCAATGGCTTTGTCCGGCAATTGCCGATCCGCAATGTAACGGTAC
>Ga0209391_10000848_pt1 | contig 15317 bp, 16 predicted proteins | sample PPLLak3March2015_FD_187246 | JGI IMG/M metagenome (GOLD analysis project Ga0209391, IMG submission 187246) | Freshwater sediment microbial communities from Prairie Pothole Lake near Jamestown, North Dakota, USA - PPLs Lake P7 Core (1) Depth... | ecosystem: Environmental > Aquatic > Freshwater >... | reverse complement strand
ATGACGTCATCAGCGACATCATGGACGAGAAGCGCGACGAGCTCGAAGAGTGGCTCGAGGAACAGGAGGAGGACTGAACCATGACGACGGACGCCAAGACCCCCGCCCCCGGCGAGCGCTTCACGGGGCACGGCCCCGAGTGGCGCGACGCGAACCTGAGCAAGACGGACGCCGTCACCGCGACGGTCTGGGTCGAGCAGATCATCAACAAGCGCTCGATGCTGACCCAGAAGGATCGCGTCGAGGACGTGCGCGACCTCATGTGGCAGCTCGAGAAGGAGGGCGAGATCGTCGTCCACCGCGTCAGCGACGAGCACCAGCCGGTGATGACCAAGACGCTGTATGGCTGGGACAAGAAGATCCCGACCACGCAGCTCTGGCATCACAAGTCCTGCGGCCAGTGCGGCAACATCCCCGGCTACCCGGCGTCGCTGCTGTGGATCATGAACCAGCTCGGCACCGAGTACCTCGACGAGACGGACCAGACGTCCTGCACGGCCTGGAACTACCACGGCTCGGGCATCGGCAACATCGAGAGCCTCGCCGCCGTCTTCCTGCGCAACTTCCACCAGGCCTACGTGGCGGCGAAGGCGCAGGGCCTGCCCGACGGTTACTACTATCCGCTGGTGCACTGCGGCACCTCCTTCGGCAACTACAAGGAGGTGCGCGGCTACCTGTTGCGCTCGGCGAAGCTGCGCGAGAGCGTCAAGAAGATCCTCGCCAAGCTCGGCCGCCTGGTCGACGGCAAGCTGCTGATCCCGGAGGAGGTCGTGCACTACTCCGAGTGGCTGCACGTGGCGCGCGAACGGATCGCGGAGCGGCAGGTCATCGACGCCAGCCACATCCGCGCCACGATCCACCCGGCCTGCCACGTCTACAAGATGGTGCCGGAGGACGTGATCTACGACGACACCGTGCTCGACGGCAACCGCGTCGCGGTCTCGACCGGCATCATGCAGTCGCTCGGCACGCAGGTCATCGACTACAAGACCTGGTACGACTGCTGCGGCTTCGGCTTCCGCCACATCATCTCCGAGCGCGAGTTCACCCGCTCGTTCGCGATCGACCGCAAGCTGCGCGTGGTGCAGGATGAGGCGCACGCGGACGTCATGATCGGCCACGACACGGGCTGCATCACCACGCTCGACAAGAACCAGTGGATCAGCAAGGCGGGCGACCGCCCGGTCGACGTGCCGGTGCTCGCGGACTGCCAGTTCGCGGCGCTGGTGTGCGGTGCGCACCCGTACAAGATCGTGCAGTCGCACTGGCACGCTTCGTCGACCGAGACGCTGATGGAAAAGCTCGGCATCGACTGGCAGGCGAAGAAGGCGGAGTTCGAGGCGTACCTGAAGGAGGTCGCCGCAGGCAGGATCGAAACCCTCTATGACCCGCGCCGCATGATCACCTCGGGGCCGGGCTTCAAGCGGATCCCGGCAACACCATGAGCAAGCCAATCCTGATCGTCGGCGGCGGGCCCGCCGGCCTGGCGGCCGCGCACGCGCTCGCGCGCGTGGGCCAGGCGAGCGTGCTGGTCGAGAAGGCGGATCGCCTCGGCGGCGCGCCCATCCTGTCCGGCTACGCGAAACTCGTGCCGACGGGCGAGTGGGCGAAGGACGCGATCGGCGGCATGGTCGATCGCGTGATCAAGGATCCGCTCGTCGAGGTGCACACGAGCGCGCGGGTCGATGCGTTCTCCGGCAGCCCCGGGGCGTTCTCGGTGCAGGTCTCGGACGGGCGCGCGATCGAAGTCGGTGCCGCGATCCTCGCGACCGGCTTCACGCACTTCGACTCGGTGAACAAGCCCGAGTGGGGCTTCGGCACGTTCCCGGACGTGGTCACGACGACGCAGGTCGAGCAGATGATCTCCTCCGGCCAGGGCGTGCGCTGCCCGTCCGACGGCCGCAAGCCGAAGCGCGTCGCGATCCTGCTCTGCGTGGGCTCCCGCGACCGGCAGATCGGCCGCGAGTGGTGCTCGAAGATCTGCTGCACGGTCTCCGCAAACATGGCGATGGAGATCCGCGAAGAGCTGCCGGATTGCCACGTCTACATCTACTACATGGACATCCGCACGTTCGGCCTGTACGAGACCAAGTACTACTGGAAGAGCCAGGAGGAGTTCAAGGTCAAGTACATCAAGGCCCGCATCGCCGAGGTGACCTCGGACGGCGAGAAGCTGGTGGTCAAGGGCGAGGACACGCTGGTCAAGCGCCCGATCACGATTCCGTTCGACATGGTCGTGCACGCGATCGGCATGGACCCGAACGTCGAGAATCCGGCGATCGCCGCCACGTTCGGCGTCGAGCTCGAACGGCACGGCTATGTCGATCGCGGCCACGCCTACGGCAACACGGCCGAGACCTCGCGTCCGGGCGTGTTCGTGGCCGGCGCGGCGACGGGCCCCGAGACGATCGACGACTCGATTGCGCAGGGGCAGTCCGCGGCGCTCGCGGCACTCGGCCTGCTGCAGCCGCAGCGCGCGAGCGCCTGAAGCCGCCCGCGATGTTCGGACGTGCGCAAAAGGCGAGCGTGCCGGTCGCCCCGGACCGCCCACGACTGGACCTGAGCGGGCCGCGGCTGCGGCGCGCGGTCGAGTCGCTCGTCGCGGGCGCGGACACGCACGGCGGCATCGAGCGCTACATGGATGCGCTCAAGCTCAAGTCCGCGGTGTTCCGCGAGGCGCTGGCCGCCGACGCGCCAGGGCCCGGGCGTTTCGACGTCGAGTCCTTCCGTCCGCTGTGCGCGTTCATGCCCACGGTGCGGCGCCGCATCGTGCCGTGGCTCGAGGAACCCGCGTATTCGACGCTGCGCGCGGCGCTCGAGCGACTGCTCGAGCCCGCCCAAGACACGTCCGGCACCGACGAACGCATTACGCAGTTCTGCGCGATATTTCCGCAGGACGACCGCCACCGCTGGACGCGCGACCTCGCCGCCGAGCTGCTGCACAACCTCGACCCGGAGCGCTTCCCGCTGATGACGCGCTGGGTCTGGGACCGCGAAGCCAACACCGGCGTGCTGCGCGAGATCTGGTACGGGCCGGACGTCGACCACACGACCATCGCGGTGCCGGACGGCTACGAGACCTTCCTGGTGCTGCGCGAGGAGATCGCGCAGTTCCTGTCCACGAACGGCGTGTTCCGCGACGTGGTACAGATGGTCGACATGGTCTGCGCGCAGGTCTACGCGGAGTACATCTGCGAGCAGGGCGGCAGCTACCTGCGCGCCGATTTCTCGGCGCCCGAGGACGCGATGCAGCACACGCGCCGCCTGCTCGGACTGGACGGCGTCCGCGCCGCGGACGGGCGCGCGCGATTCGCGGCGATCGACGGCGAGGCCCAACAGGCTTTTTCCGGCGTCACCCCCCAGAACCTCGAATGACGAGGCCAGGCAATGCCCATACATGAAGTATCGCTGATCCGGCCGGAGAACCTGCACACCCAGGACCAGCTGGTCGTGGACGGCGTGGACGTCTCCGGGCACTGGAGCACGTTCATCCAGTCGCGCGCCGTGACGGACTACAACGAGGCGATGCAGGACGAGATCGCGGCATTGCCGGGCGGCGAGCACGTGCACCGCTGCTGGCAGTGCGGCTCCTGCACGAATTCCTGCACCGTCAATGCGATCAACCCGGACTTCAACCCGCGCTACTGGATCTACCTGATCCGCCTCGGCATGGAGGAGGAGATCCTGCGCGACAAGGACATCATCTGGCAGTGTGTGTCGTGCAACAAGTGCACCTATGCGTGCCCGCGCGACGTCGTGCCCGAGGGCGTGATGAAGGCGTTGTCGCACTGGATGGAATTGAAGGGGCACGTCAAGAAATCGCCGTCGATGGTGTTCGACGAGGTGTTCTCCGAGCAGGTGTTCGAGCGCGGCAAGATCGAGGAAGGGCGCGTCATGCAGCGCTTCTTCAAGCGCACCGGCCAGAGCCTCAACCAGGAGTGGCTGATCGAGATGGTGAAGCGGATGCTGCGCCACCTGCCGGTGACGATGCTGACCAAGCTCGGCCTTGCGACGCTGGTCGCGCCCAGCACCAGCCGCTGGTCCGACGCCCGGGCGGCCATCGAGGAATACGTCCACGAGCAGGAGCACAAGCGCCGGCGCGCGCTGGGGCTCGACGGACTGATCGAGGCGGCGAAGCAAGACGCGGAGCCCGCCGCAGCGGGCCAGGGGGCGCGGCCATGAGCGCGGTCAAGGACAAGTACCAGAAGGTCGCGTACTACCCGGGCTGCGCGCTCGAGGGGACGGCGCATTCGTACAACCGCTCGACACAGCAGCTCGGCAAGGCGCTCGGCCTCGAACTGGTCGAGGTCAAGAACTGGAACTGCTGCGGGGCGATGGAAGTCAAGAACATCGACCCCAAGCTGCAGACGTACCTGTCGTCGCGCGTGATGGCGACCGCGGCGTCCGAGATGAACATGGACGTCGTGATGGCACCGTGCAACGGTTGCTACCACAACCTGAAGAAGGCCGAGTACGACCTCGCGCACGACCCGGCGAGCGCCGAGGTCGTGGACCGCCTGTCGAAGAAGGCCGGCCACGCGACTTACCAGGCCGGCCAGGTCGAGACGATCCACGCGCTCGACTGGATCAAACAGGGCATCGGCGAGGAAGGGCTCAAGAAGCGACTGCGCAATTCGCTGCAGGGCCTCAAGGTCGCCAACTACTACGGCTGCATGTACACGCGGCCGCGACACATTTTTCCGGAGAAGGACCAGGGCCCGGGTAGCGAGTCGACCTCGAAGCCGCACTTCATGGACGACCTGCTCGCTGCCGCTGGCGCCGAGAACGTCGAATTCCCGCTGAAGACCGCGTGCTGCGGTGGCGCACACACGCTCTCCGACAGCGACACGTCGACCAAGCTGGTGCTCAACATCCTGCGCGCCGCGGAAGCGGCCGGCGCCGAAGTGATCGCGACCGAGTGCCCGACCTGCCATTCCGGACTCGAGATGCACCAGGTGCGCGCCGAGAAGAAATACGGCCAGCCGACCAAGGTCAAGATCATCTACTTCACGCAGTTGCTCGGCCTCGCGCTCGGCCTCAAGCCGAAACAGGTCGGCGTGCACGAGAACATCTCCGACTCGCTCGCCTTCCTGAAAGAAAAGGGCCTCGCGTGAAGCCGCTTGCCGACATCGAGCGGCGCCTCGGCGAGATCGAGGACGGCGCCGCCGGCCACGGGGCGGCCGCTGCGGCCGAACTGCTCGCCCTCGGTGAGGAGGTCCTCGAGCACTGGGTGGTCGCGAAGGGCGTCGAGCCCACCCGCGAGACGCGCGAAGGATTCCGGCTGCTCGCGCTGCACCGGCAGGGTTGCGCCGGCGACCCGAGCTTCAACGCCTGCCGCGAAACCTGCCGCGAACTCGTCTACCATTACAACCTCGTCACCGGGGATCCGCAGCACGACGCTGCGGCGCAGCGGCTGTTGATGATGACGATGGTCGCCAACCACCTGTTCCTGTTCGTGGCCGGCAAGATGCAGGTCGCGGAGCTCGGCGATTTCTGCTGCGCCTCGCGCCCGCTGCGTCAGGATGCCGCGCCGCTCGAATCCGCCTGAGGAGTCCCGAGATGCCCAACGTGAAGGGTTGCAACCTGCCCGACGAGCTGCTGTACGACGTCGAGAACCACATCTGGTTCAAGGAACTGGGCGATGGCACGGTCAAGGTCGGCATGACCACCGTGGCGACGGCCATGGCCGGCAAGCTGGTCGCGTTCACGCCGAAGGGCGTCGGCAAGGAAGTGAAGGCCGGCAAGTCGTGCGCGACCGTCGAGTCGGGCAAGTGGGTGGGCCCCGCCAAGGTTGCCGCCGCGGGCTCGGTGGTCGCGATCAACGAGGCACTGGTGGCCAACCCGAGCACGGCGAATGCCGATCCGTATGGCGAGGGTTGGCTGATCGTGCTGAGGCCCGAGGACTGGGACGGCGTCAAGCCGTCGCTGGTGCCGGGCGCGCAGGTCGCGGCTCCCTACGAGGCCAAGATGGCCGCCGACGGGTTCGCCGGCTGCGCGTGATTGCAGCCTAGGCCGGGGTCCGTTCGAATGCGGACGCTGGTGCTCGGGGTCGGCAATCCCTTGATGTCCGACGACGGCGTCGGGCAGCGCCTGCTCGCGGAACTCGCTTCGTTGCAGCCGCCGCTCGCCGGTCTCGATTACGTCGACGCGGGCACGCTCAGCTTCCTGCTGTTGCCTCGGATCGAGGACTGCGCCGCGCTGCTCGTCCTCGATGCGGCGCGGCTCGGCGGCGCGCCCGGCGAGGTTCGCGAGTTCAGCGGCGCCGGCATGGACGAGTTCCTCAAGTCGGCCAGTTGCAGCGTCCACGAAATCGGTTTGCGCGACCTGCTGGATGCCGCCCGGCTGACCGAAGCACTGCCGGCGCGGCGCGCGCTCGTCGGCGTCCAGCCCGGTCGCGTGGATTGGGGCGAGACATTGAGCCCTCCCGTCGCGGCCGCCGTGCCGGCCGCTGTTGCACTCGCGCGCGGCATCCTCGAGCACTGGCAACGCGACGTCGCGTCCTGAACTACGGCGCCCTGCGCAGCAGTTTCGGCAGCTACGTACATCGGGCACGACCCTTCCTGTTGCAGGCTTGCGCACGGCTTTCCGGGAGCCCGCATGTCCTCGATCACCGTTGGCGATTTCCTTCGCTCGCGCGGCGTGACGCGTCGCGACTTCCTCAGGTTCTGCACGGCCACGACCGTAGCACTCGGCCTGCCGGCGACGATGACCCCGCGAGTCGCGGCAGCGCTCGAGCAGGCGCGCCGCCCGTCCGTGATCTGGCTGCCGTTCCAGGAGTGCACTGGTTGCACCGAATCGATCACGCGCGCCCATGGCGCGACGCTCGAGAGCCTGATCTTCGAGGCGATCTCGCTCGACTACCAGCACACGCTGCAGGCGGCGGCCGGCGACGCCGCTGAACGTGTCCGCGAGCAGGCGATGAAGGACAATTGGGGACGCTACCTGCTGATCGTCGACGGCTCGATTCCGACCGGCAATCCCGGCTACAGCACGATCGCCGGCCACGACAACCTGTCGATGCTCCGGGAAGCCGCCGACGGCGCCGCAGCGATCGTCGCGCTCGGCAGTTGCGCCGCGTTCGGCGGGATCCCGGGTGCGCAGCCGGACCCGACCGGCGCCGTGTCGGTCGCGGACGTGATCAAGGACAAGCCGATCGTGAACGTGTCCGGGTGCCCGCCGATCCCGGTCGTGATCACCGCTGTGCTGACGCAGTACGTGACGTTCGGCACGCTGCCCGAGCTCGACGCGCTCGGCCGCCCGAAGGCGTTCTACGGCCAGACGATCCACGATCGCTGCTATCGCCGGCCGTTCTACGAGCGTGGCCAGTTCGCGGACAGCTTCGACGACGAGGGCGCGCGGCTCGGTTGGTGCCTCTACAAGCTCGGTTGTCGGGGGCCCACCACCTACAATGCCTGCGCGACCGTGAAATGGAACAACGGCACCAGCTTCCCGATCGAGGCGGGGCATGGATGCATCGGTTGCGCCGAGCCCGGATTCTGGGACAACGGCGGCTTCTACCGGCCCTTGTCCACCGGCAACTGGGGTAGTGCCCGCACGGTCGGCGCGGCGATCGGCGTCGGGGCTGCGCTCGGCGTCGCTTCGGCCGCGCTTGCGCGCAAGCGGCAGCGGGACGCGGAGGGCGCCTGACATGACACTGCTCGAGTTCGCCCGGGGCCCGGGATTGCAGTGGTCGATCACGATCTTCATCGTCGGCGTGCTGTGGCGCCTGCTCGGCATCTTCCTGCTGCGCACCAAGAAGGACCTCTCCGAGCCGCGCAACCCGGCCACGTGGAAAGGCCTGCGACTGATCGCATTGCGCTCCTGGCCGCGGCGCGAGTTCCTCGGCGGCACGGCGTTCGGCGAGGTCATGGGCTACGCGTTCCACATCGGCTTCCTGCTGACGCTGTTCTTCTACGTGCCGCACGTGCTGTTCTTCGCCGACGTATCGCGCGGACTGATCGGCACGGACCTGCAGGGCCTGACCGGATTCGCGTGGCCAACGTTGCCGAACGGCATCGTCACGCTGCTCGCCGCGATCTCGATCGCCGCACTGGTGGCCGTGCTGATCCACCGCATCGTCAATCCGGTCAAGCGACTGATCTCCAACTTCGACGACTACTTCAGCTGGTTCGTCACGGTGACGCCGCTCGTGACGGGTCTCGCCGCGTTCGCGCACTTCGCCGGCTGGCCCTACGAGCGGCTGCTTGCGTACCACCTGCTGTCGGTCGAACTGCTGCTGGTGTGGTTTCCGTTCGGCAAGCTGATGCACGCGTTCACGATCTTCGCAGCACGCGGTGCCACGGGCCTGATCTTCGAGCGCAGGGGGGCCTCTCTGTGACCTTTGACATGCAGGGCGACATGCCCGACGCCGAGCGCGTCGAGCGTGCGATGAAGAGCTTCGTCAAGGACTTCGGTCGGACGGCGGCGATCTACATGGAGTCGTGCATCCACTGCGGCATGTGCGCCGAGGCCTGCCATTTCTACGAGGTCACCCAGGATCCGAAGTACACGCCGATCTGGAAGCTCGAGCCGTTCAAGCAGGCCTACAAGCGGGAATACGGTCCGTTCGCCGTGGTCTACCGGGCGCTGAACCTCAAGCCGAAAGTCACCGTCGAGCGGCTGCAGCAATGGCAGCAGCTGATCTACGATTCGTGCACGGTCTGCGGCCGCTGCTCGCTGATGTGCCCGATGGGCATCGACATCGCCGCACTGGTGTCGCAGGCGCGGCACGGCATGTACGCGGCGGGCCTGATACCGCACGAGCTCTGGGCGGTGACCGAGCGCGCGCGGCTCGAAGGCAGCCCGCTCGGCGCGACGCCCAAGGTGTTCAAGGACCGACTCGAATGGCTCGCCGACGACCACGAGGTCGAGATCCCGGTCGACAAGGGCGACGCCGACGTGCTCTGCACGATGTCCTCGATCGAAATCATGAAGTACCCGGATTCGGTCGTAGCGACGGCCCGGATCATGAATCACCTCGGCGTCAACTGGACGTTCCGGCTCGACGGGTACGAGGCCACCAACTTCGGGCTGCTGGCGGGCAACTCGGCGGCGCAGAAGCAGCTGACGCTGAAGCTGATCGAGGCGGCCGTTTCGTGCAGGGCGAAGACCGTGATCCTGCCCGAGTGCGGCCACGCGTACACCGCACTGCGCTGGATGGGCGCCAACATGTACGGCGAGCCGCTGCCGTTCAAGGTCCAGCACATTGCCGAGTTCCTTGCGGAGCAGGCGCGCGCCGGCCGGCTGAAGCTGAAGAAGCTCGACAAGAGCGTCACGTTCCACGATCCCTGCCAGGTCGTGCGGCGCGGCGGCGCCATCGAGGCGCCGCGCGAGGTGTTGAAGGCACTCGGCGTCGAGTTGCGGGAAATGTACCCGACCAGGGGCACCAACTGGTGCTGCGGCGGCGGCGGCGGTGTCGTCGCCAACCACCGTGCCGACGAGCTGCGCTACAAGACGTTCAAGATCAAGATGGAACAGATCGAGGACACTGGGGCCGAGATGCCTGTGACGACCTGCGCCAACTGCCGGCAGACGTTCGACGACGGGCAGGCGCACTTCAAGTGGGACGTCAAGATGCACAGCCTGCTTGAACTCGTGGCCGACCACCTCGTCGAGGATGACGCATGAGCACCGCGAAGCCGCGGATCGTCGTGGATCCAGTGACCCGCATCGAGGGGCACCTCAGGATCGAGGCGGCCACCGACGGCGAGGGCCGCATCACGGAGGCCTACAGCGCCGGAACGATGGTGCGCGGGATCGAGATCATCCTGCGCGGGCGTGACCCGCGTGACGCCTGGGCATTCGCGCAGCGCATCTGCGGCGTCTGCACGCTGGTGCACGGCATCGCGTCGGTGCGCGCCGTCGAGGACGCGTTGCACTGGGAAATCCCGGCCAACGCGAACCTGGTGCGCAACCTGATGATCGGCGCGCAGTACGTGCACGACCACGTCATGCATTTCTACCACCTGCACGCGCTCGATTGGGTCGACGTCGTCTCCGCGCTGCAGGCCGACCCGGCTGCGACCAGCACGCTGGCGCAGTCGATCAGCGGCTACGCTCGCTCCTCGCCCGGGCACTTCGCGGACGTGCAACGCCGCGTGCGCACGCTGGTCGAGAGTGGCCAGCTCGGCATCTTCGCCGGCGCCTATTGGGGCCATCCGGCCTACAAACTGCCGCCGGAAGCCAACCTGATGGCGGTCGCGCACTACCTCGACGCGCTGGCCTGGCAGCGCGACGTGGCGACGCTGCACGCGATCTTCGGTGGCAAGAACCCGCACCCGCATTTCGTCGTGGGTGGCGTGCCCAACCCGATCGACCTCGACTCGGACTCGGCCATCAATGCCAAGCGCCTCTCGCAGGTGCAGGACATCATCGCCCGCATGCGGCAGTTCGTCGACGAGGTCTACTTGCCGGACACGCTGGCAATCGCCGGCTTCTACAAGGATTGGGCGACGCAGGGCGAAGGCATCGGCAACTTCCTCTGCTACGGCGACTTCCCGGCGACCTCGATGCAGGACACGAAGAGCTTCCTCGTGCCGCGCGGCGTCATCCTCGACCGCGACCTGTCGCGGATCGAGCCCGTCGACCTCGCCGATCCGTCCCAGATCCAGGAGTTCGTCAGCCACGCGTACTACGATTACGCGGGAGGCAAGCACCTCGGACTGCACCCCTATGCGGGCGAAACGCAGCTCAATTACACGGGCCCGCCGCCGCCGTTCGCGCAACTCGACGTCGAGCAGGCGTACTCGTGGATGAAATCGCCGCGCTGGCGCGGCAGGGCCGTCGAGGTGGGGCCGCTCGCGCGCATGCTGATGCTGGTGGCCACCGGCAACGAGCAGGCGAAGGAACTCGTCGGCCAGACGCTCGCGTCGCTCGATCTGCCGCAGGCGGCCCTGTTCTCGACGCTCGGGCGCACGGCGGCCCGCACGCTCGAGACCAAGATCTTCGCGGACGCGATGCAGGGCTGGTACCAGCAGCTGGTCGCGAACATCAAGGCCGGCGATACGCGGACCTTCAACGAACGGCTCTGGGACCCGGCCACCTGGCCGCGGCAAGCGCAAGGGGCGGGGTTCATGGAGGCGCCGCGCGGCGCGCTCGGCCACTGGATCGTGATCGAGGATGGCCGCATCGCCAACTATCAGGCCGTGGTGCCGAGCACATGGAACGCCGGCCCGAGGGATGCGTCGGGGCAGCCCGGGCCGTACGAGGCTGCGCTCGTGGGGCACGTCCTGCACGACGCGAACCAGCCGCTCGAGATCCTGCGGACCATCCACAGTTTCGACCCGTGCATCGCCTGCGCGGTGCACGTGGCTGGTCCGGGCGGCGAGCGCGTCACGGTCCGCGTCCGCTGAGTCGCCGATTCGGCTAAAATATTTGCCCGATGAAAACCCAATCGACTCGTTCGGCAGCCGTGACCTCGAAATCCATGCCCGTCATGACGCCCGCCAGCCTGCGGCGCCTCGAGAAGAATGCCCACAAGGCCTGCGACCTGCTGGCGGCGATGGCCAACACGTCGCGCCTGATGATCCTGTGCCAGCTGGCCGACGGCGAGAAGTCGGTCAGCGACCTGCAGCCGCTGATCGGGCTGAGCCAGTCGGCGCTGTCACAGCACCTGAGCGTGCTCAGGCGCAAGCACCTGGTGCGAACCCGGCGGGAGGGCCAGTCGATCTACTATTCGCTCACCAGCGGCGACGCGGCCGCGGTGATGGGCACGCTGCACGAGCAATTCTGCCGGCGCTAGTCGAGTCCCAGCGTCGCCAGCTTGGCGATGTCGCGAGGCGCGATCTCGACCGCCCGTCCAAAGCCACCGACGTACAGGCCCTGCCGGAATACGAGCCGGTAGAGCGTGAAATCGCCGAGGTTGAACGTGATGCGGCTGTCCGGGAAGCGCTGCAGCCAGCGCTCGCGCCCGGCGACCCACGCCTCACCCTTGCGCTCGAGCGGCTGCACCGTGCACTCGAAGGTGGCCCGCTGCAGTTGCAGCGGGTCCTTCTCGGCGCCGTCCTGCTCGTGCAGCAGCACGCCGACGCGCGCGTCCGCCGCCAGCCCCGCCGAGTGCTTCGCCATGCGGGAAGCATGGATCATCACGCCGGCGTGTTCCGGCAACGGTATGAACGGGAGCAGTCCCGCATAGGGCGCGCCGTCCACCAGGACGGCCAGCGACAGGACGCGCTCGCCGTCGAGCAGGGCACGGATGGCACGCGCGGTGGATTTGAGCATCGACTGGATCCCTGCCGGTTCAGTACTGCAACCGCCCCGCGACCGAGGCGTGGTCCGACGGCCACAGGCCGCGTCCCGGCGGCCGCGTCTTGTCGGCCGTAACCTCGCCGAGCAACCGGACGTCCTTGACCTTGCGCGGCATCTCACGCGTGTAGATGTGGTCGATCCGTTGATCGAGCGCCGAGACCTTGTTCGAAAGATCCTCGAGCTGGCAGCAGCTCATCCCCGCGGTGGCGCCCGGACGCAGGTCCCAGACGTCGTAGAACCCGGCAGCCTGGAACAGCATGTACGGCGTCGGCAGGCTCGACGGCGCGTCGTTCGGCGAGGAATTCGTGTCGCCCACGATGATCAGCCGCCGGTCGGTCGGCGTGGTTCCGAGTGCCGTCTGGATCAGCTGAAACGCCTGCAGTGCCTGCACCTCGCCCGGAATCAGTGCATTGCCCTGCACCTCGAGGTGCGTGTTGAAGTAGCGGTAGTCCACGCCGCCGATCGTCACGTCCACGGCCAGGAACCCGCGTTGGACGGAACCCAGTAGTGGTCCGAGCGGCAGGTCCACGTCGAAGTTGCAGCCGTCCTCGGACGGCCGCGCGCAGGGCAGCGGCACGTTCGTGGTGGCGACGTCGCTGCGCGCGAGGATCACGTCGCGATCCTGCACCTGGAGGAAGGCCGGCACGCCGTTGATGAAGAACGGAATCCCCGGGTACACGTCATACGAGAACACCGCGAAGTTCTGCACATATCCGACGTTGCGGTAGCGGGGTCCCAGCGCAGCCATCGTCCCGGCCAGGTGGTCGTTGAAGGCGGCCGCGATGGACGGGTCGTTGCAGGGATAGCCGCCGAGCTCCGGCACGGCCGGGATGCACCGGAACTCCCAGATCTCCTGAAGCCCGACGAGGTGCGGCTGGCGCTTGGAGACCAGCGCCGCGAGCGCCGTCAGGCGTTCCTGCGTACGGTTGGCCGCGATCTGTCGCAGCGCCGTGACCACCGCGTCGTTGAAGCCGTCGGTGCCGATGGCGGCGATCAGCGGCGCAATGTCGGCGCCGAGGTACTGATTCTGCGTCATCACGTCGATGTCGGCGGATGACGCAGTGCCGGCGGCGGCGAGCGTCGCGGCTGCGAGGAATGACAGGTGCCAGCGTTTCATCAGAGTCCCTCCGAGATCGACGCGTGTGTTGGCGATCGAGGCGCTGCGGTCGCGGCCCGCCACGGTTGCCCTGCGCGGCGTCGTCGCGCAACGGCATGCCTGACACCCTGCGCTGCACCAGAGCCCCATGCAATGAGTAATTCTGGAATTTGACTTAATGCCGCCGCAGGCCCGGCTTAGCGACCGCGATCCGTGGTCGCGCGCGTCCACTCGAGGAAGCGAGTCACCGCGTGCACGGACTCCATCGCCCGTACCGAGCGGAATACGTCCCACGCGTGCTGCGCCCCCGGCAGCTCGGCGTAGACGACCGGATTCCGCGACACGCTGCGGAGTCGATCGGCGAACAGCCGTGCCTCGGCCGCGCTCGCGAGCGAATCGTGGGTGCCGTGCAGGATGAAGAACGGCGGTGCGTCGCTTCGCGCGTGCATGATCGGCGAAGCGAGATCCCAGAGCGCGGGATCGGCGGCGGGCGGGCAGGGCATCACGGTCTTCTCGAGCCACTGGGTCATCCCCGCGCCGCTGCCCTTGAGCGCGTGCCGATCGGTGAAGTCGTAGATGCCATAGAACGGGACCGCGGCGGCCACCGTCGTGTCGACCGCTTCGAAACCGGGTTGCAGGCGCGGATCGTTCGCGGTCAGCGCCATCAGCGCGGTGAGATGACCGCCGGCGGAGCCGCCCGTGACGGCGACGAACGACGGGTCGCCGCCTTGCGCGGCGATGTTCCGCCGCACCCAGGCCAGCGCCCGTTTGCAGTCGACCAACGGGTCGGGAAACCGCGCGCGCGGGCTCAGCCGATAGTTCGGTGTCACCACGACCCAGCCGCGCGCAGCGAGGTGATGGATGAGCGGCAACGCCTGCTCGTGCTTGTTGCCCATGACCCAGCCGCCGCCGTGGATCTGCAGCAGCACGGGCGCTCGCGCGCAGCCTCCTCGCGGGCGATAGATGTCGAGCACGTGCCGCGCGTGGTCGTCCGCGTAACGGATGTCCCGGATCCGTTCCACACGGGGATCGCTCAGCGCGAACGGCAACACGAGCTCGTGAACTGACGTCTCGTCGCGCAGCACGGCGCGTCGTGCAGCCGGAATCCGTTCGCGGTAGTCGTCGCCGAGAGCGGATCGCAGCGATCGCTCCAGGAGGCGCCCCGTCGGCCGCGCGCGCCACTGGGCAAGTGCCAGGCCCGCCCACGAGAGCGCCATCAGTGCGAGGCCGATCCGACCCGGCTTGGCGCCCAGCGCGTCGGTTGTTACTGCGAAGGCCAGTGCGACGAGGGCGGATGCGAGCCAGTGGAACAGCGCGAGTTCACTGGTGAGCCAACCCGAGAGGAACCAGAACATGTTGCCCCAGCCCAACCGGTCCGCGCGCACGACGGCCGTGACGGTCCAGCCGAACCCGATGACGCAGAACGCGAGGAAGATCCAGGAGGAAACCGGGGCCGCCATGCTCACAGTGTCCATCACCCAAGCGGGCCCGCAAAGCCGGGGACCGCGCGCAGCGCGCTTGCGGAAACTGCGGAATCTACTCGCGCCCGGCCCGGGTAGGCTATCGGGCAAAGGCCGGGAAGCGGCTGCTACGCGCGAGAGATTCCATGACCACATTCGGCAGGTATGCATGGGCCCTCGGTGGTCCGTTGGCGCTGATGGTCGGCCTGTTCTGCACACCGGCCACCGCGCAAGCGGCTGACCTCGAGGCCGGCCGCAAGGTCTTCGAAACGGTCTGCGCCGCCTGCCACGGCGTCACCGGTCGCGCGGATCCGTCGAATCCGGTCGTGCAGGCGCTCGATCCGCAGCCAGCCGACCTGTCCGACCCGCTGTTCAACAGCCGCGAACCAGCGAGCGACTGGCACATCGTCGTCACGCACGGTGGTCCCGCGCTGGGCCTCTCCGCGGCGATGCCGGGGCAGAGCGGCGCGCTCAGCGAGGAAGACATCCGCAACGTCGTCGCGTACGCAAAGACG
>Ga0209391_10000846_pt1 | contig 15325 bp, 11 predicted proteins | sample PPLLak3March2015_FD_187246 | JGI IMG/M metagenome (GOLD analysis project Ga0209391, IMG submission 187246) | Freshwater sediment microbial communities from Prairie Pothole Lake near Jamestown, North Dakota, USA - PPLs Lake P7 Core (1) Depth... | ecosystem: Environmental > Aquatic > Freshwater >... | reverse complement strand
AAAATAGGCGCGGACATTGCCTCCTGGGCGACAGTAGGATCCAAAGATGACGAGGCTTGATTCGGGGCCCGGAACGTACTGCTGCACGATCACGGCCGGGTCGAGGGGCTCGATGCGGCGGTAGAGCTCGATGAGCTCGGCCGCCGAATCAACCTGGATGGCCTTCTGGTGCTCAACGACATCCCAGATGCCGGGTCGACGCCATTGCTTCGCATATACGGGCTTGACGATGGCCGGGAACGGAAACGATTCGGCGCACTTCTCGAGTTCGGTCCGGTTGGTGACGGTCGCGGATTCCGGCAGGGCAATTCCGCACTGCTGTGCAAGCGATGGGAGCCGATCCTTGTTCATCGCAAAGTCGATGATGTCTGTGTCCGCGAGCGGGATGACGAAACGGCTCGACAAGGCGTCACGGTGCTTTACGAGGAACTCGATATCGTGGTCTCGGGTCGGCAGCAGGATCGGACGAATGGCGAACTCCATCGCCATCTCGAGGAGAAAGTCCCGCAAGCCGATCGGATCGAGCAGCGAGTCCGGTGCCGCACGAAACCGGCAGTATTTCGACGCGCTGCCCGGGAACTCGGGGTGAGCGCTAACACCATGGACAGGAATACCCTGACGACCGAGGCTACGGGCAATTCCAAGGCCGGAGTAGTGCATGTTCAGGATTACGACGGGCGGGCGCATCAATTCCTCTCGTCGGCCCCGGGCGCGGCGCCACCGCGCGCACGTCGCAGCGTGTCGCGGACGGCGCGCGCGCGATCCTTGGCCCGCGAAGCGAGGCGGGGGGCACCGTAGGCGAACAGTGCCCTGGGTGTTCGCCGCGCGATCTCGAGCGTGACGTCATTCGGTGTCGAGTCGGACCAGTTCTTCTTGTGTCGTGAAACGCCGGCCAGGAAGTCATATTTCTGGCATCCCGCATCGATCAGGTGTTCGAAGACGTAGCTCCGCAAGGCATTGCCGATGTTTTCCTTCGCAAGTGCAAAGGCGAAGCCTTCCTGCAGCAGGAAGACGGTGCCGGAGCTTTCGAAGCAATACTCCTGGGCGACGATCCGTCCGTCGAGCTTCAGAAAGAAGAAGCGGAGCGCGCCCGCATCATGGAGCCTGGCGGTCAGCAGGCGATAAAACTCACGGCGACGGGCATTGGCAAAGACGCCCGCCTGCTCCTTGGCCCTCCAGCGTGACTCGTGATTCGTGAACAGCGCATCCAGCGCCGCCGGGAACTCTGCGGGATCCGTGTGCAGGCCGAACTCCACCCGGTAACTGGCCGCAAGCCTCTTCCTCGTCGAGCGAATCGTCGTCCGGAAGCGGCTGGGCATCGATGCAAGCAGAGAATCGAAGTTCGCCGGTAATTGCCGCGCCGGGCAAGGTATGGCCTTGCTGGCCATAGGATATCGGCGTCGAGCCGCCCAGAGTCGCACCGCTTCGATGGTCTCGGAATGCTCCGGGATGTTCGACAGCACGGCGAGATCCCAGGGAAGCTCATCGAGATCCTCGAGGATTCTGCTGCGGAGCAGTGCGGCATCCTGGCGACGGACGAGCAGGTCCATGTGATCGGACTCCGTCGTGCCATCACCGAGAAATCGCAGGCAGCGGACGCCCAGTCCAAACCGCTTCTCGGTCGCGATCATCATGGGGGCGAGCGCGGCGAGGCCGGTCGGTGCGTGCACTGCGATGCAGGCAACCTGCGCATCGGGCCGGTAGGCTTCCCACCAGGACAGAATCCATTCCGGCGTCAGGAAGGTATTGGCCGCTGCCGCGTCCGCACTCAACAGGGACCAGGGTTCGGCCAAGGCCGAAAGTGCTGTAGCGGTGCGTATGGCCTGCAACGTGAATGCGGGCTCGCCTGCGGCCGGCATCAGGCGATGTCCTACCGGTCGGAGCGCAGGCGGACTGGGAATGCCACGGGCATCCCGAGAACATGTGTCCGTCGACCCTCCAGGGCGATCGAAGCGCAATCGTCCGTGCTGCGCAGCCGTCCGTCGAGATTCGTAGGGCGGCACATGTCAGCTAATCGTCGTCGACAGGTACCCGGTTGGCCGACTTTCGACGCCGGCCTGATTGACTGCGGACAACGCAAAATACCACGTGCCTTCCACAAGGTCCTCCACTAGGTAACTCGTCACGGCAGTATTCGGTATCGTGACTGATCTGTCGAGAGTGCCCGGCGACTGTCCGAAACGGATGATGTAGCCCGACAAGTCACTCAGGGCCGTACCGTCTTCATTCTGTGTCGGAGCTTCCCACTCGAGTTCTGCGGAACCGTAGACAGGGGGGCTCACGTCGACATTGAACGACTGCAGCGCAGCCACGATGCGGCCGTCGCTGACCGAAATCTCGATGCCCGTGTAGGTTCCGGAACTGCCTTCGGGTGGCGTGCCGGAGAGCAACCCGGTGTTTGACTCGAATGACGCCCAATCTGGCTTGTTACGAATCGAGAAGACGAGGGGGTCGCCATCCGGGTCGGTCGCGACCGGCTGGAATGAGTAGCTGAGACCGATCTTTGCGCTGACGACGGCTGGGCCGGAGATGGTCGGTGGCTGATTCCCGCGAACCGGCAACGACACGCTGCCGTTGTCGTTCCGGGTCAGGGCCGAGAACAGTGATCCCGAACTGGACGAATCGTCAAAGCAACCTGTCAGTGTTATCAGGACAGCGACTGCGAATGCGCGGGGTGCGAGTGTGGAAACCATTGACGTATCGTCCTCTTCGAATTGCCCATTCCTCGAAAGAGCGAGGCTGGTCCGGACCAGCGCAACGCGTGGGGCAGGAAGCGGACTGCGTCAGGAAGCGACCCCGATGCGAATCGGCGCCTTTTGCCTGGCAACCCCGCTGTCCACGCCGCACGACATGCGCGGGACCGGAGGCTTTGCGTCCCCGTCTCGCGACGGGTTTGCCGTAATCAGACGCCGAGCAGTTTGACAATTGCCGGGGACCGCGCAAGACGCCGGTCATCGAAAGGTGTGGTGGTCCGCAGATATCCCCCACGGATTTCAGATCTTGAGACTCACGTCGCAGTTAAATAAGCTGGAGCGAAATGGCTGCTCATTGCGCGGGGACAGGCACAGTGGAGCGCCCATGCGCAATGTTCGAATGCACGCAGATGACGCTGCGATACAAGGTGCCCATGTTCATCCCCGAAAATCGTGTCTGACGCAGGCACAAGTCCGGCGGGGTCTGCAAACAGACTGGTCGCGCTCGATGCGACCCGCGGGTCGGCGATGCTGCTGGTCTGCCTGAGCCACTACGCGGATCTCGTGTATGCGCAATCGCCCCGGACGGCGTATGCAATGCTGATGATCGGCCTGCCAGCGACACCGGTATTTCTGGCGCTCAGCGGAGTGGTTCTCGGTTATCTGTCGGTCGTGCGCCCGTTGGCGATCGGTCGGCAGCGCAGATGGTTGCTGGATCGTGGCCTGTTCCTGCTGCTCGTAGCGCATGTATTACTAGCGCTGCCCCACCTGTCAGCCGGCACGGCGCAATTCCACAGCATGCTCTGGCGTTCCACCCAGATCACGGACGTGATCGGGATCTGCTTCGTGGTGGTTGCATTCGTCATCGGCCGAGTCGCACCGGCCAGGTTGATCGCAGGGTCCATTGTGCTGCTGATCTGCAGCATGGGTGTCGGCATCTGGTTGCAGGACCGCGTGAGCCCGTGTCCAGTCGTGACGAGACTGCTTTTTGGGGCGACCCTGCAGTCAGGAGGCGTCGGCTACGTCCTGCCCATTGCCGTCTATCTGCCCATATTTCTGATTGGCCTCGGATCTGGTCAGCTTGGAGCCGGGCGCATGTCCAGCAGCGAAGGCCAGTTGCAGCTGGCGCGATCGGCGGCATGGATCGGAACTGCAGCGGTAGCGGTGGCGTTCGCCGTGAAGCTGCTGGCCGCGTTCGCACGACCGGAGTCGTCGACGGAGATCGGGATGGCGGTGTTCTATCTGTCCGACCCTCGGCAGAAGGTGCCCGTCGGACCAATGTATCTTGCGTACTGCGGCGGCGTCGGACTCCTGCTCGCGGCATTCTTCTTGTGGGCCGTGGCTGCGCATCGCTTCGCACGAGTGACCGCGGCCGCTGCAACCGTGGGTCGTGCTTCGCTAGCGGTGTTCGTGATCCAGGCGTGGATCTATTTCGGATTCCTGCCGTTGATCGCTGACCAGTTGAGTCCAGCTGCGTTCTGGATCATGTTGCCCGCCTCGCTGGCTGCGATCTGGGCGTTCGCACGCCTTTGGGATCGAAAGCGGTGGAACCGCTGGCTGACCCTCGGTCTACGTTGACCGTCGATCCTCGCACGGTCGGGCGATCAGCGCTGCTTGAACGAGTCGGGATCGAGCCCGTAGCGCGTGAGCAGCTTGTAGAAGTCTGTCCGGTTCCTTCGTGCGAGTCGCGCAGCCCGGGAAACGTTGCCTTCCGTCAGTTGCAGCAGCTGAGTCAGGTACTGGCGCGTGAACTCGTCACGCGCCTCGTCGAACGACGGTAGCTGCGACGTCAGGCCGAGCGCCTGATAGACGTGTTCCGCCGTGATCACGGATGTCGCAGACTTCATTGCGGCATCCCGAACGACGCCAATGACCTGGCGAACGTTGCCCGGCCATCGGGCCGCGGCCAGCGCTTCCATGCCCTCTGGAGAGCAAGTCTTCTTCGGGATTCCCGTCTCCCTTGCGATCTGCTCGAGGCACTGGGCTACGATCAGCGGCAGGTCCTCGAGTCGCTTGGAGATGGGCGGCAGCTCGATGCGCGCGGCAGAGAACCGGTCATGGAGGTCGCGCACTAAGCCGCTACCCGGAGTTGGCTCTCCCGAGGGCCGGTCTACGCTGACGACCATGCGAACGTTCCGCGAGGTGCTGTCGCCTTCCGAAAGCACCCTTGACAGCTCGGTTGGGCCGCTCGCCGGCAGGTCGTCTACGTTGCGCAGATAAAGTGTGCCGCCTTCGGCACGCTGCAACGCCTCTGTGATTTCGCGTACCCCGTTGACGTCCGGGATGCTGGTGCAGTCCAGCGAGACGAAGGGGCTCTGGTTGCGGCGACTGGCCCGGTGTATGGATTGGGCCAGCAATTCCTTCCCGGTGCCTGGTTCGCCGGTCAGAATGACCGGCACGTCGGTGGAAGCGACCACGAACGCGTGCGCGAGGCAGTCCTCGAGCACCGGGCTGCGTGTCGCGAAATCCGACCGCCAGTCGTCGGCGGCGTCCGCAAATCCCGAGGTCTTCAGCGCGCGCCGCACCTGCTCCAGCAGTTGTTCCTTGTCGATCGGCTTGGTCAGGAAGGCGAATGCACCGGAGTGCGTCGCCTGTACCGCGTCGGGTATCGTTCCGTGCGCCGTCAGCACGATGACATTGAGACTCGGCCAGCGGCGCTGCAACTCCTTGAGCAGTGCGATGCCATCCATCTCGGTCATGCGCAGGTCGGTTATAACGAGATCAGGGCGGAAGCGAGTGACCGCAGCGAGGGCCGTCGCCGCACTGTCTGCCGGTTCGACTGTGTACTTCTCGGATCGCAGGCGGATGGTCAGCAGTCGCAAAAGTCCTGGATCGTCATCGACGACCAGAATTCGGGCCGATCTCGGCCGGCGAGCCTGGCTCATGGCTGCTCCGGACGGACGGGCTCTGACGCATCCGCCGGCTCTGGCTCGCGGTCGATCATCGAGCGCTCGATTTCTGCGATCGCATCGAGCTTGCGCTTGGCCTCGTCACGTTCCCGGCGCAGCCGGGTATTCTCCGCGGTCAGCGCCTGCAAGCGCAGCTGGTTCTCGACCTGCAGCGAGCGCGACTTCTGCGCGAGATCCTCGCGCTGCCGCGCCAGCTCATCGAGCAGGACGGCTCTCGCGGAGAACTCGCGCTGCATGAGTTCCGCGAGATCCCGCTCTTCGCTGTTCAGCGCTTCCGAATCCGCCATCAGGGTTGCGAGGAGCTGGCTCGCTGCGCTCGGACTGCTGCCCGGGTGTTGTGGTGCGCCCAGCACGATGGCGTATTGCAGAACATCGCGAGGGGTCGCCGATGGCAGTTCCGCCGCGCTGCGCAGGGCATCCAACGCGACGGACTGATTATCCGAGTGATCCCGAGAAACGGAATTAGTGCCCGCCAGCAGCGGCGCAACCCCAGCAACCTGCGGCGCAACGGCGGGTGGGGGGGCACCGGGGGGGGGCTCGGGCGCCTGCAGCGGCGCGCAGGCCGTCAGGCTAATTATTACAGCAATGGTGGGCAGCAGCGCGCACGAGCGGCAAATGCCAGATTGCGCAACTGAATGCCGTACGATCTTCATGGCGCCGCGCTGCTTGCCGACAGGAAGCCAGCGACAGCGCATGTTACCGTGGAACCAGCCAGTCGGTCAGCCGGCGGGAACCATGACGGGTCCTCAGGCTAGCAGCCATAACCCTGCGTCGGCTGCCCACGACCCGCAGATGGGCGAGGAACCAAAAAAAGACGCCCCGCAGGCGGGGCGTCCTCTTACCTCTGCATCCTCGTCCGTTCTTGCCGCGGACTGGGACTTAAAGGTTCTCCGACTAGGCTGTGAGGTCGTCACAGCCTGCGGTTAGCTCAACTCAGGCCTTCCGGCGACGGATCATGCCAAGACCGACCAGGCTAAGTCCCAGCAGCGCGAGTGAACCCGGCTCGGGCACCGCCTCGTTGCTCGACGAGAAAGAGAAGGTACCAGCCGCCTGGTTTGCCGTGAACACGTAGGAGCAAGGGGTCGGGTCGAAACCATCGCGGTAGCAGGTTCCCATGCCCTTGATATCCAACGTGTTGTCGCCAGTCTGCTCCAGCTCCGTCAAGGTCAGGAAATCAAATGCAGCGGAGGAACCCGACACTGTCTGCCAGAGCGGCGTGATACCCGCTGCCGGGAACGGCGAAAAACTGAACGGGGTCATGGATATGCTGTTGACGGTGAACATATCGACACCGACAAAACTACCCGAAGTACCATTCACCTGAACGTTGCTGAACAGGACGAACGCGGTCGCGGTATTGACGTTATCAGTGTCGACCCGATACCCGCCAGAAAGCGAGATGCCGCCGGTAATGGGGACTGCCTGCGCGCCGGTTGCCGCCAAGGCGCCAACGGCCAGCGCGGAAACCGCCAAAAAACTCTTGAACTTAAGCATGTTGTTCTCCAAATCCTCTTGAATTTCCGTTGATCTGCCGTCTAGCACTGGCGACCTGTTGTCGCGAATCACTTGGCTTCGACCTAGACAAAGCAATGACCGTGCCAGCTTATATAAAGTCTTTAAAAACAAATGTTTAGGCTCTTTACTTCTGCGAATGGCTTCAGCTGGTGTCAAATTTTCCGGCGCTCCGATCCAACTTAGACAGAAGTTGGATACGAGTCATTCTCGCTGACGCAAGATCAACGTTAAGGGTAATCGCTGCGGAGCCGTTCAGTCAGTTGGTCCGACGAGTCGAAGGGGGCTACGCCCCGGCCTGACGTATATCCCGAAAACGGGCGGCAACCCGCAGTGCGGCGGTCGTATCCTATCGCCGAGAGGATTGTCGCTGTCAGGCCGGGGGAATCCGCGATCAGTCCCCTGACGTCGGTCGCTGAGTTCCCTGTCGGCTCGCCTGTGACGAAATCCGACGATCCGGATCGAACCCCAAGGGTACGGTGACCGGCAGGACGACTCGAAAGTGAGCGCCTGGGTACTGGCCATTCACGACCTCGATTCGCCCACCGTGGGCCGAGACGAACTCCTGCACGACCGACAGGCCAATTCCCGTCCCGTGCAGGTAGCCACGCTCGGGTCGCTGGCCAGAGAAGAAGGGTTCGAAGATGCGTGTGCGGTCCTCTATGGGCACGCCCGGCCCGGTGTCGGCCACCTCCAGAACCCAGTCGTCACCTGCGGATCGTGCGCGAACGTAAACCGTTCCGCCGTCCGGGGTGAACTTGATGGCATTCGAGACCAGGTTCTCGACGATCAGGCGCAGCTTTCCCCGGTCGGCGGTCAGCGTCAGGTCCTGAACGTCGGCGTCGAGCCGGAGATGGCTACCCGCAATCGCGAGCTGGTGGCTGTTCAACACCGATTGGATCAATGGGCGCAACCTGAACGTCGCGGGCTGCACCGTGGTGCTCTGCGACTGCCACGCGCTGTACGACAGCAGGTTCTCGATCAGGCGCTGCAGGACGACCGCATTCTCCTGCAGGATCTGTCCGACTTCCTGTTGTTGCGGCAACAGGGCCCCCACCGAGCCATCGAGCAGCAGTTCGGTCCCCTCGCGGATATTCGCCAACGGCGTCTTCAGCTCGTGCGACATGTGGCGCAGGAACCGCTCACGCTCTTCGGAGACCTCCCTGAGCCGCAGGCGCAGCCATTCGAGCTGGCGCCCCAGTGCCTCGAGATCTGCGGGACCCCGCACCTGGACGGGATTGTCCAGGCGCCCATTGCCTAGGTCGCTGATCGCCGTGTCGATGGCACGAATCGGCCGCCCCAGGAGCAGGGCAACGAGCAGCGCCAGGAATACCGTCAGTGGTGCCAGGGCCGCGGACTGCCAGATCAGCAGCCGCCGGGCCGCTCGCGTCTGCTCCTGCAACGCATTGAGTTCGCGATCGATCTGCCGTCCGGCCTGCACCGAAAGCTGGCCGCCGGCCTGGGAGAGCGCGGAGAACTCGGCAAGCGCTTTGGCCATGGTCGACGGGTTTCCGGAAGCCAGCGCCGGGTCGATTCGCCCAATGGTGGCGCGAATCTCTGCGATGACGGTTTCACGTGCGCTACTGCCGGGCAGGCCCTCGAGGCTCCGGAGGTTGGTCTCGATCCGACTGGCGTTCTCCCGGACGACCTCCAGCAAATCGGCACGACCCAGAACCTGGTAGAAGCGGGCGCTGCGCTCCATTGCGGCGATCTGCCGCACGACCGCCTGCGTGTAGCCGGTCGCCTGCATACCGTGCTGCACGATGCGCTCGCTGGAGTCGGACAGTCGATTCATCTGCAGCGCGGCAAACAGCACGCCGGCCAGCAGCGGCAGCGAGACGAGCGCGAGACCCAGCAGCAGCAGGCTGGTGAGCGACCGGGGGCGAGGGAATCTCACCCCGGGATTCTAATCAATTTTTCTGCAGCTCCGGTCGGCGCAGCAATTCGTGCTCCCAGGCGTACTGCGTGCGCACGAGGGTTTCGAGATCATCGAGTTGCGGCGTCCAGCCGAGGACCTGCCGGATCGTCTGTGCGTCCGCCACCAGTGATGGGGGATCGCCGGCGCGGCGTGGCTCCTCCCGGACGTTGAGGCTGCCGCCCTTGACTCGCTCCATCATGCTCAGCACCTCGCGGACGCTGAAGCCATGTCCGTAGCCGCAGTTGAGCGTCGTTGACGCGCCGCCACCGCGCAGGTAGTCGAGGGCCCTCAAATGAGCGCTGGCCAGGTCCTCGACGTGGATGTAATCGCGAACTCCGGTGCCGTCCGGGGTTGGGTAGTCGGTGCCGAAAATCGAGATTTGCTTGCGGACCCCGGCTGCGTGCTGGCACGCGACCTTGACGAGCAGCGTCGCGTTGGGCGCGCTGTGGCCGATGCGCCGGCCCGGATCGCTGCCGGCGACGTTGAAATAGCGCAGGATGACGTGGCGCAGGCCCGTGGCTGCGGAGAGATCGCGCAGCATCCACTCGCTCATCAGTTTCGATGTGCCGTAAGGGTTGATCGGCACGGTGGGTGAGTCTTCCCGCGCCACGCCACCCTCTGGGATCCCGTAGACAGCAGCCGTGGAGGAGAAGACGAAATTCCGGACCCCGGCCTCGTTGCAGCACTGCAACAGGTTACGGGTTGCGCAGGTGTTGTTGCCGTAGTACTTCAGCGGGTTCTCGACCGACTCGGGCACGATGGTGTGTGCGGCGAAGTGCATCACCGTATCCACCTCGTGCTCGCGCATTAGCCTCGTCACCAGTTGGCCGTCCCCGGTGTCGCCGACCACGAGGGGGGCGCCGAGCACGGCACTGCGAAAACCGGTCGAGAGGTTGTCCAGGACGACGACACGCTCGCCGCGCTCGACTAACTGGCGCAGCACGTGGCTGCCGATGTAACCGGCACCGCCGGTGACGAGGATACTTGGCATGGTGACGGCGACTCTAGCAGGTAGGATAGAGGTCGAATTGAGACGAACTTCACCGGCGCCGCATCCCATGTCCTCACACCCGTTCGTTCGATTGACCCCCGATGTGGTCATTGCGGCGGTGGAGCAACTCGGCCTGCGCTGTGACGGCCGCATCCTGGCGCTCAACAGCTACGAGAATCGCGTCTACCAGGTTGGAGTCGAGGAGGATTCGCCGGTCGTGGCCAAGTTCTATCGACCGGCGCGGTGGAGCACGCCCGCGATCCTCGAGGAGCACGAATTCGCGTTGGAACTTGCCGCTGCGGAAATCCCCGTCATTGCGCCCCTCGCGGTGAAGGGTCGCACGCTGTTCGAGCACGAAGCGTTCCGCTATGCCGTTTATCCCCGGCGTGGCGGTCACTGGCCGGAGCTCGGTTCGGCCCAGGATCGCGAGTGGATGGGCCGGTTCCTGGCGCGAATGCACGCGGTCGGCGCGCGCCGGCGCTTCCAGCATCGGCATCACCTCGATTGGCGGCTGTTCGGCCGCGAGTCCGCGCAGTACCTGCTGCAGGAAGGTTGGCTGCCCGATCACATCGCCACGGCGTACGAAACGCTGGCGGTGGACCTGCTCAGGGTCATCGAGCAGCGCTTCGCCGAGTGCCAGCCTTTGCGCCAACTGCGCCTGCACGGCGACTGCCATTCGGGAAACGTGCTGTGGACCGACGACGGGCCGCATTTCGTCGATCTGGACGATTGCCTGACAGGCCCGGCCATACAGGACCTGTGGATGTTGCTTTCGGGGCCGCCGGAGGAAATGAGCCTGCAACTTGCGGACATCCTCGACGGCTATCGCCAGTTCGCGGATTTCGACTACGCGGAGCTGCGTCTGATCGAGCCGCTGCGGACGTTGCGCATGATGCACTACGCCGCCTGGCTGGCCCGTCGCTGGGACGATCCGGCCTTTCCGCAGGCGTTCCCGTGGTTTGGCGGGGTGCGGTACTGGGAGCAGCATGTGCTCGATCTGCGCGAACAGTTGGCTGCGATGGAGCAGCCTGTCCTGCGGCCAGATCGGTAAACGAGCTGTATGTCGCGCCGGATTCATGCTCGCAGTTATGTAAAACTCCTATTTTCAACAACGAGTTAGGCCGTATTTTTTGCTGCCTGGTCGAGCTTTCTGGTCGTCGGAACCGGTAGACTCCCGCCAATGACTGTCCCGGCCAGCGCTGGAAGCTGCTGCGGAACGGCAATATTTAGGAGCCTCGAAATGGAATTACCCCGCTTTTCTAACATGACCCGTAAAGCACGCCTCGTGCTGATTAGCGGCTTGGCGGCCGCGCTCGTGGCCTGCGGCGGCGGGAGTGGCGGCGACGACTCCGGCGGTGGCGGCGGCGGTGGAACACCACCACCACCACCACCACCATCGACCACCGGAACTCTTTCCGTCACGGTGACAGATGACGCGCGTGTCGCAATCGACGGCGCGGCCGTTCGTGTCACAGTGGGTACGGTCGCACTGCCGCCCGCGACAACGGGGCCGAACGGCATCGCGAGCATCCCCAACGTCCCGGCCGGCACGGCCACCGTGGAGGCCAGCAAGGACCCTTACATATCAGGTACCACGTCTGCGCCCATCACCGCCTCCCAGACGGCATCGGCGACGGTCATCATTCGACGCACGGGACAAATTGCTGCGCAGGTCCGTGACAGTTTTGGTGCGCCTGTGACTAATGCCACGGTCACAGCCTCGATCGAAGGTCAGGTTATAGTCGGAGTGACCGCTGTCAACGGCACCGTAACTCTGCAACGGGTTCCGACCGGCGCCGTGTCGGTCACGACGACCGCTTCTGGTTTTACGCCATCGGCCGCTTCGGTCGTGACGGTTGCGCAGGCGCCCCCGGCACCGCCGGCAATCTATTCAGTCGAACTGCAACGAAACGTGCCGGCCGTCAGCGGTTTCGTGACCGGCCATACGGGCGTGATTACTGCGACTGGCGGAACGCTTGAATTCCCGGTGCGTGTCTTCGTCATCGATGCGAGTGGCCAGGGCATCACCAACCTGACCGCCGCGAACTTCGCCTTGCAGAATTGTGCGGATACGAATCCGACCGAGTTCGAGTGCGTCCAGGTCATTGCTTCCGACCCGGACATAGATGCCAGCTACTCCGCCAGCCCTGCCGCACCAGCGAACTGGGCTCTGGTCTCTGGGGTCAGCCGGGTTCCCTATTTGACAAGCCTGATGCTCGACTCGAGCCGGAGCATTAGAGATACCGATCCCACGGACGCGAGAATCTTTGCGACGAAGGTTTTTCTGGATAACCTTGGCACGAATGACCTGGTGGCGCTGTCTGCGTTCGCGATTGGTTCGGCTGACGGGCAGAATCCAGCGCTGATTCCGCCGCCGCCGCCTGTGCACGTCTACGGATTCTCGTCCAACGGGCGTGATTTCTTTGCTGATCTCGACAGCCTGGCGAATCTGGAGGGTGGCGAGACGCCGCTCTATGAAGCGTTGACCAGCATGATCGGTTACACCCGGACCACCGCGCAGGGTCAGGCCACCCAGGGGCGCGGCATCGTGCTCTTCACGGATGGCCGGGACGATCCGCGGTGCCAGCCTTCGTCCAGCGAATGCCGGGACGCCGCGATCACGCTCGCGAACCAGGAGCCCAAGGTCAAGGTCTTCACGGTCGGCTTGCTGAGCAATCGGCAATTCCCGGATCTCGTCGATTTCAACGCGTTGAATCAACTGGCGGCCGGCACCGAGGGCCTGTTCCTGTATGCCGACAGTGCGGATCAGTTGATCCCGATCTATCGCTCGCTGGGCTCACTGGTCAGCAACAGTCTTCCGAGCTACACGATGCGCTTGAGAATTGAGGCCGCTCGCAACGATATCTTCGTGCAGGGCACCTCGGTGTTCGGGAAAATTCGAGTCACCGCGGGATCGAATCAGTTCGATCTGCCGTTTGTCGTTTCGATTCCCTGATTTCGTGCGTCAGCTGCGCCGCTGCCGGGTTTGCCCGGCAGCGGCGCAGGTTGGTGCTGCCGGCGGGCGAAGTTGGTACAGAGGTGTCGTCGGCTTGCCCACGTCTGCGGATGATTGGGCCCTGGCTGTGCTTTTGCCGGTTACGGACGACCAGCGAATTCTCACTAGCGGCAAAACGTCACGTCACAAGGCGCCCGCCGCCTGTCGCGACGGTGCGATTGGATCCGGCGCGCTCGGCGCCCGGCAACGCCGCGACGCCAGACTCCACGAATAGCCGCGTGATATTCTTGCCGGATGGCCGGCAAGTACGTTGTTCTGACGCTTCTCCTGTGCACGATCGCTGGCTGTGGCAGTGACGGCGGCGGCGGTTCGACCAACCGAATCCCGTCGGCGTCCTTTACGGTCACGCCTTCCACCGGTCAGTTTCCCCTGACCGTCGCCTTTGACGCTTCGGCCTCGAGCGACAGCGACGGCTCGATCACGAGCTACAGCTGGATTTTCGGCGACAACACGGCGCCCGGGTCGGGCGCGACGGTCAGCCACCAGTACCAGACGGCCGGTACGTTCACCGCCACGCTGACGGTCACTGACAACCGGGCTGCAACCGCCAGCACGACGCGCGTGGTTACGGTCACTGTCGGTCCGCCGCCTGCGAGCGTGTCCGTGACCGGCCGCATCACGTTTGAGCGCGTCCCGTTCCTGCCTGTTCTGCAGGAAGGCCTCAATTATCCGGGCACCTTCGCCGCGCCAGCGCGCGAGATCGAGGTCGAGTTGTTGCAGGCTGCCACCGGGGCCGTGCTGGCGACTGCGATGACGGATACCAACGGCAACTATGCGCTCACGGCAGCCCCCAATACCGACGTCCGCGTGCGAGCGAAAGCCCTCTCTCGCGTGACCGGTACCTCGGCACGTCCGGCCGCGTGGGACCTGCGGGTGCTCAACAACACGAACGGCAACGCGCTCTACGTGCTCGACAGCTCGGTTTTCAACACGGGCGCTGCCGATGTGACGCGCAACCTGACGGCGACGACCGGCTGGGGTGGTGGCTTCGCCGGCACCTACACGGGCGTCCGTGCTGCGGCGCCGTTTGCGGTGCTCGACACGCTTTACTCTGCGACGCATTTCGTCATCGCCCAGGGTGACACTACGCTGCAATTGCCTCCGCTCAAGGCTTTCTGGAGCGCGCAGAACAGACCATCCGAAGGTGATCCGGCGGACGGTAACATCGGGACGACGCTGTACGGGACGGCGGGCAGCATCGGCAACGACATCGGCATCTACATCCTCGGTGCGGAGAACAACGACACCGACGAATTCGACCAGCACGTGCTGGCGCACGAGTACCAGCATTTCCTCGAGGATGCGATCAGCCGGACCGACTCGATCGGCGGCGCTCACTCGCTCGGCGAGCGCCTCGACATGCGCGTGGCGTTCAGCGAGGGATTCGCGAACGCCTATTCGGCGATGGTGCTCGACGACCCGCTGTATCGCGATTCCTTCGGTACGGCCCAGGGTTCCGATTTCAGTTTCAACATCGAAAACGATGCTTTCAGCGCGCCGGGCTGGTACTCGGAGGCATCGATCCACCGGATCGTCTGGGACCTGTACGATGCGGCCAACGACGCAGCGGATTCGGATGGCGTCACGATCGGCTACGGCCCGATGTTCGACGTATTCCGCGCCGAGCTGCGTAGCGACGTGCCGTTAACCAGCCTGTTCGCTTTTATCCCGGCCCTGAAGCAGCGACCGTCGATGCCCATCGCCGCGATCGACGTGCGTGTCGAGGCCGAAGGCGTGCCCGGGACGAGTTTCGGGATCGATGCGCAGAACATGAACGCCTACGCAACGACGGAAACGCACAGCAGCGTGGCTCTGGAATCCGCTGATCTCGTGCTGCCGATCTACTCCGAGATCGCGTTGAACGGGTCGCCTGTGCGTCTTTGTGGCGATGCGGAGGTGACTGCGCCAGGCGGCGTGGTCGTGCCGGGCGTCTACAACAAGCTCGCCAACCGTCGCTTCCTGAGGTTCACCGTCCCGAGTGCGAGGGTCATCGACATCCGCGTGACCTGCAATATCAGTGATTCAAGTTGCGTCGGGTTGCCGCAACCGGATCCGGACCTGGTGCTGTCCCAGGGTTCCAACTACCAGTTTTCGGACAGCGCGGATGCGTTCACCGAGAGGCTGCAGACCTCCGTGCAGGCTGGCGAGCATGTCCTTGAGATTTACGATTACAGTCACATCGACAGTGCTGCCGTGGACCGACGCGGCCGCACCTGCATGAACGTCACCATCACCGGTTGAGAGATCGAACCATGAAGCAAAGTCGTTCGTTCCGATTTGCCACTG
>Ga0209391_10000843_pt1 | contig 15332 bp, 14 predicted proteins | sample PPLLak3March2015_FD_187246 | JGI IMG/M metagenome (GOLD analysis project Ga0209391, IMG submission 187246) | Freshwater sediment microbial communities from Prairie Pothole Lake near Jamestown, North Dakota, USA - PPLs Lake P7 Core (1) Depth... | ecosystem: Environmental > Aquatic > Freshwater >... | reverse complement strand
GATACGCGCAAGGCCGGGCAGGCGCCGCGTGTCTCCACCGGAAGACATGGCGGCCGTGAGCCGGACGCCTGGATGCCTGGCGAGGAGGCGCAGAAGCTCCTGGCCGGCATAGCCGGTGGCCCCGGCGATGGCGACGCGAATCGGCGGCGGTGCGGACGGGGTCGTTGACATGGCTCGGAATGAATAAGTATTCACACAACATCATAACTAGTCAATTGCGGAGGGCGCTCTATCCGTTGGCGCATTGCTTGACTATGCATAACTATGTATAATAAGCCACCCTGGTGGAAGCCATGAAGAGACGCAGACAAGCCGTCATCCTCGACCTCGTGGACCAGGTTGCGCTTTCCAGCCAGGAAGACCTGCGCCGGCGGCTGAAGGACATGGGATTCTCGGTGACCCAGGCCACCCTGTCGCGCGACCTCAAGGACCTGGGCCTGGTGAAGGCGAGCGCCGATGGCGCCTACCATCGCCCCGGCGCCGAGAGCACGCCGCCGGGAGTGGCGGTGGCGCGCCTGCGGCACGCGGTTGCGGAATACCTGACCGGTGTCGACCGGGCGCTGCAGCTGGTGGTGCTCAAGACCGGCCTGGCGCAGGCCCAGCCGCTGGCGAGCGCCGTCGACGCGGCGCGGCTCGATGGCGTAGTGGGCACGATTGGCGGCGAGGACACGGTGCTGGTCATCTGCCGCGACGCGGCGGCAGCGGCGGCGGTGGCCGATCGCTTCGAGCAGCTGGCGAAAGCGTAGGGACTCGGGGCTCGGGACTCGCGCATATCTGAGATGAACAGAATCGTCCTCGCGTACGCCGGCGGCCTGGACACGTCCGTCGCGGTGCCCTGGCTGGCCGAGACCTGCAGCGCCGAGGTGGTGTGCGTCACGCTGGATCTCGGGCAGGGGAAGGACCTCGCCTCGGTGCGCGAGCGGGCGCTCTCGGCCGGCGCCCTCCGGGCGCACGTCCTGGACGTCCGTGAGGAATTCGCCCAGCATTACATCCTGCCGGCCCTCCAGGCCGATGCCGTCTACGAAGGCCGGTACCCGCTCGCAACCGCCTTGGGCCGGCCCCTGATCGCGAAGAAGCTCGTCGAGATCGCCCGCATCGAGGGCGCGAACGCCATCGCTCACGGCTGCACCGGCAAGGGCAACGACCAGGTGCGCATCGAAGTATCGGCGCGCGCACTCATGCCCGGCCTGCGCGTGGTGGCGCCGGCCAGGGAGTCGGCCATGTCGCGCGACGCGAAGATGGCGTTCGCCAGGCGGCACGGCATCGCGGTGCCGTCTGCCGCGCCGAGCCCGTACTCGATCGACGCCAACCTGTGGGGCCGGTCGATCCAGCGGGGCATCCTCGAAGACCCCTGGATTGAGCCGCCGGCCGAGGTCTTCTCTCTCACGAAGGCCGTCTCGCAGTGCCCGGACGATCCGGCGTACATCGAGCTGGAGTTCGAGCGGGGCGTGCCGGTGGCGGTCAACGGCATCGCCATGCCGTTCATGGACGTCATCGCGAGCGTCGGCACGATTGCCGGCGACCACGGCGTCGGCCGGATCGACATGCTCGAGAACCGTCTCGTCGGCATCAAGACCCGCGAGGTCTACGAGGCGCCGGCGGCCGTCGTGCTCCACCTCGCGCACGCCGACCTCGAGGGGTTCGTCAGCCCGCGTGATCTCCAGCGCGTCAAGCGGGAGATGGCGGCGCGCTACGCCGACATGGTGTACGACGGCGCGTGGTATTCGCCGGTGCGCGAGGCGATGGATGCGTTCGTGGCCAAGGTGCAGGAGCGGGTGACCGGCACGCTGCGCGTGAAGCTCGTCAAAGGCTCGGCGCAGGTCGTGGGCCGCCGGTCGCCGTTCGCGCTCTACGATCCCGGCCTGGCCACCTACGGCGAGGGCGACACGTTCGATCACAGCGCGGCGGCGGGCTTCATCAGGCTCCACGGGCTCCCCATCGAGACCGCCGCGCGCCTGCGCGGGCCCGCCGGCACGACGGCGGGGCCCGGGAGATCCGACTGATGGCGCACCTCTGGTCCGGCCGGTTCGACGAAGAGCCCGACGCGTCGGTCTTCTCGTACGGCGTGTCGCTCGCGTTCGACCGGCGGCTCTTCGAAGACGATGTGGCGGGCAGCCTGGCGTGGGCGGAGGCCCTCGCCCTCGCGGGCGTGCTCTCAGAAGCCGACGCGTCGGCCATCGCGGCGGGCCTGGGCGAGATCCTCGACGCGGGCCGCCGCGATCCGGCGTTTGTCGAAGGCCCCGACGAGGATATCCACGCCTTCGTCGAGCGCCAGCTGGTCGAGCGGATTGGCGAGGCGGGCAAGCGCCTGCACACCGGCCGGTCACGCAACGAGCAGGTATCGCTCGACCTGCGCCTCTACCTCAAGCGGCGCGTCCCGCTCATCGTCGACGGCCTGAAGCGGCTCGTGGCGGCGCTCGCGGCCCGGGCGGAGGCCTGCGGCACCTCGACGATGCCCTCCTACACGCACATGAGGCGGGCGCAGCCGATCCTCGCGGCGCACTTCTTCCTCGCGCACGCGGCGGCCTTCAGGCGCGACGTCGGCCGTTTCGCGCGCGTGATGGACGAAGCCGACGAGATGCCGCTCGGCTCGGGCGCCGTCGCCGGGACGACCTATGCCATCGACACGCTGTTCCTCGCGCGGCGCCTCGGCTTCTCCCGCACGGTCCTGAACAGCCTGGACGCCTCCTCGGACCGGGATTTCGTCGCGAGCTTCCTCTATGCTTGCTCGCTCGCGATGGTGCACCTCAGCCGCCTCGCCGAGGACCTCATCATCTTCACCTCCGAGGAGTTCGGCTTCTTCGACCTGCCCGACCGCTTCGCGACCGGCAGCAGCCTGATGCCGCAGAAGAAGAACCCCGATCCGCTGGAGCTCGCGCGCGGGAAATCCGGACGCGTGCTCGGGCGCCTCGCCGGCTGGCTCGTGACGATGAAGGGCCTGCCCGGCGGGTACAACCGGGACCTGCAGGAGGACAAGGAGGCGGTATTCGACGCCGAGGCCACGCTGGCGTCGTCGCTCGACGCCTGCTCGGCCGTGGTGGCGGGACTCACGCTGAACGGCGCACGGGCCGAGGATGCGGCGTCGGGCCTGCTGCTTGCCACTGACGTGGCCGATTACCTCGTGGCGAAGGGCGTGGCCTTCCGCGACGCCCACGCAACCACTGGCGCCATCGTCCGGAAGCTCGTGGCCGAGGGTCGAGACTTCGCGTCGCTGAGCGTCGACGAGTGGCGCGCGTTCAGCGACCGCATCGGGCCCGACGTGGCGGAGGCGGTGTCGGCGCAGGCGTCGGTGGCGGCGAAGCGGACGCCGCAGTCGACCAATCCCGATGCCGTGCGCGCGGCGCTGGACGAACTGGCCGCCTGGCTCCGGGGCGGGACGCCCTGAGGCGCGTCGGCCCGTGCCGCCTGGCGGGGCGTGCACTCTGCGCTTTGGCCTTGCGCGGAAGGGCGTTATGATGGGGGCGGCATCATCGACGCGAGCTGAAGTCAGCCGCGGCCCGGGCCACGGGTCAGGATGCCGATGATCGTTGCTTCTCGTTGCCAGCCGCCCGACGGCAACGCGAGCCTCGAATGGCGGTCGCAGGCGGCCATTGCCCCCGGCGACATCTTCATCCCACCTACCCCGGCGCTCAGTTGAGTTGACCCAGCGCCGGATGGAGCCCGCAGGCTTCAGCCTGCGTGAGCCCGGGGCGAACGGGGTCAACCGAAGTAAGCCCCGGGATTAGCGTTTTCGAGGGACTGTGCATGCATCCGCGCCAGCTTCGGGTTGGTGATCTCGTCGATGACTACTGTCCGCGCGAGCGGCGGTTGAGCAACCACGCCATCGTGGCGCTGGTCGGCGACGACATCCGTCAGGTCAGGTGCACGACCTGCGACGCCGAACACGAGTACAAGGGCGCCAAGGTGCCCGTGAGCCGCAGGAAGAAGCCTGTGGCCGGACCGCCGGCGCTCGCCCCCTCGCACGAGGCGGGCTCGCTGCCGGCGAGCGGCGATGAAGCGGCCGCACCGGCGCAGGCGGCCGCGCCGGCCGGCCCCGAGGAGATGGCCGCGCCCGAGCAGGGCCCGCCCGCGGAAGCCGCCGAGCCCGAGGCGCCGTCCCCCCACGCCGAGATCAGCCTGCACCGGCGCCTGATTCGCGCCACGCTGCCCCGCATCGAGAGCGACGCGCCCGCGAGGCCGATCCCGGAGTTCACCATGCACCGCGCCGCCCAGCCTGGCCACCGGCACGGCAAGCCCTTCCGCCAGGGGGCGGGCGGGAGCCCGCACCGGCATGTCGCCAGGGGCGGCTTCGGCCAGGGCCGCCAGGGACAGGGTGAGGCCAACGGCAACACCGTCGGGCCTCCTCGGGGCCCGCACGGCCAGCGGGGCGCGCAGGGCGGGCACGGCGGCGCCCACGGCCCGCGCGGCTCGCATGGGGTTCATCGCGGCGGCCCGGGCGGCCCGGCCGGGCAGGGCGGCCCCGGGAACCCGCAGGGCCCGCGCCACCCGCGGCACGGATTCGGCGGCAAGCCCCCGCGAGGCCCCAAGAAGCACTGACAGCCCACGCAATGGCCACCCTGAACGGCACGTGCGGCCTCATCACGGGCATCGCGAACAAGCGATCGATCGCGTGGGCCATCGCCAGGGCCATGGCCCGCGACGGAGCCAGGCTCGCGCTCACCTACCAGGGCGAGCGGCTGCTCGAGAACGTCCAGGAGCTGGCGGGCGAGCTGGACCGGCCCCTGCTGCTGCCGTGTGATGTGACCTCCGACGCGCAGATGGCCGAGGTGTTCGAGGCCATCAGGCGCGAGTTCGGCGGCCTCGACTTCCTGCTGCACGGGACGGCGTTCGCCCCGCGCGAGGAACTGTCGCGGCCGTTCGTGGACACGAGCCGCGAAGGCTTCCGCGTGGCGCTCGACGTGAGCGCGTACTCTCTCGTCGCGCTGGCCAGGGGCGCCGCCCCGCTGATGGCGGCGCGCGGCGGCGGCTCGATCGTCACGCTGACCTACCTCGGCAGCGAGCGCGTGTTCACGAACTACAACGTCATGGGCGTGGCGAAGGCCGCGCTCGAAGCGAGCGTGCGCTATCTCGCCGACGGCCTCGGGCCCCAGAACATCCGCGTGAACGCCATTTCCGCCGGCCCGATCAAGACGCTGGCCGCATCCGGGATCTCCGGATTCGGCGGCATCCTCCAGGTCTACCGCGAGCGATCACCCCTGCGGCGCAACACCGAGCTCGAGGAAGTCGGCGAAACCGGCCGCTTCCTGCTCGGCCCCGAGAGCTCCGGCATCACGGGCGAAGTCCTGATGGTGGATTCGGGGTATCACGTCATGGGGATCTGACGCGGGCAGCTGATCAGTAGTAAGTAGCCAGTAGTCAGTAGCCAGTAGAAACGCACACTCAAAATGTCTCGCCGACGGCGCAACGGCGTGACGGGCCTTCCTACTGTCTACTGGCTACTGACTACTGTCTACTGATTCCGACCGCGCGGTCATCAGTATCGCTCCCGCCTTATCTTCCGAGCGGGAACGCCTGCCGCGCGCAGCATGTTTATCAGCCCCGCCACGAAGGCATCCGGGCCGCACACGAAACACAGCGGGTCGCGCCCCTTCACGAAGGCGTCGATCCATCCCTGCTGGATCCTGCCGCGTCTCCCACGCCACGTCGTATCCGCTTCGCGAGTGACGGTCATGGAGAGGCGGATCCGTCCGAGGCGCGCGAGCCGGCGCCACTCGCCGATGAACGCGAACTCCCGGGGCGTCCTGGCGCTGTAGATCAGCGTGATGGACGGCGGGTTTCGGCGGGCCAGCGACGACGCGATCATGGCGCGCAGCGGAGCGATCCCGGTGCCGCCGGCCACAAACAGCAGTTCACGGGGCAGCCGGCGCGGAAGCACGAAGCCGCCAGCCGGGCCCTCGACGGCCACCCGGCTTCCGGCTCCGGCGCCCTCCAGGTTGGGGCGTGACTGCCCGTCCGGCCCCACCTCGACCAGGAACTCGAGCGCGCCGCTCTGCCGCAGTTGCTCCGGGGAGTTCGCGATGGAGTAGGGCTTCCGCCAGGCCCGGTCGGCCAGGCCGACCATCGCGGCCTGTCCGGCCGAGAACGAGAGCCCGGCGCCGGCCGCGTCCAGCCTGAGGACAACGGCCCGCGGCGTTTCCCGGACGATGTCACGAACCGTGAACTGTTGAGTTGTCACCGTGCTCGGGCGCTGATCGATGGACGGCGCGTTCGGCCCGCTGCTGCTTGCGCGCGGCCTTCTCCTCGTACATGCGCCTGTCGGCCACCTGGAGCAGCGCTTCGTACGAATCGCCGTCGGCCGGGAACACCGCCGCCCCGATGCTGATGGTCAGGCGCACGCGCAGCAGTTCGCCGACGTTGAACGGCATGCTCTCGACGGCGTTGTGCAGTTCGACGCGCTTGGCGTCGGCCTGGTCGGTGCCGAAGTCCGACAGCAGGACGATGAACTCGTCGCCCCCGTAGCGCACGCAGATGTCGTAGGGCCGGATCGCGCCGCGCAGCACGGCCGCCACGGCGCAGAGGGCCCGGTTGCCGGCCTGGTGCCCGAAGGTGTCGTTGATCGGCTTCAGGTTGTCGAGGTCGAGGAGCATGAGCGTGACCGACGACTTCAGGCGCGCCGCACGGGCGATTTCGCGTCCCGCGTGCGAGTAAAGGAACCGCGTGTTCGGCAGGCCCGTCAGCGGGTCGGTCACCGCGTCTTCGCGGGTTTGTTCGAAGAGCACGGCGTTGCTGACGACCGCCGCGATCTGGCCGGCGACGCGGCTGACGAGGCGCCGATGCTCGTCGGTGAAGGCGCGCGGCGCCGTATGGTAGAGCGCCAGCGCGCCCCTGACCGTGCTGCCCATCATGAGCGGGCAGACCATCGCCGACTCCAGCTTCGCCTCGACGAGGTCGGCGCGCTGCATGTCGAGATCGACAGCCGGGTCGCCGTCCGTGATGCACTCGCGTGCGGCGATGGCGGCGCCGACAAGCCCGTCGCCGTCGCGGACGAGCAGGCCGGGAAAGGCTTTGTGTCCGGGGCCGGTCGCGAAGCGGCAGCGCGAGACGCCGTTGGCCGGGTCGTGCAGGAAGAGCGCCGCCGTGGTGAACGGCACCAGGCGGTCCAGCTTCGAGGCGATCGCCGCCATGGTGTCGGAGACGCCGAGGCTGGAGCCCATCGCCTCGGCCACCGCGTACAGAGCTCCGAGCTCGTGGCTGGCTACGCCGATGTCGTCCAGAAGCGCCGTCGGCGTTGTCCGCGGGCCCCGCCGGCCGAGCAGCGGGTGCCCCTCGCCGCTTCCCGCCGCGGCACCATCGGGCGCGGCGATCAGTCTGGCCTCCTCGTCGGCCTCCTGCAGGGAGGGCAGCAGATTGACGTAGCGCGAGACGACGGCCGGATCGAGCGCGTTGCCCGCTTCCTGCCAGAGGACATTGACAGCCTCGTCGACCGGCATGGCCCGGTTGAACGGCCGGTCGGACGTGATGGCGGCGAAGTAGTCGACCACCGTGAGGATGCGGGCCCCGACGGGAATCTCCGCGCCGCGAAGGCCCGACGGGTAGCCGTTGCCGTCCCAGCGCTCGTGGTGGCTGCGCACCAGTTCGGCCACCGGCTGCGGGAACGGCACCTGCTCGATGATGGCCGCGCCCACGCCCGCGTGCGTCTGCATCTTGCTGCGCTCGTCGTCGGTGAGCGGGCCGGGCTTCGAGAGGATGTGGTCCGGCACGGCGAGCTTGCCGATGTCGTGCAGCAGGGCCGCCGTGCGGATGCACTCCACGTCGTCGGCCGGCAGGCCGAACGCCTGGGCGAGGGCGGCGGCATGCCGCTGCTCGCGCAGCAGCGACGATCGCGAGGAACGGTCGCGGGCGTCGATGGCAAGCGCCAGGGCCTCGACAGTGGCCATCTGGAGCGAACCCGACCGCTCGAGCTCCTGCTGATGGGCCTGCTGGGCCTCGCGATCGCGCCGGGAGACCCGGTAGGCGAACAGCAGGGCGAGGGCCGAGACGACGAGCGGGGTGAGCAGGACCGGCGCCGACGGCCGCAGCCAGAGCTCCGCCAGCACGGCCACGACGGTGGCCCCGGCGATGGCAATCGCCGACAGGGCAGGGCTCGGGTGCGGCATCGCTAAACGGCGGACAGCCGATTCTATCAGCGCGGGGCCATTCACGGGCGGCGATGCGCGTCCGGCGCTCCTGTCGCAGCCCGGTTCCGGGACGGAGTCGGGCAGGGCCGGCTCGCCGGAGATTCGTTGTAAGCTAGCCGTCGGCGCACGCGTCGTGCGTCTCCCGACGGAGGACCGCCGTGCCACATCGTGCCCCGGGCTCGCCCCGCCAGACCACGACCTCGTACCTGAGCGGCAAGCAGATCCGCTACTACCGGCCCGCCGGCAGCGCCGACGTGCGCAGGCTCATCGACGAGGGGTTCCAGGCGTTCAACGCCGCACGTCTTTCCGAGGCCTGCCACATCTTCTCGGACAGGATGCTGCTGCCGGAGCACGACACGACCATCGGCCTGACGGTTGCCGGGGCGCTCACGCCGGCCGGCCTCGGCGGGTGCATGATCGAGCTGATGGAGCGCGGCCTGGTCGACTTCGTGATCAGCACGGGCGCGAACCTGTATCACGACCTGCACTACGCGCTGAACTTCACGCTGCACAGGGGCACGCCGTTCCTCGACGACCGGGACCTGTACGACAAGGGCATCATCCGGATCTATGACGTGCTGTTCCAGGCCGACGTGCTGCTCGAGACGGACACGTACATCCGCGACTTCCTCGTGCGCGAGGACCTCGGCGGGCCCCTCTCGTCGGCCGACCTGCACTACCGCCTCGGCCTCGACCTGATGGCGCGATTCCCCGGCTGCGAGGAGCACTCGGTGGTGGCCGTCGCCGCGAAGTGCGGCGTGCCGGTGTACACCTCGTCGCCGGGCGACAGCTCCATCGGCATGAACGTGGCCTACCACGAACTGATGAACGGCGGCCGGACCGTCGTCGACCCGAACCGGGACGTGAACGAGGTGTGCGCCATCATCCTGGCCGGCAAGAAGAACGGGTGCGTGATTCTGGGCGGCGGGTCGCCGAAGAACTTCTACCTGCAGGGCCAGCCCACGCTGTGGGAGGTCTACGGTATCCCGAAGGGCGGGAACGACTACTTCATCCAGTTCACCACCGACCAGGTGGTCTGGGGCGGCTTGTCCGGCGCCACGCCGTCGGAGGCGGTCAGCTGGGGCAAGGTGAACCCGGGCGTGCTGCCGGACACGGTCGTGACCTACTGCGACTCGACCATCGCGTTCCCGCTGTTCTGCGAGTACGCCGTCGGATCGCCCAATGGGCGGCGGCCGCGCAAAGAGCTCCTGCACAAGCGGGAGGCGCTGGTGGCGGACCTGGTGCGGCAGGCGCGCGCGCGCCGCGAACACGGGTCGTAGCCCCGCCAGGCCCTGCCCCTCGACGGGCGCACGCTCGCCGCGAATCCCGACTGGTCCGGCGCGCCAGGCCGGACCAGCGCCGAAACTTCGGGCCGGCGCGCCCCGTAGTACAGAGGCGGAGGGAGACGCATGCACAAGCCGGACACGGTCGTCGTGCAGTTCGCGGGCCTGGCGGCCGCCGCCCTGGCGCTGGCCGCCTGTGACATCACGACCGGCGCCTCCGAATACAGCGTCCGCGAGGAGAAGGCGTTCACCGTCAGCGGCGCGCCGACGGTTGCGCTCTCGACGTTCGACGGCTCAATCGAGGTCCGCGGCTGGGACCGCAACGAGGTCGTCGTCGAGGTCGAGAAAGTCGGGCCGGACCAGGCGACGGCGGAAAGGATCCAGGTCACGGCCACCCGGAACGGCAGCGCGATCACCATCGACGTGCGGAAGCCCTCACCGCTCGAGACGACGGGCATGAGGCGGACGCCGAGCGCGAACCTGGTCGTCTCGGTTCCGCTCACGTCGGCAATCGTGGCGCGGAGCGGCGACGGATCGATCTCGATCAGCCGCGTCACCGGCACACTCGACCTGGATACCGGGGACGGCAGCGTCCGCATCGCGGAGGTGTCCGGCTCGATTGTCGCCCGGACCGGCGACGGGGACGTGATCGGGCAGAAACTGGACGGGCAGGCCGAGATTCGCACCGGCGACGGTGTCGTCGGCCTCGACGGCGTGTTCACGGCCCTGGCGATCGAGACCCGGGACGGCGCGGTTGAAGTGACCGCGCGCCGAGGCAGCCGGACCGACGGTGAGTGGGACGTGGCAACCGGCGACGGCGATATCAGGGTCGAGGTGCCCGAGGGGTTCGGCGCCGAGGTCGACGCGCGCACCGGCGACGGGCGGGTCCGGATCGACTCGATCACGAAGGCACCCGGCGAGCAGCGGGACGATCACGACGATCGCGAGTCGGTGACCGGCAGGCTGGGCGGCGGCGGCAAGCCGATGAGGCTCAGGACCAGCTCCGGCTCGATCACCGTGACGCTGTGGTAGCGCGGCCGGGTCTATCTCGGCGACGGCCCCGCGTAGCGCGTGGGGTCCGGAACGCCGGCTTCCTCGAACGCGTCGCGCCGCTCGCGGCACTTGCTGCACCGGCCGCAGTGCATCCCGCCGCGCGGGTCCATGCAGGACAGCGAGATTTCCAGCGGCACGCCGAGCGTCACCCCGAGTTTCACGACGTCCGCCTTGTGCAACGCCGCAAAGGGCGCGACGACGCCAATCTCGTGGTCCAGGCCCAGCGACAGCGCGCCGGACATCGCCTTGAAGAACGCCGGCGTCGCATCGGGGAACGGGTTGCCCGCCAGCGGGCCGATCGCGATGCGGTGGATGCCCGCGCCTGCGCAGTAGACGGCGGCTTTCGACAGCAGCACGACGTTGCGCCCCGCGAGATAGACGTCTTCGTCGGGCGTGTCGTACGACGGCGGCGTGCCGCGCATGGCCCAGTGCGACGCCGGGTAGACATCCCTCATCGTCATGTCGAGCAGGACGAGCGGCCGGACGCGGGTGCCGAACACCGGCGTCCTGGCGAGGGTGGACAGCACGGCCCGCTCGGCCGGCTCCCACGCGAGGCCGACCGAGACGTAGATGGGCTGGACGTCGCCGGCCTGCGCCTCGTGGGCGACGAGGACGACGCTGTCGAGCCCGCCCGAACAGAGCACCGCGACGGCTTCGGAAGTTCCGCTCATCGGCAGTAGAATAAACCCATGTACTCAGTCACGAAGCGGATTGATTTCTGCTACGGGCACCGCCTGCTCGACTACGACGGGATCTGCAAGCATCCCCACGGGCACAACGCCGTCGCCGAGATCAGCGTCCGGAGCGGCGAACTCGACAGCCGCTGCATGGTCTGCGATTTCGGCGACATCAAGCGCCTCGTCAAGACGTGGGTCGACGAGACCATCGACCACAAGATGATCCTCCGCCGCGACGACCCGCTCGTGAAGCCGCTCCAGGACATGGGCGAGCCGGTGTTCGTCGTCGACAGCAACCCGACGGTCGAGCACATCGCGAAGATTATCTTCGACTTCGCCCGGGCCCAGGGCCTGCCGGTGGAGTCGGTGAAGGTCTGGGAAACGCCGACCTCGTCGGCGACCTACGACGGCGAATAACTGGCTCGAGGGGTTGGCCTTGCTCCTTGTCTTTGATCTGGACGGCACTCTCGTGGACTCGATCCACGACCTGGCCCAGGCCGCGTCGGATCTTTCCGAGCGCTACGGTGGGGCGCGCCTCGACGACGAGACCGTGTGCCGGATGGTCGGCGAGGGCGCACAGATCCTGGTCGACCGCGTGCTGGCCAGGGCTGGGCACGCGGTGCCGCCCGAAGGCGCGCTCCGGGAGTTCCTCGACCTCTACGACCGGCGCATGTTCGAGACGACGCGGGCGTACCCCGGCACAGGGGACACGCTGAGCGCCCTCGCCCGCGATCACGCGATGGCGCTCCTGACGAACAAGCCCGAGGATTCGGCACGCAAGGTGCTGGCGCATTGCGGCCTCGACGGGTTCTTCGCGCACATGATCTTCGGCGACGGCGAGTTCGGCCGGAAACCCGATCCGGCCGGCCTGCGCTGGCTCATGGAGCGGCACGGCGCGCCGGCGGCGAGGACCGTCCTGGTGGGGGACTCGGAAGTGGACCTCGCCACCGCCCGGGCAGGCAGCGTCCGCGTCTGCCTCGCCCGTTACGGCTTCGGCTTCATCCGCATCGATCCCGCGTCGCTCTCCGGCGACGAGTGGTACCTCGACCAGCCCCGGGACCTCCTCGGCGTCCTGCAGTAGGGGTCAGATCCGGCTCTGACCCCGTCAGGTAGCGGGGGCGGATATCATGGGGCTCATGCGGGTTGAGTCGGGCGGTTGGGGCGGCGACGGCACGTTCACGGCGGTCCTCATCGAGGCCCTCAAGGCCATCGACACCATCGAGTACCTCCGCGTGGAAGACGCGCCCGCCAGCCGGGCGGAGCCAGGCTATCTGTTCATCAGCAACGAGATCTACGTCGGGCTCAAGACCGAATCCAGGACGGAAACCCGGACCAGGCTGGGCCTGCCGTGGCGGACCAAGGTCGCCGTCAAGCAGATGACCCTCGGGGGGTTGGCCACCCGCCTGGGCCAGGCCGACGGGGTGGGGGAGCCTGACTACGGCGACGATGGGATGCTGCAGTACCTGCGCACGGAGCGCATCGTCGCCCCCTACCAGACCAAGGGCGTCAAGGTCGTCGAACTGGTGCGGATCTACGAAGTCGGGACCGCGAGACGGGAGAACTGAACCATGCGTGCCGGCTGGGTCGCGGCGGCAACCGGGCTCGTCGTCTTCACCTGCTACAACGCAAACGGCCGCGAGATCGGTAGCTACGACACCCAGCCGGTCAAGTACACCACGCTGCAATTGGTCGCGCACGGGACGTTCAAGCTCGATTCGATCGTGGCTCGCCAGCCCGCCTTGGGAGAGCGGATGGGTTTCGCCCTGGCCAGGGACGGCCATATCAGGTCGGCCTATTCCGTGGCGCCCGCCGTGCTCGCGTGGTTCCCGTCCGAGGTGCTTGCCGCCACGGGTCTGGTGCCGGCCCGCCGGGCGAACGCGGCGGTCTACGCGAAGGCGGGAGCGTCGCTGCTCGTGACGCTCGCCGTTGTCTTCGCGTTCTTCGCCGCGCGGTGGCGCACGAACAGTACGTGGGCCGCGCTCATCGCGCTGGGCTTCGGGCTTGGCACCAACGCCTGGCCAACGGCCAGCCAGGCGCTCTGGCAGCACGAGAGCGCCCTTGCCGGGCTGGCGCTCGCGGTCCTGTGTCTGGCGCCTCCGACGGCCAAACTGAAGGCGTCGCGATTGTGGGTGGCCGCCATCGGACTCGGCATTGCCGGCGCCGCACGTTTCCAGGTTGCGCCAATCGTCCTCGTCCTGGCAGCGAGCGCGATTCTGCGGAGGCGGCGCGCGCGCGACGTGGTGTCGCTGCTGCCTATCGTCGCATGTGCCGCGACGATGATCGGCGTCAACCTGCTGTGGTTCGGTCACCCGCTTGGCGCCACGGCGGGGCTCGAAGCGACTCTGCACCCGCAGATCCACGGCGTCGGCGGACCGCTCAGCGACGCCCCGTGGACGGGAGCGCTGGGCCTGCTTGTCAGCCCGAGCCGAGGGCTGCTGGTCTTCAGCCCGGTCGTGCTGGTGGCGCTCTGCGGGCTCGGCGCGATGCGGAGGGAGGGCTGGAGGTCCGATCTCCGGTGGTGCGCGCTGGCGGCGGCGGCTCAGTTCGGCCTCTACGCGTTCTACAGCGTGTGGTGGGGCGGGCACACGTACGGTCCGCGCTACCTGCTCGACCTCCTGCCGTTGCTGGTGCCGCTGGCCGCGGCGGGCACCGGCGCCCTTCGCGCCAGTCGCCCCGCGAAGGCCGCGGCCGGTGCCGCGCTGGCCTGGTCCGTCGCCCTGGCCGCGACCGGCGCGTTCTGCTATCCGGCTGAGGCCTGGAACACCAGTCCTTCCAGTGTCGACCTCAACCACGACCGGCTCTGGGACTGGCGTGACCCGCAGTTTGTCCGATGCTGGCGAACGGGTCTGAGCCCTCAGAACTTCGGACTCTTCGGCGGGACGCCGCCCACGCGCTAATGTCGGCCCCCTCTCCAGCCGACACATCATGGGAGCAGGCCGGCTGGGCCAGATGAGACACGTGTCGCCCGTTGATTCGCTCGTCGCGGCAGTCCTCAAGGAGAACGGGGACGGACTCGTCATGCACGTCGGCGAGCGGCCGTACGTGCTCTCGCCGAACGGTTCGTCGAACCTCTCCGAGCGCACGCTGACGGTGGACGCCATGAAGGGCGTGCTCAACGACCTGCTGTCGCCGGCCGACCAGGAGACACTGGACGACATCGGCGCGGTCGAGCGCGAGGTCACGTCGAAGGACGCCCCGGGGGACAAGTTCCTCCTGGTGGCTGCGCGCGGCGGCGACGACATCTGGATCGAACTGCGCCGCCAGCGCGCGGTTGCCCGCCTACCCCAGGCGCCCCGGGCGGAGGCGGGCGAATCGGCGCCCCCTGCCACGGGTCTGGCCCCACCCGCCATCCCGGACCAGCCGCCGGCGGAGGAGGCCCCGTCGATCGCCGTGCCCGCGCCGCGCCCGCGGATGGCGCCCAACCACCCGCAACCCCCGTTGCCGCCCCCAGCCGCGTCGACGCGAACACCGGGGCCGGCCTCGCAGCCTCCGTCCCGTCCGGACGATCTCGCGCCCATCCCGCCTCCGACGCGACGGACGGGGCCGGTGCGCGAGACGTCGCCGGGCGTCGTGCTCCCGCTGGCGCGCAGCCCGGTCCGCACCGACGGGCCGCGCGGGGGCGCCACGCCGACGCCGCGCTATCTCGGCATCGGCCGTCTGCTCCGCATCGCCTCCGCCCGCGGCGCCTCGTCGCTCTACCTGACGGCGAACGCCCGCCCGTCCATCAGGGTGGATGACGAGATCCTGCCGCTCGAGACCGAGCCGCCGCTCGGAAAGGCCGAAGTCGAGTCGCTCGTCCTGGAAATGGCGCCGGGCGCGAGCCGGGACGCGCTGGCCGGAGGCTCCAGCGCCGAGTGGGTCTACGAACTGCCGGATGTCGGCCGCGTGCGCTGCGTGACGTTCCGCGACCAGCGCGGCCCGGGCGCCGTGTTCCGGCTGATTCCGACGCGGCTGATTTCGGCCGACCAGCTCGGGCTCTCGCGCGACATCCAGTCGCTTTGCGGCGAGCGCGAGGGCCTGGTCCTGGTGGCGGGCCCCAGGCTGAGCGGCAAGTCGACGCTCATCTCGGCCTTCGTCGATCTCATCAACCGCACGCGCTCCGATTACATCATCAGCATCGAGACCGAGATCAAGTTCGTCCACGACAACCGGCGGGCGATGGTCAGCCAGCGCGAGGCCCGCGGCGAGCCCGACGCGATGCT
>Ga0209391_10000840_pt1 | contig 15338 bp, 6 predicted proteins | sample PPLLak3March2015_FD_187246 | JGI IMG/M metagenome (GOLD analysis project Ga0209391, IMG submission 187246) | Freshwater sediment microbial communities from Prairie Pothole Lake near Jamestown, North Dakota, USA - PPLs Lake P7 Core (1) Depth... | ecosystem: Environmental > Aquatic > Freshwater >... | reverse complement strand
GGTCGAGGCCGGCCTTGCGGATGCGCATCTCGATGACCGAGGGCCGGCCGATGAGGATCGGGCGGGCGAGGCGCTCGTCGATCACCACCCGCGCGGCCCGCAGCACGCGCTCGTCCTCGCCCTCGGCATAGAGCACCCGGCAACCCGAGTCCCGCGCGGTGGCGAACACCGGGCGCATGATCGTGCCCGAGTGATAGACGAAGTTCGTCAGCTCGCGGACGTACGCGTCGAAGTCCGCGATGGGGCGCGTCGCCACGCCGGAGTCCATCGCGGCGCGCGCGACCGCGGGCGCGATCTTGATGATGAGGCGCGGATCGAACGGCTTCGGGATGATGTTCTCGGGACCGAACGCGAGATCGGCGCTGCCGTAGGCGTTTGCCAGCAGGTCCGAGGGTTCTGCGCGGGCGAGGTCCGCGATCGCGTACACGCAGGCGAGCTTCATCTCCTCCGTGATGCGGGTGGCGCCGACGTCCAGAGCCCCGCGGAACAGGAATGGAAAGCACAGGACGTTGTTCACCTGGTTGGGGAAGTCGGATCGACCCGTTGCCACGACGCAGTCCGGCCGGGCCGCCTTCGCCACGTCCGGGAGGATCTCCGGCACCGGGTTGGCGAGCGCCAGGATCAGGGGGGCCGGCGCCATCGTCCGGACCATGTCCGCCGTCAGCACTCCGGCGGTCGAGCAGCCGAGGAAGACGTCCGCGCCCGCGACGATGTCCGCCAGGCTGCGCGCGCTCGTCTGCTGGGCGTAGCGCGCCTTGTTCGGCTCCAGGTCCTGCTCGCGGCCGACGAAGATCACGCCCCGGCTGTCGCAGACGTGTACGTTCTCCCGCTTCACGCCGAGCCGGACCATCAGGTCGAGGCAGGCGATCGCCGCCGCGCCGGCGCCCGAGCACACGACCTTGATGCGGCCGATGTCCTTCGCCACGACCGCAAGGCCGTTCAGCAGGGCGGCGGCGGAGATGATCGCCGTGCCGTGCTGGTCATCGTGGAAGACCGGGATGTTCATGCGCTCGCGCAGCTTCTGCTCGATGTAGAAGCACTCGGGCGCCTTGATGTCTTCGAGGTTCACTCCGCCGAGCGTCGGCTCGAGTGCGGCGATGATGTCCACGAGCCGGTCCGGATCCCGCTCGGCGAGTTCGAGGTCGAACACGTCGATGCCGGCGAACTTCTTGAACAGGCAGCCCTTGCCTTCCATGACCGGCTTGGCGGCGAGGGGGCCGATGTTGCCGAGGCCGAGCACTGCCGTGCCGTTGGTGACGACGCCCACGAGATTGGCGCGCGAGGTCAGCGCGGCCGCTTCGCCAGGATCGGCGACGATGGCCTCGCAGGCGGCGGCCACGCCGGGGGAGTAGGCCAGCGCCAGGTCGCGCTGGTTGATCAGCGCCTTGGTCGGAACGACAGAGATCTTGCCCGGCGAGGGATGGCGGTGATACTCGAGTGCAGCCGCAACCAGGTCGGCATCCAATGACGGATTTCCCACGTCGTCTCCTGAATCCGGAATAGCCTCGCGGATTCTAGTCCAATGCAGATCTCGGCCGGGGTGCGGGCGGCGCGAGAGTCTCGGCGTTGGTGCAGACGCCGCGCAGCGCGGTGCTCCCGGCGTCCTTTCGCGTCGCCGGTCGCTTAGCTGGCGTGATCTGCGTTGGCTGCCGCGCGCCGCTGCGCCGCCACCTCGCCCGGCAACACTCCGTAGCGGGCCCTGAACGCAGCATAGAAGTGTTTCGGGTCCAGTCCGCAGGCCTCCGCAACTTTTCCGACGGGCCGGTCTGCCTGAAGGAGCGCATACGCCCGTGCCAGACGATATTGCGTGAGCATCTGCTTGGGTGTGACGCCGAAGGCATACACGGAGAACAGTCGCTGCAGGTGGCGCGGATCCTGGTACAAGTCCGCTGCGAGCGCGGCCACGTTGTAATCGGTACGCGCGTGATTCTTCGCCAGCAGGCCCAGCACTTTCTCGTGAAAGGCGCGTGCCTTCGCCAGCTGCGCCTCGTCCCGAGTCGCCACGACGGACTCGGCAGGTACTCTTGCGCCACCGGCAAACTCGCGTTGCATGGACGCACGCAGGCGCTGCTGTTGCCAGAGGCGGTTGGCGATGTGCAGCTTGAGCTCATCGGTCGAGAACGGCTTGCAGAAGTAGGCATCGCCTTGTGCTTTCAAACCGAGCAGACGGTGATCGCTGCCGACGTAGGCGGTCAGGAAGAACACCGGAATACCCGCCGTCAGGGGATCGTCCTTCAGGTCGGCGCAGACGGAGAAGCCGTCCCGCAAGGGCAGGTCCACGTCGCAGAGAATCAGGTCAGGCATGGCCTCTCGCGCCTGCTGCAAACCGGTCTCACCCTCCGCCGCAGTGAGCACGCGATAGTCCGTCTCGAGAAGCTGCTGCAGGCGCACACGCAGTGCCGCGTTGTCTTCGATCACCAGAACGGTCATGCCCGGCGGGGCGCCGCGCTCGGGCCGCTCGCGTAGGTTCTGTTGCGCGTCGAACGGTGCCGCTGCTGATGCCGGCACCGGCGGCTGCGCGCCGGCCTGCGGCGCGGAGAAGATCACCCGGAAATGACTGCCTTCACCCTCGCGGCTTTCAACTTCGACGCGGCCACCCTCCTTGCGCACCAGTAGCTCCACCAGGTGCAGGCCGAGGCCGAATCCCGGCGTATTGCTGTGGGCGGCCTCCAGTGCCCGCGCGAACGGGGCGAACAGCCTGGGCAGAAAATCCGTGGGAATGCCAATGCCCGAGTCCTGCACGTGGATCACCAGGTCCGGGTCGCAACTCACCCAAACCTGCACCAGTCCGCCGGCAGGCGTGTATTTCAAGGCGTTACCGATCAGGTTGTTGATTACCGTGTGCAGGCTGTGCGGCGTGAGCCGGCGTTCGCACGGCGGGTTGGCGCCGAGTATCAGCGTGATGCCCGCGTTTGCCGCCGCCGGTTGGTGTGCCGCCACCCGCTCCGCCACTACGGTCTGCACGTCGCACGGGACCGGCGCCGGCTCGGTGGCTTGCCCGCGTGCCAGGGCCAGCAGCTGATCGACCATGTCCGCCAGCTCCTGAACGTGTCGTTCGCCCGATGCGATTTCCCGGCGCGCCTTCGCGTCATCGTGCTCCTTGCGCAGGGCATCGAGCGACAACTGGATCAGCGACAGGGGCGTGCGGAACTCGTGCGACACGCGGGCAAACAACTGGTCCCTGGCCTGCAGGGCCTGCCCGAGCGCCTGCGCCTGGGCGTCGATCACCTCGTGCCGCGCCTGCAGCTCCTGGTTTGCTTCGGCGAGGTCGCGCGTGCGTGCCTTCACCTCGGCCTCGAGCTCGGCCTGCTGCAGGTCGCGCCGTCGCTTCCAGGCCCACGCCATCAGCAGCATTAGCAGCGCCGCGCCAAGCAGTGCCGGCGGCGTCCGCCACCAGGGCGGCGGCACCGTGAGGCCGAGGCGCAGGCTCTCGGACCAGCGACCGTCGCCTGCCGAAGCCTGCACCTCGAACGCATAGCGACCCGCGCCGAGGCCGGCGAGCTGGGCGCGTGACGTGCCTTCCGCCATCACCCAGGGCGAATCGGCGCGCAGGCGGTGGCGGTAGACAACGCGCGTCGGCGCGTCGAAGTGCAGCGCCAGCCAGCTCACCGTGACGTCCGTCCCCTCGCGCGGCACCGCGACGCGACCGTCCTCCACGGTCAGCGCACCGCGCTCCGAGGTGACGCCGGTCAACACGGGCCGCAGCGGGGGCGGGGTGTCGCGTAACGCAGCTGGATTGACCTTGGTGAGACCGTTGACCCCGCCCATCAGCAGAAGCCCATTGGGCCCCGGCAGGCCTTGGCTGCGGTTGAAGTCGTGCTGGTACAGTCCTTCGGCCCGGAGGAAGCGCTGGCTGTGGCCGGTCGCGGGCACGAAGTGCGTCACTCCCTGGCCGCCGGCCAGCCAGAGATTGCCGTTGGCATCCGGCAGCACGTCGTAGACCATCAGGTCGGTCAGCCCTTGTGGCGTTCCGAAACCATGCCAGCGTTTTACCTCGCCCAGTTGGTCCGAGCGGCCCTCGAAGCTCTGCAGGCCGCCGTTGCGCAGGGCCAGCCAATAGCGCCCAGCCGGGCTTTCCCGGATGGCCTGGACCCAGTCCGTTGCCAGTGCACTGTTGCGCGAGTGGACGTGTTGCCAATGGAGGCGATCCGGGTCGAACACCAGCAACCCACGCTCGCTCGGGATCCACCAGTGCCCGTCGCTGCCGACGTGCAGCCTGTCGATGTAGAAATCTTCTGGCAGGCCGGTCGTGGCCGACTCGGGCAGAGAATGGAACACCCAGTCAGACGGTCCGTCGCCGGTCTGGCGTGCCACGCCGAAATTGCCGTACAGCCACAGCGTTCCCCGCGTGTCGCGGTGCAGCCCGCCGATCAGAGGCCGCTGCAGGGACGTCGGCCAGCGCACCGGCACGGGCGTGAAGGCCTGGGCGGTTTCGTCGAACCGCCGCAGCTGCGCCGCCGTCCCGAACCAGAGCCGGTTGCCGCCATCGCGAGCGAAGCCGGCGCGCTCATCCCAATCCGCGTCCGCTGGCAGGGGATAGCCCTGCGCGGACGACATCTGCCCGTCTGGCGACAGCCGCAGACGCCAGTTCGTCTTGTCGAAGGTGCTGAACCACAGCGTCCAGTCGTCGGGCTGGCCATCGTCCCGCCACAGCGCCCGCACGTGGGCATTGACCGGCTGGCCGTCCTCGCCCGGCGGTGGCGCCCAGTGTCGGAACAGCGGCGGACGCAGGGATGCCCGCATCACGCCCTGTCCGTTCGCCGCCACCCACATGCCCTGCTGATTGTCGCCCAGCAGCAGATAACGCCCGCCGCTGGCGGGCACCATGCCCAGGGTGTTCCCGGCCACCAGCAGACGGTTCGCCCCGGTGTCCGGGTCGATCAACCTCAGGCCATGTTTCTCCGCCATCCACACCACGCCCTGCGGATCTACGGTCATTTGCCAGACCTCGATGGCGTCGTCGAGCGGCCCCTGCACGGCTACGCGCCGCAGTGCCCGGCCGTCGGCGTCCTGAAGGTACAGGTGGCGTCCGCAATGCAGCAGCAGGCGCCCCTGGGAGTCGAACAGGGCGGAGCCACATGTAGCTTTGGGCAGGGCGGCCGATGCCCACACGCGGCCCTGCGCGTCGGTGCAGGTCAGGCGTTCCGGCCAGACCGTGCAGAGCCGGCCGCGGACGGGATCGAGCGCACTGCGCGTCGCGGCCGGTCCACCCTCGTGGCGGTGCAGACGCTGGGTGCTTTCGGGAGTCACCCGCCAGACCTGCCCGATGTGAACCAGCCAGAGTGCCCCCTGAGCATCGGCGTAGGCGTCGGGCAGGATCTGCAGGCCGCCCGCTCCGGCCGCACCGCCCGGCGCCACGAATACGGCGACGAAGCGGTCCGTCGCTGGATCGTAGCGGTACGCGCCGCCCGCTGAGTGCACGAGCCAGACGGCACCGCCGCCGGTCTGCAGGCGCCAGTTCCAGCGGGCGGCGTCCGGTTCGGGCATCGGCACCCGCTCGAAGTCGCCTCGTCCGGGTGGCAGGCGCAGCGGGCCCTGCGGACTCATCAGCCAGAGTGTGCCGTCCGCCGCCTCGCTGAGTTGGCCGTGCGTGGGGCCACCGGACCCCGACACATCCGCCGGAAAACGCCACTGCCGCGTCTGCAGGCCGTCGAAACGCAGCAGGCCGGAAACCGTCGCGAACCACACGAATCCGTCCCGATCCTGGAGCAGTCCGGTGAAGACCGTCTGCAGGGGCACATCGGCCGACTCGACTTGGGTGAACTGCAGCTCGGGGTAGAGGGTGCGCGCGTTCTCGCGGTCGCTGGCAAAAACGACTGTACCCAGCAGGCCTAGCGCCAGCGCAGCTGCAGCCCTCCCTGGCCGGGTCACACCCGAGCCCCGCATTCCACTGATCTCAAGCGCTCTCCGTTCCTGTCAGTTCGAGTCCGCTCGGCGCCGACCATAGCACGCCGGCGAACGCCCGCGGACGCGTCGCAAGTGTCTGAATCACAAGCTTTGTCGCAAAACGGGGAAACAGTCGTCGGGTTCTGGGATTGCCGGCGTTGCGTCGCCGGCTAGCCTGCCATTCGGCACTGCGGAATACACGTCGCCGCCCGGGCCATGTCCTTCAAATCAGACCCACCAAACCAACAATTCAAGTCGAAGTGGAGCAACAACATGATCACGTACTGCAATCTGGCGCGTCGACTTCGCGCGCACCTTGCTGCAGCCTTGCTGCTCGGCATGCCGATCGCGCACGCCGCCGACATCGCGTTGCTGAACGTCAACTACGCCAAGAGCGACCGCAAGGTGGTGGTCAAGGGCAAGCTCGACGGCTTTCGCGGCCCCACGACGGTCACGTTGCGCAACCTGACTACCAAAGCGGTCCTGGCTACCACCGTCACCAAGACCAGCCAGTTCGGCTTCCGCGTCAACGTGCCGCTCGACGCCGCGGTCCCGTGCGAGGTTGCCGTCGAGGCGAGCTTCGGCTCGGACAAGATCGTCAGGACGGCCGAGGTTCGCCAGGCCCGGGGCGTGTGCCCCGCCTACACCTTGACCCTGAATGGGTTGGTCACCGACGAACCGATCCCCTACGCGACGGTCACCGTGACCATCGGCGGCATCACCTACACGACCGTCGCTGACGCAGACGGCCGCTATGTGTTGCCGATTGCCAGCTCCAGCCTCGATGAGCTGCTGAAGATCGAAGCGGTGGGGTCCGATCCGGTAACCGGCGAGCCGATCGAGTTCGTCAATCTGGTCGGATCGTTCTCCCGGATGCTCAATGAGCAACTGGCGGACGGCAGCGCCGACGCCAACGTCACCAACGTCACGACTGCGAGCTATTCCCTGGTGCTGCAGGCCAACGACGGGGCCGAGCCGACCAGCGAGGGGGAGCTGCGCGACGCCGAGACCTCCGTGGATGCCACGAAGTTGCTGCAGCTCGCCGCGCTGATCAAGCTGATCGTCGATGACCCGGACTATTCGCTGCCTGCCGGCGAGACAAGCTTGCTCGCATTCATCAGCAATCCGGCGGCGGTCGCCGAGTACCTCGAGACCGTGGCAGCGGAGGACCTCGACGCCGCGGTCGCGTCGATCCTGAGCGATTCGAAGCTGGTGGCCGGCTTTTCGGCGGCGGATCTCCCGTCGCGCTACTTCCAGATTCCGGCCGCGCAGCCCGGCTACCTGGCGCGCCAGGGCCAGATCCTGGAATTCAACGTCGACGGGACCGGTCGGTTGCTGGACTACAACAACGTCGTCGGCCGGCGCTTCAATGAGCCGTTTTCCTGGGCCGTGGACGGCGGGCGTCTGGTCGTGAACCTGGACGCGCCGTTGGCTTACGACTATTTCGACACGCTGTCGAACGCCGCACGATTCGATCCCTTGCTCACCGACGCGGAGCGGGCGCGGATTCTCGACGTGAATGGAGCCGGGGCCCAGATCCCGGTTCGCAGCAGCGTCACCGGCTACACCTACACGCGCGTGGTGGACGGTGCCCTGGTGGATACCGCGTCCATCGAGACCCGATCCAGCACTGAGGTGCTGCCTTTCCCGCTGTTCGACGGAACTGTCTTCACGCCCAGCCTGCCGCCACACGCGCAGACCGCCCGATCCGGCCAGTCGCTGCGTGCGGCCATCGACGTGGAGGCGAGGCCGTTCACCGCCACCTGTCCGGCGCCCGACGGCGCGACCTGCGTGCCGGGACAGTGGCTGGCGAGCTTCATCTACTCCCCCGGCATCTTCGGCTCCGGGCCGCTGGCGGAAGCGCCGTACGGCGACGTGTTGACCTTCGCCGGCGATGGCAGCGTGACCGGCCTGCTCTCCGGACTCACGGCCAGTTGGACAGTCGACGGCGGTGGCGCCCTGATCATCAACTATCCGAGCGGCTGGCAGCAGAAGCTGCAGATCGTCGATCGGCTGGGGCTCGAGTTCGGCGTGTTCAACGAAATTTCGCGGGGCAGCGATCGCTACGCCACCTACACCATCAACGTCAAGGCATCGGGTGCGTTTGCGCTGGCCAACAGTTACCTGGCAAATGCCCCTGGCAGGCTCTGGCAGGGCGAGATCAACAGCTGGATTCCCGACTCGATCAGGTGGAACACCGACGGCACCCGAACCCTCGGCTCGTACTTCGGCTGGCAGTTCTTCGACGACAGCGACAAGGCGATCAACGTGCTGGGCCTGTCGCTGCAGGACTGTGGCGGCGACGGCGAGCGGAACGACCCTTACGCGTCCCTCGCCGTCGGCACCTGGCAACCGGCCGGCAGCGGCGGCGTGGCGATCTTGCGGGGCGGCGGCACCCGGCTGCGCACCTGGTATCCGGCCGCCAGCACCGTGGTCAACGGCGAGCGGCAGTTCTATGTCATGGAAGACGAACGCTACGTGGGTGGGGCACGGGACGGGCAGTTGTTCATTCCGCCGCGCATCAATTTCCTCAGGGAAATCGCGGCGCCGTGGACGTGCTCGAACTGAGCTGACCCGACCGCACCCACGCGGCGGTTCCCGCGACCCTCTCCCGCACCAGCGGGAGAGGGTCTGCGGGCAGGGTTGTCGGTGCCGGTGAGAACGGAGGCGTCAGGGAGCCGCCTCACGCGGACGCGGGATGCCAGGATGGGGCGCTTCGGCACCGCAGCTGCCAGCCTGCTCGGCGGTCACCAGTTCCAGAGGTCGGGCCCGGGCGGCGCCACCGTCACGCGGATCATCAAGCCGATGTTCCACGCGGAGCACGTGCGCTGGACCCTCGACAACGCGCTGACGCGCTGTCGCTGCTCACCTACAGCGGACTCGGCGCCTTCATTACCTACCTCGGCGACCAGTTCCTGGTGGGCTCGGCGTGGCCGACATCCCCGTGCTGCTGCTGCTCGGCCCGATCTTCGTGCCGATGCTGGAGCAGGAGAATCCGCAGATGGTGCAAGGACTGATTGAAGCTAAGACGGCGGCATGTTGTCACGCCGCCGTCCGGTACCCTCACTGCCTCGGGGTAGGGCTCAGAACCGGTCGAGGTTCATTACCTTGTCCCAGGCCGCCACGAAATCCTTCACGAACTTCTCGCGGCCGTCGTTCGCGGCATAGACTTCCGTCACCGCGCGCAGCTCGGAGTTCGATCCGAACACGAGGTCGACCGGGGTGGCCGTCCACTTGAGCTTGCCCGTGGCGCGGTCACGGCCCTCGTAAAGGCCCTCGGCCTGGGCCGACTTCGACCACTGCGTGGACATGTCGAGCAGGTTCACGAAGAAGTCGTTGCTCAGGACGCCGGGCCGGTCGGTGAACACGCCGTGGGTGCCCTGTCCGGAATTGGCGTTCAGGGCACGCAGGCCGCCGACCAGCGCGGTCATCTCGGGCACGGTCAGGGTCAGGAGGTTCGCCCGGTCGACCAGCATCTCTGCCGGCGAGGCCCAGCTACCCTTGTCGAAGTAGTTGCGGAAGCCGTCCGCCGCCGGCTCCATCGCCGCGAAAGATTCCACGTCCGTCTGCGCCTGCGAGGCATCCGTGCGACCCGGCTTGAAGGGCACCTGCACGTTCTGACCGGCCTGCTTCGCGGCTCGCTCGATCGCGGCGGCACCGCCGAGGACGATCAGGTCGGCGAGCGAGACCTTCCTGCCGCCGGTCTGTGCGCGGTTGAAGTCGGCCTGGATGCCCTCGAGGGTCTTCAGAACCTTCGCGAGCTCGGCGGGGTTGTTGACCTCCCAGTTGCGCTGCGGTTCGAGGCGGACGCGCGCACCGTTGGCGCCGCCGCGCATGTCGCTGCCGCGGAAGCTCGCCGCCGACGCCCAGGCGGCCCGCACCAGCTCGGGGTCGGTAAGGCCAGAGGCCAGGATCTTCGACTTGAGCTGCGCCACGTCCTGCGCGTTGACGAGCGGGTGGTCGACGGCGGGCACGGGATCCTGCCACAGCAGCTCCGCCTTGGGCGCGTCGGGTCCGAGGTAGCGCGAGCTGGGACCGAGGTCGCGGTGGGTCAGCTTGAACCAGGCGCGCGCGAAGGCATCAGCGTACTCCTGCGGGTCTTTCCGGAAGCGCTCCACGATCTCACGGTACGCCGGGTCGAACTTCAGCGCGATGTCGGTGGTGAACATGATCGGCGCGTGCCGCTTGTTCGGGTCGTGGGCATCCGGCACCAGGTTTGCGGCCGAGCCGTCGGACGGAATCCACTGGATCGCGCCCGCAGGGCTCTTCGTCTGCACCCAGTCGAAGCCCATCAGGAAATCGAGGTACATCGTCGTCCAGGCGATCGGGTTCGCGGTCCAGGCGCCCTCGAGTCCGCTGGTGATCGTGTCGGCGCCCTTGCCCGTGCCGCACTTGTTGGCCCAGCCGAGGCCCTGCTGATAGACACTGGCCGCGGCGGGCTCCGCTCCCACGCAATCACCGGGCTTGCGGGCGCCGTGCGCCTTGCCGAAGGTGTGACCGCCGGCGATCAACGCGACGGTTTCCTCGTCGTTCATGGCCATGCGGCCAAAGGACTCGCGAATGTCCCGGGCCGCCGCGAGCGGGTCGGGCTTGCCGTTCGGGCCCTCCGGGTTCACGTAGATGAGGCCCATCTGCACGGCGGCCAGCGGCCGCTTCAACTCGCGGTTGCCGCTGTGGCGCTGGTCGGCGAGGAACTCATTCTCGGGTCCCCAGTAGGTCATGTCGGCTTCCCAGTCGTCCGCGCGGCCGCCGGCGAAACCGAAGGTCTTGAAGCCCATGGACTCCAGCGCCACGTTGCCGGTGAGCACCATGAGGTCGGCCCAGGAGATCTGCCGGCCGTACTTCTGCTTGATCGGCCACAGCAGGCGCTTGGCCTTGTCGAGGTTGACGTTGTCGGGCCAGCTGTTGAGCGGCTCGAAGCGGATCTGGCCGCCGTCGGCGCCGCCGCGGCCGTCGAACACGCGGTAGGTGCCCGCGCTGTGCCAGGCCATGCGGATGAACAGCGGGCCGTAGTGGCCATAGTCCGCCGGCCACCAGTCCTGCGAGGACGTCATCAGGTTCCGCAGGTCCTTCTTGACGGCCTCGAGGTCGAGCTTGGCGAACTCCTCGGCGTAGTTGAAGTTCGCGCCATACGGGTTGGATACCGGGCTCTGCTGCCGCAGCGGGCGCAGGTCCAGCTTCTCGGGCCACCAGTTATGGTTCGCCGACCTGCCCGCCGCTTCGGCAGCGTCGGAGGCGGTGGCCGGGGCAATGGCCGTCAGGGCGGCGACGACCGCTGCAGCAGTCGTCATGCGTGACGTCTTGTTCCGCATTTAAGAGCACTCCTGGATTGCAAATGGATCAATGAGCGTCACGGACTATGCTGCAGGGTCGTACATAGATAAAGTCGATCTTACCTATGGCAGTAATAGATGACGCAAATCGATGGGACGTGCGACGCGGCGCCCCGAGCCTTTCCACGGCCCGGGGCGAAGCGCTGTCTCAAATCTATTTCCCTACGCCAAACCGTCGGCGCTCACTTCGTGCCGAGGCGGCGCAGGGAATCCGGCTGGAAGTCCGCCCAGGCGGCCTTTTCGCCGAACGACCATGGCGTCTTGATCTCGTTGTCGAGGTTGGCCAGCAGGTAGCTGCCGTTGCTCAGGTCGTGCCAGATATTGGCCCGGTGCCACGCCACCTTGGCATCGTAGAACTGCATCATCGGGTGGATGCCCACGCGCCACAGTTGCTTGCGGGTGTCGTAGGCGTCCTCGTACACCACCGTCCAGGTGTCCTCGTCGAGGTAGAACACGCGCTTGCCGTAGATGTGCTTGCTGGTCGCCTTCAGCGTCGCTTCGACCTCCCACACCCGGTGCAGCTCGTAGCGCATCAGGTCGGCGTTCGGCGTGTTCTTGCGGACGACGTCGTCCTTGTACTTGAGCTTCTTGTCGGACAGCTTGTAGGAATTGTACGGGACGTAGATTTCCTTCTTGCCGACGAGCTTCCAGTCGTAGCGGTCAGGCGCGCCGTTGAACGCGTCGAACTGGTCCGTCGTGCGCAGCCCCTCGGTGCCGTCGTTGATGTTGTCATAGGACAGGTCGGGCGCGCGGCGCACGCGGCGCTGGCCGGCGTTGTAGATCCACGCGGAGCGAATCTCCTTGACCTGGTCGATCGGCTCGTGGACCAGGAACACGGTGCCTTCCAGCGTCGCGGGCGCGAGGAATCGCGTCATGAACACGCCCAGCAGGTTGTCCTTCGGCTGGTCGAGGTTGCGGAAGAACACCCGCCGCTCCTCGGTCCCGATCTTGTAGTAGTCGCCGTTGGCGCGCACCGGGAAGCTGTTGTACTGGCGCGCGACGCCGCCGCCCAGGTAGCGTGGCACGTGGTTCCAGATCGCCTCCATGCCGTTCTTCGGGATCGGGAACGGCGCGTACGAGAAGCCCCCCGTGTATCCGAAGCCCTGCAGTTCGATCTGCGTGGACATCGACTTGATGACGTCGTATGCCTCCTGCGGCAGGCAGGCCGTGCGGTGCGTCTGGTAGACGTTCATCTTGAAGTTGTCGTACTTGTTGAGCATCGCCAGCGTGCCGGGCGTCAGCTTGTCCTTGTACTGCGCCGCGTTGGCCTTGGTGATGGTGAACAGCACCTTGTCGCTGGCGAACGGGTCCACGTAGCCCTGCGCCGGCGTCCAGCCCGCCGGCGGCGAGCACAGCCCGCCGGTCCAGGCGGGGATGGTGCCGTCCTTGTTACCTGCCTTCTCGGCACCCATCGGCGTGAGGTCGGCGCCGAGGCGTGCGGCCTCGGCTTCGGTCAGTTTCGCGGACGCGGGCGCCGCGACTCCTAGCAGGGCGGCCGCCACGGCGGACGCCAGAATCCTGGTCATGGTCTTCATCTGTGGTTCTCCCGGTTCCGGTCAGCACGTGACGGTCCTGCGACCAGGACAGACTCGGCGTCACGGTTGCGATCCCTTCCGAGGCTAGCCCCGGTACGCTTGTGCGGCACTCGGGACTATCCCTAATGCGACTACCAGATCCCGCAGTCGCGCGAACTCGCGGGACAGCGAACGCTCTATTCCAGAGTCGGCACAAAGGAGAACCAACCATGCCTGTCATCCAGTGTGATATCCGCGAGGGGCGCACCGCCGAGCAGAAGGCGGCCATGGCCGAAGCGATCACCCGCGCAGTCCACGAGACGATTGGCGCGCCGATCGAGTACATCTATGTGCTTATCCGGGAGACCCCAGGCGCGCACCACGTGAAGGCAGGCAAGGCGCTACCCGATTACACGCGGGATGGCTGAAGTCCTGTTTCGCGCGGCCGCTCCCGGCCGGGCGGGCGCGTTGCACAGGGCAGTCAGATTCTGCGGGTTATGTCACGTCGGTGGGCTGGCCTGACGGGCTAACCTTCCTCTCCATGCGGAGGCCGGGCAGCCGGCGAGGAACCGACATGCACTCGTGCTGGGCAAGAACCGTGGTGGCAGTGGCCTTGTGCCTGGCGTCCGCAGTGGTGCCTGTCGCCGCCTCGGGCGATCCGCACGACGCCGTTCAGCCCACGGCGAGCCCGGACGTGCGCTCCCACGCGTTCTACGTCCTCGACGAGTCCGACTCGTCGGTGCTTGCGGCGCGCCACGAGAACATCCCGGCGCCAATCGCATCGATTACCAAGCTGATGACGGCGCTGGTCGTGCTCGAGGCGGGGCAGCCGCTGGACGAGACGTTGACCATCACCCGGGATGACGTGAGCGGGACGGTCGGCAGCGGCTCGCGCCTCGCGCCCGGCGCCAGGCTGAGCCGTGCGGACATGCTGCACCTGGCGCTGATGTCTTCGGAGAATCGCACCGCGCACGCGGTGTGCCGCTACTACCCCGGGGGCATGCCCGCCTGCGTGCGGGCCATGAACGACAAGGCCGCGGCGCTCGGCATGACGACGGCGCGTTTCGTCGAGCCGACCGGCCTGGCCAGCGAGAACGTTGCGAGCCCCGCGGACCTCGCGAGACTGGTGCTCGCAGCGGGCGCCGACCCGACGATCCGCAGTTACTCGACCGATGCCGCGCACACCGTCTACATCAACCGCCGGCCATTCGAATACCGCAATACCAACCTGCTGGTCCAGAATTCCGCCTGGCAGGTGGACATCCAGAAGACCGGCTACATCTCGAAGGCCGGCCGCTGCCTCGTCATGCAGACCGTGATCGACGGCCGGCATGTGGTCATCGTGCTGCTCAACTCGTGGGGCAAGCTCACGCGAATTGCGGATGCCAAGCGGATTCGCGCCTGGCTCGAAGCGCAGAGCCAGGCGCAGCGCCGGAGCGTCGCGACCCAGCTCGACGTAGCGGTGACGCCGTTCGGCTGATCGAGCCACCGAACCAGCCGTCGCTGGCAGCGCCGGCACTGGCTACCCAAGGACTGCAGAAAAGCCTACCCTTCGCCCGGTGGCACAACTCGAATAGCCTGAGGGGGGCGGTCGGACGATGCACGATTTCGACTGCGCAGTCGCAGCCGCTGGCGGAGCTCGGCCGTGAGCAACGTGTTCCCGCTCGAGACTCATTCAGCCGGCCTCGATGACGATGCCTGGGACGACTTGCTCAACTTCATCGAGGAGCGCCGGGTCATCCCGATCGTCGGGCCGGAATTGCTCAAGGTGGAGACCGAGACCGGGCCGCGGCTCCTGTACGACTGGATCGCGGACAAGCTCGCAGCGAAGCTCGGTGTGGACACCACGCGCCTGCCGAGCCCCTACACACTGAACGACGTCGTCTGCTGGTTTCTCTCCGCGCGTGGCCGCCGCGAGGATACCTACACGCGCATGCGCAGCATTCTCCGCGAGACGACCTTCGCGCCGCCGAAAGCATTGCGCCAGCTCGCAGAGATCTCGGATTTCGACCTGTTTGTCACCACCACCTTCGACTCGCTGCTGGAGAACGCCATCAACGCCGAGCGCTTCGGCGGCGCGCAGTCCACCGAGGTCATCGGCTACGCCCCGAACCGCGTCGTCGACCTGCCGAGCGAGCGCGAACAGTTCACCAGGCCGGTCGTCTACCACCTGCTCGGACGGGTCTCTGCTTCGCCCACCTACGTCATCTCCGACGAGGACATGCTGGAGTTCGTCTGCTCGCTGCAGAGCGAGCACCTGACGCCCGAGAAGCTGTTCTACGAGCTCGAGCACAGCCACCTGCTGATCATCGGCAGCAACTTCTCCAACTGGCTGGCACGGCTGTTCCTGCGCATGGCCAAGCGCAGGCGCCTGTCGGACCCGCGCGACTTCGGCGAGGTGCTCGCCGATTCCCATACGGACAGCGATGAGCGCCTGATGGCGTTCCTGCAGCAGGTGAGCGTGCGCACCCGCGTGTACAGCGGCGCGGAGCAGTTCGTGGACGAGCTGCACCGCCGGTGGATGTCCCGGCGCGGGCCTGCCGAGGTAATCCCGCTGGCGGCACCGCAGCGCTTCCTGCCGCCCGAGTTCGAGATGCCGGACAAC
>Ga0209391_10000837_pt1 | contig 15390 bp, 13 predicted proteins | sample PPLLak3March2015_FD_187246 | JGI IMG/M metagenome (GOLD analysis project Ga0209391, IMG submission 187246) | Freshwater sediment microbial communities from Prairie Pothole Lake near Jamestown, North Dakota, USA - PPLs Lake P7 Core (1) Depth... | ecosystem: Environmental > Aquatic > Freshwater >... | reverse complement strand
CGGGATGAGCTGGACTGTTTTAATCACCTCGCGGCACAAATGGCTTATGCAAATAAATCCAGTCAGTTAAAGAAGCTGATTCAACAGCGTAAGCCGATTATCGTTACCACGATTCAAAAGTTTCAGCGGATTTTTGATTTGCTACTTACCGATAAAACTTTAAAAGATGTGCGCGTGGCTTTTTTGATTGATGAGGCGCATCGCTCTCAAGAAGGCAAGAATGCCCGTGCTATACGTCAGCCCTTCCAAGAAGGATCGCAAGCGCTAATCGAGCAAGCAGACGATAGCTTGGAAGAAATTAAAAAAGTATTGAAGGTACATGCGCCCAATCAATTATTTGTCGCCTTTACTGCCACACCAACAGAAGCCACCGTTAAACTTTTTGGTGAGCCTTTCGACACTTACAGCGAGGCGGAGGCCATTGCTGAAGGCTATATTATCGATGTGGCTGCGCAGATTATTTCCTATGAAACCTTGTATCACTTACACAGTCCGTTAGTACCGAATAAGGATGAAGAAGAAAAACTCTATCCTAAAGGCATTATCAGCAAATTGTTAAAGCAAGTGGCTTTTGAAGATGATGGCTTGATTCAATATAAAGCTGAAGTGATGTTACGCACTTTTGAAGAGCAGGTTAAGTCGTTAATAGATGGCAAAGCCAAGGCGATGATTGTCGCCTCATCAAGAATTGCCGGTTTAAAGTATTACCATTTGCTGAAAGCCAAAATTGCCGAAAAACACCAGGCGAACCCCGATCAATACAATTATAAAGTGCTGTATGCCTTTTCGGATTTTACGCATAGAGATACTAACGAGGAAATTAGAGAACATCAGCTTAACGAGCTTAATAACGGTGAATTGATTGAAGACCGCTTTAAGCAGGACAATTACCGCATTATGGTGGTGGCAAGCAAGTTTCAAACCGGATTTGATGAACCGTTATTGGCAGGCATGTTTTTGGATAAGCCGGTGATGGATAAAAATGCCGTGCAGACCTTGTCGCGTTTAAACCGTTGCTATGAAGGCAAGAGCAAAGTGATTATAATCGACTTTACCAATAACACGGCTAATATCCTGAAAGCCTTTAATAAATACCGGAAAGGCACACCTTATGAGGCGACTCAGCCCGATGAGCAGAAAGTCATTCAGCTTTATCAAGGAATTATCGAGCGTGGTTTATTTTCTGATGACGATGCCAGTCAGTTTGTAGGGCTATTAAAACAAGGACAGGATGCTGTAATACAAACGGCGGTAAATAAATACCGTCAGCGGTTTTTATTTCAGTATGATGATTTAACTCAGCGTAAAGCCTATGTGTATGAGCTGGCTAAGTTGGTTAAAGCCTTTAATTTTTTGAGCAGTTTTTATCATTATGAGGAAGAGATAGAGCAATTTGTATTGTTTGCTGAATTTATCCAGCCGCAATTGATAAAAGAAGGTTCAACGTCGGACTTGATGAAAGCGATAGGCCAAGTCAAGTTGATTAAAGCCAATGTGACTTACAAAGGGATTACCGAAAATCAACCGGGAGGCATAAAAGAAACGCCTCGTAGCGGCGGAGGTAACGCTACGCCCACTCCGGTTGCTAAGTCTTCAATAAAATCTACCATCGATGAAATTAAAAAACGATACTCTATCAGTGATGAAGAAGCTTTAATTATTCGGGAGGTCTGCGAGGAAAAACAAGCGGATGAGATTATCTTGTTGACCATCCAACGCAACAAAAATAAAACCAAATACTTAAATGATGTGTACAAACCACAAATCCGTCAATCCATTGAGCAAGCCTATAGTCAACGTGGACACGATGATGAAATATATGAAGATAAATATACGGATGATGGCGCGATCTTTGACATGATGGCGCATAGTGTTTTGGTTTATGGATTGAGCCAATCGGTATATTGATTTTTTAACATCGGCTCACATTGCATCAACTCTCTGTTGCCTGTATCCTGCTTGCCCATGCAAATAAATCTTATTTCAGTTGGAAACCGGATGCCGGACTGGGTGCAGCAGGGTTACGATGAATATGCCAAACGCTTGCCGCGTGAATGCGAGCTGGTGCTCAAGGAAATTGCACCGGGTAAGCGCACTAAAAACAGCGATGTAGTCCGAATTGTCAAAGACGAGGGCGAGCGAATGATTGCCGCTATTCCACATGGCGCATTTGTTGTGACTTTGGATATTCCCGGCAAACCCTGGACTACGCCCGAATTGGCACAGGCGATGCGGCGTTGGCTGGAAAGCGGTCAGCATATCGCTTTGCTTGTCGGCGGCCCTGAAGGTTTGGCTGATTCAGCCAAACAACTGGCGCGGGAATCCTGGAGTTTGTCCAAACTCACATTTCCGCACCCGCTGGTGCGCATTATTGTCGCTGAACAGCTTTACCGTGCCTGGAGTATTCTTCATAACCACCCCTATCATCGTTAATGCCCGTACAAATTATTCTTGCTTCAGCTTCGCCACGCCGAAAGGAACTGCTAGACCAAATCAAGGTCACTTATAAAGTCCATCCGGTTGATCTTGATGAAACCCCTTTGCCTGATGAAACGCCTCTGGATTATGTTCAGCGCCTGGCTGCTGAAAAATCAGCGGCGTGTGTCGCTCAACTCAAAACTGAAATACCCGTTTTAGCCGCCGATACGGCAGTTGTTTTAGGGCGTGTAATTATGGGCAAACCCAAAGATCAAGCTGACGCCCTGACTATGTTGACGCAGTTGTCCGGAAAAACCCATCAGGTTTATAGTGCAATTTCGCTGAGGGGGTGTGAGCATAGTTTGGCGGTTAGCATTACCGAGGTGACTTTCAGGTGCTTGACAGAGCGTGAAATGCTGGATTATTGGTACAGTGGCGAACCGGTTGATAAAGCGGGCAGTTATGCTATTCAAGGAATGGGAGGCGTGTTTGTGGAATCAATAAAAGGCAGTTTTTCAGGTGTGATGGGGTTGCCATTGTTTGAGACTGCCGGACTTTTATCTAAACAAGGAATAGAACTTTTCAAATGAGTGAAGAAATTTTAATCAATGTAACTCCGCCGGAAACGCGCGTTGCGGTTATCGAAAATGGAGTATTGCAGGAGCTCATCATTGAAAGAAGCCGTGAGCGGGGCTTGGTGGGTAACATATACAAAGGTGAAGTGTGCCGGGTTCTGCCCGGTATGCAGGCGGCTTTTGTTGATATAGGCCTGCCCAAGGCGGCGTTTATTCACCTTTCTGATTTGTGCGCGAAGGACCTGGAAAAAAAAGGTTCGGAAGTCATTGAACATTATCTGCATGAAGGCCAGCATATTGTTGTGCAAGTGGTCAAAGATCCTTTGGGTAGTAAAGGCGCCCGTTTAACCACAGAAATATCTATTCCATCGCGTTATCAGGTGTATATGCCTTATGCGAACAATTCGGGTGTGTCCCAACGTATTGAATGCGAAGCCGAACGCGCCCGGTTAAGAGCCTGTCTGGATGCATTCAGGCAGGAGCATGCATGCGGCGGCTTTATCGCAAGAACAGCAGCAGAATGTGTAGAAGAATCGATCCTGATTGCAGATATGACGTTTTTGCTGAAGTTGTGGGAGTCGATATTGGAAAAAATTGCCAGTGCAAAACCTAAACAGTTTATTCATAAGGATTTGCCGCTGAGTGTTAGAACCCTGAGGGATTTATATAAAGAAGGTATTGATAGGGTTCGTGTGGATTCCAAAGAAACCTATCATCGATTGCTTGAATTTGCCGAGGTTTTTGTGCCGGAAATCGTGCCGGTTATCGAGCATTACACGGGAGAATGTCCGGTATTCGATATTTATAGTGTGGAAGATGAAATTAAAAAAGCCCTGGATCGTAAAGTTAAATTAAAATCAGGCGGGTATCTGATATTTGACCAGACCGAAGCGATGACCACGGTGGATGTGAATACTGGTGGTTATGTTGGCGGACGCAATCTGGAAGAGACTATTTTCAAAACCAATCTTGAAGCGGCTCAAACTATCTCCCGCCAGCTTAGACTCAGAAATCTGGGTGGCATCATTATTATCGATTTTATCGACATGAAAAGTGACGATCACAAAAAACAGGTTTTGCAGGCGCTGGAGCGCAATTTGGAAAAAGACCGGGCGAAAACAAAAATTACCGAAGTTTCAGTGCTGGGTTTAGTGGAAATGACCCGTAAAAGAACGCGTGAGAGCCTTGAGCATATTCTGTGTGAGCCTTGTAGCGCTTGCGGGGGACGGGGGGTTCTTAAAACAGCAGAATCCATGTGTTTGGAAATATTTCGGGAGATTATTCGAGAAGTGAGGCTATACAAGGTACAAACATTATTGGTTCTGGCTTCCAACGAAGTCGTAGAAATGCTACTTGATGAAGAAGCCGACATGCTGGCTGAACTGGAAATATTTTTGGGGGTGCAGATCAAGTTCAGAGCAGAAGCAGAATATAATCAGGAACAGTATGACGTTGTCCTGCTTTAAGGTGCAAGACGAAAAATGTCATTTTTTGCCTTTAACCTGTTTTCATGATTCATCACATTAAGCGAGCAACCCGGCATCTCATTTTCTGGTCTTTGATTGCATCGGCAATCAGCTTGACGGGTATACGTTTACTATTGCTGGGAATAGAAAGCTATAAAGCCGATTTGTCAACCCGCGTCAGTGAGCTTGTGGGTGCGCCGGTTACGATAGGGCGTATTCGTGCGAATATGCGTGGCTATAATCCTGAACTGGTGTTAAATGAGATCGAGGTATCATCTACTGTTCCGGGTAAAAAACCTGTAATTGAATTCAAGGAAATACGCATGGGCATTAATTTGCTCGATATGCTTGTTAGCAGGGATCGTTTAGCTTCGGCATGGGTTACGCTGGTCGGTGCCAAACTTACAGTAAAACGCAAACAGGATGGAAGTTTTGCCATTGTTGGCTTAAAAGCCAGCGATGAACAGCCGCTTTGGTTATTGCAGGGCAGAAAATACGAAGTTTTACAAAGTGAAGTTACCTGGCAGGATGAAAAGAGAAATGGCCGGCCGCTAAGGTTCGAAGCAGTCGATTTGGCAATTATAAATAACAATCAGCAGCATCGATTAAATATATTCATGAAGTTGCCAAAAAAATTTGGCGATACGTTAACAGTGTCTATGAATCTTACCGGCAATGTTTTTAAACCTTCAGCTCTTGACGGGTCTGTTTTTCTTGATGGAAAAAATCTAAACCTAGCTGAATGGGTAACCGTTGATTTGCCCGCTTCTATGAACATTGATTCAGGTATCGGCGATATCAGGGTTTGGGGTGACTTGCAACATTCACAACTGAGTTCGCTTGTGGGTGACGCGCAACTTCAGCATTTGCAGTTGATCAAGCCTGAGCAGGGAACGTTTTCAGTTAAGCAACTGAAAACCCGGTTTTATTGGAAACTGAATGATAATCAGTGGCGCTTGGATGTGCCCGATTTTTTGCTGGAAACCGCGGATAAAAAATGGCCCGCTGCCGTATTTAGCGTTTCCGGCGATCGTACTAAGGATGATTTATTGCATAAGCTAGGACTGTTTGTTGAGCAGGTGGACTTACAGGAAGCATCCCGTTTATTACAGTTTTTTGCTCCGTTGCCGGAAGAACAGACTAGACTGTTGGCCCGATCTCAGATAAAAGGTTCGCTGGAGCAGTTCTCTTTGTTTGCCGATCTGGATGAGAAACACTTTGCGGTTGACGGAAAATTTACCAAAATCAACATTGCTCCTTCGGCTACAATGCCGGGCATAGAAAACCTGACCGGCCAACTAAAGGGCAGCGAACAGGAGGGTAGTGTGGATTTGGCAACTAAAGATGCCCGCATGACAACTTCGGGCTTATTTCGTGAGGCTTTAAGAATCACTAAACTAAAAGGCACGATAGCCTGGCAGCAGACGCCAGACGATTGGATCGCATCCAGTCCAATAATTGAGCTGGATTCCCCCGATTTAAAGACCAAAAGCAGATTGAGTTTAAGTATTCCAAAAACTGAAGGCCGGAAGACCTTTATGGATCTGCAAACGGCATTTTCCTCTGATGATGTCAGCAAAGCTTCGTATTACTTACCAGCGAGCGCAATGAAGAAGACAGTCGTTGATTGGCTGGATCGTGCTTTTATCAGTGGCCGTGTCCCCAGGGGCAATATGTTGTTTTACGGTAATTTAAGTGATTTCCCATTTACTGGTGGACAAGGTATCTTTGAAACACGGTTTGAAGTTGATCAATTGGAGTTGGCTTATGATCCAGAATGGCCTCATGTAATCGATCTTGGTGGAGAAGTATTGTTTTTACAAGGTGGATTGCAGGTTGATTTACGTAAGGGCCTCAGTGACAAGGTAAAAATTAATCAGGCCAAGGTTACTATTCCCGCATTGGGTAAAAGTGAACATTTACTGGTTCAGGGCGAGCTGGAAACGGGAATACTGCAAGGTTTGGAGTTTATGCAGCAGACGCCACTTAAATCACCAGTGGATAAGTTGCTGGATGCTGTAGAGCCACAAGGAAATACTCAAGTAATACTGGATTTAAAGCTCCCTTTGGCTGACGGAGCCACGGCTAGAGTTAATGGCTCGGCTCAGTTGGTTAATGCCAGACTAAGAGTAAAAGCCCTTGATTTGGGTGTTACCCAGATCAATGGTGCATTAAAGTTCAATGAGCAAGGCGTTTACAGTGACACTATTAAGGCGACAGCTTTAGAGCGCCCTATTCAGATTAATATCAAAAGTTCAAATACCCAGACGGCCGTCAATGTAGCTGGTCGAGTCGGTGTTAGTGATCTTCAGAAGCAGTTTAAAATACCTGGTTGGCAGGTGGCCGAAGGGGCGACAGATTATCAGCTAAAGTTGCAACTGCCTTATGATGACAGCACGCCGGAACTGCTTATGCAGTCAAAACTGGCGGGCGTAGCATTGGATTTGCCGGGAGCCTTGGCCAAGACAAGAGAGCAGCAACGATCTTTATCCCTGACATTTAGTTTAGCTGATGAAGCGATCTTGCCGATTAATTTAAATTACGATAACCAATTGAAAGCGGCGATCAAGTTTAATATAAAGCAACAGCGTATTGAATCCGGGAATGTATTGGTGGGTATTGGCAATGTCGTTCAGAGGCAGCAAGCTGGAATAAAGCTGGAGATCAATCGTGAACGATTGGCCCTGCAAGACTGGTTAGGTCTAGCCTCATCACTTGCACAAGGTAAGGATAGTGAAACAACAACAGGCGCAGTAAATAGTCTTAAGGAAATAAAAATACATAGCGCGCATGGTTTCTGGAAAAATGCAGATCTGGGTTTGTTTGATCTGGTGTTGAAGGCTGATGGCAATTTTTGGTCTGGTGATATCAACGGATCAGTTGCGAAGGGTAAGATTAAGATACCTGTTGATCTTAAAGGAGCTGATAGCATCAGTCTGGATATGAATGAGCTGCAGCTTTCCGTGCTAAAACAGCTGAAGTATCAGGGTGATGCGCTGGAGCCCTTACCCGTGCCGGATTTTATGCCTTTATTAGCTATCACCAGTCAAAAAACGCTATGGCAGTCTGTTGATCTAGGACAGTTGAGCCTGCAAACTGAGCGTATAGGCAATGGTATGCTCTTCAAGAACCTGGAATTGTCGGGGAAGGATCTAAAACTTAACTTATCAGGCGACTGGAAAGTTAACGGTAAGAAATCTGAAACCCGTGCGCAAGGTAGTCTGAGCATGCCACGAGCAAGCCAATTACTTTCAAAACTGGATATTACCAAAAATCTCACGGAAACTAATGTCGTGATTGATTTCAGCGGAATGTGGAATGCGGCACCTTACCAGTTTTCGTTAGCCGATTTACAAGGCAAGATAGAAGCTAATTTAAAAGGCGGCCGTATTCTAAGCATTGAACCCGGATTTGGTCGCGTGCTGGGTATGTTGGCAATGGCACAGTGGATAAAACGTTTGCAACTGGATTTCAGCGATGTGTATGAGGAAGGTCTTACATTTAACACCATCAAGGGACGCTTTGATGTATTAAATGGTAAAGCCATTACCCATAATTTAGTGATTGATGCCGTTCCAGCTAAGATTACCATCACTGGAGAGACTGATTTTATTAATCGAAGCGTTGATCTGATTGCCAGCGTGGCACCAAAAAGTGCAGATGCCGTACCTATTGCTGGTACAATTGTAGGAAAAGTTGCCGCTTTAATTGGACGGTCTTTGACCGGTAAAGATCAAGAAGGATTTTTCTTTGGTTCACAGTATTTGGTTAAGGGCGACTGGCGGAATGCACAAATTATTCCGCTACATGAAAACGATGGCTTGTTGCAGAAAACCTGGAATGGCATCACTGGCTTTCCATGGCTACAGCAACCTAAAAATCAATAAAGAGAGACGATATGAGTAAATGCGCTGCCATACAAATGGCATCAAGCCCAAATATCAGTTTTAACTTGCTGGAAGCGGAGAAGCTTATCGCTGAAGCTGTTAAAGCGGGAGCAAAACTGGTGGCGTTGCCGGAAAACTTTGCTTTAATGGGCGACCATGAATCAGATAAGCTTAAAGCAAAAGAAGTCGAGGGCTCTGGACCCATACAAAACTTTTTGGCAACAGTCGCTAAAAGATACGCTGTTTGGGTAGTCGGCGGAACCATCCCCATGGCGGGCGATGACAGCAATAAAGCGCGAGCAGCTTGTCTTGTTTATAACGACAAAGGTGAAAGAGTCGGACGCTACGATAAGATACATCTGTTTGATGTCAATGTTCCTGGGACTAATGAAGTTTATCGCGAATCAGACTCTATTGAGCCGGGTACAGGATCGCTGGTTGTAGATACGCCTTTTGGCAAGTTAGGCATCGCTGTTTGTTACGATCTGCGGTTTCCCGAGTTTTTTCGTGAAATGAGTAAGAAGGGCGTAGAAATACTGGTGGTTCCTTCTGCATTCACCGCCGAAACGGGCGCTGCGCACTGGGAATTATTACTGCGCGCGCGCGCCGTGGAAAATCTTTGTTACGTGATTGCGCCCAATCAGGGTGGATTCCATCTTAATGGCCGTAAAACGTTTGGACATAGCATGATTGTTGATCCCTGGGGCGTCGTGCTGGATTGTTATAAAACGGGTGGCGGCTATGTGTTGGCTGAAATAGATCGTGAACGTCTTGAAAAAGTGCGGGGGGCATTTCCGGTTTTAAGTCATCGGCGTTTTTTTTGTGAATAACATGCAAGTTATCGTTATCGCTAAAATTTTATTACTGTCCTTGGGCCTGGTTTCCTGCGGAACCTCAGAGGACAGCCGTTATCGGGATACTACAATACTGGAACGCCCACCCGCCCTGGTAGGCACTAAAAAAGCAGGGGAATCGCGTATAACTGATACAAGTTCGATTCCAAAAAAACGAGAAGAACCGGGTTTGGGAGCAGATGTTTATTTGACGACTACATCGCCGCCGCAACTGAGAATAAAGCAAACTTTTGATGATGCCTGGAATACGTTGAGGCTTGCATTAAACCAAAGCGAAATCGAAGTGACTGACCGTGAGCACGATAAAGGGCTTTATTATGTAAGTTACGACCCAAACGGCTCCTTTTTTAGCAAAAAACAAAACGAAGCAATCTATGTGCTAACGGTAGAAAGCGAGGGAGCAGAGACAAAAATAACGGCGGCTCTTGGCAATGTTGCTGAACAAACCAGCTCTGGCAGTCGTGTTGAACATCGTGGCCTTGTTAAAGATAATAGCGCTATAGAGTCTACCGATGGTGCTGAAAAACTGTTACAGTCATTGTATGAAACGATACGCGACGATTTGAAAGAAGAATAATTATGGAACTATTAAACCTCGCAAGACAAGCTATTTTGATGCCGGTTGGCATACAGGATGGTGATATTGAAAAAATCATGAACCGATTGCTTAGCTCGTCTGTTGATGCAGCGGATATTTATTTTCAGTCCAGTCATACTGAATCCTGGGTAATGGAAGGCGGTATTATCAAGGAAGGCAGTCATAATATCGAGCAGGGTGCCGGCGTGCGAGCTGTATTGGGCGAAAAAACCGGATTTGCCTACAGCGACCGGCTTGAACTGCCGGCATTAGTGGAAGCGGCCAATAACGTTAAAGCTATAGTTCGACAAGGACAAGACGCTCAGGTTAAACTGACGAATGCAGCTAATTGGCCGCAGTATTATCCTGTTGCCAATCCGTTAAAATCATTGGCCGATCTGCACAAAATCGATTTATTGCGCAAGGTTGAGAGTGAAACCCGCAAGCTGGACAGCCGCATAGAAGAGGTGATTGTCAGCCTGATCGGTGTGCATGAAAGTATTCTGGTCGCCAATCAGGACGGCTCGTTGGCGGCTGACGTGAGACCTCTGGTGCGGATGAATGTCACGGTTATCGTTGAAGAAAACGGTCATCGTGAACAGGGCAGCATGGGTGGCGGCGGCCGTAGCGATTACAGCTATTTTATCGATCATGACCGTGCTTTGGAATACGGCAAGGAAGCGGTAAGACAGGCACTGGTTAATCTGGAGGCGGAAGAAGCCCCGGCAGGCAATATGACTGTAGTGCTGGGCCCGGGTTGGCCGGGTATTCTACTACATGAAGCGATCGGGCATGGTTTGGAAGGCGACTTTAACCGCAAAGGCACGTCTGCATTTAGCGGCCGGGTCGGTGAACGGGTTGCCTCTGATTTATGCACTGTGGTCGATGACGGTACCTTGCAAGGGCGGCGCGGTTCGCTGAGTATTGATGATGAAGGCACGCCTACTGAAAAAACCGTATTGATTGAAAACGGTATCCTCAAAGGCTACATGCAGGACAAACTTAATGCGCGCTTGATGGGCGTTAAACCCACCGGTAATGGCCGCCGTGAATCCTACGCGAATTTGCCGATGCCGCGTATGACCAACACCTATATGTTGGCAGGATCCCATAATCCCGAAGAAATCATAAAATCTGTAAAAAAGGGTTTGTATGCCAAGAACTTTGCTGGCGGACAGGTTGATATCACTTCGGGTAAATTTGTATTTTCCGCCAGTGAAGCTTATCTGATCGAAAACGGCAAGGTAACCCGTGCCGTTAAAGGCGCAACCCTCATTGGCAACGGCCCCGATGTGTTAACCAAAGTGTCCATGGTCGGAACCGATCTTGAACTGGACAGCGGTGTCGGCACTTGCGGCAAGGACGGGCAAAGTGTCCCAGTCGGTGTCGGTCAGCCTACGTTGAAGATTGATGGTTTGACTGTTGGCGGGACGAGTGTTTAGGTAGACAGCATGTCAAAATTGGAAAGCATAAAAGCCGATCTTTCACTTCATGAAAAGATACTTTTTGCAGCAGTAGCCATTATGATTACCTTGGTCGGATGGACTGCTGCAAACTATCTGGCTGTTAAAAGCTGGTTGTTATTTATGGCATTGCTGGCAATAATGGCTATCAGTATTTTTATTGTTTACCAGTATCGAATTATCAAAAAGCTAATTAAGGAGTTAATCGATGTTTAATACAATTATTATGTTTTTGATTTCAGTCGTTTTTGTGATCTTAATCAGTTACTTCGCCTGGGATTCCTATCAAGACTTTAAGAATCACGAATCAAAATAACGTTTTTCGCCATTTGAAAGTTCAATGTGTGAGCAGGGTTAGGTAACTCCTCAGTACTTGCAGGATTTAGACCTGTCTGGTTTTCAAAACCTGACAGGCCAAGCGTTGTTTTCTGCGATTAATTGAGAAGTTATTGGTTTTGGCTCGTGGAAAGCAATATGTTAAAACCGTTGCAATGTATTGCAGGAGCTGATAATGATTAAAATAATCCGGGCACAGTTTGTACAGCAGAAAATTCTGCGGTTGTATTTTTCCGATAATTCTTATGGCGATTATGATTTGCAACCCTTAATTGCCAGGCAAACAGAATTAGTCACCCCTTTGAATGATGAACAATATTTTAAGCAATTTTTTTTAGAGCTCGGCGCGCTGTGTTGGCGAAATGGTTTGGAATTAAGTCCCGGCAATATTCACAGAAAACTTGCAGAGCAACAGAAATTGCATTATGAGTCCAGGGTTGCTTAATTTAATGTTGGCTTACCTGATAGCGACACCCAAACTGAAATGCTTTGAGCAAGGAAATAAGTGAATGCCTGATTTATGTCCTGTATGCAAAACTGAACTCAAGAAAGCACCTATCGATGAATTTGATCGGGATGTGACAGCATTTTCTTGCTATAAATGTGGAAATTTTGCTCTTCCACTCGAACTTATTGAAGACATTCCCGATATTTTGCAACGGAATAAAAATGCGGATGTAAAAATAAGCCATGCGCTCCGAACAATGCAGCGAATAAACAAGAACGTCGAATTATCGACAAGTACCATTGATGCAATCTTAGAAAAACCGCTACCGCGACCGAAAGAACAAGCTGATTTACTGATACGTTGGCTTGCGGAGCATACTGCTAATCCTGGTGATCAGGTATCGCTTAGTCCAATAGAGCACCACCTTTCAATAATAGGGACTAAGACTGAGGAGGGGATTGTTCTGGTTCTTTCTTATTTAATTGAGAAAGTCGGTTTGGTGAAAGGAACACTAACAGAAACGTCAGCTGGCTACATAGGTTTTGATGAATTAGCACTCACATTCGAAGGTTGGAATTATTACGAAAAGCTTCTCAAAGGCAGCGTAACTTACAGGAAGGCATTTATGGCGATGAAGTTCGGTGATGCTGACCTTAATGACGTGATTGAAAACGTATTCAAGCCCAGCGCAAAAATGGCGGGATTTGACTTGTTTAAACCTGAACAGGCCGGAGATTTATTGAAGGCAACTATACGTGCAACTCTACCGCAGTTGGCGGAACTAGAAGATTAAACAACTTTTAGGTTAGCGTAACGTAACCCAAAAATCGAAGCCATTTGTGTTGGGTTACGCTTCGCGAACCCAACCTACAAAAAATTAAGAGAACATCGTGCAAAATCAGGAAGAAATTAACTGTTTAAAAAATACCGTTCAAGACTTGCTGGACGAGGCAAAAAAACAGGGCGCCAGCGCGGCCGAAGCCGGTTTAAGCCAGGAAAACGGCTTATCGGTGTCAGCGCGTCTCGGCGATGTTGAAACGATAGAGCATCATTGCGACCAGGGTCTTGGGATAACGGTCTATTTTGGCCAACGCAAAGGTTCAGCCAGTACCACGGATTTATCGCCGGATTCCATTAAAGAGACGGTAAGCGCAGCCTGTAGTATTGCCCGCTATACTAGTGAAGATGAATATGCCGGGTTGCCGGAAAAAGAACTGCTGGCAACTGAATTCCCGGATCTTGAGCTCAATCATCCGTGGGGCGTGAGTGTCGATGAGGCGATTGCCCTGGCTATTGAATGCGAAGATGCCGCGCGCACTTATGATGCCGAAATCAGCAATTCCGAAGGTGCGTCAGTCAATACTCATCAGGGCATACATGTGATGGGCAACAGTCTGGGATTTCTTCATGGCTATATTTCAACCCGTCATTCCTTAAGTTGTTCTGTATTGGCGCAGCGTGGCGACAGTATGCAGCGCGATTACTGGTATAGCGTGTCCAGAAATGCCCTGAGTTTGGAACAACCTATTGAAATAGGAAAAAAAGCCGCGGAACGGGCGCTCCGTCGCTTGGAGGGGCGCAGCCTAAGCACACGGCAATGCCCTGTATTGTATAGCGCAGAAATTGCCTCAAGTTTGTTGGCTTCATTTATAGGCGCTATCAGTGGCGGCAATTTATACCGCAAGTCATCGTTTTTACTGGATGCCCTGGACAGCCAAATTTTCCCCGAATTTATTCATATCCACGAGCAGCCCCACTTAAAAGGCGCATTAGGTAGTGCGGCCTATGATGGTGAAGGCGTTGCTACCAAAACCCGCGATATTGTCAGCGACGGCATACTACGCAGTTATGTGTTAAGCACGTATTCGGCGCGCAAACTGGGATTACGCAGTACCGGCAACGCCGGTGGGGTGCGCAATTTAACGATAACGCCAGGCGAGCTTGATTATCAGGGCATGCTGAAGCAACTCGATACCGGCCTGTTGGTTACCGAGCTGATGGGACAAGGGGTTAATATGGTAACCGGCGATTATTCACGAGGTGCGGCGGGGTTCTGGGTGGAAAATGGCGAAATTCAGTATCCGGTTGAAGAAATTACCATTGCAGGTAACTTGAAGGATATGTTTAAAAATATCGTTGCCGTGGGTAATGATGTTGATTATCGCGGTAATGTACGCACGGGTTCTATACTGGTCGAGCGGATGTCGGTTGCCGGGGAATAAGGCAAAGTATTGAAAGGGAGACTTGCCGCATACCTTATTGTGTTAGTATTTTAGAGGTAAGTATGCGAATTTTTGCTTTCGGCCAATTTCTGCCGGTCGCGACTGGCCGCATTGTGGCGATGAATACGGCAGAATGAAGTTCAGCAATGTGCCAACAGACGGTTAAACGTAAGGTAGTCAACGCTTTTTATAACTGCCAGTGTGTCTGAAAAAACGAAGGTTTTTTAGACAAGTAAAGAAGCTCATAAAATCAACTAGTTACAAGCCTAACAATTTTATCTAACAAATCATTCAACATAGGCTAGCGCAATAATTTCGCGCTAACCGGTTTATTCAAGCGTTTAAGCTTCCGCTTCTGGTGCCTATGAATATAAGACATTTCATTAAGTTAGGTCTAATCACTCGTCCTAGTATATTTCTGACGTTCTGTTTTAATGCGCTCCGCATGATCAAAGAAAATCTCAAGAATTTTTAAGGCATGATCTGGTTTAGCTTTGTCTTCAAACACGGATTGAGCAGTTGCCCATGCAACTTCAAGCGCATCGTTTATAACGCAGCATGACTCCAGCATTTCATCTGAAATTAGATGTGGCATATTCTTGTACTTATCTGCCAAAATTTTAAATTGCTTATTGAAAGGATCATCTGTTTTCATAATTACCAATTTTTTGTCAATCGAATATTCAATTGAATATTATATGCAGGAATCCTTACACCTACCATAAGTGAATTCGAAGAGGCATATTTGTCGGACGTTAGATCGTCATTTGACATAGACAACCCGTCCAATAAATAGGGCGGTCAGTTCCGCCTTATTGCTCATTGCCAGCTTGTGCCAAAAATATTGATTTTTGGCACAAGCTTTCGCCCATTACAAATCAACAACTTGTTTGTGCTATAAATCAGTGCTTTTAGTCATTTTTGAAGAACCAACTTAGTGTTTATTAACTCCATATTTGTGACACCATGTCGTAAAGCAGTTTATGACGCTCTTCCAGTTCTGCTTGTCCAAACTCATTCATTGCCCTGAAGTTGAGTTTATATTTATTGATCATATCGGTGAAGTCCAACTTCGATTTGTAGCTATCTTCTCTCAGTGTTTCGTTCCAATAAAGTGAGTTTGCATACGATTCCAATTTCTTCT
>Ga0209391_10000836_pt1 | contig 15418 bp, 13 predicted proteins | sample PPLLak3March2015_FD_187246 | JGI IMG/M metagenome (GOLD analysis project Ga0209391, IMG submission 187246) | Freshwater sediment microbial communities from Prairie Pothole Lake near Jamestown, North Dakota, USA - PPLs Lake P7 Core (1) Depth... | ecosystem: Environmental > Aquatic > Freshwater >... | reverse complement strand
TATCCTGACCATTGAGGACCCGATCGAATTTGTGCATACGTCACGTAAATGCCTGATCAACCAGCGCGAGATACACCGCGATACGCACGGGTTCAACCAGGCGCTGCGTTCAGCCCTGCGCGAGGACCCGGATATCATCCTGGTGGGTGAAATGCGTGATATCGAAACCATTCGCCTGGCCCTGACTGCGGCGGAGACCGGTCACCTGGTATTTGCCACGTTGCACACGAGCTCCGCAGCCAAGACCATTGACCGCATCATCGATGTATTCCCCGCGGGCGAGAAATCAATGGTGCGTTCGATGTTGTCAGAGTCATTGCGTGCGGTTATCGCGCAAACATTGATGAAAAGGATTGGCGGCGGTCGTATTGCCGCCCATGAAATCATGCTCGCGACACCCGCGATCCGGAACCTGATTCGCGAGGACAAGGTTGCACAGATGTATTCCGCCATTCAAACCGGCCAGAATGTTGGGATGCATACGCTAGATCAGTACCTCGAGGGCCTTGTGTCCAGGGGTATCGTGGCGCGCCAGGAAGCCGCCAGAAAGGCTGTCGACCGTAAACTGTTTTTGTAGGAAATACGTGGGTTATTCATCCTGGAAATGAATGGAGTGTCGATTTTGGAGGTGCAGACATGAGTGTAGTAGAAGGCTGGTTACGGGAAGTTCACCAGGAAAAAGGTTCCGACCTTTTTGTGACGGCGGATGCGCCTCCCTGCATCAAGGTCAATGGCAAGATCCGCGCAATTTCGACCGAAGTCCTGTTGCCGGAGGAAGTTGCCGAAATCGTCAAGAGCCTCATGAACAAGAAGCAGATCAGGGAATTTGATGAAACCCTGGAGTGTCAGTTCGCCATTGCTCTCGGAGAGGATGTGCGGTTCCGTGTCAGTGCGTTCTACCAGCAGGGAAATATTGGCATGGTTTGCCGGCGCATTGAAACGACCATCCCGACATTCGAAGACCTGGGCTTACCGGAATTATTGACGGATTTGTCGCTGGCCAAACGTGGCATTGTCCTGTTTGTGGGCGCCACCGGTACGGGTAAGTCAACCTCGCTGGCGTCCATGATCGGATACCGCAACAGGCGCATGAGCGGGCATATCATTTGTGTGGAGGACCCGATCGAGTACGTCCACTTCCATGGCAAGAGCCTCGTGACACAGCGTGAGGTCGGAATCGATACGGATTCATTTGAAGTCGCCCTGCGCAACACTTTGCGGCAGGCGCCGGATGTGATCATGATCGGTGAAATCCGCACCCGTGCGACCATGGAATACGCCATTACCTTTGCCGAAACCGGTCACCTCGTTCTATGCACTTTGCACGCCAATAACGCCAACCAGGCGCTTGACCGTATTTTGCATTTCTTCCCGGAAGAAGCAAAAGAACAGGTGCTGCTCGATCTGTCATTCAACATGAAGGCGATCGTCGCGCAGCAGCTGGTTCCGTCTGCGGACCAGACCCGGCGCTGGGCGGCGGTAGAGGTACTGCTGGCGACACCATTGGTGCAGGAGCGGATTCGCAATGGTGAAATCACCGAACTGAAAAAGATCATGAAAGAATCCAGGCACCACGGCATGATCACTTTCGATCAATGTCTGTTTGGAATGTACAAGGAAGGCAAGATTACCTACGACGAGGCCATCAGGCACGCCGATTCCGCGAACGAGGTCCGCCTGGCTGTGAAATTGTCGGAAGGTGGCGATGCCGAGTCACTTGCAGCGGGTCTCAAGGACGTCGAATTATTGGAACTTTAGGCTGCCTGGGACTTAGTATTTCCGATCAGCAAAAATAAAAGGTACTGAATGTGCGCATTTTGATTATCGAGGACAACCCGGATATCGCCGCCAATATTGGCGACTACCTGGATGAAAAGGGCCATACCGTGGATTTTGCCGGAGATGGTATCACCGGCTTGCACCTGGCCATCGTCAATGATTTCGATGCCATCGTGCTGGATTTAGCCCTTCCGGGTATGGATGGTCTGGAAGTCTGCCGCAAGCTTCGCCAGGATGCCGGCAAGAATACACCCGTCCTGATGTTAACTGCCCGCGATCGACTTGAAGACAAACTGGCCGGTTTCGCAACAGGAGCGGACGACTACCTGGTTAAGCCGTTCGAACTGCAGGAGGTGGAAGCAAGGCTGAGGGTCCTGACCACCAGGGTTGCGCGCAGGGCTAGCAAGGAAATCCAGATCGGCGACCTGGTGTTTAACGTGGATACCTTGACGGTCACGCGTACCGGTCACGAAATTGACCTCAATCCCATTGGGCTGAAATTATTGCGCTGCCTGATGGAGGCTTCGCCCAACGTGGTGACGCGGGCAGAACTGGAAAAAGAAGTCTGGGGTGAAGAGATGCCCGATAGTGACAGTTTGAGGGTGCATATACACTCCTTGCGTTCAGCCATCGACAAGCCTTTTGGAACCAAGATGATTCAGACCCGTCACGGGATTGGTTACCGGCTGTTGGAGTCAAATGCTATATAGACGTAGGCTCCGCAGCCGAATCATATTTTCTTTCTTGCTTTTTGGCACGCTGCTCAGCAGCCTGTTTGCAATCAGCACGCTTTTTCTGCAAAGCACACTCGAAGACGAACTCATCGGCTCGACCCTGAAGCAGGAACTGGATGATTATCTGGTGCAGCTGCGCAAGGACCCAACACTGGTGGAGCCGTTCCACACCCGTATCCAGGGGTTTATTACTCGCCCTGGGGACCCCAATCACAGTGTCGTCGCACAAATCAGGGCGCTCGAACCGGGTGTGCACGCGGTAGAAACCCCGGAGGGCTATTTCAAGGCCGCGGTGCGTAAGGACGATGATCTGTGGGCATTCCTGATTTATGACATCTCGGAGAACCGGCGCCTGACCCATCGGCTTGTCTGGTCCCTGGTGGTGGCTGTAGCCGTGTTTTCCCTGTTGTCTCTGGCGTTGGGATTATGGTCGTCCAGCAGGGTCATGAAACCGGTCGTTGACCTCGCTGAGCGACTGAGTCATTTGGCTGAAGAGACGCCGTCCCCGGGTCTGGCCAAGTGGTTTCCGAATGACGAGGTCGGACAGTTGGCTGCGGCACTCGATGCCTATGCCGCGCGGGTCCACCAGCTGGTCCAGCGGGACCGGGAATTCAATGCCGATGTCAGCCACGAGTTGAGAACGCCGCTGGCCGTTATTTCAGGCGCCACGGAATTGCTGCTGGCGCAAAACGAACTGCCTGAAAAAACCAGGAACCGGATTCTGCGTATCGCCCGGGCGGCGCGGCAATCTACTGATATCACCACTGCATTGCTCCACCTGGTGCGGGCCGAACAGGGCGTTAACCAGGACAGCGAAGCCCATGACGTGCGGGGTATCGTTGAAAAACTGATCCATCTTCACGAGCCCCTGCTCGATCAAAAACCACTCGAACTGAAAATTATCGGGGAAGATAAGGTCAGCGTGATTGCGCCGGAGTCTGTCATTGCGGTTACGGTTGGCAATCTGATCAGTAACGCCATCCGTTATACGCCGTCGGGCGAGGTGGTCTGCACGATCGGCAATGGACGCATCCTGGTTGAAGACACCGGGCCCGGGATTCCAGAAAAAGAATTGTCGCTCGTCATGAACAGGCACTATCGCGGAGAGGGTGCGTCGGGCAAAGGCTCGGGCCTGGGCCTGGCGATTTCCAAACGATTGTGTGAGCTGTATGGCTGGTCTATTCATTTCCAAAACAGGGAAACAGGTGGTCTGCGTGCCGAGTTACGGTTTTTTAGCCAGGTTTGAGCGCAGTTTGATGAGTTGATCCGCAGACGGGAGGGCGAAATCATGGCCATAATTTCATGTCCCAAGTGTAAAAAATTAATATCCAGCCACACCTCAATATGCCCGTACTGTGGATTTCAGCGGGGAGAGGTTTCCGAGGCGCAGTTGAAAGAGTTCCAGCGGCGGAAATTAAGAGACCGCATCTATCATCTGAAAATGTCCAGTTACGCTGCGCTGGCAATGTTAATCGCGGCGTTCGGCTGGCTCCTGGTGGCGACTGAAAATTTACAGCACCTGTCGGGCACCGGGCCTTTCATATTGTTTGCCGTTGGATGCCTGTGCTATTTGGTCACACGGTTTTATCTTTACAGGGCCACGTCTGCTTTGAAGAAACTTAAGGTCTGAGCAGCGGAATTTGAAAATCGTCCTTAATGCAAGGATTACTGGGCAAGGATTACTGGATCCGTTCAACCGTCACTTTGGGTTTATGGCCGACCATCGACAACTGCCATTTATTCCATAACCCCCTCTCGATTATGACCTCCGGGTTTTCGACTGCCGGCACGGAAAACGAATCATTTTCGACCTGTTGCCAGATCATGCCGTTAGCCAGTTTGAAAAGTGTGCCCTTGGCATTCCATCCGTCAAATGTTCCGACGATGGTGCTTCGAATCACATCATCACCCTTGCTACCCTTTGGCTGGTTCGGCAAACCCCGCATGTCTTTTGTGCTGTCAACCCCGCTAACCCCGGCATTACCCGCAGACGCGTTTTCGAGGGTGGCTACTGAATGTCTTCTCAACCACTCATTGAGTGCATTAAGTTCAGTACTGGTCAGTTTGCCAAGCCCGGCTTCCTCGAACTCCTTCCCGGACATGCGTTCCTCCAGCGATGAAAAACCCTCGGCAGCAAGTAGCACGGAGGTTATTGATAAGGCGAGCATAAAAAACAATAGTTTTTTCATTTAAACACCCTGGTATTTATCAATGGAAAAATCGCTTTGACTAAAGCATTAAAAACTCAGAGGTCTTGTTGATACCTGACATACGGAATTCGACCGTAAACGGCTTCGAAAGGATCGTGCAAGCCATTGTCATTTTTGTCTTTGTCCCTGCCGCCGGCGCCAAGAACATTGCTGGTTCCAACGCTGAGGTTGGCGTTCCAGGGCGCGCGCCAGGTAAAGTGGACATCGAAAGTGGTTGAACTATCAAGCGCCTGGTTATTCAGAAATTGAACCTGTTCACGATAATATCCCTGGATTCCGCCGCTGAAATTGCCTTTGCTCCAGTCAAGATTCATCCTGGCGCTGTCGAAAGGATTGGCAATTGTCCAGTCCTGAAGACCCGGAGCTAGAGTCGATGTTGCATCGTAGGATGCGTCCAGGATATGCGTCAGCTGCAACCCGAGACGTATGTCGCCGGCACTGTCCATGGCAAAGCCGACTTGAAATTCAATATCAAGACCGGAGGTTTCACTGCTCATGTAGTCCAGCGGTTGGCCGGTGATCAAGGGTTGGATAAACGAGTTGCCGGCGCCCGGCGCCAGCTGCCCCACGCCCCAATAAGTGCCGAATATTGGTGTTGGGTAATTCACAACACCTTGCTGACCGACACTGGCTTCGCGCCGGAACATGCTGAACGCTGAATTGAAGTTGCCTTTGCCGTAACGCAAGCCAAGGGCAACCTGGTCCTGCTTCAGCACGTTGGCCTGGTTGATAAAATAGCAGTCGGAGGCGTGAAAGGAGCCCTGATCCAGCACGCCATTCTGACAATGGATGCTACCCAGTGGCTTAAATGTATTCCCGGTTTTCCCTGCTCCCAGGCTGGAGGTGATGTCGAGGTTATCGTTGAGTTGCAGGTTGAGGGTGCTATCGAGAAACACGGAACCGACGCCGGAAGGCGACCTGAGCTGGCTGTTATTGACAGCCAGGGTCAATGGTTCCGAGAGTTGCAATTCGAGCTTGCGTGAATCCGAGCCACCCAGGTCAAATGCGAGAGTGGCCGCAGACTGTTCCTTTTGAATCGGCAATAAGACCAGCGGCTGGTTAAATTGCGCGGGCTGGCCAAGTGGAAATAGAGGCGTAGCGGGCTGGGTGGTGTTATCTGCTGAGACAGGCAAAGGTAACAGGCACACGGAAACAGCCATCAGGCTGCCAATCACTCGAATTTTGTTTTTCCGTTGCTGTGTCACTCTGCTTCTCACCCTTAACGCTCTCCTGGGCAACCCGTTTTATAGAGCTCCCACAGGCGAATTAGTTCTGTATCAAGCATACCAAATTTATCGACATTTTGCTCAAACAGATTAACCGGACTGGCTGATATACTAACCTTTTCACCGATATGGAGTAACCCTAGTGGTCCGATTACAGACACCGGTATGTGAGTTTGGTAAAAAGGCGATTGATTTCTCGTTGCCGGGGGTTGACCGGCAACAATGGACACTGCAAAAGTGTTGCGGGAAACGTGGCTTGCTGGTCGTTTTCATCAGTAACCATTGCCCATTCGTCAAGGCGATTCGTAAAAAGCTCGTGCGCGATACCCGCGAACTGATGACGCTGGGTATCAACACTGTCGCGATCATGCCGAACGACACGCTGGCTTACCCTGAGGACTCGTTTGAAAACATGCTGCGGGTTTCGCAGGAGTTTGATTTTCCTTTCCCCTATCTGCTTGATGAAACACAAGAAGTTGCAAAAGCGTATGGCGCAGTCTGCACACCTGATTTTTTTGGTTACAACGCCGACCTTGAACTGCAGTACCGCGGACGTTTCGATGCAGCGGGACCTGCTGATGACGATAACCTGGAGAGGGAACTGTTCAAGGCCATGCAGCAGGTTGCCGAGACCGGCAGTGGTCCGCAACAGCAGATTCCTTCGATAGGCTGTTCAATAAAATGGCGCGAATAAGCGCTCAGTCACCGCCCTGCTGATTGTGATTTGACCGGATGATGCTATAGTCTTCGCTGCTTTGCACAATGGAGAGAAGCTGATGGGTCCGGCGTTAATGGTAGGGGTCGACTGCAGCGAATGCGGAGACAGGGCGGTCAAATATGCCGCCGCACAGGCACGGAAATCAGATGCGCGTTTGTATGTAGCGCATGTCATCGAGTGGTCGCCTTTTTCTTTTTCAACGGTGCAGGAAAATGCCGAGCGTCACAAGCGGCGCGAAGAGGAAATTCAAAGGGCCCATGGCGAAATCATTGACCCCATCGTCGCGGCATTGAAAGCGGAAGGAGTTGATGCCGAAGGGCTCGTCCATCACGGACACGTTGCGGACACGCTCAACGCGTTGGCAAAGTCCCATGGCGTCATCAATATCATTCTTGGTCGCCAGGGCACGTCGCTGCTCAAGGCGAATGTATTTGGTTCCGTGGGCAGTCGGCTGGTGCAAATCGCCGATTGTGCAGTTACGGTCGTACCTTGATCCACCCACCCAGACGGAGATCGTTTATGTCAAAAATAAGAGTGGGCCTAACCACCCTCGTGAGCCTGTTGGTCAGCTTTTCAGCATTTGCTGAAACCGGTATCGATGAAAGAATCAACATAGCGATCAAACCCTGGTCAGACGCTGTTGCCGGGTTCATATTTTGGTCGTTTCCAGTTGCTGGCGTGCAGATTCCCTTCGTGCTGGTGTGGTTGATTGTCGCTGCAACGGTTTTCACGTTTTACTTCAATTTTGTCAACATTCGTTGCCTGAAACACGGCTTTCAGCTGGTACGGGGTGATTACCACGATCCCAAGGCCGCGGGCGAGGTGACACACTTCCAGGCGCTGGCCACGGCATTGTCCGGAACCGTTGGCCTGGGGAATATTGCCGGTGTCGCGGTTGCCGTATCACTGGGCGGTCCGGGTGCGACATTCTGGATGATACTGGCGGGATTCCTTGGCATGTCTTCCAAGTTCACCGAATGCACGCTGGGTGTGAAATACCGCGATGAACACCCTGACGGCACGGTTTCCGGCGGTCCGATGTACTACCTGACCAAGGGGTTGGCCGAGAAAGGTATCGGTTTTGCGAGACTTGGCAAGGTGCTGGCAGTATTGTTCGCCATTTTTTGTGTTGGTGGCTCATTCGGCGGGGGCAACATGTTCCAGGCCAACCAGAGTTTTGCCCAGTTGGTCAATGTCACAGGCGGGAGTGCCAGTTGGCTGGCCGACAAGGGCTGGCTATTCGGCCTGGTGGTGGCCATCATGGTCGGTTTGGTCATCGTGGGCGGGATCAAGGGTATCGCCCGGGTGACATCAAAAATGGTACCACTCATGGCGATCATTTACGTCACCGCGGGCCTGGCCATCATTTTTATGAATTATAAAATGATTCCCGCCGCTTTCCTGCAGATATTTGATGGCGCTTTTACCGCGGATGGAATTTCAGGTGGTGTGATCGGTGTGCTCTTCCAGGGCTTCAAGCGCGCGGCGTTTTCCAACGAAGCGGGTGTAGGCTCTGCCGCAATCGCGCACTCGGCGGTGCAAACAAACCGTCCGGTGACGGAAGGATTTGTGGCCTTGTACGAACCATTTGTCGATACGGTCGTTATATGTACCATCACCGCGCTGGTCATCATCATTACGGGTACCTGGGATCCATCGGTTGACCCGAGTGCCGGCGTTCAACTCACCTCCACCGCATTTGAATCGGCATTCTCCTGGTTCCCGTGGGTGCTCGCACTGGCCGTGTTTCTGTTCGCGTTCTCAACCATGATCTCCTGGTCGTATTATGGTCTGAAGTCGTTCACGTTCCTGTTCGGTGACAACAAGTTTACGGATACAACTTACAAGCTGTTGTTCCTGGTTTTCGTCGTCGTGGGCTCATCCATGCAACTGGGTGCCGTGATCGATTTTTCGGACGCGATGATTTTCGCCATGGCTTTCCCGAATCTATTGGGTTGCTACTTCCTTTTACCCGTGGTGAAGAAGGAACTGAACGAATATTGGGATGACTACAAGTCCGGCAGGCTGGTCAAAACCAGGGCATCCTGATCTCGGTCAAGCATCCCGCAAAAAGAGCCTGCATCTGCTTGCAGACTCTTGCTTAAACGGAGACTTATCAGCGAAAATCAACCACTGATTTCGTTACGTGCCCGGAAAAATTGAATATCTTTTCCGGCTGTCACACAACCCAGGCTCAGGAAGTCCCGATGCCCTCTCGACGTGAACTCGCAAACGCCATCCGTGTCCTCTCGATGGATGCAATTCAACAAGCCAATTCGGGCCATCCCGGCGCACCCATGGGCATGGCCGATATAGCTGAAGTGCTGTGGAATGATTTTATGAAGCACAGCCCGGCCAACCCGGACTGGTGGGACCGTGACCGGTTCGTGCTTTCCAATGGCCATGCTTCCATGCTCTTGTATTCGGTATTGCATCTGACCGGTTATGACCTGCCGATATCGGAACTGCGCAATTTCCGCCAGTTGCACGCAAAGACCGCGGGGCACCCGGAATACGCTGAGACACCCGGCGTTGAGACCACCACCGGTCCGCTGGGCCAAGGTGTGGCCAATGCGGTCGGCATGGCCCTGGCGGAAAAGGTACTGGCCAGGCGCTTTAACCGCGATGGCCACAGGATCGTGGATCACCATACCTGGGTTTTCCTTGGCGATGGCTGCCTGATGGAAGGCATTTCCCATGAAGTTTGCTCGTTGGCGGGGACCCTGGGGCTTGGCAAACTCATCGCTTTCTGGGACAACAATGGAATTTCGATCGACGGCGAGGTGCGGGGCTGGTTTACCGATGACACGCCCGCGCGTTTCGAATCTTATGGCTGGCAGGTGATCCGCGACGTCAACGGTCACGATCCGGTCGAAATCAAACAGGCGGTGGAAACCGCCCGTGCGGAAACCGTCCGTCCTACCCTGATATGCTGCAAAACCTTGATTGGATTTGGTGCGCCCAATAAACAGGGGACCTCCGCCACGCATGGTTCGCCGCTGGGTGCCGGGGAAGTCGCCGCAGCCCGGCAAGCGCTTGCATGGAATTTCCCGCCCTTTGAGATACCGGACAATATCTATGCAGGCTGGGACGCGAAAACCCGCGGCTCCGAAGCCAAGGCCGCCTGGGACCGGCTGTTTGCCTCCTACCAGGCAACCTATCCCGAGCTGGCTGCCGAGTATAGCCGCAGAATGTCAGGCGATCTGCCTGATAACTGGCAGGTGAGGACAGATCAGATCATAGCAAGACTACAGGAGGCCGGGCCGACGGTTGCCACGCGCAAAGCTTCGCAGATGGCGCTGGATGCGTTCGGTCCAATGCTGCCCGAGTTGATCGGCGGGTCCGCCGACCTGGCGCCATCAAACAATACGATCTGGAAACAGAGCGTGAATGTCCGCGATGACACCGCCGCTGGCAACTATATTTATTTTGGCGTGCGCGAATTCGGCATGACAGCCATTTGCAGTGGTTTAAGCCTCCACGGTGGCTTCATTCCCTACAATGCGACATTCCTGGTGTTCTCGGATTATGCGCGTAACGCGGTGCGGATGTCCGCGCTGATTCCGGCACATAACATCCATGTCTACACACACGATTCGATAGGGCTCGGCGAAGATGGCCCAACCCATCAACCGGTCGAACATGTTGCCAGTTTGCGCCTGATACCCAACCTCAGCGTGTGGAGACCCTGTGACGCGGTTGAATCAGTGGTCGCATGGAGATGTGCGATCGAAGAGAGCGCCGGTCCCAGCGCATTGATTTTCACGCGCCAGGACCTGCCGCACCAGCAGCGCGATGACGGGCAGGTAGCGGCTATCGAACGCGGTGGCTATGTCCTGCGGGAAGCGCCAGGCGCCTGCGATGCCATCATTATCGCAACCGGCTCCGAGGTGGCTCTGGCGATGGATGCAGCCAGCGAACTGGGCGAGCAGAATATCAATGTCCGCGTGGTCTCGATGCCCAATCCAGACCGGTTCCTGGCACAGGAACCGGATTACCGCGAATCCGTCCTGCCTTCAGCTTGCAAGGCGAGGGTGGCGGTTGAAGCCGGCGTTGGGCACTATTGGTACCCATTTGTAGGTGACGCCGGCCGGATCATCGGCATGGACCGTTTTGGCGCGTCTGCACCAGCGTCAAAATTATTTGAATTTTATGGTTTTACAGTCAATAACGTCAGCAGGACAGTACGAGGTTTACTGCAATCTGACTAAACATCAATCAGGAGTAATAAAGAAATGGCAGTTAAAGTTGCAATCAACGGTTATGGACGTATCGGCCGCAACATCATGCGCGCCCTGTATGAGTCTGGCCGTACCAATGAGATCAGCATCGTCGCGATCAATGATCTGGGCGACGCGAACAGCAATGCCCATCTGACCCAATATGATACCGCGCACGGCAAGTTCCCCGGCACCGTCAGCGTCGATGGCGGTGACCTGCTCGTCAATGGCGACCGGATTAAAGTCTTTGCAGAAAGGGACCCGTCCAAACTGCCGTGGGCTGAACTGGGTGTCGATGTGGTCATGGAGTGCACCGGCTTATTCCGCAGCAACAAGACAGCCGGCGCTCACATCACAGCCGGTGCAAAGAAGGTCATTATTTCCGCCCCGGGCGAGAATGTCGATAACACCGTCGTTTACGGCGTTAACCACGACACCCTGAAATCCACGGACGTGATCATTTCCAATGCGTCCTGCACGACCAATTGCCTGGCGCCGCTGGCCAAGGTACTGCATGAAAGCATCGGCATCGAACATGGCCTGATGACCACCATCCATGCCTATACCAACGACCAGGTGCTGACGGATGTCTATCACAGCGACCTGCGCAGGGCACGCTCGGCCACGATGAGCCAGATTCCGACCAAGACCGGCGCCGCAGCGGCGGTTGGAATGGTTCTGCCGGAACTGAACGGCAAGCTGGATGGTTTTTCCATGCGCGTACCGACCATCAATGTATCGGTGGTGGACCTGTGTTTTACCGCCAGCAGGCCGACGACGGTTGCAGAGGTGAATGCAGCCGTCAAGGCAGCTTGCGAAGGCAGCATGAAAGGCATCATGGCTTACAACTCGGCACCGCTGGTTTCCATCGATTTCAACCACAATCCGCATTCCTCAATTTTTGACGCGACCCTGACCAAGGTCATGGAAGGCAAACTGGTCAAGGTGCTAAGCTGGTACGACAACGAATGGGGTTTCAGTAACCGTATGCTGGACACCGCATTGGTCCTGGTAAACGCCTGACGGAGATAAAGCACATGTCATTCCTGCGAATGGATGAACTCGACCTGGCCGGTAAGCGCGTGATGATCCGCGAGGATTTCAACGTGCCACTCGATGCCGGCAGGGTGACATCGGACGCCCGGCTAAAAGCCGCCTTGCCGACCATTCAACTGGCGCTTGATGGTGGCGCAGCAGTGATCCTGCTGTCCCACCTTGGCAGACCGGTTGAAGGTAAGTACAACGAGGAGTTTTCACTGGCACCGGTGGCAGCGCACCTTTCGGGGTTGCTGCATAAACCTGTACGGTTGCAGAAGAACTGGCTTGATGGCTTCGACATCAAGCCAGGTGAAGTCGTTTTGTGTGAGAACGTGCGTTTCAATCCGGGGGAAAAATCCAACGACGAAGCCCTGGCCAAGACCATGGCTTCCATGTGTGATGTTTTCGTCATGGATGCTTTTGGTACGGCCCACCGCGCCCAGGCAACAACCGAAGGCGTGATCCGGTTTGCCCCAATTGCTTGTGCAGGGCCCCTGCTCAGCCGTGAACTGTTCGCGCTCGACAAGGCATTGACCAACCCGGCGCGTCCCATGCTGGCTATCGTGGGGGGTTCGAAGGTTTCCACCAAGGTAACGGTGCTGGAAGCACTCATGTCGGTCGTTGATGAACTGATCGTCGGCGGCGGCATTGCCAATACCTTTATAGCAGCCAGTGGCTATGCCGTCGGCAAATCACTGTACGAACCTGACCTGCTCCACGAGGCGCAACGCCTGATCCGCATGGCGCATGACAAAGGCGGCGAGATTCCGATTCCCAAGGACGTGGTCGTGGCCACTGCGTTTTCACCGGACGCGAAAGCTCGTGTGCGCCCCGTCGGCGAGGTGCAGGCCAATGAAATGATCCTCGATATCGGCCCCCTGACCGCGGCCAAATACGCGGCTATGATCCAGAATGCCGGCACGGTGATCTGGAATGGTCCGGTGGGTGTGTTCGAGTTCAAGGAGTTTGCTGCCGGCACCCGGGCAATTGCCGATGCGATTGACATCTCCGGCGCATTCAGCCTGGCCGGCGGTGGCGATACCCTTGCTGCCATCGACCAGTTCAATGTGGCCGATGGCATCAGTTATATCTCAACCGGTGGTGGCGCATTCCTGGAATTTGTGGAAGGCAAGAAACTGCCCGCGGTTGCGGCCCTGGAAGCGCGTTACAAGGGCTAGCGGCGCCCGAGGCTTCCCGAACCCACCAGCGTGCCGAACCTTAAAAAGTAAAGCGCGCTGCGGTCTTCGCTCCAACCGATGCCCAGGTAAATCGGACCCAGGGGCGTCTTGTAACCAAAATACACGCTGCCATTGAGCAGGCCTTCTGAGAAGATGGCCTTTCTTTCATCCGCTGCGTTGCCGTACTCCAGCGACATGCCGACGTAGCCCGGCAGAATGCCGCTTTGTGTAACCTGGTAACGATAGCCGGTCAGCAGGTGTCCGTAATGCGTACCGATCAGGGAATTCGGTTCATAACCCGACATGTTCAGGAAACCGCCGCCGGTATAGAATCCGTAAATCGGCACGTCCTTGTCGAGGCTGGTATTGTACCGTGCGCTCCACATGAAATTATGCAATCCAAACGTGTGTGAGCTAAAAATGGAAAACTCGGCCTGGTCGAATGAACTATCCGCACCCAGGCTCTCGACCGAGTTGGTGTATCTTAAGACGGAATACATCCCGCTGGCTGGAAGGTAGCGGCTATCGAGCCGGTCATAGTTGAGTTCGGCAAATAATTCCGCACCATTGAAATCAAATGGGTCAATCGCAGGGTTGCCGACAGTGATGGCCAGATCCCCGGTGTAGCGGTTTAAACCAGCGGTAAACTTGGCGTGCCGATCGAATTCACGACCAAGGGCGATGGTGCCGCCCCACTCAGTCAATTCTAGCTGCGCGAGCGCGTCTCCGGCGTTGTCGTACAGATAGAGCGGTCGCTGTCCCAGGTAGGCGCTGGGTTCGAAGCTGTACCTGAGGCCATCATCGAGGGGTTTGAAATAGTCCATGAAAATACCCGGTGATTCGCCAATCTGGAATACGGCACGGAACTCTGAGCCGCGATCGTCCAGCGCGGTATTCAGGTAGCCACCCCGGATATTGAATGATGTTCCACGGGCTCCAAAGGACAGGTCCAGACCGGTTTCAATCAGATGATGGCCGCGTTCGTCCTCGAGCACGGAAATCTCTATGCCCTGCAGACCGCTCTGTTCGACGATGCTGTAGCGGGCCTGACGAATGAAACCCAGCGAATAGATCTGTCGCAGGTCCTTGTCAAGCTGGTCAAGGTCAAGGGTTTGGCCGGGTTGAACGGTAATCAGTTCGAGGATGACTTTGTCAGAAAATCTCGACTGGTTATCCAGGGAAACGAAATGCACCTCTGGCGGGCCGCTTACGCAGTTTTCGATTTGCTGGCGCCAGGCACGGTACTCGCTTTCCGACACGGAAAACTTTTGTAATTGATCCTGCACCGCCTCGGTGGCCGCGTAGCCGAGTGGAATGGCCTCGTCCAGTTTGTCGAAATCGGAAGATGTGATCGTATCGCCAAGGTCCGGCGCAATCAAAACGTCGTTATCACCGAGCGTTTCGATCTGTTGGTTGGTATTCCCAACGGTTAGCAAGCCACTCATCTGGGAAACGATAGCCAGCACATTGTTGATTTCATCCTTGCCGGCCAGCTTGGTGCCGACATCAACGGCGATGACCACGTCAGCACCCATTTCCCGGGCAACGTCCACCGGCAGGTTTCTTACCAGTCCGCCGTCGACCAGCAACCCGTCTTCGTGGCTTACGGGATCAAACACACCGGGCACCGCCATGCTGGCGCGCATGGCCATGGACAGTTCGCCGCTGTCGATCACGACCATTCCACCCGTCACGATATCCGTTGCGATGGCGCGGTACGGGATGGGCAGGTGGTCAAAATTATCCGTGTTGACACGCTGGGAAACGACAGATTCGAACATGAAGATTATCTTCTGGCCCGATACCACGCCCTTGGGCAGTAAACTGCTGCCCTTGCCAATGCCCAGTTTGGGTCCATACAAGCCGAGATAGTCGTCGGCCTTGCGCCGGAAAGGCAGGTCTTCTCTTTGGGTCTTGTCCTTGAAGAGATCATCCCAGTCCGCGCTTCTGACCACCTGGGCGAGTTCTTCGGACTGCATGCCGGTCGCGAGAAAACCACCGACGATCGAACCCATGCTGGTACCCGCTATGTAATCGTAGGGTATGCGCATTTCCTCAAGTTTTTTGAGCACACCGACGTGCGCATAGCCGCGTGCCCCGCCACCACCGAGCACGAGACCGATCCTGGGACGGTCCGTGCTTGCGTTACTGGCGCATTGGTACGCCCCTGCCTGCGTTGGGGTCGTGCTTATGGCCAGCGGGAAGGCAAACATGATCGAAATCAAAAAACTGATACGGGAATCTTGCTGCTTGTACACGGAATTATCCTGTTCCAGTGGGATGGGCGATGTGTCAATACTACACAAAAACCACTA
>Ga0209391_10000834_pt1 | contig 15450 bp, 13 predicted proteins | sample PPLLak3March2015_FD_187246 | JGI IMG/M metagenome (GOLD analysis project Ga0209391, IMG submission 187246) | Freshwater sediment microbial communities from Prairie Pothole Lake near Jamestown, North Dakota, USA - PPLs Lake P7 Core (1) Depth... | ecosystem: Environmental > Aquatic > Freshwater >... | reverse complement strand
GTCGTCCAGATCGCCGCGATCGAGGCTCGTGAGCACGGTGACCGCGAGCACCTTCACGTCGCCCTTGGCGGCGGCGGCCGCTTCCATGATCGCCTGGTTGCCGTGCACCGTGGTGAGGGTCACGCCGCGGTTGCGAAGCTGCTTCACCGCGGAGCCGACCGTGGCCGGCACGTCGAAGAACTTGAGGTCGACGAACACCTTCTTGCCGCGGCCGACCATCCAGTCGAGCAGTTCGAAGTAGCCGCCGGACATGCACAGCTCGAGGCCGAGCTTGTAGAAGTGCACCGAGTCGCCGAGGGTGTCCACGAGACGGCGGGCCATGCCGGTGTCGGCGACGTCCAGGGCGAAGATCAGGCGTTCCTGCGCGGGAATGTTCTTCGTGATCAGCGGCATGGTCGGGACTCGGCGGGAAATTCAGCCGCGAATGATACCCGCTTTCCTCAGGTCCTCTCCGACGGGTCGAACAGCCGCCGGTGCTCGAGGATCGCGTAGCGGTCGGTCATGCCGGCGATGTAGTCGGCGACGGCACGCGCCCGCCCCGGGCGTCCGGCCTCGGCCTCCATGCGCCGGGCCGCCTCCTGGTGCTCCTCCGGCAACAGCTCGACGTCCTCGAGCAGCGCCGCGAACAGATCGCGCACCACCCGCCCGGCCTTCGTCGTCATGCGCAGCACGCGGTAGTGCCGGTACAGGCCGTCGCGCAGGTAGCGCTTGAGCTCGAGGTGCTCGGCCTCGACCTCTGCGCTGAAGGTGAGCAGCGGTGCCGTGCGGGCCCGCACCTCGTCGGCACTCGCGGGCGCCGCCGCCGCGATCGCCGCCTCCGAGGCGCCGACGAGGTCGTTCACCAGGTAGTCGATCATGCGCCGCACCACCTCGTGCACCAGGCGACGGGACCCGAGGCCGGGATAGCGCTCGGCGACGAGGTCGTGCTGGCGGCGGAAGATCGCGAGCCCGCGCAGCTCGTCGATCGTGATCAATCCGGCGCGGATCCCGTCGTCCACGTCGTGGTTGTTGTAGGCGATGGCGTCGGCGAGGTTGGCGAGCTGCGCCTCGAGCGATGGCTGGCGTCGCTCGAGGAAGCGTGCCCCGAGATCGCCGAGCCGGCGCGCGTTGGCGGCCGAGCAGTGCTTGAGGATGCCCTCGCGGGTCTCGAAGGTGAGATTGAGCCCGGCGAACTCCGCGTAGCGCTCCTCGAGTTCGTCCACCACCCGCAGCGACTGCAGGTTGTGCTCGAAGCCGCCGAACTCGCGCATGCACTCGTTGAGCGCGTCCTGGCCGGCGTGCCCGAAGGGCGTGTGGCCGACGTCGTGGGCGAGGCAGATGGCCTCGGCGAGCGGCTCGTTCAAGCCCAGCGCGCGGGCCACGCTGCGCGCGATCTGCGCGACCTCGAGAGAGTGCGTGAGGCGCGTGCGATAGAGGTCACCCTCGTGGTTGACGAAGACCTGGGTCTTGTACACGAGCCGCCGGAACGCCGTGGAGTGCACGATGCGGTCGCGGTCGCGCTGGTACTCGGTGCGGTGGCGCGGCGGCGGCTCCGGGAAGCGCCGCCCGCGCGAGGCGCCCTCGTGCTGGGCGTAGGGCGCGAGGCCGGCATCGGCGCTCACGCCGCCTCTCCGAAATGGACCGCGAGGGTCGCCTCGAGGGCCTCGGCCGGGTAGTCGCCGCTCACCACGCCCTCGCCGAGGCGGCGCAGCAGCACCAGGCGGATGCGGCCGGCCAGGACCTTCTTGTCGAGACCCATCAGCGCGAGCGCCCGCCCGGCACCGATCGGCGGCGCCACGACCGGCAGGCCGGCGCGGGCGAGCAGCGACGTCACGCGCGCCACGTCGGCCGCGGCGATCCAGCCGAGGCGGTGCGAAAGATCGGCCGCCATCACGAGGCCCGCCGCGACCGCCTCGCCGTGCAGCCACTCGCCGTAGCCCGCGGCCGCCTCGATCGCATGGCCGAAGGTGTGGCCGAGATTGAGCAGCGCGCGGCGGCCGTGCTCGCGCTCGTCCTCGGCGACGATCGCGGCCTTGATCTCGCAGGAACGGCGGATCGCACGGGCGACGGCATCGGGCTCGAGCGCCAGCAGCGCCTCGAGATTCGCCTCGATCCAGTCGAGGAAACCCCGGTCGGCGACGAGAGCCGCCTTGATCACCTCGGCGAGTCCCGCGCGCAGCTCGCGCGCCGGGAGCGTGGCGAGCGTGCCGGTGTCGGAGACGACCGCGCGCGGCTGGTGGAAGGCGCCGATCAGGTTCTTGCCGCCGGGGTGGTTGACCCCCGTCTTGCCGCCCACCGAGGAATCCACCTGGGCGAGCAGCGTGGTCGGGAACTGCACGTAGTCCACGCCGCGCTGGTAGCAGGCGGCGGCGAACCCCGCCATGTCGCCGACCACGCCGCCGCCGAGCGCGGCGATGCAGGCGTCGCGGTTCATGCGGTGCTCGACGAGTGCGTCCAGCACGCGGGCCAGCGTGTCGAGCGTCTTGTGGCGCTCGCCGTCCGGCAGGACGACCTGCCCGACGCGCCGCCCGGCGAGCCCGCGACGGAGCTGCTCGAGGTACAGCGGCGCGACCGTGTCGTTCGTGACCACCAGCACGTCCCGGGCGTGGACGGCCTCGTCGAGAACGGCGGCGCTGCCGAGCAGCCCCGGCCCGACCAGGATCGGGTAGCTGCGCTCGGCGAGCTCGATGCTGAGCCGCTCCATCACGTTCCCCGCGCCTCCGCGAGCCGCCGGTCGATTTCCTCGACCACGGCGCCGACGCGGCGACCGTCGGTGTCGACGGTCAGGTCGGCGGTCTCGTCGTAGAGGGGGGCGCGCTGCTGCATGAGTCGCTCGAGCGTCTCACGCGGATCGGGCGTGTTCAACAGGGGCCGCGAGCGGTTGCGGCGCGTGCGCGTGAGCTGCTGGCCCACCGAGGTGCGCAGGTACACGACGCAGCCGCGGCTGCGCAGCCGCTCGCGGGTGGCGGCGTCGAGGACCGCGCCGCCGCCCGTCGCCACCAGCACGCGCTCGCGGCGGGTCAGCAGGTCGAGCACGTCCCGCTCGCGCACGCGGAAGCCCGCCTCGCCCTCGCGCTCGAAGATGTAGGGGATGTCGACGCCCGTGCGCGCCTCGATCTCGGCGTCGCTGTCCACGAACTCGAGGCCCAGCCGCTCGGCGAGCTGCCGGCCCACGGCGCTCTTGCCCGAGCCCATCGGCCCGATGAGGAAGATGTTTTCAGCGTCGAGCATGGAACGGTGAAAGAAGAACGGCCGCAGGATCGCTGCGGCCGTTCATTCTGGCACCGGTGCCGTCGGGCGTCAGTAGATCTGCGCGCCCTCGCGCAGGATCTTGGGCGTCACGAAGATCAGCAGCTCGTCCTTGTTGTCGGTGCGCGAGCGGCTGCGGAAGAACATGCCGAGCCCGGGGATGTCGCCCAGGAACGGCACCTTCTGCTCGGTCTCGCGGCGCTCGGTCTCGAGGATGCCGCCGAGCACGACCGTCTGGCCGTCGTTCACCAGCACCTGCGTGGTGATCTCGCGGGTGTCGATGCTCGGCACGAAGCCGCCGGTGGCGCTCGGCACGACCTGGCCGACGTTGTCCTTGCTGACCGTCAGGTCGAGGATGATGCGGTCGTCGGGGGTGATCTGCGGCGTGACCTTGAGCGACAGCACCGCCTTCTTGAACTGGGTCGTGGTGGCGCCGCTCGAGGCCGACTCCTGGTAGGGAACCTCGACGCCCTGCTCGATGCTCGCTTCCTTGCCGTTCGCCGTGATGACGCGCGGCGCCGACACGAGCTCGCCGCGACCCTCGGTCTGCGCCGCCGAGATCTCGAGGTCCACGACGTAGTCGCTGTCGAGCAGCGTGAGCGCGAGCCGCGCGGCCGGATTCGCGATCGGCAGGTTGACCAGGTAGCGATCCGGCACGGGCGAGGTGGCGACCGAGTTGCCGTCCACGCCGACGCCGCCGGGGCCGTTCGGGCTGATGATCGGGCCGCGGCTGCCATCGGCGGAGTTGAGGCCCTGGGCCCCCATCCACATGAGGCCGTCGCTGCTGCCGTAGTTGCCGACGAACGCGCCGCCGAAGCGAACGCCGAGCTCGCGGCTGAAGTCGTCGTTGACGATCACGATGCGCGCCTCGATCAGCACCTGCTTGACCGGGATGTCGAGGGTCGAGACCAGCCTGCGGATGTCGGCCAGGCGGTCGGCCGTGTCCTGCAGCAGCAGGGTGTTGGTGCGCTCGTCGATGGACACGCTGCCGCGATCGGAGAGCAGCGAGCTCTTGCCCTGCGTGCGGATCAGGGCCGCGAGGTCCGAGGCCTTCGCGTAGTTGACCTGCAGGTACTCGGTGCGCACCGGCGAGAGCTCGGTGAGCGCCTTCTGCGACTCGAGCAGGGCCCGTTCGCGGGCGGCGAGTTCGTCGCTCGGCGCGACGTAGATGACGTTGCCTTCCTGGCGCTTGTCGAGACCCTTGGTGCGCAGCACGATGTCGAGCGCCTGGTCCCAGGGTACGTTCTGCAGCCGAAGGGTGACGTTGCCCTGCACCGAGTCGCTGACGACGATGTTCTGGCCACTGGTCTCGGCCAGCAGCTGCAACACCGCGCGAGTCTCGATGTCCTGGAAGTTCAGGGTGAGGCGCTCGCCCTTGTACTCCTTCTTCGTCGGGTCCACGACCGCGGCCTTGGGCCGCGGGCGCAGCTCGAGCACGTATTCGCGGTCGGACTGGTAGGCGAGCTGCTCGTAGTCGCCGGCCGCGGCGACCACGATGCGCGCGCCGCCCGCCGTGCGCGCGACGTCGAACGAGCTCACCGGCGTGGCGAAGTCCACGACGTCGTAGCGCTGCGCCTGGTCCTCGGGGAGCCCGGTCCGCGGGAAGTCGACCACGATGCGCCCGCCCTCCTGCTTGAGGCTGGCCTGCACCCGCTTGTCGTTGGTCCGGACGATGATTCGCCCGGCGCCGTCCGCGCCGCGGCGGAAATCCACCTTCTCGATGCTGGCGTCTGCGGCGGGCGCACCCGAGGCCGCGACCGTCGCAGCCGCCGCCGAGGAGGCGACCGCTGCGGCGGCGCCGCGCCCGAGCGTCACGATGACCGTGTTGCCGGACACCTGCGTCTGGTAGGGCATCATCTGGTCGAGGTTGAACACCAGCCGCGTGCGGCCCGAGGCCTCCGCGGCGACGATGGTGTCCACGCCGCCCGTCTTCACGTCGATGCGACGCGAGTCGAGCGCGAGCGCCGTGCCGGGGAGGTCCACGGCGAGGCGGGCCGGGTTGTCGATGGTGAAGCTGACGGGCTGGGGCGCGGGCCCATCCATCACCAGCCGCACTTCGAGCTGTTCGCCGGGCTGCGGCTGCAGCTCGACCTTCTGCAGCCGCGTGCCGGACTGCGCGAAGGCGCCTTGCCAGGCGATGCCCGCCAGCGCCGCCAGTGCGACCAGCGCGGCCAGGGATCGCGGGCGCCTCGCCGAGCGCGGGCCCTCGCGGAGGTTGATGGGATGCGACGAAGCAGCGGTCATGCTCGGGTCTCCTTGCAGATCAGTCTCTCAGCGCGAGCGCGGCAGGCCGTTCGATGAACCCGCCCATGCCGTCCGGGACGATCTCGATGAGCGAGATCTTGCCTTCCTCGACGGCCATGATCCGGCCGTCGCTCTGTCCGATGTAATTGCCGGGCAGCACCCAGTGCACCAGCCCGTCCTTGGTCTGCACGAGGCCGTGCTTTCGGCCCTGCAGGTTGAGCGTGCCGACCATGCGCAGCGTGTCGAGCGAGAACTGCTCGAGGAACTCGCGGGGCCGGCTCGGGTCGGGTCGCAGTGCATTGGGCGCCGCGGCCGCGGCGGGCGCTCCGGCCTCGAAGGGCGAGCGCTGGTCAGCGACGCTGTAGGCGAACGTCTCGTAGGGCTTCACCTCGGGCAGCGGCTCGATGCGCCCGCCCGGGCGGCTCTTGACCTCGGCGACGCGGGCGCGCAGGTCGGCGTTGTCGCCGGCGCAGCCGCCGATGGCGACGAGCGCCGCGAGGGCGATCGCGAATCGCCCGGTGCTGCTCATGTGTGCGGGGAAGTTGGCCATGACTGCCTCAGCCCTTGCCGGCGGGCTTCTTGCCCTTCTTGGTGCCCTTCTGGTCGACCTTCTCGTCGGCATCACCGGCGTCCTGCTCGTCCTCGTCGAGGTAGCGGTAGGTCTTCGCCGTGACGTTCAGGGTCAACTCGCTGGGTACGCCGCCACCGTTGCGCGCATCGCGTCCCGCCGGGACGATCTCGACGTCGTGCAGCGTGACGATCCGCGGCAGCGCGGCGATGCCGCTCGCGAAATTGCCCATCTGGTGATAATTGCCGGTCAGTCGGATGCTGATCGGAAGCTCGGCGTAGAAATCCTTGCGGTTCTCGCCCTGCGGTTCGAACAGCTTCTCGTCGAGCCCGGCGGCGAGGCCGGTCTGCGAGATGTCCACGAGCAGGTTCGGGACCTCGGTCTTGTTCGGCAGCTGGCGCAGCATCGCGCCGAACGACTTCTCCATCTCGGCGAGCTGGTCCTTGTAGGCCTGCAGGTTCGCGGCCTTGCGCGCCTTGCTCTCGAGCGTGCCCCACAGCTCCGTCTCCTTGGCCCGCGCCTCGAGGAGATCGGGCCGCTTCGCCTTCCAGACGAAGTACCAGTAGCCAGCGGAAGCGGCGAGCAGGAACACCAGCGCGACCGTTCCGGCGCGCACGGCCAGCGGCCATCGGCCCGGATCGTTCGGGTCGAGGTTGCGCAGCTCGTCCAGGAGGGCCTTGAGCTTGTTCATTTGGACGCCACCGTCTCGCCTTCCGCCGCCTGCTCGGGCGTCACCCGGCTACGCTGGTTCGCGAACAGGGTGAAGTCCGCACCGCGTCCGCCGTCGCGGGCCTTGGTCTCCACGATGCGCAGGGCCGGATCGGCGAGCCACTCCGAGCTGTCGATGTTGCGCATGAATGCCGACACGCGCGTGCTCGACTGGGCCACGCCGCGCATCTCGAAGCGCGTTCCGGACTGCTTGAGATAGGTGAGGTACACGCCCTCGGGCAGGATGCGCACGATCTCGTCGAGGATGTGCACGATCTCGGGACGGCTGCGCTGCAGCGTCTCGATGATCTCCATGCGCGCGAGCAGACGGCGCTTCTGGTTCTCGAGCCCGTCGATCTCCTCGATCTGCTTGTCGAGCTCGGCGATCTCGTCGCCGAGCAGGCGGTTGCGCTCGTTCTGGTGCTCGATCGAGGCGCTCATGTGCCAGCGCCCGACCAGCGTGACGAGGGCGGCGGTCGCCACCGCGGCGCCCATCGAGAGGATGAACTCCTGGCGCTTGCGCTTGCGCTCCGACTCGCGCCACGGGAGAAGGTTGATTCTCGGCATCAGTCGAAGCTCCTCAGCGCGAGCCCGCAGGCGGTCAGCAGCGCGGTCGCGTCCTTTTTCACGCCCTGAGCGAGTGCGCGCGTCGAGATCTTCATCTGGCCCAGCGGGTCGCCGCGCTCCGCCGGGATGCCGACTCGGCTCGCGATGACGTCGGCCACGCCCGGGATGTTGGCGCAGCCGCCGCAGATCAGGATCTGGTCAGGCTGCTCGCGGCCGCTGCCCGAGGCGAGGTAGAACTGCAGCGAACGGCTGACCTGCTGGCACATGTCGTCGATGAACGGGTCGAGCACCTCGGACTGGTAGTTGGCCGGGAGGCCGCCTTCCTTCTTGGCGCGGCCGGCACTCTCCAGGCTCAGTCCGTAGGTGCGCATGATCTCCTCGGTGAGCTGCTGGCCGCCGAAGGCGAAGTCGCGCGTGTAGCTCACCTTGAGGTCGCGCAGCACCGAGAAGGTGGTGCTGCTCGCACCGAAGTCCATGACGGCGACGTTGCGCTCCATGCCGCCGTCGGGCATCTGGTGCGTGAGCAGCCGGCAGGCGTTCTCGAGCGCGAAGGCCTCGACGTCGACGATGCGCGCGACGAGTCCCGCGGCCTGCACCGACGCCTGGCGCTGCTCGACGTTCTCCGAGCGCGTCGCGACCAGCAGCACGTCGAGCATCTCGGGATCCTTCTCGGAGGGACCCACGACCTCGAAGTCGTAGCTCACCTCTTCCATCGGGAAGGGGATGTACTGGTCGGCCTGCATCTCGACCTGCGACTCGAGCTCGGCCTCGCGCAGGTTGCGCGGCATCTGGATGATCTTGGTGATGGCGGCGTCGCCGCTGATGGCGACCGCGCACTCGCGGCTGCGCGCGCCGGCGCGCTTGACGGCGCGTCGCACGGCTTCGCCGACCGCCTGCGCATCGACGATCGCCTTCTCGTTGATGGCGTTGGAGGGCGAGGGCTCGGCGGAGTAGGACTCGACGCGGTAGCCGTCGCCGCTCTTCGACAGCTCGATGAGCTTGATCGAAGAGGTCGTGATATCGAGCCCGATGACGGGTCGCGACCTGCGCTGAAAAAACACGGCTGAGTCCTTTTGTATCAGTGGGTTGCGCAGCGTTCGTGGAGTGCTTTCAAAATCCCCGGCGCACTATATAACAGCGTTTCGTCAAATAGAATTGTGCGCAAGCCGTCAGTTTCGAGCATTCGTTGCGCGCCCCAGTGGCGTAATCGGCATCCGGTCGGATTCTGGGGCTGACGCTTGCTGCCGGGCTCGTGCTGAATTCGAGCGCTGCGGCGGACTGACGATCCTCCATTCCCGGCGATGCTCGCAGAGTGGCATCGCGGCTGGACCCGGACCGGCAACCCCGCTGTCCACGTCGTGCCGTGGACCGGTGGCTTTGCGTCCTCACCTTTCGATGAGTTTGCCTTTGAATCGCGAGCTACTATGCACAAGCCCCGAGGGGGCAGCAAGAACTGGGTCTCAGAATTGAGCATGGGCAAACTGGCGGCCGGACTGCTCGTGACGCTGCTCACGATCGCACTGGCCCTCTTCGGCGCGGTGGTGCTGGGATTCGTGGGCGCGCACCAGTACCTGCGGCCGGAGATCCCCGAGGCGGCCGAACTGCGCGACATCCGCATGCAGCTGCCACTGTCGATCTATTCGCGCGACGGCCGGCTGATGGCGCAGATCGGCGAGCAGCGACGCCTGCCAGTCACCTGGGAGGAGATCCCGCCGCTGCTGGTCGATGCGTTCCTGGCCGCGGAGGACGATCGCTACTTCGAGCACCCCGGCGTGGACTGGCAGGGACTCGTGCGTGCCGCGCGCAGCAACCTCACGGCCGGCGCCGTGCGCGAGGGCGGCGGCACGATCACCATGCAGCTCGCGCGCAATACCGTGCTCGGCTCCGAGCGAACCCTGCGCCGCAAGCTCAAGGAAGTGTTCCTGGCGCTGCGCCTCGAGCACGAGTTCAGCAAGCAGGAGATCCTGACCCTCTACCTCAACAGGATCTTCCTCGGGCAGCGTGCCTACGGCATCGGCGCGGCCGCCCAGGTCTATTTCGACAAGACGCCTGCCGAGCTCACGCTCGGCGAGGCCGCGCTCATCGCCGGCCTGCCTCGCTCGCCTTCGCTCGACAATCCGGTCGCGAGCGTGACGCGCGCGCGCGACCGGCGCGCCTACGTCCTGCGCCGGATGCAGGAGACGGGCAAGATCGACGCGGCCGAGCGTGAGGCCGCCGCCGCCGAGCCGATCGTCGCGCGGATCCACGCGCCCGTCGTCGAGCTCGAGGCGCCCTACGTCGCCGAGATGGCGCGCCTCGAGATGATCGAGCGCTTTGGCGAGCGGGCGCTCACGGAGGGCTTCCGTGTCACGACGACCGTGGACAGCCGGCTGCAGAACGCTGCCAACGCGGCTGCCTGGCGCACGATCCTCGAGTACGAGCGGCGCCACGGCTACCGCGGTCCGCTCGAGCAGCTCGATGCCGCGACCCTCGCCGACCCGGCCGGGGTCAACGCCGCCTTCCGGCGGCATCCCGACCGCGGCAGCCTCGTGACCGCGCTCGTGGAATCGGTGCGTGAGCGCGGCGCGCTGCTGCGTCGCCGGGACCGGATCGCCGTCGACCTCGAGTGGGAGGAGATCTCCTGGGCGCGCCCCGCGCTGGGCGACGACCGGCTCGGGCCCGCGCCGAAGACCGCCGCCGAAGTGCTCGCGAGCGGCCAGCTCGTCTACCTCGAGCCTCATGGCGAGGGCAGGTACCGCCTCGCGCAGCTCCCCGCGGTCTCCGGCGCGCTGGTCGCGCTGCGGCCACGCGACGGCGCGATTCTCTCGCTGGTCGGCGGCTTCGATTTCGGCGCCAGCAAGTACAACCGTGCCGTCCAGGCACGCCGCCAGCCGGGCTCTGCGTTCAAGCCGTTCGTGTATTCGGCCGCGCTCGAGCGCGGCTTCACGCCGGCGAGTCTGATCAACGACGCGCCGATCGTGCTCGCGGGCGGCGTCGGCGGCGACGAATGGCGTCCGCAGAACATCAACCGGCGCTTCTACGGTCCCACGCCGCTGCGCGAGGCCCTGGTGCGTTCCCAGAACCTCGTCTCGGTGCGTCTGCTGCGGGCCACGGGCATCGGCCCCGCGATGCGCCACATCGCCGCATTCGGCTTCAGCCCGGAGGCGACTCCGCCCAACCTCACCTTCGCGCTCGGCTCGGGGCAGGTGACGCCGCTCGAGATGACCCGTGGCTTCGCCGTGTTCGCGAACGGCGGCTACCTGGTCACGCCACACGTCATCGAGCGGGTGACAGACCGCGATGGCAACGAGGTGTTCGCAACCGAGGCACCGGTCGCCTGCCCGGACTGCCCCGGCACGACCGCGGCACCGCAGGCCATCACGGCGGCCAACGCCTTCGTGATGACCGACATCATGAGCGACGTGATCCAGCGCGGCACCGCCCAGCGTGCCAAGGCGCTCGGGCGCACCGACCTCGCGGGCAAGACCGGCACGACCAGCGACCGTCGGGACGCCTGGTTCGCGGGCTACAACGGCGACGTCGCGGCCGCCGCCTGGATCGGCTTCGACCAGGAGCGCTCGCTCGGCGACAACGAGGAAGGCGGACGGACCGCGCTGCCGATGTGGGTGTCCTTCATGGAGGAGGCGTTGCGCGACCTCCCTGAGAATCGCCTGCCGGAGCCGCCGGGCGTGGTGAGAATGTGGGTCAACCGTTCCACCGGCGTACCGACCTCGGCCGGGTCGAGCGGCGCGGTGTTCGAGGCCTTCCTGGAGGGGCACGTGCCGGACGATCGCGCGACGGGGCTCGACGGCGACCTCGGCGGCGAGGGCGTCGCGGTGTCCACGGCCGAGGAATCAATCTTCTAGCGGAGCGGACGGTGAGCAGGAGACCCAAGCCGAGGACGGACCTGCTGCGCCACGCGGTTGCCGAGGAAGCGGCCCGGATCATGCGCGAGCAGGGCGTGGCCGACTTCCTGCTCGCCAAGCGCAAGGCGGCCGGTCGACTCGGCGTGACGGACGCCTCGATCCTGCCGCGCAACGTCGAGATCCAGGCCGCCTTGATGGCGCACCAGCGACTGTTTGGCGCTCACCGCCACGCGGAGGACCTCGCGACCCTGCGCCGCTCGGCGCTCGAGGCGATGCGACTGATGGCGGATTTCCATCCGCGCCTGGTCGGGCCCGTGCTCGCGGGCACCGCATCCCCGCACTCGGAGATCAACCTGCACCTGTTCACCGAGAGCCCGGAGGCCGTGTCGCTGCGGCTCGAGGAGCGCGGCGTGCCGCACGAGGTGCTCGAGCGCCGCGTGCGCTTCGAACGCGATCGTATCGTCGCCTACCCGGCGCTGCGTTTCGTCGCCGGCCGGCAGACGGTGGATGCGGTCGTCTTCCCGCTCGACGGCATCCGCCAGGCACCCTGCAGCCCGGTGGACGGCAAGCCGATGCGCCGCGCGGCTGCGGCGGAGGTCGAGTCACTGCTCTGAATCGCGCGACCGGCGCCGCGCCGCTCGCGCGACCTCGCTCACTCGACGGTGCCGCGCCTGGAACGACCGAACCTGGTGACCGCGATCGCCAGGGCGGCGAATGCCAGCACCGTCGCAAAGGCGGCGTAGCGGCCGTACGCCGCGAGCAGTTCGTTGAGCTGCTCGAAGGCGACGGCCCAGACGCCGATCGCGACGTAGGTGGCGGCAAGCACCGTCGAGAGGTTCTGGCGGGCCTTGAGCCCGATCAGGAAGCCGATCACGGAACCGACCACGGGACCGGTCATCCAGAACGGCAGGAACACGAAAACGAACAACCCGACCATGCCGTAGCGGGCGACCTGGGCCTGGCTCGCTTCCGCTGAGCGGCGCATCTGCACGAGGAAGCGGTGCAGGCGCCGCACGTCCACCAGGTTGCGCCAGCTCAGCACGAACAGCGGATAGATCACCAGCACCTGGATGGTCTCGACGAGCACGTTGCTGCCGATGACGACGAGATGGTCGAGCCCGTTGGCGTAGCCGAAAGACATGCCCGCGGCCCGGCCGATCAGCAGGTTGAGGCCCGTCATCGCGGCGAACACCAGGGTCCACTCGGGCTCCACCAGCCAGCCGATCCCGAGGGCGATCACCAGCAGCCACGCGAGCATGACGCCCACGGCGAGGATGCGACCCTCGGTGTCGTTCCAGAGTCGGGCCCAGGAGGACGGCGAACGCACTAGGTCGGGCCGCGTCAGGGATTCCCGCGGCCCGGGTTTCGACGCAGCGCTAGCGCTTGTCCACGTCGACGTAGTCGCGCTGGACCGGCCCGGTGTAGAGCTGCCGCGGCCGGCCGATCTTCATCGCCGGGTCGCCGATCATCTCCTGCCAGTGCGCCACCCAGCCCGCGGTACGCGCGATCGCGAACATCACCGTGAACATCGAGCGCGGGATGCCGAGGGCGCTGTAGATCACGCCCGAGTAGAAATCCACGTTCGGGTAGAGCTTGCGCGCGATGAAGTACTCGTCCTTGAGCGCGATCTCCTCGAGCCGCAACGCCAGCTCGAACAGCGGGTTGTCGGTCTGGCCCAGGCGCGCGAGCACCTTGTGGCACATCTCGCGGATGATCTTGGCGCGCGGGTCGAAATTCTTGTACACGCGGTGGCCGAAGCCCATCAGGCGCTTGCCGCCGTCCTTGTCCTTCACGCGGTCGAGGAATTTCCCGATGTTGTCGACCGTGCCGATGTCCTCGAGCATGGCGAGCACGGCCTCGTTGGCGCCGCCATGGGCCGGGCCCCACAGCGCCGAGACGCCCGCGGAAATCGCGGCGTAGGGGTTCGTGCCCGTGCTGCCGGCGAGCCTCACGGTGGAGGTGCTGGCGTTCTGCTCGTGGTCGGCGTGCAGGATCAGCAGCAGGTCGAGCGCCTGGGCGGTGACCGGATCCACCTCGTAGTCCCCGGCGGGCACCGCGAAGAACATGCGCAGCATGTTCGCGCAGTAGTCCATGTCGTTGCGCGGGTAGACGAACGGCTGGCCGAGCATGTGCTTGTAGGCGGCCGCCGAGATCGTCGGGATCTTGGCGAGGATGCGGTGCGCGAAGATCTCGCGGTGCCGCGGGTTATGGATGTCCATCGAGTCGTGGTAGAAGGCCGCCATCGACGAGACCACCGCAGACACCATCGCCATCGGATGGGCGTCGTAGTGGAAGCCGTTGAAGAACCGCAGCAGCGACTCGTTGATCATCGTGTGGTAGCGGATCGCGTTGTCGAACCGCTCGAGCTGGGCGGCGGTCGGCAGCTCGCCGTGGATCAGCAGGTAGGCGACCTCGATGAAGCTCGACTTGGTCGCGATCTGCTCGATCGGGTAGCCGCGGTAGAGCAGGATCCCGGCGTCGCCGTCGATGTAGGTGATGCGGCTCTCGCACGCGGCGGTCGCCATGAAGCCGGGATCGAACGTGAAAATCCCGTGGTCTTTCATAAGGTTGCCGACGCTCATGCAGTCGGGACCCACGGTGCCGGCGTGTGCTTCGAGGACGGATTTCTTGCCGGTATCGAGGCTTACCAGCTCGTATTTCTTGGTGCTCATGATGACTACCCGTTTTGAACCCCGCGAATGCCCCGGGGCAGCCACGGAGCCTTGCACGACCCGCAGGCCCGATCAAGCCGTGGCTAATGCACGACCTTGATCAGCTCGCCGGCAACGGGCTCCTTGTTGGGGTAGAGGTCGTTGAGGAGCCGCAGCCGCTCGGCCGGGTACTTCTCAATGGGCGATGTGGCCGCGAGGGCGGCGATGCGGGTCTGGGGGGTGGCCTTGATCAAGCGGATCCTGTTCGGCTCGGCGAGCTTGAACTCGTTGTCGCGCAACCGGCGGAACGTCTTGATGCTGGACATGAACAGCGGGTCGCTCGCGCCGAGCGCCGAGCTCAGGCGCGTTGCCCCCGTGAACACGTAGGCGAGGCCGTTGTAGTAGACGACGGCATAGCGCGCCGGTCCCCGGTTGCCCCACGGCAGCGCGACGTCGCGGGCGATCGCGGTGTAGCCAGTGAGACCGTTGATTTCCAGCGGCTCTCCAGCGGACAGGGGTACGCCGGGCAGGCTGCGCGCGAGCAGTTCGCGCGGCTTGACGTCCGGCGGCGGTGGCACGGCCGTCAATTGCAGCATCGCGTCCTTCTGCGGCGAGGTGGCCACGACCTTGCGCGGCAGGTTCTGCACCGCCCAGCCCGACGGGAACGCCACCGTCATCCCGAGCGTGCCGTGGTAGAACCGGCTGCCGCGGACCACCCCCTGCTCCCTGCTCGGCCCCAGGGGCAGCCCCTCGATGCGCCTCAGGTAGGCCTCGCGGCCGTCCGGTCGCACTTCGCCCGTGCTCGTCTTGGCCGCCGACGCCACGACCTCCTTCAGGCGGGTGTCGTTGTCCGGGTGCGTTGAGAACACGCCGTGGTACACGCGCGGCTCGCGTCCCTCCTGCCGGGCGATCTGGATTTCCAGCATTTCCTGGTTCTTGAGCAGGCGCACGACATCGATCATGGCCTCCGGGTCGTAGCCGAGCCGGCTCAGGTACTCGGCGCCGATGGAGTCGGCTTCAAGCTCCATGTCGCGCCCATAGCCGCGCACCAGCGCCGTGCCCGCCATGTTGGCGATGTTCGCGAGGTCGCCGCTGCCCGTGAGCACGCCGATCAGCGTCGCGCCGACCCCGGTGGCCGCCGCTCCCGTCTGCTGGCGCACGGCGTGACGGGCGGTCACGTGGCCGACCTCGTGACCCAGGACCGCCACGAGTTCGGCCTCGGAGTTGAGGTAGGCCAGGATGCCGCGGGTCACGTACACGTACCCGCCCGGCAGCGCGAAGGCGTTGACCTCCTCGCTGTCGAGCACGGTGAAGGTGAACTGGAGGTTCGGCAGGTGGCTCGCCCTGGCGATGCGCTGGCCGGTCTCGTTGACGTAGGCCTGCAGGGCCTCGTCGGAGTAGCGCCCGTACTGCTGCAGGATCTGCGGGTGCATCTTGCGCCCGATCTCCACCTCCTGCGCGGCACTCATCGTGACCACATCGGCCTTGCCCGTGACCGGGTTGGTCGCGCAGCCCGTCATCGCGATCGCAGCGATCGCAACGGCGGCAAGCAGCGTGCGCGTCGTCATCTGGGCGGTCTCCGGGACGATGTCATCTCAGTCTAGAGGCCCAGTCGCGGGGCCGAAAGTTCCGCAGTCCG